>Ga0070739_10000031_pt1 | contig 326948 bp, 316 predicted proteins | sample Coa_R1_7_FD_66445 | JGI IMG/M metagenome (GOLD analysis project Ga0070739, IMG submission 66445) | Surface soil microbial communities from Centralia Pennsylvania, which are recovering from an underground coalmine fire - Coalmine... | ecosystem: Environmental > Terrestrial > Soil >...
CGCTACATCGACGAGGTCGCGCGGGTGGGGTTCGACATCCTGGAGATCTCCGCCGGGTTCGTCTCGATTCCCACCGACGACATCCTGCGGCTGGTCGACCGCGTCCAGCGCGCCGGGCTGAAGGCCAAGCCCGAGGTGGGGATCCAGTTCGGCGCCGGTGGCGCGAGCACCCCGGAGGAGCTCGAGCAGGAGGGCACCCGCGACGTCGCCTACGCGATCGAGCTGGCCCGCCGCTGCCTGGACGCCGGCGCGTACATGATCATGATCGAGTCGGAGGGGATCACCGAGGAGGTCCGGACCTGGCGCACCGACGTGCCGGCGCAGATCGTTCGCGAGCTCGGCCTGGAGCACGTGATGTTCGAGGCCGCCGACCCCGAGGTGTTCGCCTGGTATGTCAAGAACTACGGCCCCGAGGTCAACCTGTTCGTCGACCACTCCCAGATCGTCCAGCTCGAATGCCTGCGGCGCGGGATCTGGGGCACCAAGAGCCTCTGGGGGCGGGTCGTCACCTATCCCGGCGCGGAGAAGTGAGACGGACCGCGCGCTCGGCGCGTCACGTCTGCGACTGCTTGGCGGCGTGCCGCCGGGCGTAGAGCTTCTCGCGGATCGTCATCGCGCCCGGGTGACCGCGGCCCGGCCACGGCGTCAGGAGCAGCAGGAGCCGCGCGGCGCTGGTCGCGGTCACCTCGTGCCGCTCGCCGGGCGAGAACTCGACCAGCAGCCCGACGCCGCCCGAGGTCCGATCTCCCTCTCCGGTCACGACCTCCACCTCCCCGGCGAGCACGACCAGCCAGGCTCGCTCGTGCACCTGGTGGTCCGACAGGCTCTCGCCCTCCGCCAGGTCCAGCGCGATGGCTCGCGCCGCGTCGCTGGAGGAGAGGATCTCGGGCAGCCGCGGCTTCAGATCCAGGGCCTTCAGGTTCCAGCTGTTCACCGTCGCTCCTTCCCGTAGATGGGTCAACCGCCGTCGGCGGCCATTTTGCGACAAGCTCGCCGGCTAGGCACGCTCGCGGGCTGGAGCAGGCGGGCCTGGTCGCGGCTGGCTCGGTGAGTATCGCGGCTGCGCCGCCGGCGCGGGCGCCGGCGCCTCAGACCCGCTCGGGCTGGGCGGGGGCGGCTTTGAGCTCGGCCCGCCAGGCGGCGGGGGCGGTGGCCCGGCGGGAGGCGGCGAGGCCAGGGCCGCGCAGGGCGCGGGCGCCGGTTTGCCGGGCGGGGGCGCCGGCTTGCGGGGCGGGGGCGCCGGCCCCCCTGGCCGTGTGGGCTCCGTGGATCAGGAGCTCGACCGCCCGCAACAGCCGGTCATCCCGTCGCCACGCTCGGCCGGCTCGGAGAGTCGGCTGCGGGGCGCGGGTCTCGGGAGCGGACATCACGCCGCGAGCCGCGAGGCGCGGCCCGAGCCGGGGCGGCCCTGCTTGCCGGTGGCCATGACGGTGAAGATGGCCGTGCCGACGATCACCGTGACGAGCACGTGGACTGCGAAGACGACGCCCAGCACCCACCACGACGTCGCCAGCGCCAGGAACGCGACCGCGCCGGTGACCACGAGCACGGCGGCGGTGAACAGCACGATCAGCGCGAGTCCCTGGCCGCTGTCATCACCGGCGGCCGGGAGCGTCTCGTAGCTCACGGCCGTCGGGGAGGGGAGACCGTCGTCCTGCGGAGCCTGGCGCGGCCTGGCGGGCGATTGGATCACGTATGCCATGGGCTCCTCTTTTCTCCTTTGGTCGTAGTAAAAACTCTACCACGGGCCGGAGGATTTACACAAGAAGGCTATGTAAACATTCTGACCTCTCCGGCGCCACGCGTAGCCGGGGCGTGGGCGGGTAAGCCTTCGAGCCATGGCGATCAGGCGGAGGGATCTCGCGGGCGCATGACCGGCTATCGACCGATGAAGGCGGTGCTCGGTGGCGAGCGCGAGTGCCATGGCCCGGGGTGGGTGTTCGAGCGAAAGCTCGACGGGGTGCGCTGCGGCGTGCTCAGGGAGGGCGGTGAGGTGCGCCTGCTCTCCCGGACGGGCGAAAGGCTCGACGACACCTACCCGGAACTGGTGCAGGCGCTGCGCGCCGACGGCCCGAACATCGTGGCCGACGGGGAGGTGGTCGCATTCGCCGGGCCGCGCACGAGCTTTGAGCGCCTGCAGCGGCGAATGCAGATCCGCGACCCCGAGCGGGCGCGACGCAGCGGCGTGGCGGTGTACTGCTACCTGTTCGATCTGCTGGAGCTGGTGGGGACGGGCTTCGACGAGGCGGCGCTCGAGCGGTTGGGGGACGAGCTCGAGCACCGCGAGCAGCCCTCGCCGCCGTTCGCCGCCGGTCAGCCCCCACGGAGCGCCCGCTGGGCCAGGCCGGAGCTGGTCGCGCAGATCGCGTTCACCGAGTGGACACGTGACGGCAGGCTTCGCCACCCGCGCTACCAGGGGCTGCGGAGCGACAAGCCGGCGCGCGAGGTGGTTCGCGAGGAGCGCGGATGACGCCCGCCGTCGCCACCATTCGGGCGGGGCGCCGGCAGGTCCAGGTGCCGCGGCCCGACAAGCCGCTGTTCCCCTGCGGGATCACCAAGGCCGACCTGGCCAGGTACTACGAGGGGGTCGCCGAGGCGATGCTGCCCCACCTGCGCCACCGGCCGCTGAACCTCGAGCGCTATCCCGACGGGATCGAGGGCGAGCGCATCGTGCAGCAGCGGGTCGGCCGGCACTTTCCGCCCTGGATCGGACGGACGAAGGTCGCCAAGGAGGACGGCGGGGCCGTGGAGCACGTGGTGGCAGCCGACGCCGCCACCCTCGTCTACCTGGCGGGCCAGGCGTGCATCACCCTGCATGCCTGGGCGAGCCGGGCCGACAGGCCCGAGCGCCCAGACCGGATGATCATCGATCTCGACCCCTCAGGGCACGACGCGTCGCAGGTGCGGCGGGCGGCACTCGTGATCGGGGGGGTGCTGCGCGAGCTGGGCCTGGAGCCGTGGGCGCTGAGCACCGGCTCCTCGGGCTTTCACCTCGTGTGCCCCCTCAGGCGACGGGCCGGCTTCGACCGGGTCCGCGAGCTGGCGCGGGGCGTGGCGGCGCTGGCTGCCTCGCGGGAGCCGCGGCTGTTCACCATCGAGCAGCGCAGGGCGAGGCGCCGAGGGCGGATCCTGATCGACGTGATGCGCAACACCTACGCGCACTCGGCGGTCGTCCCCTACGCGGTCAGGGCACGGCCGCACGCCCCGGTCGCCACGCCGCTGCACTGGGAGGAGCTGTCGGATCGCGCCACGCGCCCGGACCGCTTCACGCTCGCCACCGTGGGCCGCCGCCTGGAGCGCGACGGCGACCCCTGGCGGGAGATCGCCCGGCACGCCTGCGCGCTCGCCACGGCCGAGAGGCGGCTCGGCCCGGCGCTGGAGGAGGCCGGAGGGCCGCCCCCCACGGGCTGAAAGCGGCCCCCCCGCCGCTCACCGCGCCGCGCCGCCGCGGATCACCGCCGCGCCGCCGCGGATCACCGCGCCGCGCCGGCCACGGCGCCGCGCTTGTGCTCGATGCAGTCGAGCAGCTGGGCGTAGGAGTCGCAGAAGGACTGGACGCCCTCGCGCTCGAGCTCCGAGGTCACCTGCTCCAGGTCGATGCCGGCGGCGGCCGCCTCGGCGAGCGTCCGCTCGGCCGCCTCGGGGTCGGCGTCGAGCGTGCGCTCCACGCGCCCGTGGTCGGCGAAGGCGTGCAGCGTGTGCTCGGGCATCGTGTTCACGACATCGGGCCCGATCAGCTCCTCGACGTATCTGACGTCCGAGTAGGCGGGGTTCTTGGTGCCGGTGCTCGCCCACAGTGGCCGCTGGCGGTTGGCTCCGGCCCGCTCGAGCTCCTCCCACCCGTCGCCCGCGAACTCGCCCAGGTAGCGCTGGTAGGCCACCCGCGCCGAGGCGATGGCCAGCCGCCCCCGCAGCGGCGAGCCCTCGGGCAGGCGCTGGTCGACCTTGGTGTCGATCCGCGAGAGGAAGAACGAGGCGACCGAGACCACGTGGTCCAGCGGCCGGCCCTCCCGCATCCGAGCGCGCAGACCGCGCTGGTAGGCGTCGATCACCTCCTCGTAGCGCCCGATCGAGAACAGGAGCGTGACGTTGACGTTGATCCCCCGCCGGGTGAGCTCCTCGATCGCCGGCAGCCCCGCGCGCGTGCCCGGCACCTTGATCATCACGTTGGGGCGGCCCAGCCGCTGCCAGAGGTCGGTCGCCTGCGCGATCGTGGCATCGGTGTCGTCGGCCAGGTCGGGCGTGCACTCGAACGAGATGAACCCGTCGCGCCGCCCGCTCTCCTGAAACGCCGCCCGCAGCATGTCGGCCGCCTCGCCGACGTCGTCGAGCGCCAGCGTGAAGAACAGCTTCCGCCTGTCGCGCTCGCCCGCCCGGGTGAGCTCGCGCAGCTGCTCGTCGTAGAGGTCGGTGCGCGTGATCCCCTGGGCGAAGCTGGTCGGGTTGGAGGTCGCGCCGGTGAGGCTGAAGTCACGGATCAGCCGCTCGAAGGCGCCGTCGCGCAGCGGCTCGCGGTGCAGCAGGTCGAGCCAGATCGAGACGCCGGCCTCGTGCAGCCGCCGGAGGTTCGCGTTTGCCGTCATCGCTCGCGTTCTAGATTTTCCCGCGCTCGCGGCGGGGAAACCGCACCTCGCGGCGCGGGCGGGCCGCTCCGGGCCCGCTCGGGGCGGGCCAGGAGGATCGCCCCGGCGATCACGGCCACGAAGGAGATGACGCGGACGGCGCCGAGGGCGCCGGCGGGCACCTGCTCGTGGAGGACGAACGTCCCCGCCGCGATCGGGACCGCGTTCGTGAGCAGCGTCGCCAGGCCCGCCACCGTCAGCGCCGCCCCGCTCTGATATCCGATCTGAAGCAGCGAGGTGCCGAGCAGGTACCCGCCGATGAGCGGGATCGCGAACAGCAGTCGCGCGCCGCCCTCGGTTGCCACCTTGGTGCAGATGTCCCCCACGGCAAAGAACAGCCCGCCGGCGATGCCGTCCCCGACCCCGCGCTGCAGGAAGGCGCGGCCGCTGGTGAAGATCGACACGGCCGTGGCGGCGGTCACCGCCAGCCAGAGCGCGATCGCGGCCAGAGAGCCCTGAGCCTCGCGGGCGCTTCCGCCGCTCAGCGAGACCGCCAGGAGCCCGAGCCCCAGCACCGCGCTGGAGGCCCCGGCGATCTCGCGCCGGCTCAGGCGCCGGCGCGCGATCCGGGCCGTGGCGAGCGCGAGGACGCCCACGCCGCCGGCGGCCACGCTCTGGACGAGCGCCAGCGGGGCCAGCGCCAACGCCGCCACGTAGAGGGCGAACCCGCCGCTCTCCATCGTGAAGCCGAGCAGCCAGGTGCGGCTGCTCAGCAGCAACCGCGCCGAGCGCAGCGGACGGCGCAGGGAGAGCGGCGGGAGCCCCGCCACCGCCCCGTGCTCGCGCAGGTAGGAGAGGCTGATCAGGATCGTCGAGGCGAGCGCGAGAAGCAGCCCCACCGCGGTGCTGAGGTGCACGCCCTGCATTCTGCCCGTCGGCGGCCCGCCAACGCCTGCGGCTAGACTCGTGGCAGGGGTCGTTTGAGACATGGCTGCCACCGAGCGACGCCAACCACCTGTGGGCGCCACATCCGCGGAGGGCCGCGGCGGCCGCCGGGTGCTGGAGGTGGCCCAGGGCGTCATCGCCGAGCTCGACCTCGACGTGGTGCTCCAGCGGGTGGTCGAGGCCGCCTGCGAGCTGTCGGGCGCCCGCTACGCGGCGCTCGGCGTGCTGGACGAGTCGCGGACCGAGCTCGAGCGGTTCCTCACCGCCGGGATGGACGAGGCGACGCGGCGGCGGATCGGCACGCTTCCACGCGGCCGAGGAGTCCTGGGGGAGCTGATCGAGCATCCGGTCAGCCTCAGGCTGGCGGACGTGGGAGCCCACCCGCGGTCGTTCGGATTCCCGGCCGGGCACCCGCCGATGAGGACGTTCCTCGGCGTGCCGGTGTTCGTGCGGGGCCGCCCGTTCGGGAACCTGTATCTGACCGAGAAGGCGGGGGGCGCGCAGTTCACCGAGCAGGACCAGGAGAACGTCGAGCTGCTGGCCGAGCTTGCCGGGGTGGCGATCGACCACGCCCGCCGCTACAGCGGCCTGCGCTCCCGTCACGGCGAGCTGCAGCGGACGGTGGAGGCGCTGGAGGCGACCATCCAGATCGCGCGGGCCCTCGGCGGCGAGACCGACCTGGACGTGATCCTGGGGCTGGTGGCCAAGCGGGGCCGGGCGCTGGTCGCGGCGCGGACGCTGCTGATCGAGTACGAGCAGGGCGCCGAGATGCGGGTGGCGGCCGGCGCGGGCGAGCTTCCCCCGGGCCTGGTCGGGGGCGCCGTGCCGGTGCGCGGGACGCTGGCCGAGACCGCGCTGCGCACGGCCAGCACGCTGCGCCTGGAGGAGGAGGCGAACATGGCGCGCTTCCAGCGCCACGGCGTGGGGCGCCGCGGCGTGCGGGCGAGCGCGGGTCTGGTCGTGCCGCTGGTGTTCCGCGGCCGCGGCCACGGGGTGCTGATCGCGATCGACCGGCTCAGGGAGGGGCCGCGCTTCACCGAGGAGGATCAGCGGCTGCTGGAGGCCTTCGCCGCCAGCGCGGCGACGGCCGTCGCCACGGCCGAGTCGGTGGAGGCCGAGCGGCGCCGGCAGAGGCTCGCGGCGGCCGAACAGGAGCGCGCCCGGTGGGCCCGCGAGCTCCACGACGAGACGCTCCAGAGCCTGGCCGCCGTACGGCTGGGGTTGGCCGCACAGCTTCGCGGCAATCCCGACCCCGCCGCCCTGGCCGAGGCCGTGCGGGAGTCGGTGGCGCAGCTGGACAGCGACATCGCCGCCCTGCGAGCGCTGATCACCGACCTGCGACCGGCGGCGCTGGATGACCTGGGCCCCGAGGCGGCCATCGAGGACCTGGCCAGCCGCGCCCACGGCCGCGGGCTCGACGTCGACGTCGACGTCGACCTCGGCCGCGACGACGGCGCCAGGCTCGCCAGCGAGCTGGAGACCGCGATCTACCGCACCATCCAGGAGGCGCTGACCAATGCCCAGAAGCACGGCGGGGCGCGGAAGGCGTCCGTCGAGGTGCACGAGGACGAGGCGGAGATCCACGTCAGGGTTCGCGACGACGGCGGCGGGTTCGATCCCGCCGTGCGCTCGGGCGGCTTCGGCCTGGTCGGGATGCGGGAGCGGGTCGAGCTGCTCGGGGGCCATCTCGAGATCGACTCGGCGCCCGGCCGCGGCGCGACCGTGCGCGCGAGCTTCCCGCGGCTGACGCGCGAGGAGACGCCGGCTGGACGAGGAGCAGCCGCTGAGCTCAGCGACGACGCGGCGACCGGGCCCGGATGATCACGGGTAGGGGTGGCTGAGTGTTCCGCAACATCCTCGTCGCGATCGACGGCTCGGCGCACAGCGCGCGAGCACTCGCCGAGGCGGTTGACCTGGCGGAGGGAGGCGGCGCGCGGATCACGATCATCGCCTGCGTGCCGGAACCCTCCGCCTGGCTGCTGAGCGGCGCCGGGTACGGCGGCGCGATCGACTACGTGGCGCTCAACGAGGAGACCGAGCGCCACTACCAGAAGCTCCTCGAGCAGGCGGTCGCGGAGGTTCCCGACGACATCCCGGTCACGAGCCGGCTGGTGCACGGGCGGCCGGGCGACCGCATCCTCGATCAGCTTCGGGAGGGGGCGCACGACCTCGTGGTGATGGGATCCCGCGGCCGGGGCAACGTCCGCTCGCTCGTTTTGGGCAGCGTCAGCCACCAGGTGCTGAACGCGGCCCCGGCGGCGGTGCTGATCGTCCACGCCGACGCCGCCATGGGCGAGCCGGGCGGCCCCGAGCGTGATCGGCCGGCGTGACGCTCTGGAGTCCGGTGCGGCCGCGGCGCGGCTAGCCTGCCGGGGATCGAGGGCTCATCCAGACACGACGGGTTCGCCGGGAGGCTGGCCGAGCTGACCACGCTGCGGCTCGGCGGCCCGGCCGACCGGCTCGTCGAGGCGAGGTCGGATGAGGTGGTGGTGCAGACGCTGGCGGCGGCCGACGCCGCCGGCGAGCCCGTCCTCGTGATCGCGGGAGGCTCGAACCTGGTGGTCGCCGACGCCGGATTCGCCGGCACGGCGCTCCGTCTGCTGACCCGAGGCGTCTCGACGGCGGCGGACGGCCAGGCCGTGCGTCTGACGATCGCCGCCGGCGAGCCGTGGGACGCGCTGGTCGAGCGCGCGATCGCCGACGGGCTGGCCGGCATCGAGTGCCTGTCGGGCATCCCGGGGTCGACCGGCGCCACGCCGATCCAGAACGTCGGGGCCTACGGGCAGCAGGTGTCGGACGTGATCCGGTCCGTGCGCGCCTACGACCGCGGCGCGGGGCGGGTCGTCGACCTCGCGCCAGCCGACTGCCGGTTCGGCTACCGCACCAGCCGGCTCCGGGGCGCGGAGCGCTTCGTGGTGCTCGGCGTGACCCTGGAGCTGGAGCGCTCGGCGGCGGCGCGGCCGGTCCGCTACCCGGAGCTGGCCCGGGCGCTGGGGGTCCCGGTCGGCGCGCGGCCGCCGCTGGCGGCGGTCCGCGAGGCGGTGCTCTCGCTGCGCCGAGGCAAGGGGATGGTGCTCGATCCCGCCGATCCCGACTCGGTCAGCGCCGGGTCCTTCTTCGTCAACCCGATCCTGTCCGCCGCCGGCTTCGCGGCGCTCGAGCGGCGGGCGCTGGCGCGGCTTGGGCCGCGCGCCCGCCCGCCCGCCTGGCCGGAGCCCGACGGCGCGGTCAAGACCTCGGCGGCCTGGCTGATCGAGCGGGCCGGCTTCCGGCGAGGGTTCGGCGAGGGGCGGGTGGGGATCTCGAGCAAGCACTCGCTGGCGCTGGTCAACCGCGGCGGCGCGACCACAGCCGAGCTGATCGCCCTGGCGCGGCAGATCCGCGACGGGGTCCGCGCGCTGTTCGGGGTGACGCTCATGCCCGAGCCGACGCTGGTCGGCGTCGAGCTGTGAGGCGAGAGGGCGCCGGGTGGTATTTTCCTAGTCTCGGTCGTAAAAATCATCCGATGGAGGAACCAGCGCCGTGGCGTATGTGATCGCAGAGCCGTGCATCGGGGTGAAGGACAACTCGTGCGTCGAGGTCTGCCCCGTCGACTGCATTCACCCGACCCCCGACGAGGACAACTACGCGGAGGTCGACCAGCTCTTCATCGATCCCGAGGAGTGCATCGACTGCGACGCCTGCGTCGAGGCCTGCCCGGTCGACGCGATCTTCCCCGAGGACCAGGTCCCGGAGGAGTGGCAGCACTTCACGGAGCTCAACGCCGCCTACTTCAGGCCCGCAGCCGCCTGACCGGCGGCGGTCGCCGCGCCCGGGGGCTCGAGGGGGACCACGGCCCGCAGCCTGCCCCGGTCCACCTCGACCATGCCGCCGGTCAGCTCGACCCGCGCCCTCAGAAGCGCGATGCGCTCCTCGGAGATGGGCTCCTCGGCATCGACCTCGAGCACGAGCTCGCCTCCGCCGCTGGCGACGCTCAGCCGGCGCCCGCCGCCGATCGCCGACACCGCCTCCTCCACGATCCGGTAGGCCGAGGTCTCCAGATCCTCGGTCAAAGGGCCGTCCCCGTCGACGACGTCGATGCACACCTCCTGAAACCCCGAGGCCCGCGCCGCGAGCTGCTCGAGCGCGGCCCGCAGCCCGAGGCCGCGCACGGCGGGGCGCAGGCCGGCGGCGATCGACCGGAGCAACTGGATGGTGGTGCCGAGGTCCGCGCGCAGCGCCTCGAGGCCGGCGATCTGCCCGCCGCTGCTCATCCTGCGCTCGAGCGCGCTGAGGCCGAGCAGCATGCCGGTGAGGATCTGCGCCGCGTTCTCGCTCAGCTCGTGGGCCGTTTCGTGACGCTCGGCCTCCTGGCGCTCGAAGAGCTCGCGCAGCTGGCGCGCCTGGTCGCCGAGCTTCAGCTTCGCGTCGTGGAGCTGGGCCTGGATCACGGCCCGCTCGCGCTCGCTCTCGAGCAGCCGGGCGTTCTCGGCGGCGACGGCCGCCTGGAGGGCGAGGATCGCGACCGCCGCCCGCTCCTCGGCGTCCGCGGGCGAGGACCGGCTGAGCGCGATCGTGCCGTGGCGGCGGCCCCGCGCCTCGATCGGGATCGTCTGGCGCTCGCCGTGCCGGCGCCAGAGGCCCGACTCGGCGACCCCGCCGCCGGCGATCTGGACGCGCGCCCCCTGGGAGGCGGTCAGCTCCCGGGCCCGCTCGGCCAGCAGCGCGGGCAGGCGATCGGCGGCCTCCAGGTGCGCGAGCTCCAATCCGCTCTCCAGCAGCTGATGCTGGCGGCGCTGGGCGGCCCGCATGCGGTCGCTGAAGCGCCCTCCCACGCCGCCCACCGCGAAGTACGCCACACCGCGGGTCAACATCCCCACCACGCCCAGGTCGACGTTCGTCGACAGCGCCCATGCCCACAGCAGCAGCACGGCCAAGGCCGCCGCGGCCAGCCCGGCGCGCAGGCCGAACTCGGCCGCGATCAGCGCCACCGGCACCACGTAGAGCAGGGCGATCGCCTCCTCGGTGCTGGTGACGGTCGCGCGGATGGCGAACACGGCCGCGAACAGCAGCGTCGCCGTCGCCACCACCACCGGCCGCCGCTCGGACCGGCGGCGGATGGGGAGCGTCGCCAGGCGACCGATGACATCCCTCCGCTCCGCCATGGCCTCACACGGTACGGGCGCGGGCGGCGTCGATTCTCCGTGGCTTGGCGCGGATCGTCCCCGTAGTTTCCACGGATGGCCTCGTGTCTCGATGGCCGGGGATGGCACGACCGCTGAGGCGCCCCGGCGGCGGCCGGGGCTAGCCGAGCGTCCGCTCGAGCAGGGCGCCCAGCTCGCGGAAGTGGCGCTCGCGCGCCGCCGCGTCGAAGGCCGGGGTGTCGGCCATCGTGTAGCCGTGCCGGGCGCCCGCGTAGACCTCCGAGCGGTAGCGGACGCCGTGGCTCTCCAGCGCGCGCTCGAGCGTGGCGATCTGCTCGGCGGTCATGCTCGGGTCCTGGTCGGCGAAGCCGAAGTACAGCTCGGCCCTGAGCTGGCCGGCGGACAGGTGGGGGCTGTCGGGAGCATCGGTGACCAGGCCGCCGGCGTGGAAGCCCGCCAGCGCGGCGACCCGCTCGGGGTGGGCGACGGCGATCCGCCACGCCACGCGGGCGCCCATGCAGTAGCCGCTGAGCGCCACCGGGCCGTCGGATGAGACCTCGGTCAGATGGTCGAGGTAGGCCGCCCCGTCGGCGGCCAGGCGCTCGGGCGTGAGCTGCTCCATCAGCGGCCGGAGCGACTGGAAGAAGCTCGCGCGCTGCTCGGGGTCGGCGAGGTCCGGCAGCGGCTGGACCGGCGATCGCCCGGCGCGGTAGAAGAGGTTGGGCGCGAGCACCACATACCCGGCGGCCGCGATCCGGTCCGCCATCTCGGCGATCGTCGGACGCAGCCCGTAGGCGTCCATCAGGAGGAGCACGCCGGGATGACGCTGCTCATCCGGTGCCGCCAGGTAGGCGTCGGCCGTCCCGTCGGCGGCGCGGATCTCGACCTCGGAGACCATCGCCGCGCGACTATAGGCAGTCGCGGGCGACGACGCCGGTGTGGGAGGGACGCTAGGCCCCGAGGCTTGGCTGGGCGGCCTCGGCCACGCGCCGCGCCAGATCGCGCACCTGCTCGTCGGAGAGATGCGCCACGTCCAGCCCGGCTTGCTCGAGCTCGCGGCGGACGTTCTCGGTGGCGTGGATGGTGTCCAGCAGGTGGGCCAGCCCGGTCAGCACGTGGTTGACCGGCGGGTCGTCCAGGCAGCTGGTCCCGTTGACGGTCGACTTAAGAAGCCATGCGCGCAGCGCCTCCGCCTCGCTGAGGCTGAGGGCGAAGGCGATGCGGGGCTCGGGGTCGACGTCGGCGAGCTCGGGCTCGGTGATCTGGTCGGAAGTGCTCATGGTGGCCTCTCTGCGATGCCAGGTGGCTGGGCGCCTTGGGCTCATCGAAGCTGGCGCATGTATCGACCTCACCCAAGCGGAGCTTGAGCCCCGGTGGACGGCCGGCGCGCCTGCCGCTCAGCGGGGGAGCGCCGGGTCGCGGGCGAGCGCGGGGTCGCGGGAGAGCGCGGGAGGCTGGACCGGCGGCTGGGGCTGGGGCTGGCCGGCCAGGAACGGCACCAGCGGCGTGAGGGCGGTGTAGGTCGCCGGGCGGGCGGGGACCCGGTCGCCGATCACGTCGGCCAGCGGCGTGGCGGTGGCGTCATACAGCGTCAAAGGCGGCAGGCCGAGGAGCAGCTCGGTGGTGCGGAGCACGGCGGAGAACGAGCCTCGCTGGTCGGCCACGAGATGCCGGGGCCCGAGCGGCCGGACCAGCCCGCCGGCGGCCAGCAGGAACGTCCGCCCGACGTCCACGTGGTCGCCGGTGGCCTGCGTGTCGTCCTCGGTCAAGAAGACCACGGTGTCCTTCCAGAACGGGCTGTGCGAGAGGGCCTGGATGACCTGACCCACCGCGTTGTCGTTGTCGGCCACCATGGCCTGGGGCGTGGGGTCAAGCGGATTGGTGTTCGGGTCGAAGTCGACCGGTCCGCCGGCGTTCTGCGGCAGGACCATGAAGGTGAAGTTGGGCATGCTCGACTGGCAGGCGGCGTCGGTGCCGCCGCTCGACAGGCAGCTCCCGTAGGCGGAGGTCCACGCGGCGAGCGTGAAGCGGGAGTAGTCGCTCGGCTGCGCGCCGGGGTAGGAGCAGTCACCCGACGGACCGCCGCAGTACCCGATCTCGTGGCCGAAGGAGGGCGGTGGCGGCCCGTCCAGCGCGTTCCAGTTGTGAGACACGGTCTGGCCGGTCAGGAACAGGTTGGCGCGGTCGGTGTCCGGCCAGGTCTCATCGTCGCCCCCGCCGATCGGGCTCGGCCCCTGGCCCCACAGCGAAGCGGGCGCCAGGTCGGCCCGTCCGGCCGCCGTCGACGGCGACCAGTCGGTGGAGTACACCCGCTCGCTCAGGCCCAGCGGATTGTCCGCCGGGTTCTGGAACAAGCCGAAGATCGTCTGCGGGGGCGTGTCCATCGCCCGCTCCTGGGCGGCGACGTTCGGATCGAACTTCCCGCCCGAGGCATCGCCGCTCCACTCGCCACCCTCACGGCCACCGCGCAGGTTCGACGGGTCGTAGGACTGGGCCCAGATCAGCTGCAGGTAGGCGGTGTCGTTGCCGGACTCGAACCACTGGTGGCCGACCACCGAGGAGTGGAAGGCGTCGTTGTAGAAGTTGTCGGAGAGGTTGAACTGCTCGGCGATCAGGTGCTGGTTGGTGGTGTCCGGATAGGGGTAGACGGCGAGCGCCGGGCTGGCGTGGACATTGGTGAAGTAGCTTCCGGTGTCGCCGAAGTAGGCGTCGAAGGTCTTGTTCTCGTCGAAGATGTCGACCACGTGCAGCCTCCTCGGGTCGAGCTGCCCTCGGGAGGCCTGACACAGCAGGCCGCTGGTCACGGTCGACCCGTCGGGCAGGACGGCGCCCGCGCAGGGGTCGGTGGCCGGGTCGGTGAGCCGCTGGTCGTCGAGCGGGGCGAGGCGGTCGTTGGCCACCACGGTCGCCGTCCAGCGCCGGTACGCGCCCGAGCGTGCGGGCGGCAGGTCGATCGCCGAGACGCTGCCCTCGGTGCGCGACCCGGCGACCGGCGCGGCCTCCGGGTAGACGCCCGGCCCCGCGCCCATGCCGTAGAGGTTGGCGACGTACAGGCGGGTGCCCCCGGCGGGGCCGGGCGCGAGCGCCAGCGCGTCCGGGTACCAGCCGGTGGGAATGTAGGTGGCCGGGGAGGTGACGGTGACGCGGCGGCCCAGCCAGGTGACGGTCACCCGCTGGGCGATCGGCTGGCCGCTCGCGGTGAGGACCTCGACGGCGTTCAACCCGGCCAGCGCGACCAGGAGCCGCCCGTCGGGCGCCCACGCCACGGCGAGCGGCTTGGTCCCGAGCGGCGCCGTGGCCGAAGCCGCCACCGAGACCGTGCTCGCGCTCGTCACCGCGCCGGTGCCCGTGTCGATCCTCAGCAGCGAGACCTGGTCGCTGCCGCTGTCGGCCACCGCGAGCGTGGAGCGGTCGGGGGAGAGCGCGACGCCGGTCGGGTCGAGCCCGACCGGCACGACCTGGGTCTCGTGGCCCGAGCCGTCGGGGCTGACGCGGACGACCGAGACGGTTCCCGTCCCCCCGGCGCGCCGGGGGTTGGTGCGGTCGGCCCAGTTGGCCACGTACAGGTTGCCGGTGGACGGCGCGAAGGCCATTCCGAACGCGTCCCGGCCCACGGGGATCACGTGCTGGACGGCCGGAGAGGACGGATTGGAGACGTCGAGCACGGTGATCGGCGAGCAGATGGGGTCCTCGGACGGGGCGCCGCCGGGGCACGCCCCCGCGCTTGGGTCGGCGGCGTCGATGGCGCTCTGCGGGACGCTCAGGTTGCCGCCGACGAACAGCTTGTCCTTGACGGGGCCGGAGGCGCCCGACAGCACGAGCTCGCCGGGCCAGCCGAGCACGGAGGTGCCGCCACGGGCCGGGCTCGACGGGACCGGCCCCGCCGCAGAGGCGTCGAGCAGCGCCGGGCCGGCCTGCTGGAAGCGGTACACCCGGTCGGAGGCCCCGCCGGCCGCATAGACATCACCGCCCCCGTCGGCGGCGACCCCCAGCCACAGGTCTCCCACCAGCAGCGGCGCCGGGGCGAGCGTGCGCGCGTCGATCCGCTCGATCCCCTCGTCGAAGATCCCGCTCGAGACCGTGTAGACCGCGCTGCCGTCGGGGCTCGAGGTGATGCCGGTCGGCTCGCGCTCGGTCACCACCTGGACCCCCGCCGGGCGCAGCGTCCACCCCGTCGGGGTGTCTGACTGCGCCGGCAGCGCGGTGGAGGGCGCCGCGACCGAGGCCGAGGAGGGCGCCGCGACCGAGGCGGAGGAGGGCGGCGCGGCCGAGGCGGTGGTCAGGCAGGTGAGCAGCGCGGCGGTGGCCGCCAGGCGGCCCGCTCGCCGCCACGTCCGTCTCTGCCCGCCGCCTCCTGCTCGCATCGCCTCCGCCTGCCGATCCTGGTGAACACCGACATAACGCGGCCGGGGACGGGAGCGGCGGTTGAAATTCGACCGAGGGTCCCGGTGCCGAGCGATCGGGCTCGAGGCGCGCCGGGGTCGTTCGCCGCCGGCGGATACCCTCGACCGCACACGGTGGACCTCCACGTGCACGAGACCGACGGCGGCGGCAGGGAGGCGGGAAGGCGCCTTCGCAACGGGCTGATCTCGCTCGCGGTGCTGGTGGCGATCGTGGTCGGCCTGTTCCTCGCCGTTCCCGGGTTGCACGGCGTCGCGCGAACCATCGAGCGGATGCGCAGCGGCTGGGTGATCGCCGCCGTCGGTCTGGAGGTCCTCTCCTGTCTGGGCTACGTCCTGGCCTTCCTTCAGGTGTTCGAACGCGCTCCGGTCCGCTTCGGCGCGCGGGTGGCCCTGTCCGAGCTCGCGTTCAACGCCGCCGTCTCGGTGGGCGGGGCCACCAGCGTCGCGCTCGGCGCCTGGCTGCTGGTCGAGCGCGGCGCGCCGCTGGCCCGGGTGGCGCAGCGCTCCGCCGTGCTGTTCCTCCTGACCAGCGCGATCAACCTGATCACGTTCATCCTCGCCGGTCTGGCCCTGTTCACCGGCATCGTGCCCGGGCCTCGCAGCGCGCTCCTCAGCCTGGCGCCGGCCGGCGTCGGGCTGGTCGTCCTGGCGTTCTTCCTGCTGCTCCCGCGGCTGATCGACAGCAAGGCGGCGGCACGCCTGCCGCGACCCGTCCACGCCGTCCTGCACACGACGGCCTCGAGCATCCGCGACACCGCCGAGCTGCTGCGCCACCCCGACTGGCGGATCGTAGGCTCGATCGCCTACCTGTGGTGCGACATCGGCGTGCTGCTCGCGTGCTTCGCCGCCATCGGGAAGGCGCCCCCGGTCGCCGCGGTGGTGCTCGCCTACCAGATCGCCTACCTGTCCAACTTCATCCCGCTGCCGGGCGGAATCGGCGTGCTCGACGGAAGCATGGTCGGGATGCTCGTGCTCTACGGCATCAGGGCGACGCCGTCCACCGCCGCCACCCTCGTCTACCACGCGATCTCGCTGTGGATCCCCGCCATGTGGGGCACCCTGGCCTTCCTGATCCTGCGCCGGAGCCGCCGCCAGCCGCTCGATCTCCGGCCGAGCCGCGAGGAGCGCCGGGCCGCCCGCGCGCGCCGGCGGCGCGAGCGCGAGACCACGGTCTCCTCGCGGTGAGCGGCCGTCAGCTGCTCGAGGGCAGCGGCGAGTCGTTGACCCCGGCGCAGTAGCCGGTGCCCGCGTTGGCGGCGTCGCTCCAGAGCGACTGCACCGCGAACTGCCCGCCGGCGTTGCCGGTCATGTCTCCCAGCGCGCCCGGGATCGGCTCGGTTCCCTGTCCGGTGAGCGGGTTCAGGCCCACCCACGCGCACTTGTCGCCGTTCTCGTTGGCGTCGAGCGCGTCGTACCAGCCGCCGAGATAGGTGGGGGCGGCACCCGAGCCGACCACGTCCTCGGCGCCGGGATCGGTGATCGTCTCCTCGATCTCGTGCCCGACGACGATCGAGAAGCCGTCGAGCCGGCCGGTGGCGCCGCTGTTGACCGCGTTCTCGCCGCACACGTTGACGCCGCCCGAGTTGATCGCCAGCTGATAGGGGATGTTGCTGTAGGCGATCCCCTGCTGCACGCCGTCGTAGACGCCCGACTCCACACTCGGCCAGGTGTAATCGTGGAAGGCGCAGTAGCCCTGCGAGAGCGCGTTGGGGTCGCTCAGCCCGGGTGGCTGGACGATCACGATGTCGGCGTCGCTCAGGTCGGTGATCCCAAAATGCTGGACGGCCGCCTGGGCCTCCTGACCGAGCACGGTGAGGGTGTTGGTCGGCCCCGCGGCGTTGTTGAGGTTCGTGGCCGGCAGCGTGTTGGGGTTGGTGTCATCGACCCACAACCCGGCCAGGATGTCGGGATCGTTGGAGACGTGCCGTCCGTCGGCCTGGGAGTACTGCGCGCTGACCTCGGCCCACGAGGTTCCTCCCGCCTGCGCAAGGAAGTCGGCCACGTACCGTCCCGCCCCGTCCGGGTCGCAGGGGAGCGTGGCGCTGAGCGAGCCCTCGGTGATCGTCTCTGGCGCGCAGCTCGTGCCCGCCGGCCAGGCGCCGTTCTCCCCCCAGCCCCAGTAGACCAGATACTCCCTGGGGTGCACCTGGACGTGGCCTCCGTAGTAGGTCATGTTCCCGGGGAACGGGATGCCCAGCGCCGGCGTCTCGGGCACCGGGGTGCACGACACTCCCAGCGAGTACTGAGGACACGGCGGCGCGGGCGGCACGATCGCGCCGATCGCCTGGTCGTGCTGGTACTCCTTGAGGAAGTTGGGCAGGACGATCGGACGCGCGGAGGCTGACCCTGCGAAGGCCAGCACCGCTGCCGTCGCGGCTGCCGACGCCGCCCGTACTCGACTGCTCCTGAACACTTGTAGCTCCCGCTCCTTAGGGTCGCGGGTGCCCGCGCGGGCGCGGGACCCGGGATTGTGTGGCTCCGCGCATCTCCCTGCCGAGCGCGGACGTGACGGCCCATAAGCTAGCCGTGACAGGGTGCCGGTTGGGCCGACTTCAGCCACATATCATCCGTCGAGGTGGCGCGAATCGAGGACCCGGATCACGACGTCGTCGGCGTCCGCGCGGACAACCCGGGGCCGTTCACGCTCGCCGGAACCAACTCGTGGATCGTGGGCCGGCCGGCCTGGGTGATCGACCCGGGCCCGGCCCTCGCCGAGCATCTGAGCGCGCTGGCGCAGGAGATCGATCGTCGCGGCGGGCTGGCCGGGATCCTCCTGACCCATGATCACCGGGACCACTGCGAGGCCGTCCCCCAGCTGCGGGCGCGCTACCCGAGCGCCCGGCTGGCCGCCGCGCGGGGAGAGGTCGACGTGCGCCTGTCCGGCGGCGACCGCTTCGGCCCGCTCGAGGCGGTCGAGACGCCGGGCCACGCGGAGGACCACCTGTCCTATGTGCAGGGCGAGCTGGCGTTCACGGGCGACGCCGTCCTGGGTGAGGGCAGCGTGTTCGTCGGCGCCTACCGGGGTGCGCTCACGGCCTACCTGGAGGGGCTTGGCCGGCTGCGACGCAGGCGGCTGAGGCTGATCTTCCCAGGCCACGGCCCGGTGGTCCACGACCCCGCCGCCAAGCTCGACGAATACGTGGCCCACCGCCTCGAGCGCGAGCGGCGGCTGGTGGCGGCCCTGAGCGCCGGCGCGAGAACGGTGGAGGAGCTCCTGGACAGGGCCTGGAGCGACGCGCCCCCCGCGCTGCGCCCGGCCGCCGCGTGGACCCTGGCGGCGCACCTGGACAAGCTCGAGTCCGAGGGCCGGCTCGCGGCGGACGTCGAGCGGCCCCGGCTCGGCGGCTGAGCCGGACGGAGCGGCCGGCGGGGCGGGCGCGGGGCGGTCAGCCGCTCACGGGGACAGGCGCCGGCGGGCGATGTCCATCGCGGCGGCGAGCGGGGTGGCGCCGCTGGCGGCCGCCTCGTCGAAGATCTGCCGCAGCGTGTCGGCGATCCCTCGCGTGCGCCGCCGCGCAGCCACCGGGTCGTAGCCGGCCAGCTCCTCCGCGATGTTGATCAGGCCGCCGGCGTTGACGACGAAGTCCGGTGCCCACAGGATCCCCCGGGCGGCGAGGAGACCCGCCACCTCGTCGGTGGCCAGCTGGTTGTTGGCGGCGCCGGCGACGATCGCCGCGCGCAGTTGGGGCACCGTCTCCTCGTTGAGGATCCCGCCCAGTGCGCAGGGGACGAGCATGTCGACCTCCGCCTCCAGCGCGCGATCGGGTGAGATCCAGCGCGCCCGGAGCCGCGCGGCGAGCGCTCGCTTGGCCTCGTCGACGTCGCCGAGGAGCAGCTTGACGCCGGCGCGGGCCAGGCGCCGGGCGACGCGGGAGCCGACGTGACCCAGCCCCAGCACGCAGGCTGAGCGTCCCTTCAGGGAGGCCGAGGAGAAGACCCGCTCGCAGCATGCGCGCAGGGCGTACTCGACGCCCAGGGCGGTGAACGTGCTCGGGTCTCCCGAGCCCCCGCGTCCTCGGGCCAGCCCGGCCACGTGGCGGGTGCGCTGCGCGATCACCGCCATGTCGCGGCTCGAGGTTCCGACGTCCTCGGCCGTGATGTAGCGGCCCTGCAGCTCCTCGACGGTGTCGGCGAAGTCCAGGAGCGCGGCGTGGCGGCGCTCGGAGGGGAGGCGCGCGAAGGGCGGGAGCATGATCACCCCCTTGCCACCCCCCAGCGCCAGGTCGGCCACCGCGGCTTTGAAGGTCATCGCGCGCGAGAGGCGCAGGGCGTCGCGCAGCGCCGCCGGAGAGTCCTCGTAGGCCCACATGCGGCATCCCCCCAACGCCGGTCCGCGCACCGTCGAGTGCACGGCGACGAAGGTGTAGAGACCCGATCGCCGTCCCCGGCGGACGAGGACCTCCTCGTGGTCGAGCTTCTCCAGGTAGCGGTCTATCGCCGTTCCGCCACCCCTACTGGGAGGGGCTGCCGGAGGGGGTTGCGCCCGAGCTCGTGGTGGCGGTGCCGCTGCCCGTCGTCGAGCCCGAGCTCCCGGTCCCGCTGCTGGTGGAGCCGCTGCTGGTGCCCGACTGCGAGCTGCTGCTGGTGGTGGAGCTCGTGGTCGAGCCGCTGGCGGTGCCCGCGCTCGATCCGCTCGAGGAGGTCGAGGTGCTCGTGGAGCCGCTCGTGCTCGAGCTCTGGGTGCCGGTCGAGCTCCCGCTGGTCGGTACGGCCGAGCTCGTGCCGGTGATGCCCGGATCGGGCAGCAGGGCGGTGGAGGCGGTGGAGTCCGACGGGGTGGGGGCGCCGCCCGAGCCGTGCGTGGCCGACGCGTAGGAGGGGTCGCCCATCGCGCCGCCGGTTCCCGGCTGGAGTCGTCCGTTGCGCTTGTGGGCGGGGCCCGTCGAGGTCGAGCCCGCCGCGGTCGGCGCTTCGCCCGTCGCGGCGGGGGGCGGGCTCGGCGAGTAGCTCTCGACGGCGGCGGCGGGAGCGCTCGCACGCCACGCGGGCGGGCTGCCAGCGGGCGTCGGCGCGGGCCGGGACGCGAGGTGGCGGACGTGCGCGGGGGGCGGTGGTGGCGCGATCGTCTGCTGGATCTCGACGGCCCCGCCGGCCGTGGCAACCGCGGCCGCGATCAGCGTCGCCACGTGGCCGGTGGCTCCCACGGCGGCGATCCCGCCGCCGGCCGCCGCCGCTGCGCCGCCGCTCCCCGCCGCTCCGCCGCCGGCCGCGGCTGCTCCGCCGCCGAGAGAGACTCCACTGCCGGCCGCCGTGCCGCCCGCGGTCGCGCCGCCCCCCGCGCCGCCCGAGAAGCCGAGAACATGCGCCAACGCCGCCACCGGGCCCGCCGCCGGCAGGATGCCCGCGAACCGGCGGGAGAACCCGCGGACCTCGCGCCGGAAGCTCCGGCAGCCGACGCAGTCGCGCATGTGCCGGCGGGCGGTCGCGTTGGGGCGAGCGCCGCGGTCGTGGGCGGCGGCGATCTCCTCGCGGATCTCGCCGCAGTCGGTCTCGCGCGCCTGGGCGGACTCGGCCAGCGAGACGCGCGCGCGCACGAGCAGCGACTTGACCGCGGGCACGCTCACGCCGAGCGCCGCGCCCAGCTCGGCATACGAGAGCCCGGCCAGCTCGCGCATCAGCAGCGCCGAACGCTGCTGCTCCGGCAGCCGGCGGACGTCGGCGATCAGCCCGCGCAGCGACTCGCGCTGCTCGGCCAGCACGATCGGATCGCGCATGGGCGAGCGGAGGAGCTCGAGCACCTCGGACGGGGGCGGCGCCGGCCGGCGCAGCTCGTCGATGCAGCGGTTGTGGGCCACGCGGAACAGCCACGGCCGCAGGAGCAGCCGATCATGGCTTGAGCGCAGCCCGGCGTAGGCGCGCACGAACACGTCCTGCAGCGCCTCCTCGGCGTCCTGGCGCAGCGGCAGCATCTGGCGGACGTAGGCGAGCAGACGCTTCTGGTAGCGCTCGTGGATGACCGCGAACGCCTCGTCGTGACCCGCCCGGAACAGCGCGACCAGCTGGTCGTCGGAGCGGAGGCGGAGCAGGGGGGTCCCGATCGCGATCCTGGAGCGGGCGAGTGCCGCCGGAGCTTGAATCGTGGACGCTTCCACCTGACCCCCAGGTCAGTGTAGACGAGCCTGAGGCGAAATCGAGGCGGCGCTCCTCACCCTAACGAGACCATCACGTGCTTGATCTCGGTGTAGTCCTCGAGCGAGTACATGCTGAGATCCTTTCCGTAGCCCGACTGCTTGAATCCGCCGTGAGGCATCTCGGAGGCGAGGGGGATGTGGTCGTTGATCCACACGCACCCGAAGCGCAGCGCCTTGGAGACCCGCATCGCCCGCCCGACGTCGCGCGTCCACACCGAGGACGCCAGCCCGTACGGGGTCCCGTTGGCCCAGCGGATGGCCTCCTCCTCGTCGGAGAACGGCTGCACGGTGATCACGGGGCCGAAGATCTCGCGCTGGATCATCTCGTCGTCCTGCCGCAGGCCCGCCACCACCGTCGGCTCCAGGAAGAACCCGGGGCGGTCGGGCTCCCCGCCTCCCGTGGCGATCTCCGCATGCTCGGGGGCCCGCTCGAGGAACCCCTCGACTCGCTCGCGCTGGCGGGAGGAGTTCAGCGGACCGAGCGTCGTGTCGGCGGCGCGCGTGTCGCCGATGACGAGGCCGCGCGCCTGCTCCACGAGGCCGGCCACGAAATCGTCGTGCACGCGGGCGCTGGCCAGCACGCGGGTCGCGGCCGTGCAGTCCTGGCCCGCGTTGTAGTAGCCGGTGCCCGCGATCGTCTCGAGCGCCGTCTCCATCTCGACGTCGTCGAAGACCACGACCGGCGCCTTGCCGCCCAGCTCCAGGTGCACGCGCTTGAGCGTGTCCGCGGCGTTGCGGGCGATCCACTTGCCCGTCTCCACCGACCCGGTCAGGGAGACCATGTCCACCTGCGGATGGGTGACCAGCGCTTGGCCGGCCGGGTCGCCGTGGCCGCAGACCACGTTGAACACGCCGGCGGGCAGGATCTCAGCCGCGTACTCGGCGAGCTTCAGGGTCGTCATGGGCGTCGTCTCAGCCGGCTTGAGGACGATCGTGTTGCCGCCCGCCAGTGCCGGCGCGATCTTCCAGATCGCCATCATCAGCGGGTAGTTCCAGGGCGTGATCTGCCCCACCACCCCCACCGGCTCGCGGCGGATGATCGACGTGTAGCCGCTCAGATACTCGCCCGCGGCGCGCCCCTCAAGGCAGCGGGCGGCGCCGGCGAAGAAGCGCAGGTTGTCGACGATGAACGGCACCTCGTCGTTGCGGAAGGCCGAGATCGGCTTGCCCGCGTTCGCCGACTCGATCTCGCTCAGCTCCTCGGCGTGCTCCTCGATCGCGTCGGCGATCCGGTTCAGCGCCGCCGCGCGCTCCGCCGGGGTGGTCACCGACCACGCCTCGAACGCCCGGCGCGCGGCGTCGACGGCCCGATCGACGTCGGCCGCCGTGGACAGCGGCGCCTCGGCCAGCGTCTCGCCCGTGGCCGGATTGAGCACCGGCTCGGTCCGCCCCTCGGCTGGCTCCGCGAATTCCCCGGCGATGAAGTTCTGGAGGGTGGGCGAAGCCATCGGTCTGCCGGGCAAACCTACCACGGCGCCCGGGGCCGCGCCAAGCGTCCGTCCACCTGGGGGTCCGGCGAGAGCCGCGGCCGTCCGTGCCGGGGCGCACCGGCGGGTGGGGCGGCGGCATCGGGGCGAGGGCGCGGCCGCATGGCGAGGGTGCGGCGACATTGCGGCGGAGCGGCCGCGCCCCGAGGGCGCGGCGCCATCGCGGCGATACCCTTGCTGTGAGCACGATGGACCCAGCGTCAGGGATCGGAATCCCAGTTGCCTTCGGCGCCGGTCTGGTGTCGTTCCTCTCGCCGTGCGTGCTGCCGCTGGTCCCGGGCTACATCTCGGCCGTGGCCGGCGTCAGGCCCTCCGAGATCCGCGCCCGTCGCGTTTTGGCGCCGAGCCTCTGCTTCGTGGCGAGCTTCTCGGCGATCTTCATCGCGCTGGGCCTGCTCGGCCAGCAGGCGCTGCACGGCGCGCTCACCGGCCCGGCCGCGCTGAAGGTCTGCGGGGCGGTGATCGCCGTGATGGGCGTGCTGTTCGTGGCCGCCTCGCTGGTGCCCGGACTGGCGCGCGAGTGGCACGTGGGGAGACTGGTGGAGCGCGCCGGGCGCGGCGGCCCGTTCCTCACCGGCGCCGCGTTCGCGCTGGCCTGGACGCCGTGCACGGGCCCCACGCTGGGGGCGATCATCACCGCGGCCGGCGCCTCACACTCGGCCGCCCACGGCGCGTTCCTGCTGGCCGTCTACTGCGCCGGGCTGGGGGTCCCCTTCCTCGTCACGGGCCTGGCGTTCGGCACGGCCACCTCGGCGCTGGAGGTGGTCAAGCGCCACTACCCGATCGTGATCGGGGCTGGGGGCGCCGTCCTGGTGGCGATGGGCGTGCTGATCTGGACGGGGGAGTTCACGCAGCTCAACGTGACGGTCAGCCACTGGCTGCAGACCCTTCATCTGCCGAACCTGAATTCCGACACGTAGAGGCGCGGCCCGGCCGGGTAGGCGGCGTCGCGGTCGTGTCGGAACGCCGACCCGTCGGGGTATGAGGCTCCCGCCTCGTGTATGAAACTCCTACCTGCTGGGTAGGATTAGGCCTCCCTAACATGGTAGGCTCGGACGCGAAGCACCGATTAGGGTTCCCTAACACCGCACGCGCTTTCACTTGTCCTTTCCCCAGACAGTCGCGCTAGGCGCGCTCGCCGGCTTCACGATCTACCTCGGCCTGCCGATCGGGCGGCTGCAGCTGCTGGGCAGCCGGGGGCGCGTGGCGCTGGCGATGTTCGCCGTCGGCGTGCTCGCCTTCATCTTCGTCGATGTCCTCTCCAACGGCGCCTCGATCGTCAACGGCACCCTCACCCAGGTCAAGCACCACCATGCCTCGGTCGGATATCTGGTGTGGCTGGTCGTCCTTCTCGGTGCCGGCTTCGCCGCCGGAAGCGCCGGGCTCGCGCTGATCGAGCGGCGGATGCGGCCGCTCGGGCCCCGGCCTCCGATCGCAGGCGGCGCGGGCGCGGCCGCCGTCACGGGCGCGCAGGCCGACGTGCTGGCGCGCGAGCTCGACGCCGCGCGGCGCCGGGCGCTGCGGACGGGGTTGACGATCGCGGGAGCCATCGGCGTGCACAACTTCGCCGAGGGACTGGCGATCGGCGTGTCGGCCCGCGCCGGCGCGATCAGCCTCGCGACGGTGCTGATCGTCGGCTTCGCCCTGCACAACGCGACCGAGGGCTTCGGCATCGTCGGCCCGCTGGGCGACGTGAAGCCCTCCTGGCGCTGGCTGGGCCTGGCCGGCCTGATCGGCGGCGGCCCCACCTTCCTGGGCTCGATGGTGGGGTACGCGGTCACCAGTCACCCGCTCGAGGTCGTCTCCTACGCGGTGGCGGGCGGGGCGATCCTCTACGTGATCGGCGAGGTGTGGAACGCGATGCGCCGCCACGGCCACCGCGAGCTGGGGCTGATGATGCTGACGGCGGGCTTCATGGTCGGCGTGATCACCGACCTGATCGTCACCTACGGGGGCGGCTGAGCGGCGGGGCACGGGGGCCGAGTGGCGGGGCGGCTGAGCGGCGCGGCGGGGGCCACCCACCGGCACAACGTGAAAGAGCGCCCGCCCGCGGTGGACACGTGTCACGCTGCGCCGGTCATAGCCGGCAGCGCGTGACAGGTGCGCCTTGAGAGGCGTCGCATTGTCACGATGTGCCGGTTGGTTGGGGGCAACCCCCGGGGCCGCGTCAGCGCGGAGACCGGCGCGCCGCCAGCTCCCGCCTGGCGATCCGCCGGTAGCGCAGCGCCTTGGCGGCGTTGGCGCGCAGCATCGCCAGCCGCGAGGGCGGGACCTCGAATCCACCGAGCAGCCGGTGCGGGAGCAGGACCCACCCCGACTCCATCCACACCAGATCGCCGCGCACCTGGAAGTTGCGCTGCCAGGTGAAGTTCTCGGCGTGGGAGTGGGCGGTCAGGCAGGCCAGCCCTGGCTGCAGCGGCACGCCCGTGAGCTCGCCCAGGATCCGGATCCACCGCTCGGCGGCGTCGAGCGCCACCGGCACGCGAACCGAGAAGGGAAAGCCGTCGGGGCCGACGATCGAGAGCACGGCCGTGGAGTGGACGGCACCCAGCTCGGCCAGGCGCGGGTGCCATGCGGTGGCGCCGCCGGAGGGGTCGGCGTGGTAGCGCTCGGGCTCCTCGGAGTGCCCCGACCGCACCTCCTCCATGTGCGCACCGAACAGCTGGGGCTCGCCGGCCACCTCGCCGCGCGGCCACACGTACACCCGCTCGGGACGCACGTGGATGTAGATGCGCGTGAAGTACCAGTCGAAGAAGCGCCGGACCGGCCGGGGCGGGAGAAGCCTCCCCACGTCCGGGAGCTTCTGGGCCGACTCCCGCGCGTAGCGCTCCCGGTTGGCGTCCAGGTCGCGATCGTCGACCTCGGCCGAGCCCTGGACCAGGACCATCGGGGGGTCGACCAGCCCACTGCCGGTGGGGTCGGAGAAGAGCAGCGAAACCAGCGGGTTGGCGGCGGCGTCGCGGGCCTTCTTCGGATAGCCGAGGCCCGTGGTGACGTCGATGCACGGCGCGCCCGGGCTGTAGTACGGCGTGACCGGCCAGGTGATGGGCTGCCCCCGCTGATCGATCGTGGTCAGCTCGGTGGTGATGAAGCGGTCGAACACCGCCTGGACGTCGGCGGGCAGGGACGCGGTCACGCCCTCTCCTCATCGTAGCCCGGCTCGCCGGGGAGCACCACGCGGGCCGTCTCCCCGGAGAGGACCACCCGCGGCTCGACGGGGCGGATCTCGCGGGCGCGGGCGTGCTCGAGCAGCCCCTCGGCCGAGCCGAACGCCGACAGCTGCTCCAGGTGCTTGATCGTCGGGAACACGAGCAGGAGCTCGCCCCGGCGTCCCGCCTCCAGCGCCTGGGCCGGCGCGTACCAACGGGCCTCCACGACCTCGTGGCCGTCGGGTCGCGCCCGTGCCCCCTCCGGCAGCGGCGTGAGGTAGAACCACGTGTCGAACCGGATCTTGACCTGGGCGGGCGTGATCCACCGTGAGAACGGCACCAGCGCCGTCGGGTCGTCGAGCTCGATGGCCGCCTCCTCGGCCAGCTCGCGCAGGCCGGCCGCGCGCAGCGCCTGCTCGCCCTCGCCCTCAGCGCGGTCGACGGCGCCGCCCGGAAACACCCATGCTCCCCCCATGAAGCGCGAGGCCGGGTTGCGCTTGACCAGCAGGACCTCGAGGTCCTCGGCGCCACCGCGCAGGACGATCACAGTCGCCGCCGGGCGCGGGACGGTCGCCACGCCCAAATTCAGCTCCTCTCCGGGACCCGGCCTGTCGATTCGCGCCACCGCGAGCAGCCTACCGCTACGCTTGCCGCCGTGAAGTGGGTGTGCGAGTCGTGTGGGTTCATCTACGACCCGGCCGAGGGCGACCCGGACGGCGGGATCCCCCCGGGGACCCCGTTCGAGGAGATCCCCGAGACGTGGTTCTGCCCCGTCTGCGGCGCGCGCAAGCAGGACTTCTCCCCCTACGAGGAGTGACGGCGCCGGGCGGTCGGGGACCGCACTTAGCACGCCCTTAAGCGCGACCCTCTAGCTTCCGGGCGCTCGTGAGACGCCTGCTGCCGCTTGTCTGCGGCGCGGTGGCGCTGCTGGCGAGCGGCTGCGGCGGCGGCGCCAAGCCCGCGGCCGCCCCGCACGTCGCCCCGCCGCCCGTGACCCAGCTCCCGCCGCCCCCGCCGACCGGGATCCACAAGATCCAGCACGTCGTGGTGATCATGCAGGAGAACCGGTCCTTCGACTCCTACTTCGGCACCTACCCGGGCGCCGACGGGATCCCGGGCCTGGCGGGCAACCCGGGGACGGTGCCGTGCCTGCCCGATCCGGCCGGCGGCTGCGCGAAGCCGTTTCACGATCGCCGCGACCGCAACCTGGGCGGCCCGCACAACCAGGACAACGCGGCGGCCGACATCGACGGCGGACGGATGGACGGCTTCGTCGAGCAGCAGGCGCGGGCGCTCACCGGGTGTGAGCAGGTGTTCAACCCGGCCTGCGGCCACGGTCGCACCGCGGGCCGCCCCAACGTGATGGGCTACCACGACGGCGCCGACATCCCCAACTACTGGGCCTACGCCCACGACTTCGTGCTCCAGGACCACATGTTCGAGTCCGACGCCTCCTGGAGCCTGCCGGCGCACCTGTTCATGGTCTCGGCGTGGTCGGCCTTCTGCCCCAGCCCGGACCCGATGAGCTGCGTCAACCAGGACCAGAACCCGGGCCTGCCGCCCGACTTCCAGCGCAACAGCCTTCGCGTCAAGCAGCCCACCACTCCCACCTACGCCTGGACCGACCTCACCTACCTGCTGCACAAGTACGACGTCAGCTGGGGCTACTACGTCTTTAAGGGGACCGAGCCCGACTGCGAGAACGACGGCGCCATGTCCTGCGCGCCGGTCCGGCAGGGGCCACGAACCCCCGGCATCTGGAACCCGCTGCCGTACTTCGAGGACGTGCACCAGGACGGGCAGAGCGGCAACATCCAGTCGCTGTCCGCCTTCTTCGCCGCGGCCCGCGCCGGGACGCTGCCCGCCGTCTCCTGGATCGACCCCAACGGCCGCGTCTCCGAGCACCCTCCGGCCCTGATCAGCGCGGGGCAGACCTACGTCACGGGGCTGATCAACGCGATCATGCGCAGCCCCGACTGGAGCAGCACGGCGATCTTCTTGGCGTGGGACGACTGGGGCGGCTTCTACGACCACGTCGAGCCGCCGTCGGTCGACGAGAACGGCTACGGCATGCGGGTTCCCGCCATGGTGATCAGCCCGTACGCGCGCCGGGGGTTCATCGACCACCAGACGCTCAGCTTCGACGCCTACTTGAAGTTCATCGAGGACGACTTCCTGGGGGGGCAGCGCCTGGACCCCAAGACCGACGGTCGCCCCGACGGCCGCCCCGACGTGCGCGAGAACGCGCCCCAGCTTGGGAACCTCGCGCTGGACTTCAACTTCTCCCAGCCCCCGCGCCCGCCGATCATCCTTCCCCTCCACCCCCGCACCGATCTGATCGAGCCCTCGCCGTTCGCGATCGCGAGCGCACCCGGGGGCATCGGGCTGGGGTTCGGGCTGCGGGCGGCGGCCATCAGGGCCGCCGCCGCCTACCTGGGCATCACGGCCGAGCAGCTGCGCAGCGAGCTGCGCGGCGGGCTCACCATGCGCCAGATCGCGCGGCTGTACGGAAGGCCGTTCCGTCAGCTGCGCCAGGCGGTGGCGCGGGAGCTGGGCGCTGAGCTTCGGTAGGGCGCGTCAGGGCGACTCGGCGCCGACCGCCAGCCGCGCCGGATGGACGGCGCAGCCGTCGCCGCCGCCCCGCTTGACGGCGTACATCGCGCGGTCGGCGCGCTCGAACAGGGCCCGGGCGTCGAGCGGCGAGGACTCGATCGCTGCGATCCCGATGCTCACGGTAACGCAGCCTTGGTTTCGGGGGTGGCGGCGGCCCGCGACGATCACCGACTCGGCCACCGCCCACGCGTCGGCGGCCGACGCGCTCGGCAGCAGGACCGCGAACTCGTCCCCCCCGATGCGCGCGACCACGTCGGTGGCTCGGAGCTTCCTGCGCAGCACGCCGGCGGTCTCGATGATCGCGCGATCGCCCGAGAGGTGCCCCCGCTCATCGTTGATCCGCTTGAGCCCGTCGATGTCGATCAGCAGCAGCGCCCCGGCGGCGCCGTAGCGCCGCGCCCGCGCCAGGTGGCGCTGGAGCTCGGCCTCGAAGCGGCGCCGGTTGAACAGGTCGGTGAGCGGATCGGTATCGGCCAGGCGCCTGAGCTCGCGCTCGCGGGCGAGCCGGTCGCGGGCGTCCTCGACCATCGCCACCGCCCAGACCGCGCCGTCGAGCGCAACGGGGTGGACGTTGAGCTCGGCCCACACCGTCTCGCCCGCGCCGCCCAGGAGGCGGACCTCTTGGCGCAGGCGATCGGACGCGCCGCCGCGCAGACGGTCGAGGCCCGACTCGATCCACCCGCGGTCATCGGGATGGGCAAGCTCGGCCAGCGGGCGCTCGACCAGCGTCTCCTCGGCACGGCCGAGCAGGTCGCACACCGGCGCGTTGGCGGCCACGACGCGCGCGTGGTGATCGATCACCACGAAGCCGAAGCCGGCCTCGACCGCCCGCCTGAAGATGTCATCCCCGCGCTCGCCGTCCCTCACGGGGGGCCGCCGATGGCCAGATCGCGGTCGCCGACGCCAGGGGAGAGGCGTGCGACGACCGCGACCGGTGCCCCCAGGCCATGCCCCCTCGCACAGTCGATCCGCCCGCGATGCCCCGCGCGGGCCCGATGCCCAGAACGCCGCCCGCAGGTTTGCGTTCCAACGACATCCTGGTGGGTCACTAACGCTCCCGAACGAAATCGACGGTGAGTTCTGTGACGCCCCCGACGCCGTCGCCCTGCGACCGCTGCGAGCGCGAAGATCATCCATGAACCTCGGCTCTGCACTCAACCTCAGATCAGAGCCGACGTTGAAAAAGCAACTAGACTGTAGCCTGTTCGGCGGTATCGCGCAAGCCCGCAGGAAGGTTGACCCGGTGGCGGGGAGCCAGCGGAAGCCCAGGGGGCCTGGGGAGCACGGGCCCTCTGGCGGCGGTCAGCTCCTCTCGCGGATCACCAGCGAGATCGTCTCGCTCGTGCACGAGCACTACGGGCGAGGGCCCGTGCGGGCGAAGACCTACGCGCTCGACAATCTGATCGTCTGCGTCCTCTGGGACGGGCTCACGCCGGTCGAGAGGACGATGATCGCCGCGGGCGAGCCCGAGCGGGTGCTCGCGCTGCGGCGGGACTTCCAGCGGCTGATGGAGACCCGCTACAGCCGGGTCGTCGAGGATCTGGCCGGTCGCCGGGTCCTGGCCTTCCTCAGCCAGGTCCACGTCGACCCGGACATCACGGTCGAGATGTTCCTGATGGACGGTCCGGTGCCGGGCTTCGGAACGGTCGAGCAGGTCGTCGAGGGACCAGGCGAGGAGCCGGAGGACCTCATGCCGCCGCCGGAAGGGGCCTGATCGCCACCTCGGCGATCGAGGAGGCGAGCACGGCGACCAGCCGGCACAGGTCGGGATCGGAGACCGACCGGGGCGCGTGGAGGACCACCACGTCGCCGGTCGCCCGGAGCCTGACCCCGCGTCGCCGGGCGGCCGCCGCGACGAGGACCGCGACCCGCTCGCCGGGCCGGCCCGCGAGGCGCACGTGCGCGCTGAGCCCCCGTCGGCTGACCTCCACCACACTGGGCAGGACCGAAACCCGCCAGGCCAGCGTCCGCTCCAGCAGCTCCTCCGTGCCGGTCATGCGCGCAAGCTAGCTCGCGGCTCGGTCGGAAACCCCGTCTGACAGCCTTCCGCGGGTGACGCGAGGAGCTTCGCCGCGCCGCCAGCTGGGGGCCGCGCTCGTCCTGATCGTGATCGCGCTCGTCGTGGTGGTCGCGATCCGCGGCGGGGGCGGCCCGTCGCCCGCCCCCAGCGCCCGGCGGGTCGAGTCGATCTTCCAGGACGACGACCACCTGCTGTATGCCAGCACGCCGGTGGTCACCCACACCCTCGACGTGCTGGCCGGCCTCGGGGTCGACCGCCTGCGGGTGACCCTGCTCTGGAAGGCGCTCGCGCCATCGCCGACGAGCGCCACGCCGCCGCCCGGGTTCGACGCGGCCAACCCGTACGCGTACCCGGCGGGCGCGTGGGCGCCATATGACCGCCTGGTGGAGGAGGCCCGAGCGCGGGGCATCGGCGTCGACTTCGACGTGACCGCTCCCGGGCCGCAGTGGGCGATGGCTCGGCCGGCGCCGGCACCGAGGTACGCTGACCACTGGGCGCCCTCGGCGGTGGCGTTCGGCGAGTTCGTTCAGGCGGTGGCCACCCGCTACAGCGGGGTCTTCCCGCCAGCGCCGGGGGCGGCGGCACTGCCGCGGGTCAGCTTCTGGTCGATCTGGAACGAGCCCAACCAGCCCGGCTGGCTGGCGCCGCAGTGGACGAGCGGACCGGGAGGCGCGGCGATCGCCTCGGCGGCCCTCTACCGCGACTACGTCGACGCGGCGTGGGGGGCGCTGGCGCGGACCGGCCACACGCCGTCCCGGGACACGATCCTGATCGGGGAGCTGGCGCCGGAGGGATCCGAGCCCGCCCACCCGGACTACCGCAGCGCGATCCCGCCGATGCCCTTCCTGCGCGCCCTGTACTGCGTCGACGGTGCCTTCGCGCCGCTGCGCGGCGCGGCGGCGGCCGTCGCCGGGTGTCCGCGGCGGACGGACCCGGCCGGCTTCGTGCGGGCCAATCCGGGGCTGTTCGAGGCCAGCGGCTTCGCCCATCACCCCTACTCGTTCTTCCTGGCGCCGAGCGCGTCGATGGCCGATCCGAGCTTCGTCCCGCTCTCGGACCTCTCTCGCCTGGAGCGGGGGCTGGATCGGATCCTCGCCGCCTACGGGATGTCGCGCCGGCTGCCGCTGTGGCTGACCGAATACGGGTATGAGACCAACCCCCCCAACCCGTGCCGCGGCGTGAGCCTGCGCCGCCAGGCGCTCTACCTCGACGAGGCCCAGTACATCGCGATGCGCGACCCGCGGGTGAGGAGCTTCGCCCAGTTCCTGCTCTACGACTCGCTCCCCGACACCAGCTATCCGCGCAGCGATGTGTGCCGCTACTGGTCGACGTTCCAGACCGGCCTGGAGTTCGCCGACGGGCGTCCAAAGCCGTCGCTGGCCGCCTACCGGCTGCCCCTGTTCCTACCCCATCCCGCGCTCGGGCCGGGGCGGCAGGTGCTCGTGTGGGCGATGCTGCGGGCCGCGCGAGGTCTGGGCTCCCAGGTGGCGAGCATCCAGTGGCGACCCTCCGGCGGCGCCTTCCGGACGGTCGCCCGCGCGACGGCGCCGGCGCCCAACCACGTGGTGGCGCAGACGGTGAGGGTTCCCGGCCCCGGCCTGGTGCGGGCGGCGTGGAGGGGGCCGAGCGGCCCGGTGCGCTACAGCCGGCAGGCGGAGGTCCGCTAGCCGCGGCGCCGGCTCACAGCGCCACCACCTCGTCGCCAACCGCGATCTCCCCGTCCTCGAGGATGTCCGCGCGCAGGCCGCCGCGGTGGACGAGCGCCCGGAGCACGGGCCGCCCGGCGTAGCGCTGGATGACCGTGCACGGCTCGCACAGGCGCACGCCCCGGCAGCGCACCGAGCCAACCCGGAACTCGTGGCCCACCAGGGCGTTCAGATCGATCCCGTCGGTGACGAGGTTGCGGCGGTGCTCGCCGGCGCCCAGGCCCAGCGACTCGCACACCCGGCGCTCGATCAGCGTCAGCGCGCTGCCCGGAACGCCGGACGGGAACGTGCCCCTCGCGCTCACGTGGCGGTCGCCCTCGATGCCCCGCCCCGCGAGCAGCCGGGCGCGGGCCTGCGAGTGCGCGGGCGCGCCGGCGCGCTTGGCGACGTGGATCGACACCACCGTCCCCACGCCGCCCGGCCGCGCCGGGCGCGGGGGGAGGGCGAGCGCGATGTCGCCGGCCGCGAGAACGAAGCCATCCTCGATGCCCTCGCCGGCCTCGCCGCCCACCCGGGCCTCGCCGCCCTCGCGGGCCTCGCCGCCCTCGCCGCCATTCCCGCCCTCCGGCCGGCCCTCGGGGCGCAGCGGGTCGAACACGATCCCGGAGGGGACCCCGTACATCACCACGGCGCGGCGGCGGCCGTCCGGGTCGCGGAGGCGGGCGATCCAGGGGCCCGGCCAGGAGAACGTCTGCGCGCCGGCGACCGGCACCAGCCCCACCCCCAGCCCGCCCAGCCAGCGCACGAGCGCCGGCGAGGGCACCGTGCCGCCGAGGGCCTCGGCCTGCGGGAGCTCGGCGGGGTCCAGCTCGAGGATCGTCGCCAGGCAGGAGAGAAAGGAGGCCGCCTCGGCATCGAGGCCGGGCGCGCCCGTGACCAGCACCTCCCTCATCGCCGGTCCCTCCTTCGGCCGGCGTGGCCCGTGTCCCGCGGCGCGAGGACCCGGCCGGCGGCGCGGACGGCGTCCCGCAGCGCCGCCACCCGGCCGCCGGCGTGGAAGGCGGCGTCCCGGTAGGCGTGCCGCCAGGCGCGTGCCCAGCCGGGCTGCCACCCGAGCGCGCGGACGAGCCGGGGGAGCCCGGCGAGCGTCGCCGCCAGCAGCGCGAGGCCGCCCATCACCCACAGCGGCGCGGGAATCGAGCCCGACGTCGGGCTGGTGGGGGAGGACGGCAGCGGGAAGGTGGGCCCGGTGAGGCTCACGGGCCGCCGACGGGCGCGCGCCCGGGCGCCCCGCGCGCACGCCCCCCCGGCCCGCTGGGCCAGGGCGGTTTCGATCGCGGCGCTGAAGTCGGCGAAGTACTGCGCGCCGTAGGCGTCCTCGCCGCGCAGCGCCGCCTCGAGCTGAGGGCTGGTGAAGTGGCAGGGTGGGACGGAGCCCAGCGACTCGTAGGTCGAGAGGACCCGCTGGTAGATCCCCGAGGCCGCCGCGACGCCGGCGGGCCACCCGAGCGCCGCCGCGGCCACGGCGAGGGCCACCGCCCGCGTTCGCATCGCAGGGCACGGTAGCGCCCGCCTCCCCGGGGAGGCGGGGCCCCTCAGCGATCGCTCCAGCGCGGCTCGCGCTTCTCCGCGAAGGCCTGGACCGCCTCGCGAAAGTCCTCGGACTCCAGCGAGGCGCGGCGCAGCTCCAGCAGCTCGGCCTCCACCTCGGGCTCCAGCGAGGAGCGCTGGTCGAGCACCGCGCGGATCACCCGCTTGTTGCCGCGCTGCGCGATCGGCGCGCCCGCCGCGATCCGGCGCGCCAGCTCGAGCGCCTCCTCCATCAGGCGGTCGGGGTCGCACACGGCGTTGACCATCCCCCAGGCGTGGGCGGTCGGCGCGTCGATTCGCCGGCCCACCAGGAACAGCTCGCGGGTGCGAGCGGCGCCGATCGTGTCGATGAACCGGCGGATGCCGGTGTGCGAGTAGACCAGCCCGAGCCTGGCTGGCGGCATCCCGAGCTCCACCGTGGCCGCCGCGATCCGCAGGTCGCAGGTCAGGGCCAGCTCGAGTCCCCCGCCGATGGCGTGGCCGTTGAGCACGGCCAGGGTGGGATACGGGTAGGCCTCGACGGCGTCGATCGCGGCGGCGAACGGGTGCGCCACCAGCCGGTCGGCCTCCTCGGCCAGCACGCGGTCGGGGAGGCCGCCGAGGTCATAGCCGGCGGAGAAGATCCCCCCCTCGCCGGTGAGCAGCACGCAGCGGGCGTCCAGCGAGGGCATGGTGGCGGCGAAGGAGTCGAGGATCGCGTGGTCGAGCGCCCCGCGCCGGCCGGGATTGGAGATGGTCAGCCGCGCCAGCCCCGGGACGGGCTCGTCAACCAAGAGCCGGCCGCCCGTCGTGGCGGAGACCGGCTCGGCGTCCCTACTCGAGGACAACGAGCGTGTCGCCCTCGGAGACCGACTGGCCCTCCTGCACCACGATCTCCTTGACCACCCCGGCGTCCTCGGCCTCCACCGGCATCTCCATCTTCATCGACTCCAGGATCACCACGGTGTCGCCCTCGTCGACCTGGTCGCCGATCTCGACCTCGATCTTCCAGACCGTCCCGGTGATGTGCGCCTCGACGTCGGCCACGGGCGGAAGCGTCGCACATGTCACGGAGATGTGCCTATTTGCGCGGTCCGTCCGACCGCCGCGCTTGACTTGAGCGCAGCGCAGCGGCTTGTATCGACCGGTGAGGGGACGATGGAGGAACGCAGCCTGTTCATCAGCTCGTGCACACGGCGTCAGATGGCGAGGCGGCGCGCCGGGCGGACGCGCCCGCCGCTCCCGGTTGTGATGCTCGCCATGCTGATGGCCGCCGCGGCATTGGGCGCCTTCCTCGCGGCCCACGGCGGACTGTAGGCCGGCGCGCCCGTCCCGCCGCCGGCGGCGGCGCTCAGCCGAAGGTGGCGGGATCCGGCCCGGTCCGCTCGCCGCGCGCCAGCCGCTCGATGGCCCGCACGCCCTCGGCGGAGAGCTCGAAGTCGAAGACCCGGAGGTTCTCCTCGATCCGCTCGGGCGTGACCGACTTGGGGATCGCGATGTTGCCGAGCTGCAGGTGCCAGCGGAGGATCACCTGCGCGGGGGTGCGCCGGTGGGCGCGGGCGAGGCCGACGATCGTCTCCTCGGCCAGCAGCCTGCCGCGGCCGAGCGGGCTCCAGGCCTCGGTCATCATCCCGCGGGCGGCGTGGTGGGCGCGCAGGTCGCGCTGCTGCAGGCGGGGATGGCACTCGATCTGGTTGAGGACCGGGACCACGCCGGTGGCGTCGATGATCCGCGCCAGGTGCTGGGGGAGGAAGTTCGAGACGCCGATCGAGCGCGTCAGCCCCTCGGCCCGGAGCTCGCAGAGCGCCTCCCAGCTCTCCAGGTAGCGGTCCTGCCCGGGCGCCGGCCAGTGGATCAGGTAGAGGTCGACGTAGTCGAGCCCGAGGCGCTCGAGGCTGCGCCGGAGGGCGCCCGGCGCGGACTCGCGCCCCTGCTGGTCGTTCCACAGCTTGGTGGTGATGAACACCTCCTCGCGCGCGAGGCCGCTGCGGCGCAGCGCCTCGCCGACCTCCCGCTCGTTGTCGTAGGCGGCGGCGGTGTCGATCGAGCGGTAGCCGGTCTCGAGCGCGTGCAGCACCACCGCCGGGGTCTGCTCGGGCGGGACCTGGAAGACGCCGAGGCCGAGCTGGGGGATGCGGTTGCCGTCGAGGAGGCGCAGCCGTGGCACCTGGTCGGGCGATGTGCGGATGGTCATGCTCCTGAGTCTCCCGCCCCTCGGGGGGGTGAACCGGGAAGGCGGGGGGCTAGGCTGCCGGCGCGATGATCCTCGCCATCGACCAGGGGACCACCGGCACCAAGTGCCTGGTGTTCGACCACGAGGCCGAGCTGGTCGGCTCGGCATATCGCGAGTTCGCCCAGCACTTCCCGCACCCGGGGTGGGTCGAGCACGACGCGGCCGAGATCTGGGAGGTGACCCACGCGGTGGCCGGCGAGGCTCTGAGCGACGCGGGGGTACGGCCGGGCGAGCTGGTGGCGGTCGGGATCACCAACCAGCGCGAGACGGTGTGCGTCTGGGACCCGCACACGCTCGAGCCGCTTCACCGGGCGATCGTCTGGCAGGACCGGCGGACGGCCGGGCGCTGCGCCGAGCTGCGCGAGCAGGGGCACGAGGAGCTGATCCGGCGACGGACCGGCCTCGTCCTCGATCCCTACTTCTCCGCCACCAAGATGCAGTGGCTGCTCGAGAACGTGGAGGGCCTGCGAGCACGCGCCAGCGCCGGGCGCGCCGTCCTGGGCACGGTCGACGCCTGGCTGATTCACAGGCTGACCGGCGAATGCGCCACCGACCCGTCCAACGCCGCGCGCACGATGCTGCTCGACATCGGCAGCGGCGGCTGGGACCCCGAGCTGCTCGAGCTGTTCGGGGTGCCCGAGCGGGCGCTGCCGCGCGTCGCTCCCAGCTGCGGCGAGCTGGCCATGACGCGGCGTGAGAGCCTGCACGGCCACTCGGTGCCGGTGGCGGGGGTGGCGGGCGACCAGCAGGCGGCGCTCTTCGGCCAGGCGTGCGTCGACCCGGGCCTGGGCAAGAACACCTACGGCACCGGGTCGTTCCTGCTCCAGAACGCCGGCTACCGGGTGCCCGAGCCGGCGGAGGGGCTGCTGGGGACGGTCGCCTGGGGCATCGGCGGGCGCCTCACCTACGCGCTGGAGGCGGCGATCTTCGTCACCGGCGCCGCGGTGCAGTGGCTGCGCGACGCCCTCGGCGTGATCGCCTCGGCGCAGGAGACCGAGGAGCTCGCGCGGTCGCTTCAGGGAAACGACGGCGTGTACTTCGTCCCCGCCCTGACCGGGCTGGGCTCGCCGCACTGGGACCCCTACGCGCGCGGCACGATCGTCGGGCTGACCCGCGGAACCGGCCGCGCCCACCTGGCCCGGGCCGCGCTGGAGTCGATCGCGTATCAGACGGTGGACGCGGTGCGCGCGATCGAGGCGGCGTGCGGCGTCCAGCTGGAGGAGCTGCGGGCCGACGGGGGCGCGACCGTCAACGACTGGCTGATGCAATTCCAGGCCGACGTGCTGGGGGTGCCCGTGGTGCTGCCGGAGGTGGCCGAGACGACCGCGCTCGGCGCCGCCCAGCTGGCGGCGGTGGGGATCGGGATGACGACGATCGACCAGGTGGCGCGGGGCTGGCGATGGGGGAGGCGCTACGAGCCCGCGATGGGGGGCGAGGAGCGCGAGGAGCTGCTGAGAGGCTGGCGCCGCGCGCTGAACCGCGCGCGCGAGTGGGCGGCGTAGGCGGCGGCGGCCGCGGCGCGTCACCGAAGGACGGCGGCGGGGTATCTGAAGAGGGATGCCCGACGTCCAGCTCAAGCCGCAGGTCTACCGGGACCCGCGGCCCAAGGAGTACTTCGACCAGTTCCACCGGCGGGCGCGCGGCGGACCGGCGGGGTGGACCTACGAGCTGACCCGCGCCGTCGCCGTGCCCTACATGCTGGCGGCGCTGAGGACGCGCACGATCGGCACCGAGAACGTCCCCAGCGGGCCGGTCATCCTGGCGCCCAACCACGGCTCGTTCGTCGACCACTTCTTCACCGCCGGCTTCCTGCGCCGCCGGGTGCGCTTCATGGCCAAGTCCCAGCTCTTCCAGCCGGGGATCGCGCAGTACATCTTCAGCCACGGCGGATGCTTCCCGGTGCGACGCGGCCATCACGACGAGGACGCCTTCCAGACCGCCTTCCAGCTACTCGAGCGCGGGGAGGCGGTCGTCATGTACTGCGAGGGCGGGCGCTCGCGCACCGGCAAGCTGGCCGAGCAGGCCAAGCCCGGGATCGGGCGCCTGGCGCTGGAGTCGGGCGCCCCGATCGTCCCCGTGGCGATCCTCAACTCCTACAAGGTGCGCAACTGGAAGCGGGGCCGGTTCCCGAGGATCGTGGTGCAGTTCGGCCGGCCGTTTCGCTTCCCGCGCGTCTCGCCGACCACCCGGGAGCAGCAGCAGCAGGCGGCGCAGTACGTGCTCGAGCGCATCCGGGAGCTGCACACGCAGCTCGGGCGCCTCGGCTATCGCGGCGCGCGGCGCCAGGCCGCGCGCGAGCGCCCGCAGGAGGTGGGCGCGGGCTCAGAGGCGGCGCGCGAGCGCCCGCAGCCGGCGGGCGACGGCGGGCCGGGGGCTACGCCGTCGCAATCGCCGCCGCCCGCTCCAGCCCCAGCTCCTCGATCGCCATCTCGCGCATCCTGAACTTCTGCACCTTGCCGGTGACGGTCATCGGGAAGGAGTCGGTGAACTTCACGTAGCGCGGCACCTTGAAGTGGGCGATCTTCCCGCGGCAGTAGTCGCGGACCTCCTCCTCGCCCAGCCGCGCGCCCGCGCGGAGGATGACCCAGGCCATCAGCTCCTCGCCGTAGCGCTCGTCGGGAACGCCGATCACCTGGACGTCGGCGATGTCGGGATGGCCGTGGAGGAACTCCTCGACCTCGCGGGGGTAGATGTTCTCGCCGCCGCGGATGACCATGTCCTTGATCCGCCCCACGACGCGCACGTACCCGTCGGCGTCCATCGTGGCCAGATCGCCGGAGTGCATCCAGCCGGCGGGGTCGATCGCCTCCGCCGTGCGCTCCGGGTCGTTCCAGTAGCCGCGCATCACCAGGTAGCCGCGGGCGCAGAACTCGCCCGGCTCGCCGCGGGGGACGATGCGGCCGCTGGCCGGGTCGACCACCTTGATCTCGGTGTGGGGCATCACCTGGCCGACCGTCTCGCAGCGGTGCTCGAGGGTGTCGTCGACGCGCACGAAGGTGGAGACGGGCGAGGTCTCGGTCTGCCCGAAGGCGATCGAGATCTGCTCGATGCCCATCTCGGCGTTGACGCGCCGCATTACCTCGATCGGGCACGGCGAGCCGGCCATGATCCCGGTCCGCAGCGACCCGAGGTCGAAGCGGGCGAACTCGGGGTGGCCAAGCTCGGCGATGAACATCGTCGGCACGCCGTACAGGCTCGTGCAGCGCTCGTCCTGGCAGGCGGTGAGCGTGGCCTCGGGCTCAAAGGTGTCGGCGGGGTAGACGATGCACGAGCCGCGAGTCGTGCAGGCGAGGTTGCCGAGCACCATCCCGAAGCAGTGGTAGAGCGGGACCGGGACGCACACCCGGTCGCGCTCGGTGTAGGCGAGCAGCTGCGCGGTGAAGTGGGCGTTGTTGAGCAGGTTGTGGTGGCTGAGCGTCGCCCCCTTTGGGAAACCGGTCGTGCCGCTGGTGTACTGGATGTTGATCGGGTCGTCGAAGTCCAGGCGCTCCATCACCGCTCGCACCTCGTCCACCGGGCCCCCGGCGGCGATCTCCTCCCACTCGGGCGTGCCAAAGAACACCGCGCGCTCCAGCGCCGCCAGCCGGGGCCGGACCTCCTGCACCATCGCCGCGAAGTCCGCGCCCCTCAGCTCGGGGGTGGCGAAAGGTGGCGGCAGCCCGACTGGCCGAGCGCGTACTCCAGCTCGCTCGTGCGGTAGGCGGGGTTGATGTTGACGAGGATCACCCCCACCTTGGCGGTGGCGTACTGAACCAGCGCCCACTCGGCGCGGTTGGGCCCCCAGACGCCGACCCGGTCGCCCGGCTCCAGCCCCGCCTTCAGCAGCCCGGCGGCCAGCCGGTCGACCGCCTCGCCGAACTGCGCGTAGGTGTAGCGGATGCCCTGGTGGACGGAGACGAGCGCCTCGGCATCGGGATGGCGCGCGATCGTGCGCTCGAGGTTGGCCCCGATCGTCTCTCCCAGCAGCGGCTCGTCGGAGGCACCGTGCGCGTAGGAAAGCATCGCGACCCCCGACAGCCTATACCTTGTCCCCGCCATGGCGCTACTCCGAGACGGGCTGCTCGCGCAGCGGGCGATCGCGACGGTGGCGGTGCCCGACGCCGTGACGGTGGCGCTCGGGCGGCTCGGCGCGCGGGTGGAGGAGCTGCGCCCGGACCCCGGCCTCGGCGAGGACGAGGAGGCGGTCGGCGCCTGGGCGCGCGAGCGCTCGCCGCTGCACGCGCTGGTGCTCGGCGCGGGCGCCGGGACGGCGACCGACGCGGTGTGGGCGTGCGTGCGCGAGGTGGCGGTCGGGGCGCTGATCCCGGGCGCGGGCGCGGGCAAGGTGATCCTGATCGCGCCGCGCGCCGACCCCCCGCTCGCCGCCGCCCTGGAGAGCCTGGCGCGGACGCTCTCGGTTGAGTGGGCGCGCTTCGGCGTGAGCGCGGTGACGGTGGCGCCCGGGCGGCACAGCGGCGGGGAGGAGGTGGCGCAGGTGGTCTGCTTTCTCTGCTCGCGGGCTGGCGAGTACCTCTCGGGCTGCGTCCTGCGGATGCGGTGAGACGGCCGGCGGGGGCGTGAGCTCGGTCTGACGCGGGCGTGGTGTCGCGCCTGACGCGGGCGTGGTGTCGCGCCTGACGAGGGCGTGAGGTCGCGCCCGAAATCCGCCGAACGGCGGTCGCCGGCGGTAAAGCCCCGGCCCGCTTCTGCCGATGGGCAGGGGCATGGGCGTCACCACGGCATGGGGGCCGTCGGTCCTGGAGGAACCGGATGAGTATCCGCGCGGACTGATCGCGCCCTCCTCCCGCGGCCGCTCGGACCGGCTGATCGGCGAGGTGATCCGCGACCTCGGCTTCGCCCGGCGCGAGGACATCGAGCGGGCGGTGGAGCTGGCTCGCGAACAGGGCCGCCCGATGGGCACGGTGATGGTCGAGCTCGGGCTGCTCCGCCACGACCAGCTCGCGCGCGCGCTGGCCGAGCGCTTCGGCGTCGACTACGTCGACCTCTCCACGTTCGAGATCGACATGGGCGCCGCCAACCTGATCTCCGCGGAGGTGGCCAAGCGCTACCAGGCGGTGCCGGTCGGCTTCCTGCCCAACGGCAGCCTGCTGGTGGCGATGGTCGATCCCACCAACGTGATCACGATCGACGAGATCTCGATGATCACGGGCCGGCGGGCCAAGCCCGCCTCGGCCGCGGCCGAGGACGTCGCGGCGCTGATCGCGCGCCTGAACCGCCTCGAGGACGACATCAGCGAGGTGGTGGAGGAGGAGCCCGAGATCGAGCTGGAGCTGATCGAGGGGGCGCCCAGCGAGGCGCCCGCCATCAAGCTCGTCCACTCGCTGATCGCACAGGCGGTGGAGCGCGGCGCCTCCGACATCCACTTCGACCCCGAGGCCGGCGACATGCGCGTGCTCTACCGGATCGACGGGGTGCTGGTGCCGGCCGCCACGGTCGCGCGCGCGATGGTCGGAAGCGTCGTCTCGCGCATCAAGATCATGGCGAGCCTGGACATCGCCGACCGGCGCATCCCCCAGGACGGGCGCCTGGCGATCAACATCGAGGGGCGGCGGGTCGACGTCCGGGTGTCCACGCTCCCGCTCGTCGGCGGCGAGGGCGTCGTGCTGCGCATCCTGGACAGCGGCGTGGTGGTGCGTGACCTCGACTCGCTCGGCCTGCGCGACTCCGAGCGCGAGCGATTCGAAGCCGCGATCGCAAAGCCCTACGGCGCGGTGCTGGTCACCGGGCCCACCGGCTCGGGCAAGTCGACGACCCTCTACGGCGCGCTCGCCAGGATGAACACCGGCGAGCGCAGCATCCTCACGATCGAGGACCCGGTCGAGTCGCCCATGCCCCACATCAAGCAGATGCAGGTCTCCCCGAAGGCCGGGGTGACGTTCGCCAGCGGGCTGCGCTCGATGCTGCGCGCCGACCCGGACGTGCTGATGGTCGGAGAGATCCGCGACCGGGAGACCGCCGAGATCGCAGTCCAGGCCGCGCTCACCGGCCACCTCGTGCTCTCGACGCTGCACACGCGCGACGCGCCGAGCGCCGTCTCCCGTCTGATCGACATGGGGATCGAGCCCTTCATGGTGGCCGCCGCGCTCGACTGCGTCGTGGCCCAGCGCCTGGCGCGCATGCTGTGCACCTGCAAGCAGCCGGCCGAGGTGCCCGAGACCGTTCGTAAGGAGCACGGGCTCGGGGACGCCGAGCTGTTTGAGCCCGCGGGATGCATCCGCTGCGGCGGCAGCGGCTACGCCGGGCGCATCGGCCTCTTCGAGGTTATGCCGATGACCCCGGCGATCCGCTCGCTGGTGATCGCGCGAGCCAGCGTCGACGAGGTCGCCGCCACGGCGATCGCCGAGGGCATGCGCACGATGCGCCAGGACGGCATCGAGAAGGTCCGGCAGGGTCTGACCACGCTCGCCGAAGCCGCCCGCGTCACGGCGGTGCTCTGACCTAGGAGGCGGAGTCGGCCCAGGGGACGACGACCGCGTCCTCCTGGGGCGAGTCGCGCGCGACAACGTACTCGGCGGGCTCGGAGTCCGACAGGTTCTCCAGCACGTGGGTCTCCCGCGGCGGGACGTAGACGAGGTCGCGCGGCTCGAGCAGGAGGTCCTTCTCCAGGCGGTCGCCCCACCTGACGCGCAGCCGGCCGCTGAGCATGTACACGGCGCTCTCGCAGTTCTCGTGATAGTGGGGTCGGGACCGGGCGCCCGGGGGCACCCGGAACACCCCCATGTAGATGTTGCGCGCGCCGGCCGTCGCCTGCGAGATCTCCGAGCCCCCGACCACGCCGCGGGGAACGTCGCGATCCGGTCCTGGCTTGATCACCTCCATGGGAAGGACTCTACTCGCGGTCGCCGCCCCGGAGCTCGATCTGCAGCGGCGGCTGGGGGGCCGCCTCGTGGTCGACCTGGAGCGTCGTGTGACGGAGGTCGAAGCGCTCGGCCAGCAGGCGCTGCAGGGCGCGGCGCAGCTCGTGGCAGTCGGCGTCCGCCCGCACCACCACGTGCGCCGAGAGAGCGGGAAAGCCCGAGGTGACCTCCCAGACGTGCAGGTCGTGCACCTCGACGACCCCGGGGTGGGAGGCCAGCACGTGCCCGACCTGCTGCGGGTCCAGCCCCGAGGGGGCCGCCTCCATGAACACCCGTCCGGAGGCCTTGATCAGCCCGTAGGCCGCCCACAGCATCAGCCCGGCGATCAGCAGCGAGGCGGCGGCGTCGGCGCGGTCGAAGCCCGCGATCAGGATCACGCCGCCGGCGAGCGCGGTGGCGATGAACCCGAACAGGTCGGTGAGCACGTGGCGGTAGGCGCCCTCGAGGTTGAGGCTGCGGTGAGCGCTCGTTCCGCCGGGGTGCGCCAGCGCGCGCGTGGCGAGGAGGTTCACCGCGATCCCCACCAGCGCGACCACCACGACCGCGGTGCCGTCGACAGCGGGCGGGGAGACGAGCCGGACGATGGCGTCGTAGACGATCAGCAGCGCGAGCACGAGCAACGTCACCCCGTTGGCCTGGGCGCTGAGGATCTCGGCCCGTCCCAGCCCGAAGGTCATCGCCCCGGCGGGCGGCCGGGCGGCCAGGCGGGCCGCCACCAGCGAGAAGCCGAGCGCGGCGGCGTCGGTGAGCATGTGCGCGGCGTCCGAGAGGAGCGCCAGCGAGGAGGCGAGGATGCCGACCGCCACCTCGGCGGCCATGAAGGCCAGGATCAGCGCCAGCGCGACGAGCAGCGCGCGGACGTCGGCCGCCCGAGACAGCTGGAGGTGATCGTGCGCCATCGGCGCCGCTAGTTCATCGACGGATCCGGGGGCATGCGCGCCACCAGCGCGTAGCTCCCACCCTTGCGGGCGAGCACCCTCGACCACAGAGCCTCGGGCTCGGCGCAGAACGCATCCTGCGCCCGCGCCGGCTCGAGGATCCAGTCGCCGCTCTCGATCTCGTCGTCGAGCTGACCGGCGGCCCACCCGGCGTGCCCGACGAACGCCCTCGCGTCGCGGAGGGCGGGCGAGAGCTCCTCGGGCGGCGAGCCGGCGCGCAGCACGCCGACGTCGTCGAAGGCCAGCAGCGCCGCCTCGCCGGGGTCCTCGAAGCGGCCGAGGACGATCACGGCCGAAGGCTGGACCGGGCCGCCGATGAACAGCGGCTGATCGGGGTCCACGATCTCGGCCAGCTCGGGCACCGCCTCGCCGACGAGCGTCTCGGACGGCCGGTTGAGCACGACGCCGAAGGCGCCCTCCTCGTTGTGCTCCACCACGAGCACCACCGTGCGCCAGAAGTTCGGATCAATAAGACCCGGGCCGGCGATCAGCAGCTGCCCGCCAACGGACTCCATCGCGCCTCACAACCCTAGCGACCGCCCGAGAATCTCCTTCATGATCTCGTCCGTGCCTCCTCCGATCGGACCCAGCCGCGCGTCGCGCGCGGCCCGCTCGATCCCGTACTCCACCATGTACCCGTTCCCGCCGTGGATCTGCAGGCAGGTGTCCATCACCTCGAAGGCGGCCCTCTGGGTCGCCAGCTTGGCGATCGTCACCTCGCGCACCGCGTCCTCCCCGGCGACGTAGCGGCGCAGCGCGGCGTAGGTGACGTCGCGGCCGGCCTCGATCGTGGTCGCGACCTCGGCCAGCCGGTGGCGGATCGCCTGGAAGTGGCCGATCTCGCGGCCGAACGCCCGGCGCTCGAGCGCGTAGGCGAGCGTTCGCTCGAACGCGCTCTGCATCCCGCCGAGCGCGCCCAGCGCCATCAGCAGCCGCTCCCACTGGAAGTTGGCCATGATCAGGTAGAAACCCTGGTTCTCCTCCCCCAGGAGGCTCTCCTGGGGGACGAACACGTCGTCGAAGGTGATCAGGGCGGTGTCCGAGGCGTGCCACCCCAGCTTCTCGAGCGGGCGCGCCGTGACCCCGGGACCCTTCTCGATGAGCAGAAAGGACAGGCCATGGTGTCCGCCCTCGGCGGTCGTCCTCACGGCGGTCACCAGCAAATCGGCGCGCACCCCGCCGGTGATGAACGTCTTGGAGCCGTTGACCAGGTAGCCCCCGTCCACCCTCTCGGCGCGGGTGCGGATCGACGCCACGTCCGAGCCCGCGTCGGGCTCGGTGATGGCGAGCGCGGCGATCTTCTCGCCGCGGATGCCGGGCACGAGGTGACGCTGCTTCTGCTCCTCGCTGCCGAACTTCCAGATCGGTGGTAGCGCGATCCCCTGGTGGGCGCCGATCCCGGCCGACAGGCCGCCCGATCCGCAGCGCCCCAGCTCCTCCGCGAACACGGCGTCGGCCACGGTGTCGCCGTCGCCGCCGTACTCGGGCGGGAACTTGAGCCCGATGTAGCCGAGCTGGGCCAGCCGCGCGAACACCTCGTTGGGAAACCAGTGCGCCTCCTCCCACTCCCGCGCCCGCGGCGCCAGCTCGGTCTCGACGAACCTCCTGACCGCCCGGCGGAACTCCTCGTGCTCCTCGGTGAACGGGGGAACCGGCCTTCTCGGGGCCGCGCCGCCGGCGCCCGCCTTCGCGGTCAGCGCGCTCACGGGGCCCCGGGCCCGCGCGGGGGCGCCGGGCGGCGCCCGCCGACGCGCTGACGCGCGCAGCGGGTGGGCGCCCCGGCGTCGGCGCCGTCGCAGAACGGCTTGGTCGCCGACTCGCCGCAGCGGCAGAGGAGGAGCGGTCCGGCGGGCGGCTTCAGCCTGGTCCCGTCGGGGGCGGTCAGCTCGACCGGCCCGCTCACCGCGTAGGGGCCCTCCTCGGCCAGGGTGATCGTGACCTCGGCCACCGACGGGACGCTACAGGCCGTAGGACCGCCCGATCACCTCGAGCATGATCTCGTCGGTCCCCGCGCCGATCCGGTTCAGGCGCATGTCGCGCCACACCCGCTCGATCCCGTACTCCTTCATGTAGCCGTTGCCGCCGTGGATCTGGATGCACTCGTCGGCCACCTCGACCGCGATCCGCGCCGCGTAGAGCTTGGCCATCGAGATCTCCCGCACGGGATACTCGCCGTTCTGGAAGCGCCAGGCGGTCGTGTAGACCATCTGCCGCGCCGTCTCGATCTTGGTCGCCATCTCGGCGAACTTGTGGCGGATGACCTGGAAGTGGCCGATCGGCCGGCCGAAGGAGGTTCGCTCCTTGGCGTACTGGAGCGTGCGGTCGAACACCCCCTGGGCGCCGGCCACGCACCCCGCCGCCCCGATCAGGCGCTCCCCCTGAAGCTCCCAGGAGATGTGGTAGAAGCCCTTGCCGAGCTCGCCCAGCACCGCGGACTCCGGCACGCGCACGTCCTGGAAGGCGAGCAGGGCGGTGTCGGAGGCGTGCATGCCGAGCTTCTGGAGGCGCTTCTCCCGGATCACCCCCGGAGCGTCCATCGGCACGAGGAACAGCGTGATGCCTCCGTGCCCGGCGTCCGGATCGGTCTTGGCCACGAGCACGATCACGTGGGCGCGGTGGCCGTTGGTGATGAACGTCTTGGAGCCGTTGATCACGTACTCGTCGCCGTCCCGAACCGCCCGCGTCTTGATGCCCGCCACGTCCGAGCCGGCGTCCGGCTCGGTGATGCCCAGGCAGAGGATCGCCTTGCCCTTGATCGCCGGCACCAGCCACCGCTGCTTCTGCTCCTCGGTGCCGAACTTGAGGATCGGCGGCATCGCCATGTCGGTCTGCACGGCGATCCCCATGCTCAGCCCGCCGCAGTGCGCGTGGTGGAGCTCCTCGGCCAGCACCAGGCTCGTGTAGTAGTCGCCGCCCTGGCCGCCGTACTCCTCGGGCTTGTCGAGCCCGAGGAACCCGAGCTCGCCCATCCGCTCGAACACCCAGTCCGGGAACGTCGTCTCCTCCCACTCCTCGGCGTGGGGCTGGAGCTCCCGGATCACGAAGCGGCGGATCGACTCGCGCAGCTGCTCGTGCTCGTCGGTGAAGATGAAGTGCCTGCGCTGGGCGGCGAAGTCGGGCTTGAGGACGTCGGCGGTGGTGGTCATTCGCGGGACGCTAACACCTGGGAGTAGGACGTTCTACTTTCTACTTTGGGGCGGGGGGAGGGGCACCGGGAGGACGGTGCGCCGGGCGCGTGGGAAGAAACCGTCGGATAGCGACGGTTTCTTCCCAGGCGCCGGTTGGGCGGCGGGGCGCGTAGGCTTCCCGCCGCGATGGGCTACGCCACCCTGAGGTACGACGTCGACGAGCACGGCGTGGCGACGATCGCGCTGGACCAGCCGGAGACGCGCAATGCGCTCTCCGACGAGCTGCTCGGGGAGCTGCTGGACGCGCTTGCGGTGGCGCGAGACGACGACGGCGTCCGCTGCGTGGTCCTCACCTCGACCCACGAGCGCGTGTTCTCGGCGGGCGCGAACCTGGGCGGCTTCGCCGCCGAGGTCCCGCTCGTCCACAAGCACTTCGCCACCGAGCGCTTCCCGCGCCTCTTCAGGCTCATCGGCGAGCTCGGCAAGCCGACGATCTGCGCCGCCAACGGGCACGTGCTGGCCGGGGCGCTGGGGATCGCCCTCGCCTGCGATCTGATCGTCGCGCGCGAGGGGGCGCGCTTCGGGACGCCCGAGATCAACGTGGGACTGTTCCCCTTCATGATCATGGCGCTGATCTACCGCAACGTCCCGCGCAAGAAGACCAACGAGCTGCTGCTGCTCGGCGAGCAGATCTCCGCCGAGGAGGCGCAGCGGATCGGGATCGTCAACCGCGTCGTGCCGGCGGAGGAGTTCGACGCCGCCGTCGGCGACTGGGCCCGCAAGCTCGCGTCCAAGTCGCCGGTGATGATGCGGCTGGGCAAGGACGCGATGTTCCGCCAGCAGGACATGGCCCTGCTCGACGCGCTCGACCTCCTGCGCGCCCAGCTCACGCTCGCCCTCTCCACGGAGGACGTCCACGAGGGCGTGCGCGCGTTCTTCGAGAAGCGCGAGCCGCGGTGGAAGGGTAGGTAGGCCCCGCTCCGACCCGGGCGGGTGATCGCGCCGGCCTCAGGTCGCGACCACCGGCCCGCCCCAGCCCTACCGGATCGGAAGCCAACTGTGTGGGATCAGACGCCCTTGGCGTTGATATCCAACTACCCGCCGCGGCGAATGGCAAACCGCGTCGAGTGGGTGGCGGGCCCGAGCGCCGCGGTGGACTTGCGCGGGGGCGCCGAACCTGACAGAGTGAGAAGTAGGACGTGCTACTTCCCGCGCGGTCAGCGGGTTCGTCCGACCGAGAGCGAAAATGGCCACCGACGCCCCCTCCACGAGCCTTCTGCGGCCGCTGGCGGCCGACCTCCAGGAGCGCCGGGAGAGGATCAGGCAGGGCGGGGGCGCCGAGAAGATAGCGGCGCAGCACGCGCAGGAGAAGCTGACCGCCCGGGAGCGGCTGGGCCTGCTGATCGACGAGGGGACGTTCGTCGAGCTGGGGATCCACGGCCGCCCCCACTTCTCGCAGCGGGCGATGGAGGGCCGCGAGGCGCCGGCGGACGGCGTGATCACCGGCTACGGGAAGGTGGACGGCCGCCTGGTGGCCGTCGCCGCGTACGACTTCACGGTGATGGCCGGCTCGATGGGGATGACGGGCGAGCTCAAGGTGGGCCGCCTGCGCGAGCTCGCCCTGACCAAGCGGATCCCGATGATCTGGCTGCTCGACTCGGCTGGGGCGCGGATCCAGGAGGCGGTGGGGTCGCTGTTCGCGGGGTCGGGCCACCTCTTCCGGGAGGAGGTGGTGATGAGCGGGGTGGTGCCTCAGGTGGCCGCGCTGATGGGGCCGTGCGCGGCCGGCACCGCGTACATCCCCGGGCTGGCCGACTTCGTGCCGATGGTCAAGGGCCGCGGCTCGATGGCGCTCGCCGGGCCCCACCTGGTGCGGGCCGCGGTGGGGGAGGACGTGACCCAGGAGGAGCTGGGCGGCTCGCGCGTGCACTGCCGGCGCTCGGGCGTGGGCGACCTCGAGGTGGCCGACGATCCCGAGTGCATCGAGCGGATCAAGCAGTACCTGAGCTACTTCCCCCAGAGCTGCGAGCAGGCGCCGCCGATCGTGCCCACCAGCGACCCGATCGAGCGCGGCGACGAGGAGCTGCTGGACGTGCTGCCCGACTCCAACCGCAAGCCCTACGACATGTACGAGGTGATCCGGCGGATCGTCGACGACGGCGTCTACTTCGACATCAAGCCGCAGTGGGCCAGGACGATCATCACCTGCCTGGCGCGGTTCGGCGGGCGCGCGGCGGGGATCGTGGCCAACCAGCCCAAGCAGCTCGGGGGGATCCTGGACAACGACTCGGCCGACAAGGCGGCCCGCTTCATCAACCTGTGCAACGCCTTCAACATCCCGCTCGTCTACCTGATGGACGTCCCGGGGTTCATGGTCGGGACCAAGGTCGAGGCGGAGGGGATCATCCGCCACGGGGCCAAGATGCTCTACGCCACCGCCAACGCCACCGTGCCGAAGATCACGGTCGTGCTGCGCAAGGCCTACGGAGCCGGCTACTACGTGATGTGCGGCCGCGCCTACGAGCCGGACCTGATCGTCGCCTGGCCCTCGGCGGAGATCAGCGTGATGGGCGCCGAGGGCGCGGTCGAGATCATCTTCCGCAAGCAGGTGCAGGAGGCGGAGGACCCGGAGGCCAAGCGGCGCGAGCTGATCGAGAGCTTCCGCAAGATCATCGACGTCTACGTGGCGGCCGGCAACGACATGATCGACGACGTGATCGACCCGCGCGAGACGCGGGCCACGATCTGCCGCGGCCTGGAGCTGGCCGCCGGCAAGCACGTCGAGCGGCCCTGGAAGCGATCGGGTGTCGTCCCGGTATGAGGAGGCGGCCGCGGCCGGAGCGACGGAGCGTCCGGCGAGGCTCCCCGTGAGGAGGTGAGGTCGTGAGCGTCGAGGACCCGGCGGTCATCACCTGCGCGATCTCGGGGGCGATCGCCAATCGCGAGCAGTGCCCGGCGATTCCCTACACCCCCGAGGAGTACGCGGCCGAGGCCCGGCGGATCGTCGACGAGGGTGGCGTGCACATCCACATCCACGCGCGCAGCCCCGACGGCACGCCCAGCTACGAGGTGGAGGACTTCGTGGCGATCAAGGAGGCGATCGTGGGGGAGGTGGGCGAGGCGGCGATCATCAACTTCTCCACCGGCACGGTCGGGGTCCCGGTGCAGAAGCGGATCGCCTACCTCGAGGCGGGCCGGCCGGAGGTGGCCGCGCTGAACATGGGCTCGATGAACTATGCGAAGTACTCGCGCACGCGCCGTGACTTCGTGTTCAAGTTCGTGTTCGCCAACCCGTTCGAGGAGATCATCGAGCTGCTCGAGGCGATGCGCCGGCTGGGCATCAAGCCAGAGCACGAGTGCTTCGACCTCGGGCACGTGGGGTCGCTGGGGCCGCTGGTGGACATGGGGCTGCTGCAGGCGCCGCTGCACGCCGACTTCGTGATGGGGGTCGTGGGGGGGGTCCCGCCGACCGCCCGGAACCTGGCCGCGATGGCCGAGAACCTGGCCGCCGTGCCGGGGGAGCGCCACCACTGGAGCGTGATCGGGATCAGCCGCGAGCAGTGGCGGCTGGTCGCCGCCGCGCTGACGCTCGGCGGCTCGGTCCGGGTGGGGCTGGAGGACAACTTCTACCTGCCGGACGGCCGGATGGCCCGCTCCAACGGCGAGCTGATCGCCAAAGCCCGGCAGATGACCGAGGACGCCGGCCGCCGCCCGGCCACCGTGGAGGAGGCCCGCAGGCTGCTCGGGATCGGCCAGCCGGGCGCAAGGAGCGATGACCGGTGAGCACCACCGGGGAGATGCTCCGGATGTCCGAGCTCGCCGAGCGCTCGGGGGTGAGCGCGGCGACGATCAAGCACTACCTGCGCGAGGGGCTGCTGGGCTCCGAGGAGGAGGTCGTGCGGACCTCGCGCAACATGGCCTACTACCCGGCCGACTTCGCGGCCCGGATCCGGCTGATCAAGCGCCTTCAGGAGGAGCGCTTCATGCCGCTGCGGGTGATCCGCGACCTGCTGGCGTCCGACCCCGACCACGTGGAGCGGATGGTCGAGCTCGAGGACCGGCTGCTGGAGCGGGCGATCGCCGCGCGCGAGAGCGACCGGGTCTCGCGGGAGGAGGCGCTCGGCACGTGGGAGGTGCCGGAGAACGTGATCGAGCGGCTGGAGGAGCTGGGCATCCTGACTCCCGACGAGCGGGGCTACGACTCCGACGACGTCGCGATCATCGCCGCGATCGCGCGCTTTCGCGCCGGCGGATACGAGGAGGCGATCGGGTTCACGGTCTACGACACGCTGCGCTACCGCACCGCGCTCCAGCCCCTGGTGGAGGAGGAGGTCCAGGTCCTGCTGGACCGGCTGGCCGGACGTGTCCATCTCGAGCGGGCGGTGGAGATCGTCTCCTCGGGTGCCGAGCCCCTGCGCGAGCTCGTCGGGGCGATGCACTCCAAGCTGCTGCTGTCCGAGCTGCGCCGCCAGCGGGGGCTCGGCTGATCGTCCGGCGGATCGCCGTAGAGGAGACGCGGGCGCTGCGTCAGGCGGTGCTGCGCCCGCACCTGACGATCGAGGAGATGCACGAGTCAGAGCCGCCGCACGCGGTGGGCTACGGCGCCTTCGACGGCGGCGAGCTCGTGGCGGTGGGGCTGATCGGGCCCGAGGGGGAGCCCGGTCAGTGGCGGGTGCGCGGGATGGCGACGGCGCCCGCCGCCCGCCGCCGCGGCGCCGGCGCCGCCGTGCTGGCGGCGTTGGTCGACCACGCGCGCCGCCGGGGGGCGAGGGAGGTGTGGGCGAGCGTCCGCACGCCGGCGCGGACGCTGTACGAGCGCGCCGGCTTTCGCGTCGACTCCGAGGTCTACGAGGTGGAGCACATCGGTCCGCACGTGCTGATGAGGCTGCCGCTGGCCTGAGCGGCGGTCGCGGGTGGGCTCCATTCCCTCACCACCACGCCTCGTGCTCCTCCATCACCCCGAACCCCTCGGCGAGCGCCAGGCCGCCGGGCAGCTCGCCCGAGAAGGCGCCGAACGGCTGGCGGTAGCGGCTGCGCAGGAGCAGGAGGCTCTCGCGCCGGCGCCGCTCCGCCTCAGGCGAGAAGCGCAGCCCGTCGACCGCGGAGAGATCCTCGGCGAACCGGCAGCGCTCCACCTCGCGCGGCTCCCCGTCGACCCACACGGTGCGCTCGCTGTTCACCGGTGGGTCGTTGACGCCCGCCACCAGGTTCCAGGCCACGGCGCGCCCGTCGAGCAGGCGGCCGGCGCCGGCCGACCAGCGCCAGTGGGTGTGGCGCTCGTAGTAGGCGGCGGTGTCGTCGATGATCGCGGCGCCGCTCACGCGCATGAGGCGACCGGCGGCCTGCACCGTGCCCGCCGCCAGCGCGCCGGCCTGCTTGCGCGTCCAGGCGTAGGCCTCCCCGGACCGGCACACGGCCTCGACCCCGTCGCGCTCGACCAGACGCACGTCGATGCGCATCCCCCGATCCTCCACCACCACGCGCCCGGTCGATAGGCGGACCGCGCCGGGGCGGAGGACGGTGCGCTCGTACAGCGCCCCCGCCTCCCGGTCCCACACCGCCCAGAAGGCCTGACGGGCCCGGCCGACGCGCACGCTCGCCGCGCACAGCATCACCTCCGGGCCGAACACGCCGACGTACCGCCACGCCTTCAGCGGCCGGCTGCCCCAGTGGGAGGGCATCGCGCCCGGCGGCAGGGGGAGCGCGGCCAGGCCGGGTGGCCGAGGCGCGCCGAACCGGCCTCGGTAGGGCAGCGCGGTCGTCGCCCCCTCCGTCAGATGCGCGGACGTCGCGGCCCCCGCCAACAGCGTGGACGCCGCGGCCCCCGCCAGATGCGCGGGTGCCGCCGCCTCCGTCAGAAGCGCGGGCGTCGCGGCCCTCGCCAGATATGCTGACTGACGCGTCAATCAACCGCCGCCCGCGGCCGAGCCGAGCTCGTGCCAGGGAGGCGAGGCAGGAGGGACCCGTCCGTGCGAGCCGCCGCCGTACAGCTCAACTCGACCGACGACATCGACCGCAACCTTGCCACAGCCGACCGGCTGGTGCGGGCGGCCGCCGCCCAGGGCGCCGAGCTGGTGGTCCTGCCCGAGAAGTGGAGCGTGCTCGGCACCGGGGAGCAGATGCGGCGGGGCGCCCAGCCGCTCGACGGCCCCGCCGTCGAGTGGGCCCGCGGCGCGGCTCGCGAGCTGTCGCTCGATCTCGTCGCGGGCTCGATCGCCGAGCGGGTACCCGGCCAGGAGAAGCTCGCCAACACGAGCGTCCACGTGGGCCCCGACGGCGAGGTGCGGGCGGTCTACCGCAAGCTGCACATGTTCGACGTGGAGGTCGACGGGACCGTCTACGCCGAGTCCGAGCACGAGCAGGCGGGCGGGGAGATCGTGGTCTCGGAGCTGGCCGGCGGCGTGGTGCTGGGGATGAGCATCTGCTACGACGTCCGCTTCCCCGAGCTCTACCGGGAGCTGGCGGCGCGCGGGGCGCAGGTGCTCTCGGTGCCCAGCGCGTTCACGCTGGCCACCACCCGCGACCACTGGGAGATCCTCCTGCGGGCGCGCGCGATCGAGAACGCGTGCTTCGTGGTGGCGCCCAACCAGATCGGCGTCCACCCACCCGGCAACCGCTCGGGCGGGCGGTCGCTGATCGTCGACCCTTGGGGCCTGGTGCTCGCGGGCGCCGCCGACGCCGAGACGGCGATCGTGGCCGACCTCGACCTCGACGCGCTGCGCGACGTCCGGCGGCGCCTGCCGTCGCTCGCACACCGCCGGACGGACGTCTACGGCTGATGGCGGCTTCCGAGCGAGCAGCCGTCGACAAGCGCAGGCTGATCCTGGACGCGGCCGTGCGCGTGTTCGCGCGCCAGGGCTTTCACACCTGCCGGGTGGCCGACATCGCCGACGCCGCCGGGGTGGCCTACGGCCTGGTCTACCACTACTTCTCCTCCAAGGAGGAGATCCTCGACACGCTGTTCCTGGAGCGCTGGGGCGTGATGCTCCAGGCGATCGCCGAGGCCGACGCGCGCCACCCCTCGGCGCGCGCCAAGCTCGAGGCGATCGCCGGCTTCATCGTCGACTCCTACCGCCACGACCCGGAGGTGATGAAGGTGATCATCGTCGAGGTCACCCGCGCCGCCAACACGTTCGGGCGAACCCACCTGGACAGGATCCAGGAGGCCTACGACCAGATCGCGGGAATCGTGGCCCGGGCGCAGGCGGCGGGCGCGTTCCGGCGCGAGATCACCCCGCAGTTCGCGGCGCTTGCCTTCTACGGCCTGGTGGAGCAGGTGCTCACCCGGTGGATCTTCGAACCCGATCGGGTGAGCGACGCGGAGCTCGAGCAGGCCAAGACTCTGATCGTCGAGACGATCTGCCGCGGGCTGGAGGCGTGAGGCGCCGCACGCCGGCGGCGGTGGGCGGCGTTTGCCGGCGAGCTCCGGCGGGCAGGCCCGGGGTCTGAAAGAATCCGGGAAGCCGATGACCGAGAGTCCATTGATCAAGCGCATGCTGTGGTCGGGCCTTCTTGCCGGCACGGGCGCGCTGGCCACGCTGCTGGCCTCGCGCGTCTCGGCGCTGATCTGGAGGCGCGTGTTCGACGAGGAGCCGCCCGAATGACCGACCCGGCGAGCGCCGAGACGGTGGCCGCCGCGTCCTCGCCAGCGGCGGCCGAGCCAGCCGCCGCGCAGGCGGCGGGGTGGTCCGTCGAGCCGTCCGCGGCGCCCACGCCGCCGCCGCGCGACTCCGATCGGCCCGAGCTCCAGGTCGGTGCCGCGTTCGCCGCCGGCCTGGCCGCCGCGATGATCCTCAAGCGCCTTGTCCGCCGCTAACGGAAAGCCCGACAACCTCGCCGCCGCGGTGACCGAGGTCTCCGAGCGGATGAGCGTGCTCGTCCGGGAGGAGATCGAGCTCGCCAAGGCGGAGGTGGCGCAGAAGGCCTCGAGCCTGGCTCGCGGCGCGGCGGCGATCGCCGCCGGCGCGCTGTTCGGCTTCTTCGCGCTCATCTTCGGGCTGCTCGCGGCGGCCTGGGGGATCAACCAGGCGATCGGCAGCGAGTGGATCGGGTTCATCATCGTGTTCGCCGTGTTCGGGGCGCTCGGGGTGGGCGCGGCCGGGTTCGCGCTGCGGATGTTCAAGGTCGCCACCCCGCCCACGCCGACGATGGCGATCGACGAGGCGAAGAAGATCCGCGAGACCGTGACCTCCGGGAGCGAGGGCGGCTGATGGCGGGCCGCTCGCCCGAGGAGATCCGGGCCTCGATCGAGCACAACCGCCAGGAGCTCGGCGAATCGCTGGTCAGGCTCCGCGGCGAGGTGACGCGCCTGACCGACTGGCGCGCTCAGCTGCGCCGGCATCGCACCCAGGCGATCGTGGTCGCCGGCGTGGCGGGCTTTCTGCTCGGCGGCGGGCTGGCCGCGGTGGCCGGGCTGCTGGGCGGCGGCTCGGGCGCGAAGGGCTAGCCGGCCCTCCGCCGGGGCCTCAGCGCAAAAACGAGCTCGGCAGTCCGCCGACGCCGAGCAGGCCGGGACCCACGTGGGCGCCGATCACCGGGCCGATCTCGGACACGGTCACCGGCTCGCACCCGAAGATCTCGCGCCCGCGCGCGGCCAGCGCATCCGCCTGCTCCGGCGCCTGGATGTGCTGGACCATCCAGGCGTCGGCGCCCGCCTGCGCCCGCTCGCGCAGCAGGTCGACCAGCCGCTCCAGCGCCCGGCGGGAGGTGCGGACGCGCTCGATCGGCGTGATCTCCGACTCGACGGTGAGGATCGGCTTGATCTTCAGCGCGCCCCCCAGCCAGGCCTGGGCGCCGCCGATCCGCCCGCCGCGGCGCAGGTACTCGAGCGTGTCGATGGCAAACCACATCTTCAGCTCATTGCGGGCTCGCAGCGCCCGGTCGACCACCGCGCGTCCGTCGCCTCCCGCGCGCGCGGCGGCGGCCGCCGCCAGCACCACCAGCCCCTGGCCGCCGCAGGCCGACCGCGAGTCGACCACGTGGACGCGCGCGGCGTGAGGGCCGAGCTGCTCGCGGGCCTGCTCGGCGGCGCTCACCGTCCCGGACATGCCGCCGGCCAGGTGAATCGAGACCACCTCCGTCTCCCCGTCGCGCAGAAGCGGCTCGTAGACGGCGAGGAAGTCGCCGATCGACGGCTGGGAGGTGGTGGGCATCTCCTCCGCCGTGCGCAGGCGCGCGTAGTAGGCGTCGTAGTCGCGCATCTCGCTCTCGCGCTGCGTCTCGCCGCCCCAGTGCACGTAGAGGCTGACCTCGTGGATGCCCTGCTCGACGACCTGCTGGCGGTCCAGGTAGTGGCAGGTGTCGGAAACGATCGCCACCGGCATGACGGCGGCACCCTACTGGGTGGGGACGCCGCGCGCGTATCGTCCCCGGGGTGGCGACGCTCTACCGCTGCTCCACGCCCACCGACTGGCTCTGCCCGTGCGGCCGGGTGGCCAGGGCGCTGCGCCGGGCGGGAGTGGAGTTCAAGCAGGTGCGAGTGCCCCAGCGGCGCTCGCGGCGACCTGAGGTCGAGGCGCTCAGCGGCCAGCGGCGGGTGCCGGTGCTGGTGATCGACGGCGAGGTGATCTGCGACTCGCGCCGGATCGTCGAGCACCTGGATTTCAGGCGCGAGCAAGCGTCCTGACCGAGTCCGGCGACGGCGCCTCGACGACCCCCCGCTCGGTCACCAGCGCGCTGACCAGCGCGGCCGGCGTGATGTCGAAGGCGGGGTTCAGGCACGGCGTGCCGGCGAGGGTCAGCGGCGTGGCGCCCACGCGTCGCACCTCCTCGGCGTCCCGCTGCTCGATCTCGATCTCCGCCCCGGCGGCGGTTGAGAGGTCGAGCGTGGAGGTGGGGCCCACGACCACGAACGGGATCCCGGCCGCCCGCGCCGCCAGCGCAAGCCCGTAGGTCCCGACCTTGTTGGCCACGTCGCCGTTGGCCGCGACGCGGTCGCAGCCGACCACCACCGCGCCGACTGCGCCGGAGGCGATCAGCCCGGGCGCCGCCGCGTCGACGATCAGCCGGTGGGGGACTCCGAGACGAGCGAGCTCCCAGACCGTGAGCCGGGCGCCCTGGAGCAGCGGCCGCGACTCGGTGGCGATCGCCAGCTCGAGCCGTCCGCGGTCGTGGAGCTCGGCGATCACGGCCAGCGCGGTGCCCCTCCCGGGCGCCGCCAGCAGACCCGTGTTGCAGTGGGTGAGGACGGTGCGGGCGTCCGCCAGCAGGTCGGCGCCGAGCCGTGCCATGGCCTGCGAGGCTTCCTCCTCCTCGCGCTCGATCGCGCGCGCCTCCTCGAGCGCCGCCCGCGGGTCCCCGTCGCCCGCGGCGCGGCGGACGCGCTCGACGGCGTGGGCCAGGTTGACCGCGGTGGGCCGGGCGCGGGCCAGCAGCGAGCAGGCGCGCTCCAGCCCCGCGGGGGTCGGCTCGCCGCGCAGCTCGAGCGCCACCCCGTAGGCGGCCGCGACCCCGATCAGCGGCGCGCCGCGGATGGCCAGGCGGCGGATCGCCTCGGCCACCTCGGCGGCCGAGCTCAGCGCCAGCCACCGCTCGTGGAGGGGAAGCGCGGTCTGGTCGAGCGCCTCCAAGCGCTCGCCGTCCCAGCGAAGCGCGCTCAGAGGCGGTTCTCGATGCTCAGCGGCGGGGCCTGGACGTCGGGGGTCTCCGGCTCGGCCGGCGCGCCCTCCGAGGCGGTCAGCCCGAGAGCCTGCTGGAGCTCGCCCGACTGGTACATCTCGGTGACGATGTCGCAGCCGCCGACCAGCTCGCCGTCGACGAACAGCTGCGGGATCGTCGGCCAGTTGGAGAGCGCCGAGAGCTCCTGGCGGATCCGCGGGTCCGGCAGGACGTCGACGGCCGCGAACGGCCTGCCCAGCGACTGCAGGATCGCCACGGTGCGCGCCGAGAAGCCGCAGGCCGGCTGGTCCGGCGTTCCCTTCATGAACAGGATCACCGGGTTCTCGTCGATCGCCTTCTGGATTTCCTCGCGCAGGGGGTTGCTCATGTCTCGGCCTCCTTCGCCGACGGCCTGATCTGGATCGAAAGGGCGTGGATGCGGCCACCCAGCTCGTCGCCGAAGACGTCGTAGACGAGCCGGTGCTGGGCCAGGCGGCTGAGGCCCTCGAAGGCCGGCGCCGACACGACGGCGTTGAAGTGATGGCCATCGCCGGAGACCTCGGCGCGGCACTCGGGGATCGCGGCCTCGATGCGGGCCCTCAGCTCCTCTGGGGTGGCGTCCACTGGTCCTAGCGTAGCGCCCCGGCGCCCGTCGCTATACTGAATGAAGCATGATCACGCTGACCGACAAGGGCGCCGAGAAGGTTCACGAGTTCCTGGCCCAGCAGAACACCGTGGCCGAGACCGCGGGGCTGCGGGTGGGAGTGCGCGGCGGTGGCTGCTCGGGCTTCCAGTATGCGCTGGCGTTCGACCAGCAGCGCGAGGACGACGCGGTGTTCGAGGACAAGGGCATCCGCCTGCTCGTCGACCGCCAGAGCCTGCCCTACGTCCAGGGCTCGACGATCGACTTCGTCGACGGCCTCCAGGGCGCCGGGTTCAAGGTCGACAACCCGAACGTGATCGCGGCGTGCGGCTGCGGCTCCTCGTTCCGGGTGGCCGACGAGGAAGAGGTCTCGGCCGTCTAGAGGCGCCGCGCGCCTGCGCCGTCCGGCAGCGCGCCCGCGCCACGCGGCGCGCGGGCGGGCGGGCTGCGCGGGCTGGCGGCGGGCTGCTTAGTGGCCTACGAACAGCCCGTCGACCGTCGGCCACGCGGGCCCGGCCGGCTGCTCGCTCGTCTGCTCGCCGGCGCCCTCGCCGATGAACTCGGTGATCTGCGCCATGGTGGGTCGCTCCACCACCTCCTCGTCGGTCACCACGACGCCGTCCCACTCCTCGGCGCCCTCCGGGCGCGGCGGAGCGCCGGCCAGCGCCTCGAGGGCGGCGACCATCTGGTCCCACCGCTCGGCGCGGTCGACCAGCTCCTGCGCCTCCCGGCGAAGCTCCTCGGCGACGTGGCGAGCCGCCGGCAGGTGCTCGCGCACATCCTCGGGGTCGGAGAGGTTGATCGTGATGTCCGGCAGTCCATTGCTCATGGGTGGCTTCCTCCAAGTCACGGGTTGCATCAGCCCGTCGCGCCCTGGCGACACGGGCATCATCGGCCCGCGGGCGCCGAAGGCTGAGGCGGGGGGGCGGGCGTCCAGTACTCGGGCGGCGGGGGGTGGGGGCGCGGCGGGGAGTGCGGGCGCCACGCGCGGCGGGTTCGCGGCCGCGCCGTCCGGGTAGGTGCCTGCGCCGGTGCCCGATGTGGTGGTCATCGGCGGTGGCCCGAACGGGCTGGTGGCGGCGAACCTGATCGCCGACGCCGGGCTCGAGGTGGTCGTGTGCGAGGAGCAGCCACAGGCGGGCGGCGCGGTGCGCTCCGCCGAGCTTACGCTGCCCGGCTACCGGCACGACATGTTCAGCTCCTTCTACCCCTTGGCCGCCGCGTCGCCGGCGATCAGGCGGCTCGAGCTCGAGCGGTGGGGCCTGCGCTGGCGGCGCGCGCCGCTCGCGGTGGCGCACCCGATCCCCGGCGGCCCGACCGCGGTCCTCTCCCGCGACCTGGAGGAGACGGCGGCCTCGCTGGAGCAATTCGCCCCCGGCGACGGCGAGGCGTGGAAGCGCCTCTACCGCCTGTGGGCCGCTGCCGAGGACCCGTTCATGGACGCGCTCACGACCCCGTTTCCGCCCCTGCGGGCGGGCGGGCGGCTGGCGAGGAGCCTGGGCGCGCGGCGGCTGGCGGAGCTGGCTCGGCTCGAGATCGCGCCGCTGCGCCGGGTGGCGCGGGAGCGCTTCCGGGGCGAGGGCGGCGGCCTCCTCCTGGCCGGCAACGCCCTGCACGCCGACTTCACCCCCGAGGCTCGAGGCGGCACGATGTTCGGGCTGATCCTGTGCGGCGTCGGCCAGCACCTCGGCTTTCCGGTCCCGGAGGGCGGCGCGGGGCGGCTCACCGACGCCATGGTCGCCCGCCTGGAGTGGGCCGGCGGCAGCGTCCGCTGCGGCCGGCGCGTGGAGCGGATAGAGGTGGCCGGGGGCCGGGCGGCCGGGGTGCGCCTGGAGGGCGGCGAGGTGGTGAGGGCTCGCGAGGCGGTCCTGGCCGACGTCGGGGCGCCCCAGCTCTACGGCGAGCTGCTGGCGGCCGAGCAGGTCCCGGCCCACGTGCGCCGGCGCCTGGCGCTCTTCCGCTACGACAGCTCGACGATCAAGATCGACTGGGCGCTCGCCGGACCGATCCCCTGGGCCTCGCAGGCGGCGCGCCGGGCGGGGACGGTGCACATCGGCGAGAGCCTCGACCTGCTGAGCGAGGCGAGCGGCGCGGTGGAGCGCCAGTTGATCCCCGCGCGTCCCTTCGTGGTGCTCGGCCAGTACCACCTGGCCGACCCGACTCGCGCGCCCGGAGGGGGCGAGACGGCGTGGGCATACGCCCACGTGCCCCAGCGGACGCGGGGGGACGCCGGCGGTGAGCTGCGCGGGATCTGGGACGGGCGCGAGCTGTCGGCGTTCGCCGCTCGCGTGGAGGAGGAGATCGAGCGTCTCGCCCCTGGGTTCCGGCGGCTCGTCCTCGCCCGCAGCGTCATGGGCCCCCGCGAGCTGCAGCGCCACGACCGCAACCTCGTCGGCGGGGCGCTGGGCGGCGGCACCGCCAGGCTGCGCCAGCAGCTGATCCTCCGGCCCTTCCCGGGGCTGGGACGGCCCGAGACGGCGATCCCCGGGCTGTACCTGGCCTCGGCCTCGGCGTACCCGGGAGGCGGCGTCCACGGCGCCCCCGGGGCGATCGCGGCGCGGGCCATGCTCGGGCGGAGGGCGCTCGAGCGGAGGGCGCTCGGACCGAGGGCGCTCGGACCGAGGGCGCGAAGGCCCCCCACCGCGCCCCGGTGAGCTCAGGCCGGCACCGCGTCCAGCGAGCGCCACAGATACAGGCAGGCGAGCGTCCGGTGGGGCCGCCACGGCTCGCCCAGGGCCTCCAGCTCCGCCGGCGCGGGCAGCGCGTCGAGCCCGTAGCGGAGCATCACCGCGCGGCGGATCCCCAGATCCCCGACCGGGAGCACGTCGGGGCGGCCCAGATGGAACATCAGGAACATGTGGGCGGTCCAGGCTCCCAGCCCTTTGACCGCCACCAGCTCGGCGATCACCTGCTCGTCGGGCAGATCGTCGAGGCGATCGAGTTCGAGCGAGCCCTCGAGGACGTGCTCGGCGAGCGAGCGCAGGAAGCCGACCTTGGCCCGGCTCAGCCCGGCGGCGGCCCGCAGCGCCTCGGGGTCCTCGGCCAGCACCTCGGCCGGGGTCGGCGCCCGGCCCCCGTAGCGGTCGGCGAGCCGGGCGTAGATGGCGCGCGCCGCAGTGGTGGAGAGCTGCTGGCCGATGATCGAGCGCACGAGGGCGCCGTAGTGGTCGGCCGGTGGGCGCCCGCGACGCAGGTCTCCGAGGCCGTCCGGGCCCAGGGCGTCGATCAGCGCGCGCAAGACCGGGTCCGCCGCGCGCAGGTGGGCGACCGCCTCGGGCGCGTCGAGCGGCGCCGGGGCCGCTCTACGGTTGGCCGGCAACGGCCCCCGGCACGCCCGTGTTGGTGGAGTACTTCGGCTGGATCTTGACCTCGGGGCGGATCTCGTGCACCGCCTGGGCGACCGCGATGGCCGACTCGGCGAACCCGGTGGCGATCAGCTTGAGCTTGCCGGGGAAGGTGGTGATGTCGCCGCACGCCCACACGCGCTCGAGCGAGGTCTTCATCACCTGGTCGACCACGATCGCGCCCTTCTCGATCTCGAAGCCCCAGTCCTTGAGCGGGCCCAGCGCGGTCTTGAACCCGAGCTGGAGGAGGATCGCGTCGACCTCCACCTCGAGCTCCTGCTCCTCGTCCTCGGAGTGGAACAGCCGCACGCGCTCGATGCCGCCGTCCCCGTAGACCTCCTTGATCTGGTAGGGGACGTGCAGCATCACCTCGCCGCGCTGCGCCGCCTCCAGCACCTGGCCGACCGTGAGCTCGTGGGCGCGGAAGCCCTCCCGCCGGTGCACCAGCCGCACCTCGGCGGCGGTGTCCAGCAGGTTGATCACCCAGTCGCAGGCGGAGTCACCGCCGCCGACGATCATCACCCGCTTGCCGTCGAAGACCGACTTCTCGCCCACGATGTAGTGGGCGCCGCGCCCCTCCCAGGGCGTCATGTCGAAGCCCGGCAGCTTCTTGGGCTCAAACGCGCCGTGGCCGCCGGCCACGATCACCGTGCGCGAGCGCAGCTCTCCCTGGTCGGTGTGGAGCACGACGACGCGCTCGTCGCCCTCGCCCTCCCAGGAGATGGTCTCCGCGGTGGTGTTCAGGTGCACCGGCACGTCGAACTGCTCGAGCGCCTGCCGGCGGAGCATCTCCACCAGGTCTCGCGCCAGCACCCTGGGATGACCCGGCACGTCGAAGATCCACTTCTCCGGGTACAGCGTGGTGAGCTGGCCGCCGAGCTCGGGCAGGGAGTCGATGATCCGCGAGCTCGCCTCGCGCATACCCGCCCAGAAGGCGGTGCACATGCCGACCGGTCCGGCGCCGATCACCGTGACGTCGCGGACCTCCGCGAAGTCGGCTCCCAGCTCCGCGCTCATGTCGCTGCCGGGACGGCGGCCGGCGCGGTCACGCCCAGCGCCGCTCCGTCCAGCGCGCCCAGCGCCCGCTCGACCGAGCAGGAGATGCACGTGAAGGTGGGGGTGTCGCGCAGCGTGTAGGCGCTCGACTCGGTGGTGCGCAGGCGCTGGACCAGGTCGAGGAAGTCCGCCGGGTTGTCGGTCTCGAAGGCGACCACGAACTCCTGGTCGTCCAGGCCGAACGAGTAGGTGGTGTTGAGGTCGACCGAGGGGTACTCCCGCCCCACGCGGATGTGCTCCTGCATGATCCGCCAGCGCTCCTCGGCCGGCAGCGCGTACCAGGCGCGCGTCTTGACGAACGGGTAGACGAACAGGTACCTGCCGTGGGCGGGGCGGACCTCCAGGCGCGACTCCTCCGAGTACTCCGAGGGCTTGGTCATGGCCAGGAACGAATACGGGACCTCGCACCATTTCATCAGCCCGCTCTGGGCGAGCACGACGTGGAACTCGTGGATGCGCTCCAGGTTCTGAGCCTGGCTGAGCAGCATCATGTCGGCGTCGCCGCGCGTGCCGACCAGCGAGAAGGCGCGCAGCAGGTGGCCGTCGGCGAAGTCCTCGCAGGCGGCGATGAACTCGCGCTTGTCGGCGGCCCGCTGCTCGTCGGCAAGGCGCCGCCACTGGGGATCGACCTTGAGGAACGTGTACTTGACGAAGTGCCTGACCGGCATCTCATCCGATGATACGCGCGCGTCCGCGCGCATCTTGCGAGGGGAGAATCCAGCCGGGAGCCAGGTGGGCAGCGACTACCATGGCCACATGCGGATCGCCCTGCTCTCTCCGTATTCGTGGACGTATCCGGGCGGGGTGACGAGGCACATCGAGGCGCTCGCCGAGTGCTTCATCGAGCAGGGCCACCACGTGCGCGTGCTGGCGCCGTTCGACCCGCCGGGGCACATCTCGGCGGCGCTGCACCGCGGCGCGCGCCCCCAGCAGCTTCCGGCGCCCGACTACCTGGTGCCGCTCGGACGGACGGTCGGCATCCCCGCCAACGGCGCGGTCTCCAACGTCTCGCTGACGCCGTTCGGGCTGGCCACCGCGCTGCTCGAGCTGCGCACGGGCCGCTTCGACGTCGTCCACATCCACGAGCCGATGTCCCCGGTGGCGCCGTGGGTGGTCAGCGACTGGATGCAGATGCCCAAGGTGGGGACCTTCCACACCTACAACGAGAGCCACGTCGTCAACCGCCTCTCGACGCTGATCGGGGCGCGGCGCATGCTCAACGGCCTGCACCTGCGGATCGCGGTCTCGGAGGCCTCGGCCTGGACGGCCCGGCGCTTCTTCGGCGGGCACTACCGGATCATCCCCAACGGCGTGCACCTCGATCCGGAGCGGGCGGCGCGGGGCGCCAGCCGCCCGATGGGCAGGCAGCTGCAGATCGTGTTCGTGGGGCAGGCGGTCGAGCGCAAGGGCTTGCCGCTGCTCCTGCGCGCCTTCGAGGCGCTGCGCGAGCACATCCCGTGTGAGCTGACCGTGATCGGCCCCGACCACGAGGAGCTGGCGCCGCTCCTGCTCGATCCCACCGGGGTCAGGGCGCTGGGCAAGGTCGACGACGAGGTGAAGTGGCGGGAGCTCGAGCGCGCCGACGTGCTGTGCGCGCCGTCGCTGGGCGGGGAGAGCTTCGGCATGGTGCTGACCGAGGCGTTCGCCGCCGGCACTCCCGTCGTGGCCTCCGACATCGCCGGCTACCGGGACGTGGTGCGCGACGGAGTGGACGGCGTGCTGGTGGCGCCTGGCGACGCCCAGGGGCTCGCCGAGGCGCTGCGCGACCTCTACTGCGAGCCCGACCGGCGCCTGGCCCTGGCCCGCGAGGCCGCCCGCGGAGTCGAGCGCTTTGCCTGGCCGCGGGTGGCCGAGCGGGTGCTCGAGGCCTACGAGGAGGCGATCGCCACGCCGCTGCCCGAGAGCCGGCTGAGGCGCCTGGCCGTCCGGGTGGGGGCCCGCGCGGCCGACCTCAAGCCGCACGCTCCGGCGCGGCGCATGGAGAGCCTCCAGCCCAAGCCCCCCCAGGAGAAGCGCAGCCGCGCGGTGCGCCTGGCCCGGCGGGGGGCCTTCGCCGCCATGACGGTGGCGGGGATCGTGCTGGCGATCCTCGCCCTGGAGAAGATCGGCCTCCAGAGCATCGGCCAGGCGCTGGTCAGCTCGAGCCCCTCGTTCGTGATCCTCGGGCTCGCGGTGATGTGCAGCGCGATGGCGGTGCGGGCCATCTCCTGGCACGCGATCCTCACCGCGGCGCTCCGCCACTCCCGGGTTCGGATGTCCGATGCGCTGCAGGGCACCTTCATCGGCGTGCTGATGTCCTCCACCCTGCCGGCCCGCCTGGGCGAGCCCGCCCGGGCGATGGTGGTGGCGCGGCGCACCGGGCGGCCGCGGGAGAACTTCCCGGTGGTGCTGGGCACGCTGGTCTCCCAGACCTTCCTGAACATCCTCGCGCTGATCATCCTGGCGGCGATCATGTTCTCGTCGGTCAACATCTTCAACGGCCACGAGAGCGCGCTGCTGGCCGTCGTGATCGCGCCGTTCGTGCTGCTGCTGGTGATCGTCGTGCTCCCCAGCGTGCTCCGCCACCGCGCCACGCAGCGCTTCGAGCGCCTCCAGGCGGTGGCGCGCCAGGCCCACACCGCCCTGACGCGGGTGCGCGACGGGCTGACCGTGTTCCGCCATCCCCGGCTGGGCCTGGTCGCGGCCGTCGCCCAGCTCGCCGCCTGGGGGCTCCAGGCGTTCTCGTGCTATCTGCTGCTGGTCGCGCTCGGGCTCAGTCACCGCGTGGGTTTCGCGGGCGCGGCGGCCGTGCTGTTCGCGGTCAACATCACGGCCGTGCTGCCGGCCACCCCGGCCAACCTGGGCGTGTTCCAGGCCGCCTGCGTGGCGGTCCTGCACGCCGGCTGGCACGTGGACTTCGGAACCGGTGTCGCCTACGGGGTGATCCTCCAGGCGGTCGAGGTGACCACCGCGATCATCATGGGGCTTCCCGCGCTGCTCAAGGAGGGCATGTCGTGGCGCGAGATCAAGATGCGGGCGATGCACGCGACGCCGGTCAGGCTGGAGCCCCGGCGCGGGGCCGGCGCGGGCAGCCCGTCGGGACCCGGAGGCTCCGAGAAGCCGGGAGAGGCCGCTCGGAGCCGGGCCGCCCGTCGCCCGATCGGGCCCCCGCGGGGCCCGGCGAGCGAGAGCAGCGGCTGACCGGGTCACCGGCCGGCCGGAGCTAGCGGCCGACCGGCACGGCCTATTCGCCGACCGGGCCTACCGGCTGACCGGCACCCGCTCCTCGGCCTGGGCCTGCTGGGCGCCCTGTCGGGCCGCCTCGGCCTGGAGGAGCTGGCGGTTGACGTGATCCCAATCGAGGTTGCGGAAGAACGCCTCGACGTACTGCTTGCGACCATCCGGGGTGGCGCCGTAGTCGCGCGCGTAGGCGTGCTCGTAGACGTCGAGGGCGAGCACCGGGCACATGTTGTAGACCGCCCAGAGGTTCTGGGTGTCCATGATGTAGTTGAAGATCGACCCGTCGTTGAGGTCGTAGCCGACCATCACCCAGCCGCGGGCTGAGGCGGCGGCCTTGCGAACCGCCTTCTGCCACATCTCGATCCCGCCGGGGTATTCCTCCTCCACCCTCTCGGCGAAGCGGCCGGTCGGCTCCCCACCCTCGCCGCCGAGGTGGCCGAAGTAGAGGTCGTGGTTCTTGAAGCCCAGCAGCGCGAACGTGTAGTCGATCGAGACCGCGCGCAGCTGCGAGAAGGTCTGGTTGCCCTCGATCTCGCCGTAGTCGAGCTCCTTGAGGATCCCGCGGCACTCGTTGGCCTTCTTGGCGTATCCCTCATACAGCTTGAAGTGGTCCTCCATCGTCTGCTTGGAGATCCCGTCGAGATCCTTGTCGAACGCGGGCCAGCGTCGGGTCTTCAGCTCGGTCCAGGGCATGGCTACCTCCTGTCGGGTTTGCTCACCTCGGTACTTGCCCGTGCCCGGCGCGGGTAATCGCGCTCCCGCGTCGGCGTGAGCTCCCGGAAGCGACCCGGCCCTCGCCCGGGGTGGCGTAGGATGACCTCGGTGTCGGCGACGATCTCCATCGCCGAGCTGGAGCGGGGCCTCGAGCAGCACCGCCGAGCTCTGGTCGGCTACTGCTACCGGATGCTCGGGTCGCCCTTCGACGCCGAGGACGCCGTCCAGGAGACGATGGTGCGAGCCTGGCGCAGCCTCGACCGCTTCGAGGGGCGGGCGGCGCTTCGCTCGTGGCTCTACCGGATCGCCACCAACGTCTGCCTCGACGCGCTGGCCCACCGCAAGCGCCGCGCCCGCCCGATGGACCTCGGCCCGGCCGGCGAGCCGGTGGCCGAGAACCTGCACGCGCTGCCCGAAGTCACCTGGATCGAGCCGATCCCGGACGCGATGCTGGCCCCGGCCGAGGATCCGGCCGAGCGGGCGGTGAGGCGAGAGACGATCCGGCTGGCGTTCGTGGCCGCGCTCCAGCACCTGCCGCCCCGCCAGCGCGCCGCGCTGATCCTCGCCGAGGTGCTGCACTGGAAGGCCGGCGAGGTCGCCGAGCTGCTGGAGACGTCGGTCGCCGCGGTCAACAGCGCGCTGCAGCGGGCGCGGGCGACGCTGACGGCGGTCGCCCCGTCGGCCGAGGAGACCGTGACCGAGCTGAGCGCCGAGCAGCGCGACCTTTTGGCGCGCTACGTGACGGCCTTCGAGGCCTACGACATCGACGCGCTGACCGATCTGATCCGGGAGGACGCGATCCAGTCGATGCCGCCCTACGACCTGTGGCTGTCGGGCCGGGAGGACATCTTCGCCTGGTGGCTGGGGCCGGGGATCGGCTGCCGGGGCTCGCGTGTGCTGCCCGCGCCGGCGGCCAACGGGACGGCGGCGTTCGGGCAGTACAAGACCGCCGAGGCGGGCGGCGGCTACGAGCCCTGGGCGCTCCAGGTGATCGAGCTCGCCGCGGGCGGCGGCATCGGCGAGCTCACCTTCTTCCTCGGCACCGAGCGGCTGTTCCCGCTGTTCGGCCTGCCCGCCCGGCTGGACTGAGCCGGACTTTCTGCCTCACCTAGCCTATTCCGAAGTCAGGCAGAAAGACCGGCGCCGAACGCGGCCGGCCAGGCGTGTTTGACGGCCGCGCAGCCGGGCAACCCAATCGGGAGCCAAGAGCGAAGGGAGGCCGGTGGAAATGATGAGCGCAAACCAGATCATCCAGCGCGGGGGCGGGATCGCGCGCGACGTGCTGCGCATCTCCGAGCGCCTGTCGCGGCGCGCTCTCGCCGACAGCTACGGCCTGTTCCAGCGGGCGCTGCACGTCCGCCCGGCCCCCAAGCCGGGGATGGACGACGTCACGCTGGCGCGCAAGGTGGAGACCGAGATCTTCCGCGGCGCCGGCGCGCCCAAGGCGAGCGTCGACGTCAACGTCGTCGACGGCGTGGTCTGGCTGCGCGGCGAGGTCAAGCGGCCGCAGCAGATCCGCGAGCTGGAGCGCCGGGCGAGCGCGGTGGCGGAGGTGCGCGGGGTGGAGAACCTACTGCACCTGCCCAAGACGCCGGCGCCGACGCGGGCGGACACCCCCAGGCGCCAGCAGCGCACCCGGTCCTCCACCCGGCGCGCCGCGCCGCGGCGCCTCCAGGGCCGCGTCACTGACGACCGCAGCGACGGCCCGGTGCGGGAGGCCGAGCCGTCCCCCGCCGAGCACGCCGCCGCCCGCGAGGGGCGCACGCCGGCGCCGTTCGGGTCCGAGGGGGAGCCGGGGACCGGGACTCAGTAGGGGCCGCGCCGGCCCCAGCGCCCGCCTCCGCCCCAGGAGCCGCCGCCACGGTAGCCGCCGCCGCGCGAGCGCCGGTACATCCAGACGACCAGCATCGAGAAGAGGACCGAGAGGACGAGGCCGGCCCCATGGCGGTGCAGCACGTACCAGGAGAACAGGCCGGCGCTGATGGTGCCGCACAGCCCGACGATCGCGGTCATGCCGATCCCCATGGGGTCGGGCCCGGGCAGCAGCAGCCTGGCCAGCGCTCCCACGAACAGCCCGACGAAGAACAGGATGATCAGATAGGTGATGAGGGCCACGGCCGTGATCCTACCCCCGCCCGGCGCGCGTCACAGCCGGTCGGGGCCGAGCAGGAGGTCGGCCAGCCCGGCCAGCTCGATCAGCTCCCGCAGCTCCCCGCCCACGCCCAGGAGCCGCAGCTCGCAGCCCCGCTGGCGAGCCAGCAGCGCCAGCCGGGCGAGGGCGTCCACGGCGGCCAGGTCGGCATCCAGGGCGGAGACCTCGAGGGCGAGGACGACCGTGCCCGCCATAGGCGGTAGGACCGCCGGCGGGGCGGCAACTCATCTACGCGCTGGCGACGGCGGGCTCGTCCTCGGCCCCGCCGGCCGCCGCGGCGGGCTCGGCGTCGGTCAGCTCGGAGAGCCGCGTGGGGTCCTTGGCGGTCCCGGCGATCAGCTCGTCGGCGGCCTGGCGATCGGATCTGGGCAAAGAGCCCGACCTCATCCCGAAGTAGACCGACTGGGGGTGGTGGGCGATGATCGCCAGCGTCGACTGCTCGGGCTCGACGGCGTAGCCTCCGCTCAGCCTGAGCCCGATCGAGGGGGCGTCGAGCAGCCGGAAGACCTTCTCGTGCTCTGACTGCTCCGGGCAGGCGGGGTAGCCCCAGGAGTAGCGGCGCCCCTGCGCCGGTCCGATGCCGAGCTCGGCGCGGACGCGCGCGTGCAGCCACTCGGCCATCCCCTCGGCGGCCTGCACGCCGAGGCCGTGGACGAACAGCTGCTCGGCGAACTCCCCCTCGGCCTCCAGGCGCTGGGTCAGCGCGGTCACCTGGTCGCCGGCGGTGACGGCCTGAAGCGCGACCACGTCTAGCTCGCCGCTGTCGAGCGGCCGGAAGAAGTCCGCCAGGCAGATGCGGTCGTGGCGGGGCTGGCGGGGGAAGACGAGTCGCTCCAGCTCGCGCTCGCCGGGCGCCCGCGGGTCCCACACGATCAGCTCGTTGCCCTCGGCGTTGCAGGGGAAGTAGCCGAGCAGCGCGCGCGGCTGGAGATAGTCCTGGGTCCGCCACATGCGCTCCAGCCGCGGCTGGAAGTCCTCGCGCACCAGCCGCCGCCACGCCTCGCCCTTGACGCCGCGCCCGCCCCAGTGGAGCTTGAACAGCACGTGGGTGTCCAGGTGGCGGTAGACCTCGTCCAGGTCGACCTCGACCTCTCGCACGCCCCAGAAGGGGGGCTCGGGCACGGGCACGTCGACCGCCGCGGCCGAGCGGACCGAGGAATCGGTGGGCGGCGGGCCGGCGGCCGCCTCCTCATCGCCCTGCTCGCGCAGGCGGCGCGCCGCCTCGCGCGTCTTGGCGATCAGCGCCTCTCGCGCGCGGGCGTCGATCAGCTGGTCCATCTTGTGAAGCCCCTCGAAGGCGTCCTTGCAGTAGAAGACGCCGGGCTCGTAGACCTCGTCGGAGTCGGCGCCGCGCGGGTAGAGGATGCGCAGGCCGAAGTTCCGGTTGATCGCCGCGCCCCCGACCAGCACCGGGAAGCGCAGCCCCCGCTGGTGGAGCTCCTGCACGCAGGCGGGCATCTGCTTGGAGGTCGAGACCAGCAGCGCGCTCAGGCCGATCGCGGTGGCGTCGTGCTCGACGGCGGCGTCGAGGATCGTGGAGATCGGGACCTGCTTGCCGAGGTCGACGACCGTATAGCCGTTGTTGGTGAGGATCGTGTTGACCAGGGACTTGCCGATGTCGTGGACGTCGCCGAAGACGGTGGCGAGCACCACGGTCCCCTTCGTGTAGCCCTCGATGCGGTCCAGGTAGCGCTCCAGCCGGGACACCGCGCGCTTCATCACCTCGGCCGACTGCAGCACGAAGGGCAGGATCAGCTCGCCGGCGCCGAACTTGTCGCCCACCTCCTTCATCGCCGGCAGGAGCACGTCGTTGAGGGTCGCGACCGCGCCGATCTTCTCGACGCTGCGGTCGATCCACTCCTCCACCCCGTCCCTGCGGCGGCGCAGGATGTGGAAGTGCAGCGCCTGCTCGGGCTCCATCCCCTGGGTGGGATCGCCGTCGCCCTGAGCCTCCTCGCCCGCCTCGCCCTTGGCCTCGAAGTGGCCGATGAACCGCTCGAGCGCGTCGGCGCGGCGGTTGAAGACCAGGTCGTCGGCCAGCTCGCGCTCGGCCTGGGGGATCTCGGCATAGGGGGTGATGTGGTTTGGGTTGACCATCGCCAGATCCAGCCCCGCCTCCACGCAGTGGTGCAGGAACACGCTGTTGAGGACGCTGCGGGCGGGCAGCGAGACGCCGAAGCTCACGTTGGAGACGCCGAGGCTGGTCTTGACGCCCGGGATCTCGGCCTTGATGCGGCGGATCCCCTCGATCGTCTCCACCGCGCTGTGCCGCCACTCCTCCTCCCCGGTGGTGAGCGTGAACGTGAGGCAGTCGAAGATCAGCGCCTCGCGGTCGAAGCCGTGCTCCTCGCAGCACAGCTCGGTGATGCGTCGCGCGACCTCGAGCTTGCGCTCGGCGGTCTTGGCCATCCCGGCCTCGTCGATCGTCAACGCGATCAGCGCCGCGCCGTGTCGCCTGGCCAGCGGGACCACGCGGTCGAGCTTCTCGCGGCCGGCCTCGAGGTTGATCGAGTTCACGATCGCCCGGCCGGGGATCTGCTCGAGAGCGGTCTCGATCACGTCGGGCTCGGTGGAGTCGACCTGGATCGGGGCGGGCTGGGTGAGGCTGATCCGCTTGACCAGGAGGCGCATCTGCTCGGCCTCGTCCTGGCGCTCGGTCAGCGCGACGCACACGTCGAGCACGTGGGCGCCGCCGGTGACCTGGTCCTCGGCCACCGACACCAGGCCGTCGTAGTCCTCGGCCAGCAGCAGCTCCTTGGCGCGCCGCGAGCCCTGCGCGTTGACCCGCTCGCCGACCAGCGTGGGGCGCGGATCCTGGACGAGCGGCGTGGCGGTCATCATGCTGCTCAGGTGCGGCGGCCGGCGGGCGGGACGGGCCCCCGGCTTCCGTCCGGCGACCCGCTCGCGGATCGCCGCGATATGAGCCGGCGTGGTGCCGCAGCAGCCGCCGACGATCGAGACGCCGTAGCGCTCGACGAATTCTCCGAGCACGGCCGCGAGCGGCTCGGGCGCCTCGGGGAAGATCGTCTCGCCGCTCGGGCCCTGGAGGGGGAGGCCGGCGTTGGGAATGCAGTGCACGGGCAGCGGGGAGCTCTCGCCGAGGAAGCGGATCGCGTCGCGCATGTCCTCGGGCCCCGTGGAGCAGTTCAGGCCGATCACGTCGACGTCGAGCGCCGTCAGCGTCGTGAGCACGGCGCCGATGTCGGTGCCGAGCAGCATCTTGCCGCCGTTGGGCAGCAGCGAGACGGAGGTCATGATCGGGAGGCGGCGATCCTCGAGCTTGAACGCCTCCCGGGCCCCGAACACGGCCGCCTTGACCTCCAGGATGTCCTGGGCGGTCTCGATGATGATCAGGTCGGCGCCACCGCGCACCAGGCCCCGCGCCTGCTCGCTGAACACCTCGACGAGCTCTCCGAACGTGATCTGGCCGAGCGTCGGGTCCTCGCTGGCGGGGAGGTATCCGCTCGGGCCGATCGAGCCCGCCACGAAACGCTGCTCGCCGGCCGCCCGGCGGGCGATCTCGGCCGCCCTGAGGTTGATCTCGAGGGTCTGCTCGCCGAGCCCCCACTCCGAGAGCTTCAGCCGCGAGGCCTGGAAGGTGTCGGTCTCGACCACCTCGGCGCCCGCCTCGAGCATCGAGGCGTGGACGCCCTCGATCACGTCGGGGCGGTTGAGCACGAGCGCCTCGTGGCAGCGGCCGGGCAGCCGGTAGTCCCGCTCGAGGTCGAGATCGAACATCTCCAGCGTCGCCCCCATGCCGCCGTCGAAGACGACGACGTGCTCGCGCGTGGCAGCCAGGAAGTCGCGCACCGCCGACAGGCTAGCAACCTTGACACGAGTGTGTGAAGGTTCTGGTGGCCCGGCCGTGTGCCTCCGCGCGCTAGCTTGGGGGGGCATGTCTGTGGCTCGCCGGGCGCTTCCCCATGGGTCGTGGCCGACGCCGATCACCTCCGAGGTCGTGGTGGCGGAGTCGGTTCAGGTCTCCGAGCTGAGGGTCGACGGCGAGCACGTGTACTGGTCCGAGAGCCGCCCCTCGGAGGGCGGCCGGACCGTGGTGGTCCGGCGCTCGCCGGACGGGGACGTGGAGGAGCTGCTGGCGCCGGATCAGAACGCGCGCACCGCGGTGCACGAGTACGGCGGCGGCGCGTGGTGGGTCGATCGCGGCGTCGTCTGGTTCAGCTCCTGGAGCGACCAGCGCCTGTACCGGCTCGATCCCTCAGCCGCCGACGCCGCGCCGCTCACCCCCGAGCCGGCCGTGCCGCGAGGCGATCGCTACGCCGACGGCGCGCTTGACCCGGACGGCCGGTGGATCGTGTGCGTGCGGGAGCGCCATCCCGCCCGCGGGCGCGGCGCGGTCGATGTCCGCAACGAGATCGTGCGCCTGGCCGCGCACGAGGCCTCCGAGCCCGAGGTGGTGGTCTCCGGCCCCGACTTCGTCGCCAGCCCGCGCGTCAGCCCCGACGGCGCGCGGCTGTGCTGGGTCGAGTGGGACCACCCGCACATGCCGTGGGACGAGACGCGGCTGTGGGTCCGCGAGCTCGACAGCGGCGAGGAGCTGCTGGTGGCCGGAGGGCCGCAGGAGTCGGTGAGCGAGCCGCAGTGGCAGCGCGACGGGAGCCTCACCTTCATCAGCGACCGCACGGGCTGGTGGAACCTCTATCGCTGGGACGGCGGGCGGCGCACCGTGGCCCCGCTCACCCAGCTCGACGCCGAGATCGGCATCCCGATGTGGACCCTCGGCGCCTCGCGCTACGCCGTCCTGGATGACGGCACGGTGGTGTTCGCCCGCTGGCGGCGGGGCATCGACGGCCTCGCGGCGCGGACGCCCGACGGGGAAATCGCCGAGCTGGAGGCGCCGTTCACATTGGTGCGCTCGATCCGCGCGCTGAGGGAGACGACCGTGGCGGTCCTCGCCGCGACCCCGGCGGAGAAGGCCGGCGTCTTCGAGCTCGACGTGCGCGGGGGCGCGGCGCGGTCTCGCCGGCCGATCCGGGCCTCCCACCGGCTGACCGACGCCGGCATCGAGCCGGGGTACCTGTCGCTGCCCGAGCCCGTGTCGTTTCCCTCCGAGGGCGGCCGCGAGGCCCACGGGCTCCTCTACCGCCCGGTCAACCCCGGCTGCGATGGCCCCCGCGACCAGCCGCCCCCGCTCCTGGTCGAGGTCCACGGCGGTCCCACGTCGGCCGCCCGCCCCGAGCTCGACCTCGAGGTGCAGTACTGGACGAGCCGCGGCTTCGCCTTCCTGGACCTCAACTACGGCGGGTCGACCGGCTACGGCCGCGCCTACCGGGACCTCTTGCGCGGCGCCTGGGGGATCGTCGACGTCGAGGACGCCATCTGCGCCGCCCAGTGGGCGGCGCGGCGGAGGCTGGCCGATCCGGCCCGGATCTGCATCCGGGGCGGCTCGGCCGGTGGCTTCACGACGCTCGCCGCGCTCGCGCGGGCCGAGACGCCGTTCGCCGCCGGGGCCGACTACTTCGGGGTGGCGGATCTCGAGGCGCTGGCGCGGGAGACGCACAAGTTCGAGAGCCGCTACCTCGACACCCTGGTCGGGCCCTATCCACAGGCGCGACGCGTGTACCGGGAGCGCTCGCCGATCCAGCACGTGGACGAGTTCGCCCGGCCCCTGATCGTCCTCCAGGGGCTCGAGGACGAGGTGGTTCCACCCAACCAGGCGACGATGATCGTCGAGGCGCTGCGGACCAGGGGCATACCCGTCGCCTACGTGCCGTTGGCGGGCGAGCAGCACGGCTTCCGGCGCGGGGAGAGCATCCGGCGCGCGCTGGACGCGGAGCTCAGCTTCTACGCTCAGATCCTCGGGTTCGAGCTGCCCGAGGACGAGGGCATCGAGCCGGTGCCGATCAGCTGAGACAGCACGACCTGTGAGCGGGTGCGCTGCACCAGCCCGTCCCGCTGGAGGTCCATGATCAGCCGCTCGAGGTCCTCGTTGTCGCGCGTGCGCACGCGGGCGATGGCATCGGCCTCGCCGGTCACGCTCCACGCCTCCACCACCTCGGGGTAGCCGCGCAGGATCTCCGCGACCCGCTCCAGCCGCGTCCCCGGGGCGAAGAACAGCTCGATCAGCGCCTCGGTTCGCTCGCCCAGCGCCGCGCGGTCGAGCACGGCGGTGAAGCCTCGCAGCGCCCCGTCGCGGAGCAGCCGGTCGATCCGCCGCTTGACCGCCGGCGCCGAGAGCGACACCCGTCGCGCGATGTCGTCGTAGGTGCGCCGGCCGTCATCGACGAGAAGCGCAAGAATCTGTCGGTCAGTGTCGTCCATGCGGCGATCTTTTGCAGAGAGTACATCGATTCCGGCGTCGACAAACGCCGGCGCCGGAGGTAGCCTGAGCTCCATGACCACCACCGTGCTATTCGACGAGGCCCACAGCGAGGCGTGGACGATCCGTCCCGAGCTGGCGCGCGCGATGCAGCCCTCGCACCCCGGGGACGCCTCCTACGAGCGCGCCGCCGCGCTCCTGCGCGAGCACGGCTTCGCCGTGATCCCGAACACCGACGCCGCGCTCGACGCGGCGGCGCTGGCCGACTGCGACCTGCTGATCATCGCCCACCCCTCCGAGCCGGCCTGGGAGAGCACGACCGGGACCGGCTCGCCGCGTCTGCGCCCCGACGAGCTCGACGCGATCGAGGCCCACGTCCGCGGCGGCGGCGGGCTGATCGTCCTCGCCGAGACCGAGCAGGACAAGTACGGCAGCAACCTGGGCGAGCTGCTCGGTCGCTTCGGCATCCGGGTCCTCAACGCCACCGTGCAGGACTACGAGCACAGCCTCGGGGCGCCGAGCTGGGTGCTCGCCGAGCTCGGCGAGCCCAGCCGTGGCAGCGACGGCGACCCCCTGGCCGGAGTCCACTCGGTCTGCCTCTACCGGGCGGGCGCGCTGCGCAGCGAGAACGGGGCGCGCGTGCTGGCGCGCGCGCGCCGGTCGGCGTCGCTGCCCGGAGCACCGCTGATCCTCGCCGCCTCCCACGGCGAGGGCCGGGTGGTGGTGGCGGCCGACTCCGACCTGTTCGGCGACGACTGCCTAGACGAGCTCGACCATCGCACGCTGTGGCTGAACCTCTGCCAGTGGGCCACCCGCCGCCGCGCGCGCGGCGGGGCCGGCTCTCGCCCGGGCGCCGAGCTCGCCGAGGCACCTCCGTGGCGGACCCTGCGCGACCGCGTCAACGCGCTCGCCGCGCTGCAGGCCGACGACGGCTCCCTGAGCGGGGATCCGCTCCTCGCCGCCGAGCACGTGAGGGAGATCGCGCGGGCGCTGGGGGAGCTCGAGGCGCACTTTCCCCACCAGGCGGAGTACCTGCGCGCCGCGGTCGAGGACCTGGGGGCGTGGGAGGAGTCCGGCCACGCCAGACCCGACTTCACCCGCTCGCTGGCCCTCTTCCGGCCCGAGCTGAGCCGCCGGGACGGGATCGTCCACCTGGCCTTCTTCCCGATGTACAAGCAGAACGCCTCGCGCGCCACCTGCTTCGAGGCGCTGATCGTCCGCGTGCCGTGGCCCGACTGGATCGCCGAGCTCGAGCGCACGCGCTACGGGAACCCCAAGTTCGTGCCGGTCCAGCTGCTGGACGGCACCGAGGGCTACCACAGCGAGTGCGCGGTGCTGTTCCCGGAGATGGTCTCGGTGCAGGGCCGCCCGGAGGCCAACTTCGGCGCGATCTTCTGCGACCGCGAGGCCGAGCGCCTGCGCCGCGTCGGCGGGGCGGCGGTCGACCTGCTGCGGCTGAACCTCCCCCCGGACGCGGCGCGCATGCTCGCGAGCCCCGAGATCTCCGAGCTGGCCTACATCCTCTGGGACCTGATCCACGACCGCGCCCACAGCCACGGCGAGCTGCCGTTCGACCCGTTCATGATCCGCCAGCGCTCGCCGTACTGGATGTACTCGCTGGAGGAGCTGCGCTGCGATCTGACGGCGTTCGCCGAGGCGCAGCGGCTGGAGGCGGACGGGATCGGCTTCGCGCGCAACGTCCGCTACGCGATCCTGCTCGATCGCCTGCTGCGCTTCCCGATCACCGGCTCGCGGGTGCGCAACTACGACGGCCTCGGCGGGCAGCTGCTGTTCGCCCACCTCCATCGCCACGGGTATTTGAGCTGGGAGGACAACCAGCTGACGATCGACTGGCCACGGGTCGGCGAGGGGGTCGCGCTGCTGCGCGAGCGGATCGAGTCGCTCTACCGGGAGGGGATCGACCGCTCCAAGCTGGCCCACTGGTGCGCCGCCCACGACCTGATCGCCAGCCTGGTGCCGCCGGCGCTCGGCTCGCGCTGGGCGGCCGGGGCGCGCGAGCTGCCCGAGGTGGAGGATCCGCGCCGCTACGTCGACCTGGTGCTCGACGACGAGTTCCCCCTGTCGATCTTCTACTCGTCGCTGAAGGGTAAGCTCGCGGCGGTTTGAGCAGCCGCGGGTTCGCCTCCGACAACGCCGCCACGGTCCACCCGGAGGTGCTCGTGGCGATCGAGCGCGCCAACGCCGGCCACGCCTTCGGCTACGGGCACGATCCGCTCACCGAGCGGCTGCACGGCGTGCTCGCGCGGCACTTCGGGGAGACGGCGCGCGGCTTCCCGGTGTGGGGCGGCAGCGCCGCCAACGTGCTCTGCCTGCGCGCGGCCTGCCGGCGCTGGCAGGCGGCCATCTGCGCCGCCACCGCGCACATGAACGTGGACGAGTGCGGGGCGCCCGAGGCGATCGCCGGGGTGAAGCTGATCAGCCGCGCCACCGAGGACGGCAAGCTGACGCCCGAGCTGGTGGAGCCGCTGATCGCCCGAGTGGGCGACGAGCACGCCGTGCAGCCCCGGCTGATCACGATCTCCAACTGCACCGAGCTGGGGACCGTCTACACCGCCGAGGAGGTGCGGGCGCTGGCCGACCTCGCCCACGAGCGCGGACTGCTGCTGCACGTGGACGGCGCCCGCCTGGCCAACGCCGCCGCCTCGCTGGGCTGCTCGCTCGGCGACCTGGTCACCGCCAGCGGGGTCGACCTGCTGTCCCTCGGGGGCACCAAGAACGGCCTGCTCGGCGCCGAGGCGGTGGTGCTTTTGCGTCCCGAGCTGTGCCAGGGGTTTGAGTTCCTGCGCAAGCAGACGCTCCAGCTGGCCTCGAAGATGCGCTTCCTCTCGGCCCAGCTGCTCGCGCTGCTGGACGGCGACCTCTGGCTGCGCTGCGCCGGGCACGCCAACGCGATGGCCGCCCGCCTGGCCGAGCGGCTGTCGGGCGTCCCCGGCGTGAGGATCACGCGGCCGGTGCAGTCCAACGCCGTGTTCGCGGTGCTGCCTCCCGGCGCCGCGGAGGCGCTGCTGGCCGAGTGGGACTTCTACGTGTGGGACGAGACCGCGCGCGAGGTGCGCTGGATGTGCTCGTGGGACACGACGGAGGAGGACGTGGACGCGTTCGCCGCCGCGGTTCAGCGCGCGGTCCAGCCCTGATCCATCGTCACCGGCGCCCCGGTGAACGCGCGGCCCTCGGGGCCGGCCAGGAAGGCGACGACCGCCGCCACCTCGCTCGGCTCGATCAGCTCCTTGACGGCGTGGGGCGCGAGGATGACCTCCTCGAGCACCCGCTCCTCCGGGAGGCGGTGGGCGCGGGCCTGGTCGGAGATCTGCCGCTCCACGAGCGGGGTGCGGACGTAGCCGGGGCACACGGCGGTGGCGGTGATGCCGTGCTCGGCACCCTCCAGAGCCAGCGTCTTGACCAGCCCGAGCACGCCGTGCTTGGCCGCCACGTAGGCCGCCTTGTAGGGGGAGGCGACGAGGCCGTGGACGGAGGCCACCGCGATGAACCGCCCGGCGGGGGAGTCGCGCAGCGCGCTCCACCCGTGGCGCGCGAGCAGGAACGGGCTGGTCAGGAGCAGGGCGATGATCGCCTGCCAGCGCTCGAGCGGGAACTCCTCGACCGGCGCCACGTGCTGGACGCCGGCGTTGGCCACGATCACGTCGAGGCGCCCGAACAGCGCGAGCGCCGCCGCGACCGCCCCCGCGTTGGCCTCCGGGTCGGTGAGGTCCGCCTGGTGGGGGAGGCCGGGGCCGTCGGGATCGGGGCGCACGTCGACTGCGAGCACGTTCATCCCCTCGCGCGCGAGCCGCTGGGCCACCGCCCTGCCGATGCCGCTGGCCGCGCCGGTGACGAGCGCCGCGCGGCCCGCCAGCTCCTCGCTCATTGGTCATCCTCCGGCACGGGCGCCGGCGCCCGCCGCTCGGCCGAGGCGTAGAGCGCGGCGATGGCGCGGGCCTGGCCGAGCGCGTCCTCGCGCCCCAGCAGCGGCCGCCCCCGGCCGCGAATCGCATCGGAGAAGTTGGCGGCCTCGAGGCCGTAGGAGTCCGCCGCCGGCAGCTCGATCCGCTCCGTCGCGCCGGAGCGGCGAAGCTCGATCACGGGCGATCGGCAGTGCCAGGGATCGTCGAGGAACAGGCTGCCCTCCTCGCCGACCACCTCGAGCTCGTCGCGGGCGGCGAGCGCGAGCCCGGCGTCGAAGTGGGCGAGCACGCCCCCGGGGAAGCTCATCGTCGCGGCGAAGACCACGTCCACGCCATCCCCGCCCAGCGTCTGCTCGGCGCAGACGCGCTCGGGCTCCCCCGCCAGCAGCCGGACGGCGCTGACGCAGTAGCAGCCGACGTCCATCAGCGCCCCGCCGTCCAGCTCGCGCGAGAGGCGGATGTCGGCCGGGTCGGCGGCCGCGAAGCTGAACGCGGCGCGGATCAGCCGCGGCGTCCCGATCGCGCCCTGCGCCACCAGCTCGCACAGGCGCCGGGTCTGGGGGTTGTGGCGGTACATGAACGCCTCCATCAGCAGCCGCCCGCTCGACTCGGCGACCGCGAACGCCCGCTCCACCTCGGCCGGGTGGCGGGAGAGCGGCTTCTCGCACAGGACATGCTTTCCGGCCTCGAGCGCCCGCACCGTCCAGGGCACGTGCAGCGAGTTGGGCAGCGGGATGTAGAGCGCCTCGACATCCGGGTCGGCCAGCAGCGCCTCGTAGCTGTCGTAGGCGCGCTCGATCCCGTGTTGGGCGGCGAACTCCCGCGCCCGCTCGCCGTCGCGGCTGGCCACGGCCAGCACCTCGACCTCGGGCGCCTGGCGTGCCCCGGCCAGGAACAGGCGGTTGATCCGGGCGGTGGAGAGGATTCCCCAGCGCACGCTCATCCCAGGGGACACTAGAGAAGATGGCCACGCACGTCACCGCGTTCGCTCCCGGGCGGGTCAACCTGATCGGCGAGCACACCGACTACAACCAGGGGCTGGCGCTGCCGTTCGCGGTGGAGGTGGGCGTGACGGTCCGGGCGCGCGCCCGGGAGGGCCGGGTCGTGCGGGCGCTGGCGGCCGACCTCGGGGAGTCGGCCACGTTCCCGCTGGAGGGGGAGCGCGCCGAGGGCTGGCGGGCGTTCGTCGGGGGGACGATCGCCGAGCTGCGACGGGCCGGCGTGCCAGTCCCCGCCGCGGAGCTCGAGATCTCAGGCACGGTCCCCCGCGGCGCCGGCCTGTCCTCGTCGGCGGCCCTGGAGGTGGCCCTGGCGCTGGCGCTGGCCGAGCTGGCCGACCAGCCGCTGGCCGACCAGCCGCCCGGGGACCGCGTCGAGCTCGCCCGGCTGTGCTCGCGGGTGGAGAACGAGTGGGTGGGGGCGCGCACGGGCCTTCTCGACCAGCTCGCCTCCCTGTTCGGGCGCCGGGACTGCGCGCTGCGCATCGACTTCCGCTCGCTCGAGGTCCGGCCCGTGCCGCTCGTGCTCGACGGCCACCGGCTGGTGACGCTCGACTCCGGCGAGCGGCACGCCAACGTCTCCTCGGGCTACAACCGGCGCCGCGAGGAGTGCTCCCGCGCCTGCGCGGTGCTGGGCGTGGCCAGCCTGCGGGAGGCGACCCTGGAGATGGCCGAGCGCCTCCCCGCCCCTCTGGACCGCCGCGTCCGCCACGTGCTCGACTCCAACCGCCGAGTCGACGAGGCGGTGCGGGCGCTGGAGCGAGGCGACTTCCCCCGCCTCGGCGAGCTGCTCGATCAGTCCCACGCCTCGCTGCGCGACCTCTACGAGATCTCGACCCCCGCGGTGGAGGCGACGGTGGGGCGGCTGAAGGACGCGGGCGCCCTCGGCGCCCGCGTCCACGGCGGCGGCTTCGGGGGGCACGTGCTCGGCCTGCTCCCGCCGGGCGCGCGGGCGCCCGAGGGGGCGGTGGAGGTGCGGCCGGGACCGGGGGCCCGGGTGCTGGAGCGGGGCTAGTCGGTCGGCCGCCCGGGCGCGGGAGCGGGGTCAATCCGTCGGCCGCGCCGGTCCGGGAGCGGGGCTAATCCGCCCGCCCTGCCGACCCGGGTCCCAGCGCCCTGAGCGCCGGGTAGAGCGCCCGGAAGCGCTCTCGCTGCTCGCGGTAGCGCGCGCTCCACTCCGGCATCGGGTCGACCTGCCCCCGGGTCCGGACGGTCGCCTCGACCGCCGCTCCCACGTCGGGCCACACCCCGGCGACCACGCCCCCGAGCAGCGCCGCGCCGAAGGCGGCGCCCTCGTCCACCGCTAGGCGCTCGAGCGGCAGCTCGAGCGCCGAGGCGACGATCTGCAGCCACAGCTCGCTGCGCGCCCCGCCGCCCGACACCCGGCCCACGCGGGGCTCGCCGCCCAGCTCCGCCACCAGGTCGAGGGAATCGCGCAGGCCGAACGCCACCCCCTCCAGCACGGCGCGCACCAGCGCGCTGCGGTCGTGGCGGAGGTTGAGACCCGCGAAGGCCCCGCGTGCGTCCGGGTCGGCGTGGGGGGTGCGCTCGCCGGCCAGGTAGGGAAGGAACAGCAGGCCCTCGGCGCCCGCGGGCCATCGGGCCGCCTCGCCGACCAGCTCCTCGTAGGAGGCGCCGCCGCCGACGGCGTGGCGCAGCCACCGCAGCGACCCCGCGGCGGAGAGCATCACGCCCATCACGTGCCAGGCGCCCGGGGCGGCGTGGCAGAAGGCGTGGACGCGCCCCCGCGGGTCGGCGGCGAACCCGGGCAGGGCGGCGAACACGACGCCCGAGGTGCCGAGCACGACCGACACCGGGCCCGGCCGGTCGACCCCGACCCCGAGCGCGCCGGCGGCCTGGTCGCCCGCCCCCGCGGCCACCGGCACCCCGTCCGCGGTGTGGCCGGACGGCGCCGGGCTCTCCAGGGCCGGGGGCAGCCAGCCGGGGTCCAGCTCGAGGGCCGAGAGGACCTCCTCGCTCCAGCGGCGGGCGGCCACGTCGAGCAGCAGCGTGCCGGAGGCGTCGGAGACGTCGGTGGCGTGCTCGCCGGTGAGCCTCAGGCGCACGTAGTCCTTGGGCAGGGCGATCCGGGCGATCCGGTCGTAGAGGTCGCGTTCGTGCCCGCGCATCCACAGCAGCTTGGGCGCGGTGAAGCCCGGAAGGGCGCGGTTGCCGGTGAGCCCGATCAGGCGCTTTAGGCCGAGCGTCCGCTCGATCTCGGCGCACTCGGCCGCCGTGCGCTGGTCGTTCCACAGGATCGCCGGGCGCAGCACCCGGCCGTCGCGGTCGAGCGCCACCAGGCCGTGCATCTGGCCGCTCAGCCCGATGCCGGCGAGCTTCCCGGCGGCGGCCCGGAGCTGGGCGAGGACGGCCTCGGCGGCCCGGGCCCAGTCCTGCGGATCCTGCTCGGCCCACCCGGGGCGCGGCGTGAGGAGCGGATACTCCGCCTGCGCCCGCGCCAGCACCGCGCCGTCGGGGCCGATGGCGATGCCCTTGACCGCCGTGGTCCCCACGTCGAGCCCGGCGAGCGCGGTCATGTGTCAAGAGTCTGCAACAACCGGGGCCGTGGGGGGTGGCGGCGCCCCGTCCCCGTCCTCTTACGGATATGGCGTCCAGGCGAACAGGCGGGGTGGGGGTGGGAGGAAACCGTCGCTATCCGACGGTTTCTTCCCAGGCGGCGGGAGGCGGGGCCGGGTCGGACGGGGAGCGGGAGGCCCGGGCGATCGACCGCGCCGTCGCCGCGCTGGCGGCGAGGCGAAACGGCAACGTCACCACCGCCCAGCTGCTCGCGCTCGGGCTGGGCGAGGCGGCGATCCGGCGGCGCGTCCGGGCGGGGCGCCTGCACCGCGTGCACCGGGGCGTCTACGCCGTGGGACGGCCGGCGGCCACGCCGCTCGAGCGCGCGGGCGCGGCGGTGCTCGCCTGTGGGGCCGGGGCGGTGCTCTCCCACTCCTCGGCGATGGCGCTGTGGGGGTTCTGGGAGCGGTGGGAGGAGCCGCTTGAGGTCACCGTGCCCGGCGACCGGCGGCCGCCGGGGATCAGGGTCCACCGCTCCGGCACGCTCTCCGGGCGCGAGGCCCGCACCCAGCTCGGGATCCGGGTCACCAGCCCGGCGCGCACCATCCTCGACATCGCCTCGCGCCTCACCGACCGCCAGCTCAAGCGCGCGGTCAACGACGCGCTGCACTCCCGCTGGCTGCGCGAGTCGCAGCTGGCCGAGCTGGTCACCCGCCACCCGCGCAGGCCCGGCGCCGGGAGGATCGCGGCGCTGATCGGGCTGCCGGGGACGCCGACCCGATCGGGCTGGGAGGACGACTTTCCCGCCTTCTGCCGGCGTCACGGGCTTCCGCAGCCCGTGATGGGCGCGGTCGTCTGCGGCTTTGTGGTCGACGCGCTGTTCGTGGAGGAGAGGGTGATCGTCGAGCTGGACAGCTGGGGCTTCCACGGGGACGCGATCGCCTTCCAGACCGACCGCGAGCGCGACGCGGAGACGCTGGCGGCCGGCTTCGTCACGGTCCGCATCACCTGGGAGCGCCTCCACGGCCACCCCGGGCGGGAGGCCGGCCGGCTGCGGAGGATCCTCGCGCGGCGCGCCCGAGGCCGCACGGGCGGATAGGCGCCGGGCGGATCGGCGTCGGGCGGACCTGGGCCGGGCGGATCGGCGCCGGGCGGATCGGCGCCGGGCGGACCGGCGTCGGCCGGTCGCGCTCACTCCCCCAGCGCGGCGTAGACGATCTCGTAGGCGCGCACAGCGTCCTTGTGCCGCTGGGCCTCGCGCAGCGCGGCGTCGTCGATGCGCGCCGCCACGGAGTCGATGAAGCGCCACTGGAGGACCGAGCGGCGAACCGCGCCCACCCGGTCCTCGGTGTAGGGGTAGAGGTCGAAGCCCAGGCGCTCGCCCCCGGCGCCGTAGCCGCAGCGCCGCAGCTCGAGCGCCAGCTCGAGCGTCTCCATGAACGCCGTGGCGCCGACCATGTTGTCGTCGTCGGTGACGCCCCAGCCCGAGTTGGCGTGCTGGTGGCCGAGCAGGCCCTCGGAGGCCAGCAGGGCGGCGTACTCGGGGAGGTGCTCGCCGTTCATGATCAGGTGCTGCCAGTCCATGTTGACCTGGACGTTGTCGAGCCCCTGGGCGCGCAGCTTGCCGGCCACGAACAGGCACATGCCGATGTTGCGCATGAGGATCTTCATCGCCGGCTCGGAGTTCTTGTGCTCCAGGAACAGCTTGACCCCGTGCTCGGCGCAGACCGATGCCGCCTCGCCCATCCCCTCGATCAGCCATCCCCACGAGTCGACGTACGGGGTCTGGAACGGGTAGTTGTAGCCCTCGCCCCCGGGCCAGACGATCAGATGCGCGCCGAGCGAGCCCGCGAACGCGGCCGCCTCGCGGATGATCCGGCGAGCCTCCGCGCGCAGCGTCGCGTCGGGGTTGACCAGGCCGCCGCGGCCGAACCGGGGGTCAAGGTGCAGGCCGCCCGCGATGCAGTAGACGTCGTGGTCCTCCAGCGCCGAGCGAACATCGTCGAGGTTGTCGGGTGAGAGCTCGTTGGGGTAGTGGAACTCGTAGCCGTCGATCAGGTCGCCCAGGCCCTCGACCGCGCGGTGGACCTTCTCGGCCACCGGCTCGCGGTCGTAGCCGTGCGCCGGCTGATAGCCGGTGGGAACGAACCGGGTGATCATCGGCCCGAACGCCCAGATGCCGAGGCTGGTCTGCATCGCTCCTCCTTCGCCTGCCGCCGAAAAGCCGTGCCGGCGCTGAGCCTACCGGCGTGAGGCTGTGAGCGCTAACATCCCGTCGTTCGACTCGGAGAAAGGCGCGCCCTGCAGGCGAAGGATCAGATCCCGCTGGGACACCGAGGCCGCCGGCCCGGAATGGCGGACGTGGGGCGGCTGGCCGGGGTCTCCCACCAGACGGTCTCACGGGTGGTCAACGGGAGCCTGCACGTCCGGCCCGAGACGCGCCGCCGGGTGCTGGAGGCGATGCAGACGCTCGGCTACCGGCCCAACCCGCTCGCCCGCGGCCTGGTGACCGGGCGCTCCAACACGCTCGGGGTGGTGAGCTTCGACACGACGCTCTACGGCCCCGCCTCGACGCTGTTGGGGATCGAGCGCGCCGCGCACGAGGCCGGCTACTTCATCGTGATCGCCAGCCTCAAGGCGCTCAACCGCGCCTCGGTGGCCGACGCCGTCGAGCGGCTGAGCCTCCAGGGCGTGGACGGCATCCTGGTGATCGCGCCGCTTCAGTCGGCGGCCGAGGCGCTGCTGGACGCCCCTCAACGGCTGCCCCTGGTGGCGGTGGAGGCGGGGCCGGGCGACTCGATCCCGGTCGTGGAGGTCGACCAGTTCGCGGGCGCCGCCGACGCCACGCGGCACCTGCTCGACCTGGGGCACGAGACCGTGTGGCACCTCGCCGGGCCCTCGGACTTCTTGGAGTCCGAGCGGCGCGTGAGCGGCTGGCGCGCCACGCTCGAGGCGGCGGGAGCCGAGCCGCCCCCCGTGTACGTGGGGGACTGGAGCGCGCGGGCGGGGTACGACCTCGGGCGCCGCCTGGCGGCGGACCGCAGCGTGAGCGCGGTGTTCGTCGCCAACGACCAGATGGCCCTCGGGGTGTTGCGGGCCATGCACGAGGCGGGGCGGGCGGTGCCGCGCGAGGTGAGCGTGGTCGGCTTCGACGACATCCCGGAGGCGGGCTACTTCAGCCCACCGCTGACCACGGTCCGCCAGGACTTCGACGAGATCGGCGCGCGGAGCCTTCAGCTGCTGGTGCGCGAGATCGAGACCGGCCGCCGGCAGCCGTCGGCGCCCCGGGTGCGCCCCGAGCTGATCGTGCGCGCGAGCACGTCGGTGGCGCCACCCAGGGCATCCGTAGGAAATACGCCCGTTCGTGCGGGATAACGCGCATGTCCGAACGGCTCGAGCGGTGGGATCTTTTATCTCCGGTTAATTTCGGTGGACAAGGAGGGCGATCTTTGAGAGCGTTCACATCTGAGGGCCGCCGCACCGTAGTCGGGGCCGACCACACGACTGTTCCGCAAGAGAGGAGTGGGGATGTCGGAGACTGAGTATTTCGGGGACGCCATCGAGCGGCTCGAGTGGGACGAGCGCAAGGAGGAGGACACGCCGTTCAAGCGCATCCGCCAGATGACCCGGCGGACCGCGCTGACCGGCGGCGCCGCCGGCGTCGCGGCGATGGTCATCGAGGCCTGTGGGGGCAAGAGCACCACTCCCAAGGCGGGCGCGGCCGGTGGCAGCGCGGCGGCCGGGATCTTCGGGTCAAGCCAGAGCTACAAGTTCACGCTCGTCAACCACGTGACGACGAACACGTTCTTCACGCCGACCCAGAGCGGCGCCGCCGACGCGTGCAAGCTGTTCAACTGCTCGTACACGTGGACGGGCTCTCAGACCAGCAACGTCGGCGAGATGGTCAACGCGTTCAACTCCGCCATGAGCGCCGGGGTGAACGGGATCGGTGTCTCGCTGGTCGATCTGCACGCGTTCAACGCGCCGGTCGAACGGGCGCTGGCCTCGGGCATCCCCGTGGTGGCATACAACGCGGACGCGGCCGGCAACGCGAGGCTTGCCTACATCGGCCAGGACCTGTTCCTCTCCGGGCAGGAGATGGGGCAGCACATCGCCAACCTGCTGCCGGGCGGAGGCGACGTGGCGCTGTTCATCGCGACACCCGGGTCGCTGAACATCCAGCCGCGGATCAACGGAGCACTTGACACGCTCAAGAAGTACCCGGCCATCAAGCCGCACGTGGTCGCAACCGGCGCGGCGATCCCGCAGGAGCTGACCACGATCGACGCCTACGCGGTGGGGCATCCGAGCACGAAGGGCTACTTCGCGGTCGACGCGGGCAGTACCCAGAGCCTGGCGCAGACGATCCAGAAGCACAACCTCCGCGCCAAGGGCGTCAAGGGCGGCGGCTATGACCTGACGCCGATCACCGAGCAGCTGCTGTCGGCAGGGCAGATCGACTTCACGATCGACCAGCAGCCCTACCTGCAGGGCTTCTTCCCGATCCTGGAGCTCTATCTGTACAACGTCACCCAGAAGCTGACGGGCATCGCGGACGTGAACACCGGCCTGAAGTTCCTGGACAAGACGACCATCCAGCCCTACGTGAGCACCAAGAGCCGCTACGAGGGCACGGGCACGGCCGTCGGGGTCCAGAAGGCCTAGTAGGATCGGGCCTCGATGCGGAGTCGAGGGCACCGCTGAGATGGCCGTAGCGGCGGGCACCAAGCCCCAACCGAGGAGAGTTCCCGAGGGCCCGGCCAAGGGCCGGGCCCTCACCGCTGGCGCGCTCAGGGTCCTAAAGGGCTTTCTGACCCTGCGTGAGGGCAGCATCATCGTCGTCACGATCGCGTCGTTCGTCTACTTCGCGCTCACGACGAGCGAGTTCACGACCGTCGCCAACTTCAAGACCCTGCTGCCCTACTTCGCGCCGATCGCGATCATGGCGGCGGGCGAGACGTTCGTGATGATCCTCGGCGAGATCGATCTGTCGGTCGGCGCGGTCTACCTGTTCACGCCCTTCATGTGGCACATCTTCCATCACGCGGGCGTGCCCCTTTACCCGAGCATGATCCTGGCGGGGTTGGTGGCGATGGGCGCCGGGGCGATCAACGGCATCCTCGTGGCCTACGTGGGGATGGCGTCCTTCGTCGCCACGCTGGCGATGCTGTTCACCCTGGACGGGCTGTCGCTGATCGTCTCGCACTCCACGCCGGTCAGCACCCCGGGCACGACCACGATCGGGGTCAACACCTTCTCGCAGATCTTCGGCCGTGGCACCTACTCGGAGCTGTTCTGGGCGATCGGGATCGTGTTCATCCTCCAGGTGGCGCTCTCCTTCACGCGCTGGGGGCTGTACACGGTCTCCACCGGCGGGAATCGGCTCGGAGCCGCCGAGGCGGGGATCAAGACACGCCAGATCATCGTGCGCAACTTCGTCCTCTCGGCCGGCCTTGCGGGGTTCGTGGGGATGCTGGAGGTCGTCCGCGTGACGACGGCGACCCCCGACCCGTCCGGGTCCAACTCGCTCCTGTTCTTCGTCGTGGGCGCCGCGATCATCGGCGGCACGCTGATGACCGGCGGGGACGGGACGATCGTCGGCGCGCTGATCGGCGCGCTCTTCCTGGGGATCCTGCAGGACGGCCTGATCATCAAGGGCGTCAACGCCAACTACTCGCTGTTCTACCTCGGGATCGCGATCATGATCGCGATGGCGCTGTACGTGGTCGTGCGGCGGGTGCGGCTGGGGTCGGGCCGTGGCTGAGCAGGCATTCGCCGGAGAGCGGATCGTCCAGCCCATCGAGGCAGACGACGACGTGCTGCGCTGCCGGCACATCGCCAAGCACTTCGGGCCGATCACCGCGCTGCGCGACGTCAGCATCCACCTTCGCAGGGGCGAGGTGCTGGGGCTGCTGGGCGACAACGGGGCCGGCAAGAGCACGCTGATCAAGATCATCTGCGGCTTCCACAGGCCAGACTCCGGCACGATGTGGCTCAAGGGCGAGCCGTATCAGCCCAAGAGCGTGATCGACGCGCGCAAGCACGGGATCGACACCGTCTACCAGGACCTCGCCCTGATCGATCAGCTCTCCGTCTACCACAACCTGTTCCTGAAACGGGAGCCGGTCCTGCGTCCGATCCCGATTCTCAACAACCTGCAGATGCGCCGTCGGGCCCGCAGGGCCCTCGACGAGATCGGGATCAACATCCCCAACATCCACGCGCCGGTGGCGAGACTCTCGGGAGGCCAGCGCCAGGCGATCGCGGTGGCCCGCACGGTGTCCAGCGAGGCGGACATCCTGTTGCTCGACGAGCCGCTGGCCGCGATGGGGGCCAAGGAGGGGGGGATGATCCTCGACCTGATCGCGCGCCTGAAGGAGGAGGGCAGGGTCTCGATCATCATGATCCTGCACAACTACGCGCACGTGTTCGCCGCCTGCGACCGGGTGAGCCTGATCGCAGACGGTGTGATCGCCCTCGACAAGATGACCAGCGAGACCTCGGTGGAGGAGCTCAACGAGATCGTGGTCGAGCAGTACCGGCGCGCGCGCCTGGCCGAGCAGCCCAACGGCGCCGCCGCGGGTCCGGCCGGATGAGCGCCGGGGCGCCCGGCGAACCGTGAGCGACACCAGCTACGCGATCGGGGTCGATTTCGGCACCGAGTCCGGCCGCACGGTCCTGCTCGACCTGGACACCGGCGCCGAGCTGGCCTCCGCGGTCGTGCCCTACCCCCACGGCGTGATCGACCGCGAGCTGCCGGGCAGCGGCGAGCCGCTGCCGCCCGAGTGGGCGCTCCAGGACCCCGACGACTGGATCCTGGTGCTGGAGGACGGGCTGGAGTACCTGGTCGCAGAGAGCGGGATCGACGCCTCGCGCATCGTGGGGCTGGGGGTGGACTTCACCTCCTGCACGGTGCTGCCGGTCGACAGCGAGGGCCAGCCCCTGTGCCGCTACGAGCACTGGCGCCGCAGGCCCCACGCTTGGCCGAAGCTGTGGAAGCACCATGCCGCCCAGCCGGTGGCCGACCGGCTGGGCGAGGTCGCCCTGGAGCGCGGCGAGCGGTTCCTGGAGCGCTACGGCGGGCGGATCTCCTCCGAGTGGTACTTCCCGAAGCTGATCGAGCTGTGGCTGGAGGACCGCGAGCTCTACGACGAGGCCTACGCGTTCGTGGAGGCGACCGACTGGATCGTGTGGTGGCTGACCGGCTCGCTGGTTCGCCAGAGCTGCACCGCCGGCTACAAGGCGTTCTGGTCGGCCGACGAGGGGCTTCCCGGGCGGGACTACTTCACGGCGGCCTACCCGGGGTTCGACGCGCCGGCGGAGAAGCTGGGGCGTTCGTTCGTGGCGCTGGGGACGCCGGCCGGAACGCTGCGCCCGGAGGCCGCGCAGGCGGTCGGGCTGCCCGAGTCGGTGGTGGTGGCGGTGGGCAACGTGGACTCGTTCGTCTCCTTCCCCGGCTGCGGGGTGCAGCGCCCGGGGACGTACGTGACGGTCGTGGGCACCTCGATCTGCGACATGCTGGTCGACCCGCGCGAGGTCCGCCTGCCCGGGATCACCGGCGTCGTGAAGGACGGCATCCTGCCCGGCCTGTACGGGTACGAGGCGGGGCAGGTGGCGGTGGGGGACATGCTCGCCTGGTTTCGGCGCACGCTCGCCCCCGACCGGGAGTTCGCCGAGCTCGAGCGGGCGGCCGCGGGGGTGAGGCCAGGCTCCAGCGGCCTGGTCGCGCTCGACTGGTGGAACGGCAACCGCTCGATCCTGGCCGACGCCGGCCTGAGCGGGGCGATCCTCGGGCTCAACCTCCAGACCGACGCGGGGGAGCTCTACCGGGGGCTGCTGGAGTCGATCGCCTTCGGCAACCGGCGGATCGTCGAGAACTTCGCCGAGCACGGCCTGCCGGTGCGGGAGATCGTGGCCTGCGGCGGGATCGCCGAGCGCAGCCCGCTGCTGATGCAGCTGTTCGCCGACACCACCGGGTTGCCGGTGAGCGTGCCGGCCTCGCGCGAGATCCCGGCGCGCGGCGCGGCGCTGTTCGGCGCGGTGGCCGCCGGGAGGTTCGCCGACATCGGGGCGGCGGTCGCGGCGACGCGCCCGGAGACGGCGCGCGCCTACACGCCCGACGAGCGGGTCAAGGCGACCTACGACGGCGTATATGAGATCTACCGCGAGCTGTACGAGCTGCTGGGTCGCGAGCGGGCGGGGCTCCTGCACGGCCTCAAGCAGATCCGCAACCGAGAGAGGAGCGTGGGATGAGCGGGAAGCCGAGGATTGGCCTCCTCGGGATCATGCAGGAGCTCTACGACAACATGATCCCCGGGATCACCGAGCACCAGGCCGCCTATGCGCGCGAGGTGGCCGGGCGCCTCCAGGACGCGGCGGAGGTGACGTTCCTCCGTCCGGCCCGCAACCGCCAGGACGTCGAGGCGGTGACCCGCGAGCTGACCGGGGCCGGCGTGGACGGGATCGCGATCGTGATGCTGACCTACGGCCCCGCGATGCGGACCGTGCGGGCGCTGCGCGAGACGCCCGTCCCCCTGCTGCTGGCCAACATCCAGCCCGAGCGGTCGGTCACCGCCGACTGGGACATGGACAGCCTCACCTACAACCAGGGCATCCACGGCGCCCAGGATCAGGCCAACGCCCTGGTGCGGGCCGCGATCCCCTTCTCGGTCATCACGGGCGACTGGCGCTCGGAGAGCTTTCTGCGTGACTTCGCCGATTGGGCGCGGGCAGCGCAGGCGGCCCGTCGGCTGCGCGACGCGCGGATCGCCCTGCTCGGCTACCCGATGAACGGCATGGGCGACATCCTCTACGACCCGCCGGCGCTGCTGCGGCGGATCGGCCCCATGATCGTGAGCGAAGATCTGGGCGGGGTGGTGGCGCGCGCGCAGGCGGTGGCGGACGCCGAGGTGGAGCAGCTGGTGGCGAGCCACCACGAGCGCTTCGCGGTGGCCGACGACCTGCCTCGCGAGCGCCATGCCTACGCCGCCCGGCTGGAGCTGGCCATCCGCGGCCTGCTGGAGGAGAAGGGCTACGCCGGCTTCTCCTTCCACTTCGACTCGATCGGCGGCGACGGCCGCTTCCGGCAGCTGCCGCTGCTGGCCGCCTCGGACCTGATGGCCGACGGCTACGCCTACGCGGCGGAGGGCGACACCAACACGGCCACGCTCATGTGCGCCGCCCAGACGATGATCGGCGAGGCCCACTTCAGCGAGATGTACGCGATGGACTGGGAGCTCGGCTCGCTGCTGATCAGCCACATGGGCGAGGGGAACTGGCGGATCGCCCGCGCCGACCGGCCGATCCGGTTGATCGACCGCCCGCTGGGCATCGGAGGACTGGAGAACCCGCCGACGCCGGTCTTCTCGGCCCGGCCGGGTCCGGCGACCACGGCCGCGCTGGCCCCGGTGGAGGGCGAGTACTTCAGGCTGGTCGTGGGGCGCGGCGAGGTGCTCGACACGCCGGAGCTGCCCAGGGTCCAGATGCACCACTTCCACTTCCGCCCCGCGGCGGGCATGGAGGCGTTCATGGACGCGTGGCTGGCGCTGGGGGCGCCCCACCACTTCGTCACCACCCTGGGCGAGCACGCTCCGCGCTGGCGGCGGCTGGCCGAGATGCTGGAGCTGGAGTACGAGGAGATCTAGCCGTGCTGGCGGACCTGGTCGCGGAGGTGCTTGAAGCCAACCGGGCGCTCGAGGGCCACGGGCTGGTGACGCTCACCTGGGGCAACGCCAGCGGCATCGACCGCGCGGAGGAGCTGGTGGTGATCAAGGCCAGCGGCGTGGCCTACGGCCAGATGACGGCGGCCGATATGGTGGTGGTCGACCTCGACGGCAACGTCGTCTCCGGCGAGCGCCGCCCCTCCACCGACACCCCCAGCCACCTGGCGCTCTACCGGGCGTTCGAGGAGATCGGCGGCGTGGTGCACACGCACTCCACCTGGGCCACCGCGTGGGCTCAGGCCCAGCGCGAGATCCCCCTGCTGGGGACCACGCACGCCGACCTGATGGCGCACCCGGTTCCACTCACCCGCGCGTTGAGCGCCGAGGAGGTGGAGAAGGCCTACGAGCGGGCCACCGGCGAGGCGCTGGTGGAGGCGGTGGGAGACCGCCGCGCGCTCGAGGTGCCGTGCGCGCTGGTCCGCGGCCACGCCCCGTTCTGCTGGGGGCGGAGCGTCGCGGCGGCCGTCGAGAACGCGGTGACGCTCGAGGCGGTGGCGCGGATGGCGCTGCTCACGACCGCGCTGCGCCCGGACGCCGCGCCCCTGGACGACGCCGTGCGCGACAAGCACTTCCGGCGCAAGCACGGCCCGAGCGCGTACTACGGGCAGCCGTGACGAGGGTGGTCATCGCCGCCGACGCGCTCGAGCGTCTGGCGGCCGACCCCCCGCGTCGGGCGCTGGTGGTGGCCGACGCCACCACGTTCGAGGTGCTGGGGGCCGAGGTCGCGCGGGCGCTGGGCGGCGCCGAGACGCTCGTGTTCGAGCGCCGCTGCGGGCTGGAGCCGGGGCGCGAGGAGGTGGCGCGCGTGCTGGAGCGACTTCGGCCCGGGACCACGCCGCTGGCCGTTGGCGCGGGGGTGATCACCGACATCGTCCGCTGCGCGGCGCACCGGGCGGGTCTGGACTTCGTCAGCGTGCCCACGGCGGCCTCGATGGACGGCTACGCATCGGGCGTCGCCGCCCTCGTCCACGACGGCGTGAAGGTGACGCTGCCCGCGCGGCCGCCGTCCGCGATCTTCGCCGACCCCCGGGTCGCCGTCGCCGCGCCGGCCGAGCTGACCCGCGCGGGCCTGGGGGACCTGCTCGGCAAGGCCACCGCCCGGGTGGACTGGCTGGCGGCCCACCTGCTCTACGGCGAGCCGTTTTGCCCCGAGGCCGCCGACCTGGTGCTGGAGGCGCTGTCGTCGGCCGCGGGGGGCGCCGAGGCGGCGCTGGCCGGGGACGCCGCGGCGGTCCGGCGGCTGCTGGAGGGCCTCGTGAAGTCGGGGATCGCGATGGCGCTGGCCGGCAGCTCGCGCCCGGCCAGCGGGTTCGAGCACCACGCCTCGCACTTCTGGGACCTCTTGGCCGTGCGCGGGATGCGGCCCCACCACCGGCACGGCCTTCAGGTCGGTTACGCCACCCGGCTGGCCATTGCGCTGCAGCGATTCGCGTTCGCCGGGGGGGTGGAGTCCCTGCGCCCGCCCCGGCCGCCCCGCGATCCGCTGGGCCCCTCCGCCCGACGCTGGCTGGGGGAGCCGACCCCCGAGATCGCCGCCGCGGTGCAGGAGAAGCGCCGCTTCGCCGCCCGGCTGGCCGACTGGCCCGCCGACCAGCGGGCCTGGGAGCGGGTCCGCACCGCGCTCGCGCCCGAGGTGGAGCGCTTCGAACGGGTGCTGGAGGCGCTTCACCGGGCGGCGATCCCCGCCGCGCCCGCCGAGCTCGACCTCGATCAGGAGATGCTCCGCGCGACGCTGCGCCACGCGACGCGGCTCCGCGCCCGCTACACGGTGGTGGACCTGCTCGAGGGGCAGGGGATGCTCGAGGCCGCGATCGACGCGGTGCTGGGCTGAGGCGCTACCAGCGGGCGTGGACGTGCTCGCGGATCAGGCGGTCGTAGACGTCCCGCACGCCGGCGAGCTGCTCCTCGCGCAGGGGCGGCAGCGAGGCGGCGCTCGTGTTCTGTCTCACCTGCTCGGCGTTGCGGGCGCCGGGGATGACCGTGCTCACGCCGTCCTGGTCGAGGATCCAGCGCAGCGCGAACCGGGGCAGCGTGACGCCGGGGTCGAGAAGCTGCTTGAGCTCGCGGGCCGCCCGCACCCCGACCTCGTACGGGACCCCCGAGAACGTCTCGCCCACGTCGAACGCCTCGCCGCGGCGGTTGAAGTTGCGGTGGTCGTCGGGCCCGAAGGTGGTGTGCTCGTCGTAGCGGCCCGAGAGCAGCCCGGAGGCGAGCGGGACCCGGGCGATGATGCCCACGCCCGCTTGGCGGGCGGCCGGCAGCACCTGCTCGAGCGGCTTGAGCCGGAAGCAGTTGAGGATGATCTGCACGGTCGCCACCCCCGGGCGGGCGATCGCCTTGAGCGCCTGCTCGCACGTCTCCACCGACACGCCGTAGGCGGCGATGCGCCCGTCCTCGACCATCTCGTCGAGCGCTCGGAACACGTCGTTGTCGTCGTAGACCGCGTCGGGCGGGCAGTGGAGCTGAACGAGATCGAGCCGCTCCATCCCGAGATTGGTGCGCGAGCGGTCGTTCCACTCCAGGAAGCTCCGGCGGTTGTAGTTCTCCGGCACCTGCTCGACGCGCCGACCCATCTTGGTCGCCACGAACACCTCGGGATGGCGCCGGCGAAGCTCGCCGCAGAAGCGCTCGCTGCGGCCGTCGCCGTAGACGTCGGCGGTGTCGAAGAAGGTGACGCCGTGGTCGACGGCGGCGTCGAGCACCGCGTGCGCGTCCTCCTCCGAGACCTCGCCCCAGTCGGCGCCGAGCTGCCAGGTGCCGAGGCCGATCACGCTGACGGCGCGGCCGAGCCGCGCGATGGTCCGCTGCTCCATGTTCAACCTCCAGGCTCCAGCTCGTAGGGAAAGTCGGTCAGCCGCCGCGCCCCCTCCTCGGTCACCAGCACGAGGTCCTCGAATCGCACGCCGCCCAGCCTCCGGTCCCACAGCCCCGGCTCGATCGCCAGCACGTCGCCCGGCACGAGCGCCTCGCCGCCGGCCAGCCCGAGCGTGGGCGCCTCGTGGACCTCCAGGCCGATCCCGTGGCCGAGCGAGAACTGAAACCCCTCGGTGGGATCCTCCCCGGGACCGGTGCGCTGGGTCCGATAGCCGGCCTCCTCGAAGCGGTCGCAGGCCAGGTCGTAGAGCTCCCGGCCGGACACGCCGGGGCGGACGGCGGCGATCGCCTCCTCCAGCGCCGCCCGCACGAGCCGCTCCTGCTCGTCGATCCGCGCCGCGTGCTCGGCGGACGGCTCCCCCACCACGAAGGTGCGCGTCATGTCCGCCCAGCACGCGCTCTCCTCGTGCCGGGGCCACAGGTCGACCTGGATCGGCAGCCCGGCGGGAAGCGGGCCGCTGCCCGGCTCGTGGCCGAAGCCGCTCCAGACCGAGACGACCATCACGTCGGGTGGGCACGGGGCGCCGGCCGCCGCGCACGCCGCCCGCAGCGCGTCGCGCACCTGCTCGGCGCGCAGCTCGCGGCCGTCCAGCCGCAGGCGGCCGTCGCCATCGGGCTCGGCCCGCGCCAGCAGCTCGGCGGCCGCCGACATGCCCGCCTCGGCGGCCCGCTGCGCCGCCAGCACGCCCTCCAGCTCGGCGCCCGCCTTGCGTCGGCGTCGCCGCTGGACCGCACGGTCGTCGACCACGAGCCTGACGCCATCCTCCCGCAGGCGGTCGGCCAGCGCGAGCGGGAAGTCGCCGGGGACGGTGGCCTCGCGCAGCTCGAGGTGCCGCGCCACCCGGGCCACCACCTCGCGCTCGGCCTCCTCGTGGGAGAGACCCTGCTGGCGCAGCTCCCTCATCCCGAAGTCGAAGAAGTCGAGGATCTCGGCCTCGGGCAGCACGCGCGCGATCCGGCTGCGCTCGAGCTGCGAGGTCAGGACGATCTTGTGCCCGTCGCGCTCGCAGAACATCAGCGCGTCGATGATCGCCAGGGGGACCTCGTGCCGGAGGGCGGGGGAGCGCTCGGTGTCACCGAACAGCAGCAGGGCGCTCACGCCCTCATCGTTGCAGAATGGGGGCGATGAGCGCCGCGGGCCTGAAAGCCGCCGAGGAGAAGATGCGCCGGGCCGGAGAGCCCGAGGAGGCGATCGCCGCCTTCCGGCGGGCCTACCAGCGCGTGGAGGGGGGCGAGAGCGCGGTGATCCGCAGCGCCGAGCTGGAGCCGGCCGAAGGGGTGCCGGGCCTCGACGAGCTGCCCGAGGCGGGGGAGGATGCGCTCGAGTCCGTGGTGGCGATCAAGCTCAACGGCGGTCTGGCGACCACGATGGGGCTGCGCCAGCCGAAGTCGCTGGTGGTGGCGCGGGAGGGGCAGACGTTCCTGGACATCATCGTCGGCCAGACGCTGGCGCTCCGGGAGCGCTACCGGGCCCGGCTCCCGCTGGTGCTGATGAACAGCCAGGCGACGCGGGCAGCGACGATGGCCGCCCTGGAGCGACACCCCGAGCTCGACGTCGGGCTGCCGCTTCAGTTCATGCAGAGCATGATCCCCAAGCTGACCGCCGACGGGCTTGAGCCGGTGAGCTGGCCGCCGGACCCGTCGCTGGAGTGGTGCCCGCCCGGCCACGGCGACGTCTACGGGGCGCTGCGGCGCTCCGGGGTCCTGACGACCCTGCTCGAGCACGGCTTCCGGTACGCGATGATCTCCAACTCCGACAACCTCGGCGCCCGGGTGGAGCCGCGGATAGCGGCGTACATGGCGGCCGGGGAGATCCCGTTTCTGATGGAGGTGGTGATCGGGACCGAGGCCGAGCGCAAGGGCGGCCACATCGCCCGCCGCCGCGCCGACGGGCAGCTGGTGCTGCGCGAGACCGCGCAGACGGCGCCCGAGGACGAGGAGTCCTTCCGCGACTACCGGCGCTGGCGCTACTACAACACCAACAACGTGTGGCTCGATCTGCGCGCGCTGGCGGCGAGCCTCGATCGCTGCGGCGGCGTGCTCGACCTCTCGCTGATCGTCAACCGCAAGACCGTCGACCCACGCGATCGGGACTCGACGCCGGTGCTCCAGCTCGAGAGCGCGATGGGCGCGGCGATCCAGAGCTTCCCCGGCGCGCGCCTGCTGTGCGTCCCGCGGACCCGGTTCGTGCCGGTCAAGACGACCAACGACCTGCTCGTGCTCCGCTCCGACGCCTACCGGATGACGCCCGAGCGGCTGGTGGAGCCGGCGCCCGGGCGGGACGGCCGGCTGCCGTTCGTCGACCTCGACCGGCGCTTCTACGGCGTGCTCGACGAGTTCGAGGCGAGGTTCCCGGCGGGCCCCCCCTCCCTGCGCGATGCCGAGCGGCTCGTCGTGCGCGGCGACGTGCGCTTCGGCGCGGGGGTGGTGGTGCGGGGCGCGGCTCAGATCGACGCCGCGGCTCCGCTCAAGATCGCGGCGGGGACCGTGCTCGGCGACTGACGGCGTCCGAGCACGCGCTCCAGCGCGACCACGACGCGGGGATCGAACTGGGTGCCCGCGCAGCGCCGCAGCTCGGCCAGCGCCTGGGCGGGCGAGAGCGCGGCGCGGTAGGGGCGGTCGGTGGTCATCGCGCTGTAGGCGTCGCAGGCGCAGATGATCCGGGCCTCGACGGGAATCTCCTCGCCCGCCAGCCCGTCCGGGTAGCCTTCGCCGTCGAAGCGCTCGTGGCTGGCGCGCACGATCCGCCCCACCGTGGCCAGGGTGCCGCCCACCAGCTCGAGCATCTCCTCGCCGTCCACCGGGTGGCGCTTGACGAGCTCCCATTCGTCCGGGTCAAGCGGCCCCGGCTTGTTGATGATGTCCTTGGGGATGCGGATCTTGCCCACGTCGTGCAGGAGCGCGGCGAACTCCACGTCGCGCTGCTGACGGGCGCTCAGGCCGAGCGCGCGGGCCACCGCGACCGAGAGGTCGACCACGTCGCGGCTGTGCACGCCCGTGTAGTGGTCGTCGGCCTCGACGATGTCCCCCAGCAGCAGCGCGGTGCCGCGGTAGGCGGTCGAGAGCGCGACCGTCTCGTCGAGGCGGTGCTTGCGCTCGCGCGCGAACAGCCACAGCATGGCCATCGGCGAGAGGGCGAGGAGCACGAGGCCCGGCCGCTCGGCGGCGGCGGCGGCGATCAGCAGCCCGAGCGGCGCCAGCGCGGCGTCCACCAGGTAGACCCACGCGAGCAGGGGGAGGACCGTGCGTCGATCGGTTCCGTCGGTGACCGAGACGGAGGCCAGCGTCCAGGCGAGGTCCAGCGCGATCTGTGCGCCGAACGCGGCGGCGTAGATCGGCCAGTGCGACCACCCGAACCGGTCGGTGCCGGTGAGCGAGATCAGCAGCGAGGGGCCGACGATGAACCAGGCATCGCCGATGTAGGCGCCGAGGACGATCGGGCTCGCGCGCCGCGTCAGGACCTCGGGCGCCCGTCTGAGCACGACCGCGACGCAGGCGATTGCCGGCACGATCGGCGTCGGCAGGAGGAACAGGGCGGGGACGAACGCGAGCATCGTCGGCCGGGTCCAGCCTCCGGCGGTGGGGAAGCGCACCCGCTCCACCGCGAGCCAGACCCCGAGCACGAGCAGGACGCTGGCGACCGACAGCGAGCGGTGCCACGGAATCGCCGCGGCGATCGCGATCGCGGCGGCGATGTAGCCCAGCGCCCCCGCGGCCTGGACGAGGATCTCAGCCCGCCGGTCCTGCCGGCGCCGCAGGCGCTCCAGGGCGGCGGCCAGAAGCGCCTCGGCCTGCGGGGTGTCGTAGGTGTCGATCAGCACGGCACCCCGCCCTGGTGTTCAGCGCCGGCTAGACGTGGGCCCAGGGATCGACCCAGGCGGTGCCGATCGCCGCGCTGCCGCCGCGAACGCTGAACCGAAGCGTGACCAGCGTGTTCTGGCCGTGGAGGGCGGCCAGGTTGACGACGTTGATCGACAGCGCGGGGCTCACGCCCGCGTCGGCCGGCACCTCGCCCAGCGGGATCGCGACCGAGGAGCTCCCGGTGGCGAAGACCGCCGAGACGGCGACCGTCGCGCTCGGGTCGCCGAAGACGAAGAAGCGCACCGCCGGGTGACTGACGTTGACGCAGGCCGGCGCCGTGAGCGCCGACTCGCCATCGGCGAGGAGGTAGGGCCCACCGACCAGCTCGTAGGTGGTGTCGTCCCCGACCGAGGCAAACGGCGAGGCGAGAAGCGACGGATCGGGCTGGCAGTCGCTTGGCTGCACCAGCCTCGCCTGAGCGGCGGGCGCCGGCAGGAAGGCGGCAACCGCGGCGAGCGCGCCGATACGGGCGCCGAGGCGCAGCAGGTGGGGCAATGGCTGCATGCATTCCTCCTTTGACCGATAGGGCGGGAGGGCGCTCACCACGCCTCAAACGGCTGGGAGCGAGCCCTTCCGCACGGCGAGGATCGGTTCGCGGAGGAGACATGCTTACACGATGAACTTGTTTCTGGACAAACGTTGAGCGAGAATGCGGGCCATCAGGCTAGCTAGGCCTCGGCGGCGGCGTCCTCGGTGGCGGGCTGCCGGGGATCGTCGGGCGTGGTCGGCGGAGGGCCCGGCGCGGCCGGCGGCGGACCGGTCACGTCCGGCGATGACTCACCGGGCGCCGCCAGGACGTCGAGCCAGGAGCCCTGGCGCGGCGCGAGGGTCCGCTCGATCGCGGCGACGACGCGGGGGTCGAACTGGCTTCCGGCGCAGCGGCGCAGCTCGTCGAGCGCCTGGGCGTGGGTCATCGCGGGCCGGTACGCGCGGTCGGTGGTCATCGCGCTGTAGGCGTCGCAGGCGCAGATGATCCGAGCCTCGACTGGGATCGCTTCGCCGGCCAGCCCGTCCGGGTATCCCTCGCCGTCGAAGCGCTCGTGCGTCGCCCGGACGACCCCGCCCACGTGGGCGAGGGCGCCGCCGACCATCTGGAGCATGCGCTCGCCGTCGATCGTGTGACGCCGGACCAGCTCCCACTCGACCTCGTTCAGCGGCCCGCTCTTGTTGATGATCTCCTTGGGGATGCGGATCTTGCCCACGTCGTGCAACAGCGCGGCGAACTCCACGTTGCGCTGCCGCGAGGCGTCCAGCCCCAGCTCGCGCGCCACCGCGATCGAGAGGTCGACCACCTCGCGGCTGTGCAGGCCGGTGTAGTGGTCGTCGGCCTCGACGATGTCGCCCAGCAGCAGCGCCGTGCCGCGGTAGGCGGTGGACAGCGCAAGCGTCTCGTCCAGGCGCTCCTTGCGCTCGCGGGCGAAGAGCCAGAGCGTCGCCATGGGGGCGAGCGCCAGCAGCAGCAGCCCCGGGCGCTCGACGGATGCGGCGGCGAGCAGGAGACCGAGCGGGGCGAGGGTGAGGTCGGTGAGGTAGAGCCAGATCAGGAGGGGGAGTTGGACCCGGGGATTGATCCCCTCCGCAAACCAGTACCTGATGGCGGTGTTGACGTTGTCGACCAGCACCATCGCGCCGAATGCCGCCGCGTAGACCGGCCAGCGCGACCATGCGAAGCGCTGCGCTCCGGCGAGCACGATCACCGCGGCCGGCCCGATCGTGAACCACACGTCACCGATCAGCACGGGGAGGATGGCCACGCGTGCGCGACCTCGCATAACCTCTGGGGCGCGTCGAACCAGCGCCGGGACAGTGGCCAGGATCGGGACGAGCGGCGTCGGCAGGAGGAACAGCGCGGGTACGAAGGCGAGCATCTCTGGGCTGCTCCAGCCTCCGGCGACCGGGAACTTCACGCGCTCGACGATCACCCAAACGAACAGGACGATTACGAGCCTTGACACCGACAGGTCGGTGCGCCACGGGGCGAGCGCGGCGAACCCGGCGGCGGCGAGCACGAAGCTCGCTGCGCCGACGCCGTGCACGATCAGCTCGCGTCGATCTCGCCGCTGACGCGAGAGGCGCTCCTCACCAGCTCGGAGGAGCGCCTCGGCGTCGGGATTGTCATAGGCGTCGATGTCCATCCAGGGACGCGGCGCGACTGTGGCGGCTAGCCGCCGTGGAACGGATCGATGAAGACGTCGCTGACCTCGGGATTGCCGCTCAGGCCGACGAGCTGGATCTGGATCTGCGCGGTGCCGCCGTTCTCGGCGCCGGTGATCGCGGAGCCGGTGACCGTGATCGGGCCGGGCATCCAGGAGCCGCCGGCCGGAACGACGCCGCTGGGGATCACGGTGCCGTTGTAGATCACGTTGACGCCCACCGTGCCGGAGCCGGCCACGAAGAAGCGGATGTCCGGGTAGGCGGCGTCGACGCAGGTGGAGGGCGAGGTGGCCGAGGCGCCGGAGGGCAGGGAGAGCGAGTTGGGGCTCACGCTGCCCAGGACTGCGAACGGCTCCCCGCCAGAGACCAGTGTCGCTCCGCCGGCGAGGGTCCAGGACGAGTCGCTGAAGCTCCCACCCGGCGCCAGCTCGTAGTAGGCGGGATCCGCCCAGGGCGAGAAGTACCGGCTGAGCGTGTTGCTGTTGCAGGCGCTCAGGCTGACGAGATCGGCCGAGGCGGCGGGAGCGGCCGTGAGAACGGCGGCCAGCGCTGCTGTGAGGCACGGAACTGCGACGAGCAAACGGCGGGGACTGAACACGTAACTCCTCCGGGGCTTGATGGTTACGACCGCTGGCAGTCCCTGCCGCCCCCTTCGGGGGCTGTCTCTGCGAGCACGAACTTCATCGGCCGCGCGACCGCCTGCCATTACTCAGGTTTTCGTTGAGTCCGTTCGGAGGGCCGGCTGGACGCTTTCTGGACGCAGCTCGTCCAGCCTGGCTGGACGGCCGACTGGGATGCCCGAGGCTTGGCCTCAGGCGGTCGGGGTCAACGCCCACACCGTGCTAACGGCCCCCGATCCGCCGTCGCCGCCGGCGACGAGGATCCGTCCGCCGTCCATCACCACGGCGGCGTCCGAGAGCGGGTGGGGAAGCTGGGTGAGCGTCCTCGCCCGCCCGGTGCTGGGGTCGACGGCGAGGACGGCCGCCGTCTGGTCGCCGTTCAGCGCTCGGCGGCCTCCCACGATCACCACCTGGCCGTCGAGCGCGACCGCCGAGGCGTGGGTGAGCGGAGAGGGGAGGCTCCCGATGGGGGTGAGGCTCCCGGTGCGCGTGTCGAAGCTGAGGATCCGATCGCTGAGGCCGGCCGTGCGCGTGCCGCCGGCGATGATCAGCCGAGTGCCGACCGCGGCCACGGCGGCATACCTCAGCCCGAAGGGCAGGTGCCCGACCACTCGTGGCGCCGATCCGGGGCGCCAGGCGAGGATCGTGTCGAGCCACCTGACGCCGTCGTAGCCGCCGACCACGTAGGCGACGTCGCCCACCGAGGCCACGGCGACGTCGGAGGCGGCGCTCGGTAGCGTGCCGACCTGGACCGCGGTCTGCGCGGCCGGGTCGTAGCGGAGGATGTGGTCGTAGCTGGTCAGCTCGCCGCCGCCGAACACATAGGCGTAGCTGCCGATCGTCGCCGCCTGGGCGTCGTGCTGGGGCGTGGGAAGCGCGCCGGCGGCCGTGGCCCGGCCGTCCGAGATGACCGTGACCGCGCCGGTGGAGGTGTCGGCGGCGGTCAGCCCACCGAGGAGGAGGACCCGGCCGTCGGGCAGCGCGGCCGCGGCGGCGTCCTGCACCGCGGCGGGCAGCGTGCCGAGGAAGAGCGGCCGCAGCGAAAGCGCGGTGCCCGCGCCGGGCCCGGTCCCGACGGCGCGCGCCCGCGCCCGCTGGCCGGGCGCGCGCGCCGTCCCGCCGCCGCAGCCCGCGAGGGCAAGGATCAGACCGGCGGCGATCGCCGCCCGCGGGGCAGGAGAGGGCATCGCCCTCAGTGTGCCCTGTCAGCCGGCGGGTGTGCTTGCCGGGGCGGCGGCCCGGCTCCCAGGTCGGGCGGGATCTCGTAGGCGCGGGGCCGCAGCCGGGCCGAGCGCGGAGGCGGCAGGACGAGCGCTCGCCCCCGAAGCCCGGCGGCTCCGGCCACCGAGGCGGTCCGCCGCCCCCGGTGCGTGCTCCAGACGACGGCCGCCGGCGGGTAGCGCAGGAGCGCGGCCCAGGTTGCGGGGTCCAGCACGCCGGTGACGGGGAGGCCGTGCGCGGCCTGGAACTGCTCCACCGCGGCCTGGGTCCGGGGCCCGTAGCCGCCATCGATCTGGATCGGGAACCCGGCCCTCACCAGGTGCTCCTGGGCCCACACGACCAGGTCGCCCGCCCAGATCCCGCCGGCTCCCCTGACGCTGAGCGTCGGTGCGACGGCCTGAACGGCGTAGCCGGCGAGGCTTCCCGCAGGCTGGGAGAGCGCCCTCCAGTCGCGCGCGGAGGCCTCCTGCCAGTCCCACCAGGTCACCCCGCCAGCCGTGTAGGCCCGCGAGAGCTGGCGGAAGCGCACGACCTGGTCGGGCGGGGGGTTGCCGGCGACCTCGCCCAGCGGATCGATCGGCCGCCCGAAGAGGAGGTTGTAGGAGTAGGTGTGGGCGTACACACCATCGACCGAGACGCCGATCTCCCGCCAGTACATCTGCGGCGCGTCGTACTGCGCGCCCCCCGGCCCCAGGAACACCGAGTACGGGAACGCCGGGTGGTAGTCGACGTAGGGAAAGCCCGCCAGTGCCAGGGGGTAGCCGGCGCCCACCAGCTGGCGCAGCTTCCTGAGGTACTGCTGTGCCTGCACGTAACGGCCCTGGTACTCGGCCTCGGCATCGATCACGAGGCAGTCGGCGCCGGCGCGGACGGCGGCCGCGCCGACCTCCGCCTCGAGGATCGGGTGGCTTCCGTAGACGTACTGCCAGGCGCACGCGCGCAGCCGGGCGGCGTGCAGCTGCGAGACCAGCGCCGAGTTGAACTGCGGCCAGTAGGCGGCTCCGTCGCCGCTCTTGATCACGACCGTGCTGAGGCCGTACGCGCGCGCGGTGGAGAGGATCGCGGAGAGGCGCCCGGCGCTCGACGCCGACACGTACCAGATCCACATGCCGCGGCCGCGGAGGGGATCACGGGCGCTGGCGCGGGGAACCGGTGGCCCCGGCTGGCCCTGGGCCGGTGGCCCCGGCTGGCTCTGAGGCGGTGACCCCGGCTGGCTCTGAGGCGTCGTGACCGCGCCGCCTCCGGACGGCCCGGCGCCTCCTGACGGAGGAGCGGCGGCGAGCGCCGGACCCGCGGCGCCGGGCAAGCCCGCGCACGCCAAGAGGGTGAGCGCGATCACCGCAGATCCAAGCCGCGTCCGCCCCCGGGCACGAGCGGCCACCTTGCGCAGCAGGACGAAGGCCACCGTCCGGGAGAACATCCGGCGGCGGCGCAAAGTTGCGCTGCGGGCGGCGAGGGCCGCGGCGGAGCTACTGCCCGGAGACGACCTGGCCCGCGTCGTTGACGTGGGTCAGCGCCGGGCTTGAGGCGATGTTGACGGTGAACGTCCCATGCGGGATCGATCCGTCGGCCAGCACGGCCTTGGCCTTGCCGTAGATGTCGCCCGCCACCTCCCAGGCGACCACGTGGCGGCCGGGCGCGACGGCGGTGACGTGCCAGGTGAAGGTGGCCGTACCGCCGGGTCGGAGCGCCCCGAGCGCCCACGTGTTGGCGTCGGCGGTGAACGCGCTGCCCGCGCCACCGTTCTGGCAGCTGTACCCGCACGCGCCCGGCGGCTGGTCGACGATCCAGACCGGGCGCGAGTGATTGGCGAGCCCCGGCATGTTCAGGTACTCGGCGAACGCCGCCACGCTGGTGCCCTCGCCGGTCGGCGCCGGCCACCGGCAGGTGACGTTGCAGATCGTCACCGAGACGTTCGGGATCGTGCGAGCGGAGTCGTTGCGCACGGCGATCACCAGGCGCGTGTGCTGCGCGAGCGTCTGCGCCGCCGGGAAGCTGGCGGTGGCGATGCTGACCCGAAAGCGGCCGGTGGGAGCGTGGGCGTCCTGCGTCGAGCCGCCCCCGCAGGCGCCCAGCGCCAGGGCCGCCGCCAGAGCGGCTACGACCAGTGAGCTCCTGCCGGCGACTGTCCTCATCTCGAATCCGCCCGTGCCTCTCCTCTCGCGCGAGCGCGGCTGAACATACCACCCCAACAACGCGCCGGACGCCGGTTTGCTGACGGTCGAGCCGGCTCAATTTCGGCCGATGCGACAGTTGCCATTTGTCTTTTGCGTTTTGTCTCCAATACGCTGTCCGCGAGCCGCCGCAGGGCGGCGCATTGGCCCTACGGGAGGAACCGAGAGAGACCATGGTCCGAGGAGTCGCCGAGCGAACCTTCTTGCCGACGAAGGCGCTGCTCGAGGAGGTCGGCAACATGGTCATCCTCACCGGCAAGACGATCGTCGCCGCCGTCAGGCCGCCCTATCCGTACGGCCCCGAGTTCGTCGGGCAGTTCATGTTCGCGCTCAAGCTGTGCTGGTTCCCGCTGCTCATCTCCACCGTCGCCTTCGGCTATGAGGCGCCCGGGCTCCAGGCGGCCGACTTCCTGGTGCTCTTCGGCGCGCTCGACCGCCTGGGCGGATTCTTCGTCCTGGCCTCGATCCGCGAGTTCGCGCCGTTCGTGACCGCGGTCGTGCTGGCCGGCGTGGCGGGCACGGCGATCACCGCCGACCTCGGGGCGCGGAAGATCCGCGAGGAGCTCGACGCCCTCCAGGTGCTGGGCGTCGACCCGATCAAGAACCTCGTGGTGCCGCGGTTCCTCGCCCTGATGCTCGTCACGGGGCTGTTCGACATCTACGCGCTGCTGTTCGGCATCTTCGGGGGCGTCCTGGCCACGGTGGTCAACCACGCTCCCCTCGGGCCGTTCTGGGCGACGTTCTTCAACAACACCTCCACCACCGACCTCTGGGGCTCGGTGCTCAAGACGACCCTGTTCGGCGCGATCATCGCCATCGTCTGCTGCTACAAGGGCATGACCGCCTCGGGCGGCGCCGAGGGGGTGGGCAAGGCGGTCAACGAGGCGGTGGTGATCGCCTTCAACGGGATCTTCGCCTTCAACTACGCCTTCACCCAGACGCTGCTGGCGACCCATCCCGAGATCACCACGATCCCCAAGTAGGCCGTGGAAGGACTGCTGGCAACTCCGAGGGGCTGGGTCGAGAGCTTCGGCGAGCTCGTCAAGTTCATCGCGCAGGTCCTGCGCGAGATCTTCGGCCTGCGCGTCTTCAGGTTCTTCGGCGAGGCCCTGCGCCAGGCGGGGATCCTGATCGTCGGCTCGACGCTGGTGATCTGGGGCCTGGTGTTCATCTCCGGCCTGGAGTGCGGGATCGAGGGCGCGTACTTCAACCGCTCGATCGGCGCCCCGGCCTACTCCGGCGTGTTCGCCGCCTGGTGCGATTTGCGCGAGATCGTTCCATTGGCCTTCGGGTACATGATGTCGGCCAAGGTCGGCACCGGGATCGTGGCCGAGCTGGGGTCGATGCGGATCTCCGACGAGATCGACGCGCTCGAGGTGATGGGCATCAGTGGCATGACCTTCCTGTGCGCCACCCGCCTGCTGGCCGCCTGGATGGTGCTGCCGTTCATGTACCTGGCGGCCATCGGCGCGGGATTCTTCGCCAGCTGGCTGGCCGTCGTCGAACAGATCGGCGACGTCTCCTCCGGTGGCTTCTTCCTGATCTTCTGGCAGTTCCAGAACCCACCCGACCTGCTCTACAGCGTGATCAAGGCGATGGCGGAGGCCACGCTGATCGTGCTGGTCGGCTGCTACTACGGCTACAACGCCAGCGGCGGGCCGGTCGGGGTGGGCACGGCGACGGCCAAGTCGATGGTTCTTAACATCGTGGGCGTGCACCTGATTGGCATGCTCGGGACACAGCTGTTCTGGGGTGCGAACCCAAGAGCACCGATCGGAGGATGACGATGCCGCGGTTTGGAAGAGGTCGAGTGGGAGGAAGTGGCGAGGAGCCCGAGCGTCCCTTCAGCTGGGAGCCGGCCGAGCCGGGACCGTCGAGCACTTCTTCGACAGGCGAGGACCCAGTCGCCGAGTCGTGGGTTCCCGGCGGCTCGGAGGCCTGGGAGGCGGGCGGCGAGCAGCCTACGGGGGAGCACGACGTGGCCGCGCCGGCGCCCGGAGGCGATCAGCCCGCGCCGATGCCCGGATCCGGGCGCGAGGATCGCGGCCACGACGGCGGCGGCGAGGAGCCCGAAGCGCCCCGGCGCGGCGGCATGCCCTGGGAGTCGCGCTCCGAGCACGGCCGGCCGGCGGCCTCACCCTCGCGCGTGTCCGTCGTCGATGAGCCGGCGGCCCGGCCGGCGCCCCCGGAGGGCTCCTCCGAGGACGAGTACCGCTGGCACACCTACCGCGTCTACCCGTCGGGACGGCCCGACGCGGTCGAGTTCATCGACGTCTACAAGTCCTTCGGGCGCTCACGGGTGCTGGCGGGTCTGAACATGGGGCTGCCGGAGGGGATGGTGTCGATGATCATCGGGCCGTCCGGCACCGGAAAGTCGGTGTGCATCAAGCACATGGTCGGCCTGCTGTACCCCGATCAGGGCGACATCCTCGTCCACGGCGAGTCGGTCCCCTCGATGCCCGACGACGAGCTGTTCGAGATGCGCAAGAAGTTCGGGCTGCTGTTCCAGGACGGCGCGCTGTTCGGGTCGATGAACCTGTTCGACAACGTCGCCTTCCCGCTGCGCCAGCACACCGAGAAGGGCGAGGACGAGATCGAGGAGATCGTCATGCGGCGGCTGACCGAGGTCGGCCTCGGAGATTCGCGCGACAAGATGCCCAACGAGCTCTCGGGTGGGATGCGCAAGCGCGCCGGGTTCGCCCGGGCGCTCGTGCTCGAACCGGACATCGTGCTCTTCGACGAGCCGGACTCCGGCCTTGACCCGGTGCGGACGGCGCTGCTGGGCGAGCTGATCCTGGAGATCCATCGCGACATGATGGAGGACGCCAAGAACAAGCAGAAGCAGCATCTGCCCACCTTCTGCGTGATCACCCACGACATCCTCACCGCGCGCCGCGTGGCGGACTACATCAACGTGCTGTGGAAGGGCCGCATCGTCGAGGCCGGCCCCTCGGAGGACATGCTCAACTCCGAGAACCCGTTCATCCGCCAGTTCCTCTCCGGGGAGTCGGAGGGGCCGCTGTCGATGGACTGACGCCCGGGCGGGCGACGCTCGCGCTGGGCGCGGGGTGCACTCGCCCGCGCGCGGGGTGCGGGGTGCGCTGGTGCCCGCCGGGTGCGGGGTGCGCTGGCCGGCGGAGCGCGGCGCCAGGGTGCGCCTACCCACGGCGGCGCAACGTGACAATTCGCCTGCGCCGGCCGGGCACGTGTCACGCTCTGCCGGTCATGGCCGGCACGGCGTGACACGTGGCGTGATCGCCGGCGAGCTTTTTCACGTTCTGCCGTCACATCGAACGGCGCTCCGGGGCCCGCGGAGCGTTAACTTGCTCAGAAGATGAGGATCAAGGAGAGGATTCAGGGGCTTTCGGTGGCCTGCGCGCGCCGGCCGGTCCTGACGATCGCGGTCGTCGTGGCGCTGGCGGCGGCGGGGGGTCTGCTGGCGCTCGGCCTGCAGCCGGACGCGGGCAGCGACACGTTCGTCAGCCGCTCGGCGCAGAGCTTCCGGGCCACCAACAACGAGCATCAGCACTTCGGCGGGGATGCCGTGATCGTGCTGATCCGCGAGCAGCTGCCCAACCTGGTCGAGACCAAGGACCTCGCCACGGTCAGCCAGCTGGAGGCCTGCCTGGCCGGTCAGACGCTGGTGGCCGACCAGGCGCTCGGCTCGTTCACGGCGGCGCCGGCGGGGAGCCGACCCTACGGCGGCTGGTCGAGCCCGTGCGGGCGGCTGGCGCGCAGCCACCTGGTCCAGGTCGTCTACGGGCCGGGGACCTTCCTCAACCGAGCCGTGGCCGCCGTCAACCAGGAGATCAACACGATGCTGGGCCAGGCCGGGCAGGCGGTGCAGCACTACGAACAGCTCGCCTACAAGCTGGCGCGGGCGCGCCATCTGAGCGTCGCCCAGGCAAAGCAGGCCGCCAGCGCCGCCGGGCAGATCGAATACCAGCGCCAGCTCCAGCAGATCGAGCAGCTGGCGCTCAACTCCGGCATCCCCGCCATCCCGCAGATCGACAGCGTCCAGTTCATCCGGGCGATCGTGTTCGACGCCACCCGCGGCGTCAACCAGCCCAAAGCCCGCTTCGCCTACCTGTTCCCCACCGCCAACTCCGCGCTGATCCAGGCGCGACTGAAGCCCAACCTCTCCTCCGAGCAGCAGGCGAGGGCGATCAGCCTGATCCGCCAGGCGATCCGGATGCCGAGGTTCAGGTTGGCCTACGGCGGCACCTACACGGTGTCGGGCGTCCCGGTGGTGATCGGCGACCTCGCCTCCACGATCACCGGGTCGATCGCGATCCTGCTCGCGGGCGCGCTGCTCGTGATGGCGTTCGTGCTCCTGATCGTGTTCCGCAGCCGGCTGCGACTGCTCCCGCTCGGGATCGCGCTGGCGGCCGCCGGGATCACCTTCGGCGCCACCGCGCTGGTGGGCGGCAGCCTCACGATGGCCTCGATCGCGGTGCTGCCGGTTCTGATCGGCCTGGCGGTCGACTACGCGATCCAGTTCCAGAGCCGCGCGCAGGAGGCACGCGGCTCGCGGGCGAGCGGATGGGTCAGCGCCGACCGGGCGATCGCCCGGGCCGCGCTGGCCGGGGCGCCGACGATCGCGATCGCGGCTCTTGCCACCGCCACCGGCTTCCTCGTGCTCCAGCTCTCGCCCGTCCCGATGGTGCGGGGCTTCGGGGTGCTCTTGATCGTCGGGATCGCGGCCGCGCTGGGGTGCGCGCTGACGCTGGTCTCGGCCACGCTGGCCCTCGGCGATCGCGACGGCGGCGCGGTCGGCGCGTCACTGCGGGGCGCGGCGGAGATCGTGCGCGGCGTGGGGGCGCGCCTGGGCGCCGCGCTCGGCCGCGGGGCCGCGATCCGCCTGGGCGCCGCGATCGGCCGCGGGGCCGCGATCCGCCTGGGCGCCGCGACCGGCCGCGGGGCCGCGATCGGCCGGCAAGGCGGATCGGGACGGCTCGCCCGCGCCGCCGAGCGTCTCGGCGAGGCATCGCACGCCGCGATCGCCGGTGCGACCCGCCGCCCGGGGCGGGTGCTCGCGGTGGCGGCGCTGCTGGCCGTGCTCGGGTGGGTGGCCGACACGCAGACGGCGGTCCAGTCCGACGTGACTAAGCTGGTTCCCTCCTCGATGCCCGCGCTGCGCAACCTGCACACGCTGGAGAGGGTGACCGGCGTCTCAGGTGAGATCGACGTGGTCGTGCGCGCCGCCGACGTGGCCTCGCCACGGACCATCGGCTGGATGCTCCACTACGAGGACCGGCTCCTCACCCACTACGGATACCTGGAGACCAAGGGCTGTCAGAAGGCGATGCTCTGCCCGGCGCTCTCGCTGCCGGACCTCTTCTGCTCGGGCGTCCAGGCGGCGAAGGGGTGCGGCCCGCTGACCGCCGCCACGATCAACAGCCTGCTGGCGGCCGTGCCCCAGTACTTCTCCCAGGCGGTGATCACGCGGGATCGCCGCGAGGCGACGCTCGCCTTCGGCATCCGGCTGATGCCGCTGGCCCGCCAGGAACGGGTGATCGAGTACATGCGCTCGCAGCTGCACCCGCCGCCGGGGGTGAGCGCCCAGCTGGCCGGCATACCGGTGCTGGCCGCACAGGCCAACGCCGACCTCTCCTCCTCCGGCCGCAGGCTCCTGACGCTGCTGGCGGGTGTGCTGGCGGTCGGGCTGGTGCTGGTGGTGGTCTTCCGCCAGGTGGCGAGGGCGGTCATCCCGATGATCCCGATCGCGCTGGCCACCGGCTGGTCGGCCCTCATCCTCTTCCTGCTCGGCATCCCCCTCAACCCGATGTCGGCCGCCCTGGGGACGCTCGTGATCGCGATCTCCACCGAGTTCAGCGTGCTGCTCGCAGAGCGCTTCCGGCAGGAGCGCCGGGGTGGGCACGAGCTGGCCGAGGCGCTCGCGCGCACCTACCGGTCGACCGGCTCGGCGGTCCTCGCCTCCGGGGTGACGGCGATCCTGGGCTTCGCGGTCCTGATCCTCTCGAGCATCAACATGCTCCGCGACTTCGGCCTGGTCACGCTGGTCGACCTCACCGTCTCCCTGGCCGGGGTGCTGCTCGTGCTCCCCGCGGTGCTCGCGCTGTCGGAGCGGGGCGAGCTGGCCGGCAGCGTACGGGCCACGCCGCGCCGGGCGGCCGGTGTCCCCCGGCTGCGCCGTCGCGCGCGAGTTGCGTGACCGAGCCGCGGCGGCTGGATCCGGATCGCGCCGCCCGGGCGGCCGCCGAGCGCGCGGCGCGGCCGGGCACGCCGCCGCCGGCGATCGACACCCGCCGCTACCAGCGCATGATCGGGCTCTTCGGCCTGGCGCTGGTGATCGTGATCTCCGTCTCGTTCCTCACCTCGCGCGGGGTCGGCACCGCCGGCATCCCCGCCGGCCGCCCGATGCCCTACTTCGCCGCGCCGCTGGCCACCTCCAACCTGACCGGCGACGCCAACCTGCACCCCCCGTGCACGCCGGCCCGTCACGACCCGCGGGCGCTCAACGTCTGCCTGATGCTCGGGCGCGGGCCGCTGGTGCTCGCCTTCTTCGTCACCGGCTCGGGCACCTGCGAGCGCCAGGTCGACGCGCTGCAGGCGCTCGTGCCCCGGTTCCCCGGCGTGCAGTTCGCCGCGGTCGCCGTGCGGGCGAGCCGCGCCTCGGCGGCCGCGGCGGTGCGGGCCCACCGCTGGTCGCTGCCGGTGGCCTACGACCCAGACGGCGCGGTGGGACAGCTCTACGGCGTCGAGGTCTGCCCGATCGTCGAGCTGGCGCGCCGGGGCGGGACGGTCCAGCGCCGGCTGATCGGCGGCCACTGGACCGACAGCCGCGTCCTGGCGGGCCCGGTCGCGACCCTGGCCCGCACGGCGCGGTGAGCGCCTCCCCCGAGCCAATGCCCGCCGTCGGCTTCATCGATCCCGACGTGCGGAGGGAGCTTCCCGGTCTGCGGCTGCGCTGGGTGGCCGCCGAGGGCTCGCCGGAGCGCTCGCCGCGTGCCGTGAGGCAGCGCCTGCACGCGCTCTCCGACCGCTACCGCGGCGCCAGCGTGATCTCGATGCGCACGCAGGCGATCCCGCACGCCTACCGCACGTTCTTCCGGCACGTGGGGATCGACCCCGACGCCACCCGGGTCCCCAGCGAGGAGGCGGCGGTGGCTCGCCTGGCGCAGGGCGGCTTTCGCTCCCGCGACCTGATCAGCGACGCGCTGTTGATCGCGCTCATCGAAACCGGGGTGCCGGTGTGGGCGCTGGACGCCGATCGCGTCCAGCCGGGTGGCCTCGGCATCCGCGCCACGGTGGCCGGGGAAGCGCTGGGCGGCTCCGGAGCCGAGCTTCCCGAGGGCCATCTGGTGGTGGCCGACGAGCGCCACGTGCTGGCGCTGCTGTTCGGCGCGATCGCCCCCGACCGGGCGGTGTCCTCGCGCACCCGCCACCTGACCCTGTTCGCGGTCGGGGTGGAGGGCGTCCCCGAGGTCCACGTCGAGGAGGCGCTTTGGTGCTGCCTGGAGATCCTGGCGTGAAGGCAGCGGCGGGCGGGTAGGCCGGTGGTAAGCTTGCAGCCCCGTTAAGGAGGCAGTCATGGAGCTCCTCGAGCAGGAGAACAGCGCATCACAGCTGGCCCCGCCGGTGGGGGTGCCATCCGTCGCCGAGACGGACGAGCTGGCCGCCCGGCGCTCGCTGCGAGGGCAGATCGAGCGGCTCGAGCGTGAGCTGTCCGACGCGTTCGTCACCGCGTTTCCGATGGGCGGGCTGGAGCCGGCCCCGCAGGGCGCGAGGCCCACTCCGCGGATCCTCAGCCTCGGCGAGCTGGAGCAGGCGCGCGACGAGCTGGCCGAGCGCCTGCACGCCGCTCGCGTCACGATCGCCCGCCAGGCCGACCTCCAGGAGGCCCACCGCGTCCGCCTGGAGCGGATGCTGCTCGAGCCGGCCAAGCACCGCTTCGCCCGCGTCGCCTGCCGCGACCTCGGCATAGGTGGCTGCGGCGTCTGGCAGGTCAGGCCGCGCCTGGGCCTGATCGGGATGCTCATGGGCTGGTGGCAGGTCAAGCTCTCGTCCGGCTGTCCGTTACCCAGGGGCCGCGGCGTGGCCGCCGCGGCCCGGTGCAAACCCCCGTCAACCTCTCGTGCGCGAGCGGCTGAGGACAGGCGCCGGCGCCGTGCTGGTGGTCTCGATCATGCTGATCGGGAGCCTCGGGCTGTGGCTCGGAACGCCCCTGCTGTGGCTGTGGGTCGGCTCGCAGATCCAGGGCGCCACCGCCTCCCTCGGGACCTCCGTCGGCGCGACGTTCGTCGGTGCGGTGCTGACGATCGTCGCGCTGGCGGGCGTGCTGTCCAAGCTCTCGAACGTCTACCGGACGAACTGCCTGGCCCGTGGCCGTGAGGACCCGGGCCACTTCGTCCTGGAGGTCGTGCTGGTCGTCAGCGCCGGCGTCACCCTGTTCGCATTCGTGATCTGGTTCTTCTTCCTGGCCGGCGCCGACCCGCTGCCCAGCGGGCTCAGCCTGTAGCCGGCCGAACGGTCGGTGGGCGCCGCCCGTCAGGGGCGGCGCCCCACTCGGCGCGCGCTCAGGCGCTGAGGAGCTCGAGCGGCCGCTGCTCGGCGGCGCCGATCAGCTCGGCGGCCAGGAGCCGGCGCTGGCGCTCGGTGAGCGAGCCCAGCGGCTTGTTCTCAGAGACCTGGTTGCGCAGGAGGAACTTCCGGCAGCGGGTCGTCCCCCAGCGGCGTTGCGTCATCAGGAGATCCCCCACCGACCAGCTGCACGCCTCCCACGGCGGGTCGAGGATCACCTGGGCCGCAGATACCTCGCCATCGGCGATCCGCCGCTTGAGCTCCGCGCGTGCGAGCCGGACCTCGTTGGCTCGCTCCAGGGCGCGCAGTCGTTGCGGCCCGCGGGTCATGATGGCTGTCTCCGTCATGAACTTCTCTCTCCCTGCTTCCTCACGCGGAAGCTGACGCTTGTTGGCAGTCCGCCCATGAGCAGCCGACGGTCGCCGACCGGTCACCCACGGGTCCTCCTTCTGGTGGTGGCGCCGGATCCGCTCGTTTTCACCCTGTCTCGCCGTCCCACATCCCCGGGCTCGGCACTGCCTGGTCTTCACCGGCGGCCGACGGGAAAACTATCGGCACCTCTTCGATAACGACAACTTCACAACTCGCCTGCCGCCCGCCGCGAAGCGCTCAGAGCGGCTTTTTTTTCTCGCCCGAAGATTGTGCGTCCACGGACAAGCTCGGGGCCGTGGCGGGCTACTACAAACGTCCAGGGAGCTCGCCGTGCTCGGACTCGAACGCCCGCTTCACGGACGCGAAGCGCTCCAGCGCCTCGTCGAGGACGGCGCGGTCGTGGGTGGCCATCACGCTCGTGCGCAGAAGCGCCCCCGCCGGCGGGACGGCCGGGTGCAGCGCCACGTTGACGTACACGCCCGCGTCGTAGAGCGCCTTCCACAAGAAGGCCGCCTTCCAGTCGTCGCCCACCACCACCGGCACCACCGGCGTCACGATCTCGCCGCCGTCGGAGAGCCGGGTCGGCTCGACCACGCGGAAGCCCAGGTCGGCGAGTCCCTGGTGCAGGTAGCGGGCGTTGCCCAGGACCCGGGCGAACAGCTCGCGTCCCTCCTCGGAGCGGCAGATCCGCACGGCGGCCAGCGCGGCGCCGATCGCCGCCGGAACCCCGGAGGCGGTGAACATGAACGGCCGCGAGGCGATGCGCAGGAACTCGACGACGTCCGCCGCGCCGGCGATCACGCCGCCGCAGGAGGCCAGCGACTTGGAGAAGGTGGCCATGCGCAAATCGACGCGATCCTCGACCCCCAGCAGCTCGCAGGCGCCGGCGCCTCGGGCCCCGACGACGCCGAGGGCGTGGGCCTCGTCGACCATCAGACGGGCGCCGTAGCGCCGGCAGCGCTCGACGATCTCGGGAAGGGGGGCGACGTCCCCCTCCATGGAGAAGACGCCGTCCACCACGACGAGGATCCCGCCGCCGTCGTCCGCGGCCCGCCGGAGCTGCTTGTCGAGCAGGTCCATGCGGCTGTGGCGGAACGGGCGGAGCTTGGCTCGGGAGAGGATCGCGCCGTCGAGGATCGACGCGTGATCGCCGGAGTCGACGATCACCGTGTCGCCCGAGCCGAGGATCGTGCCGAGCGCTCCCAGGTTGGCCTGGTGGCCGGTGGTGAAGACGAGCGCCGCCTCGGTGCCCAGCCACTGCGCCAGCTCGGACTCCAGCTCGAGGTGGAGGTCGATCGTGCCGTTAAGAAAGCGCGAGCCGGTCAGGCCGGTGCCGTACTTCTCAAGCGCGTCGCGCGCCCCCTGGCGGACGCGCTCGTCGCCGGTCAGCCCGAGGTAGTTGTTGGAGCCGAGCATGATCCGCCGCCGGCCCTCCATCTCGACCACGGGCAGCGTCGGCCCCTCCAGCACGCGGAAGTACGGGACCATGTCGAGCTCGCGGGCGGCGCGCAGCTGCTCGAGGCGCTCGTGCTCGCGCGCCTTGGCGAAGACGTCGATGCGGGTCCGCATGGGCTGACAGTATCTCCGCTGTGGTGGAGGTCCGCGTCGAGGTTCGCCCGCCCTGGCCGTTCCGGCTCGTGCTGCGCGACGGCCTCGACGGCCTGGCGAGGGTGCGCCGCGGCGTGCTGCACCGCCTGCTGCACCATGACACCGAGCCGGTGCTGGTCCGCACGGCCCAGCTGAGCGGCGGGAACGTCGTCTTCGGCGCCTGCGCGGCCACGCGCGAGTCGGCGCGGTGGGGGATCGCGCGGATGCGCGCGGCGCTCGGGATCGACCACGACCTGCGGCCGTTCCACGAGCGCTTCCGCTCCGACCCGCTGATCGGCGCCTCGGTGCGGGCCAACCCCCACCTGCGGCCGGCCGGCCGCCCCGATCCGTTCGAGGCGCTGGCCTGGGCGGTGTGCGAGCAGCTCATCGAGTTCGAGCGGGCGGCAGCGATCCAGCGGCGGCTGGTGTGGCGACTGGGCCGTCGTTGCCCGCGATCCGGCCTGCGCGACGCGCCTGACGCGGCGACCGTGGCGGCGCAGGCGCCCGCGCTGCTCGCCTCCTTCGACCTGACCGAAACCCGCGCGCTGGCGCTGCGCCGGGCGGCCCTGGAGGTCGCCCGCGGGCGCGTCGATCTGCACGACCCCGACCACGAGCGTGGCTGGCGGCGGCTGGCGGCGATCCGCGGGATCGGCAGCTGGACCGTGCAGAAGCTCGCGCTCACCGGCCAGGGGCGGCTCGACCAGCTGCCGGCCGGCGACCTCGCCTTCCGCAAGCTGGTGGGAAGGCTGCGCAGCGGCGGCGACCCCCGCGCGCGCGCCAGCGAGGAGGAGGTGGCGGAGCTGTTCGCCCCCTACCATCCGTGGGCGGGGCTGGCGGGGCTGCACGCGCTGCACGGCGGGGCGCGCGACGCCCACGGAGCGCCACGACCGATCCGCTTCGCGGCGGCGGGCGAGCTGGCCGCGCGTCGGCTCTAGCCGGACGGCTCCAGCGTGAACTCGAGGGTCTCCCACGGGGCTTCGCGGAACGCCTCGAGCAGGGCCGCCTCCTCGGCGAAGGTCCGCGCGAGCCGGCGGCCCTCGCAGCGGACGCGCAGCGAGCGGGTCGAGAAGGGCCAGGGGTCAAGCCGCCAGCTGCCGGGCGCGCCGGCGCGCCGGAGCTCGAGGTCGACCTCCCCGTCGGCGGTGGGCGCGCGCCGGGCCGTCGCCGGGTCCCAATCCAGGCACAGCGCCAGCGACAGGTAGTCCCAGGTCCAGATCAGCATGCTGTTGCGCTGCACGAGCCGATCGGCGGCGACCGGCGCGGTGGCCGGATCGGCCCGCAGGGAGTCGAGCAGCGAGCGCTGAAAGGATTCCTGCTCGCCCAGAAAGCCGCGGATCGCCTCCGCCTCGGCGGGGGGGACGCCGGTGAGATCGCGCCGCCGGTAGAGCCGCCAGCCGTGCAGCGAGACGAGCAGCGCCGCGTAGCGGCTCTGCGAGACCATCCGCCGCGGGCCCTCGGTGAAGATCCTCAGGTGGTCCTTCAGCGGCATCTCCATGAACGTCCGCGGCCGGCCGCGCTCGTGGTGGGGCAGCGGCTGGAGGTCGCGCTCGCCCCAGCCGGTGTCGTGCTGCGTGGCGGCCAGGCACACCTCCTCGAGGGGGTGCACCATGCCGAAGCGCCGGTTGCCCCAGGCGCGCGCCAGCTGACCAGAGAGCCACGCGTGCGACGGCTGGCCGATTGCCAGGACGCCGCGGTCGTCCTCTCGGATCAGCATCGCCCCGGAGTGTGACGTACGTTCTCGCCATGGCCGTGACCCGCACGCTTTCCGAGCGCCGCCTGGTGATCGTGATCGGCGCGGTGGTCCTCGTGGACACCATGTTCTACGCGGCGATCGCCCCGCTGCTGCCGTCCCTGGCGCGCTCGCTGCACATGAGCAAGCTGGCGGCCGGCGTGATGACCGCGGGGTATCCCGCCGGCACCCTGGTGGGCTCGCTGCCCGGGGGGGTGCTGGCCGTGCGCGCCGGGCCGAAGCGAACCGTCTACGCCGGCCTCGCCCTGCTGGCCGTCTCGACGCTCGGCTTCGGGCTCCTGAACGACGTGGCGTGGCTGGACGCCGCGCGCTTCGTGGAGGGGGTCGGCGGGGCGTGCTCGTGGGCGGGCGGGCTGGCGTGGATCGTGGCCGAGGCCCCGGCGCAGCGTCGGGGCGGCCTGATCGGCTCGGCGCTGGGCGCGGCGATCGCCGGGTCGCTGTTCGGCCCGGTGGTGGGGACGGTGGCGAACGCGGTCGGCCGGGCCGCCGCCTTCAGCGCGGTCGTCGTCCTGTCGCTGGCGCTGATCGACCAGGCGCGCCGGCTCCCCCTCGAGCACACGGCATCCGGACAGGGCGCCGCCGAGCTGCTGGTGTCGGTCCGCGAGCGGGCCGTCCGCTGGGGGATGTGGCTGATGGTCCTGCCGGCGATCGTCTCCGGGCTGCTCAACGTGCTGGGAGCGCTGCGGCTGCATCGCCTGGGGGCGAGCGTGCCGGCGATCGGCGCCACGTTCCTGGTGGCCTCCGCGCTGGAGGCGCTCACCAGCCCGGGGGTGGGCCGCCTGTCGGATCGGCGCGGGCGGGTGGTCCCCATGCGGGCCGGGCTGGTCGCCGTGGCCGGGCTGCTCGCCTGCTTCACCCTGCCGTCCCGCGCCCTGCTGCTGGCGGCGCTGATCGTGGCCACGGCGGTCGCGCTGGCCGCCTTCTGGGCACCCTCGATGGCGATGCTCTCGGACGCCGCCGAGGCGACCGGGCTCGACCAGGCCCTGGCCGCCGCGGTGATGAACCTCGCGTGGGCGGGGGGTCAGATCGTCGGCTCGGCCGCCGGCGGGGCGGTTGCCAAGGCGGCCGGCGACGGCGTTCCCATGGCGGCCGCCGCGGTCGCCTGCGGGGCCACCCTCCTGGCGCTGGCCAGGAGCCGACCGCGGCCGGCTAGGGGATCCCGGAGTACCCGGTGGAGTGGCACGGCTGGCCGTCGCAGACGTCGTTGACCACCCCGTTCGGCTCGTCGAAGGCCGACTTCTGCGCCCGCGCCGCCGGCGTGTTGCGTGGCAGCTCGTGCGGGTCGTTGCCTCCCCACTGATCCGAGGGCAGGCTCGACGGGCAGCCGTCCACCGGCGGGGTGTCGCTCAGCGGCGGCGCGCCCACGCCCAGCGAGCACCCGGCGTTCGGCTGGCCGCTGTCCCAGACGACGATCGCCGATTTCGGCCATGGGTAGTAGGGGATGGCGGGGATGAGCCCGAAGTACTCCGAGCCGCCCGTGGGGTCACGCTGGGGGTCGAGAGCGGGGGCGTGGATGTAGGCGCCGATCGTCCGGGCCTCGACCCCGGCTGCCCAGTCGCTCACCTGGTGGTCGCCGAACGCCACCTGCATGAGCACCGTGTGCGCCGGCGTGTCGGGGAGCGGGTGGGTGGTCATGTTCTCGGCGTAGCCGTCGGCCTCGCCGCGGTCCCAGAGCATCTGCATGAGCGCCAGCACCACCTGGCGATCCGCCTCGGCCGGGTAGGCGTGGTAGACGAGCCAGGCGTAGGAGGGAAGACCGTTGAGGTTCTGGTCCGGGAGGCGGTTGGGCGGGCCCTCGCTGGCCGACCCGGTGCCGAAGTCGGTCGAGCGCTGGAGCAGCGTGGAGTAGTTCATGCCGGGCACGCCGAGGGTGGCCCGGCTGCCGTCCACCATCACCGCCGCCACCGCGCCCCCCATGATCCCGCCCTGGCTGTTGCCGTCGTAGTAGACCTGGCTGGAGGTGTCGATCACCGGCCGGCCGGAGGGGCTTTGGAACGCCGGGGAGGCGGAGAAGCCCCGGGGGTGGCCCATCAGCCGGCCCAGGTAGAGCTCGGCCAGGATCCCCTCCTGGAGGCGGTCGATCATCGTGTCGAAGCGCGAGAGGTCGGCGATCGCGCTGACGACGTTCGGGATGTCGCAGTTGGGGGTTTCGGGAAGCACCCCCAGCTCGGCCTCGGCCAGCAGCTGGCTGGGGTCGGTCGGCGGCGTGTCGGTGGCGCAGGCCATCCCGATCTCCTCGGTGGCGCAGAAGACGAAGTCGTGCTCCTGCGCCATCGCCTCGAGCTGCCCCTGGTCGATCTCGAACCGGTCGCCGAACAGGCCGTGGCCGTAGAAGGCCGGCCGGGCCGGGGTGGTCATGGCCGCCCAGGGGATGTTGCAGACGAACTTCCCCTCGTAGGTGTTGCCGGGCAGCTGTCCGGGCAGGTCGGAGCCCGGTGGGTAGTAGAAGCTGCCGCCCGGCTGACAGCCCGGGGTCGTCAGGTAGCAGGGGACGTAGAAGCGGCCCTGGACCTGGCGAGCTATGTCGGGGTTCTGGGCGGGGGTGAAGTCCACCACGCTGGTGACCACGAACCGCGGTGGGCGCGAGCTCGCGGGGATCCTCAGCGCCGCCAGGGCCCGGGCCGGCTCCCCGAGCTGGGCGAAGGCGTCGTTGCGGATGTGGAGCATGCGCTCGGTGAGCGACCGCCGGCTGGCCACGGTGAAGTCCCACGCCAGGTAGAGCGTCGAGCGCGCGATCCCCGCCCGGGTCAGCGTCCGGAAGATCGACTCCAGGTGGGCGGCTCGGCCAAACTCGCCGCCGGCGTACGGCTGGTCGGGGTCGCAGGTAGTGCACGGGTTGTCGCGGAAGGCGGCGAACACCGCGGGGGCGGGGATCGGGTTGCCGCCGGCGTCCCGGAGGTTGCGCAGCGCGACGATGTAGCGGTGGCCCTCGGTGAAGTTGACCGCCGGCCGGATGATCAGGTTGCGGGTCGCGTCGCTGGAGGCGTTGGCGTCCATCTCGGTCCAGATCGGCCAGCGCGGGTGGGAGGGGTCGGTGGCGTCGATCACCACGATCGCGGCGCCCGGGTCGCGATAGGCGGCCAGGTCGTCGATCGGGACCCCGCCGGTGCTCTCAAGCGCCTGCTGGTTGTCGAGGCCCGGGATGTGGAGCGTGATCAGCGAGCCGGGCGAGAAGCCGTCGTTGCGGTTCCATTCGGTCGGGTCGATCGGCTTGCCCGCCGCGTTGCGCGGCATGGCGAGGGGGTTGAAGTCGATCCGCCGGCCGGTTGCCGTGTGGGGGTCCAGGACGGTGAAGTAGTCGTTGGGGAACGGCTGAAGGCAGACGGTGGGATCGAAGTCGTCGCACCAGGGGGCGCCGGGTGGCTCGAGGGTCTGCAGGGGCGGGTCGCCTGGGCCGAGCAGCTGCGCCTGTGCCGGGGCCGTGAGGGCGAGCAGCAGCGCTGCGCAGGCGCAGCCCAGGGCGCCGATCAGCCTGCTCGCGCGAAGTCCTCCCATTCCGGCAACCAACGCCCGGCGTCCGCGGTGGCTGACGCCGGTCAGCCGATTTCCGTACCCCGCCGGGCGGGCTCAGAGACCCTGCCCGGCCAGCTCCTCGTTGGTGGAGGCCTGGGCGATCGCCTCGGGGTTGGAGATCAGCCGCTGGCTGAGCATCCACTGCCCGTAGGCGTTCCACTGCGCCGGGTCCTGCCATCCCCAGGGGTGGCTCGGCCCGGCCGGGAAGAAGGCGGGCAGCGTCGCCCTGACGCTAGCCAGCTGGAGTCGCGGGTCCAGCCCGGGGCTGGCGTGCACGAGGTTCGCCACGGCGGCGGCGGGATCGGCCCGGGCTGACTCGTAGCCGCGGGCCAGCGCCTGGACGAAGCGCCGGATCAGGTCGGGTGATCGGGCCAGCGTGCTGGCGCGCACCGCGACGACCAGCTCGTCGTAGGTGGGCACGCCCACCTGGTCCATCCGGATCACCACCGGGTGCCGGTGCATCTGAGCGAGCTGGATCGCCTCGTAGTTCCAGTAGCCGCCGAGGATCGCGCTCACCCTGCCCGAGAGCAGGGCGGGCACCAGGTTGCTGCCCACGTTGACCTCGTGCACCGAGGAGCTCGGCACCCCGGCGTGGGCCAGGATCGTCTCCAGGTAGGCGTGCTGGTAGGCGATGCCGGCGTCGCCGACCGTCTTGCCGCGCAGCTGCGCGGGGCGGTGGATGGCTCGCTTGCCGATCGAGATGATCGAGGTGAGGGGTCGCTGGACGATCGCGGCCACCGAGACAACGGGCAGGTTCCGGTTGCGGGCGAGGAACACCTCCGGCTCGTAGGTGATCGCGGCGTCGACCTTGCCGGTGGCGACCAGCTGGAGCGGGTCGGCGACGTTGGAGGGGACCTCGACGTGGACGTCCAAGCCGGCCTGGCGGAAGTCCCCCTCGGCGAGCGCCTGGTAGATCCCGACGTGGTCGGCGTTGGGAAACCAGTCGAGCATGAGGGTGAGCGACTGCGCGCCGCGGCCCGACGCGGTGAGGGCCTCCTTCTTCTCCCCGCAGGCGGCCAGACCGAGGGGCAGCAGGGCGATCAGCGCGACTAGGAGGCGTTTCATGAAGGTTCTCCTCGAGGTTGGTAGGCCCAGGGCAGGGCCGCTCGCTCGACGAGCGCCAGCAGCCCGAACAGCAGGACGGCAAACAGCGCCAGGATCACCACGGCCGCCATCGCGCGCGCGCTCAGCAGCTGGGGGATCGAGGTCAGGATCAGGTAGCCCAGCCCGGCGTCGGAGCCGTTCCACTCGGCGAACACCGCGCCGATCACCGACACCGCGACGGCGATCTTGGCGCCGGTGAAGACGCCGGGGAGCGCGGCCGGCAGCTCGATCAGGCGGAACGTCCGCCGCCGCGGGGCGTCGAAGCTGCGCATCAGCTTGAGCAGGTCGGGGTCCACCGAGGAGAGGCCGGCGACGGTGGTGACCACCACCGAGAAGAACGACACCAGCGCGACCACGACCAGCTTCGGCCCGATCCCGAACCCGAGCCAGAACGCGAGCACGGGCGCCAGGATCACGACCGGCACGGCCTGGGAGGCCACGACGAGCGGGTAGACGGCGCGCCGGAAGGCGTGGGAGAAGTGAATCGCCACCGCCAGCGCGAACCCCAGCGCGCACGCCACCAGCGTGCCGAGCAGCACCTCCTCGGCGGTGAGGAGGAAGCTCGACCACAGCAGCGAGCGGTCGTGGTAGAGCGCGTCGGCGACCTGGTGCGGCGAGGGCAGGATCAGCGAGAACGCCGCGCCCTTGAGGTCGACGTAGCCCTCCCAGATTCCGATCAGCGCGGCCAGGAGCAGGACGGGCGGCAGGTGGCGACGCGCCAGCTTCACTCCCGTACCCCCAGCGCCTCCAGCGCGCGCTCGCGCAGCGTCACCACCTCGGGGTCGGTGCGCCGGCGCGGGCGGGGCAGCGCCACCTCGAGCTCGGCCACGGCGCGTCCCGGCCGGGGCGACATGACCACCACGCGGTCGGCCAGCACGACCGCCTCCTCGACGTCATGGGTGACGATCAGCACCGTGCGGGGCTCGGACTCGAGCACCTGGGAGAGCCAGGCCTGCATCTCGGCGCGGGTGATCGCGTCCAGCGCCGCGAACGGCTCGTCCAGCGCCAGCACCGGCTTGCCCGCCAACAGCGTGCGCAGGAACGACACGCGCTGGCGCATCCCGCCCGAGAGGTGCGCCGGACGGGCGTGCTCGAAGCCGGCCAGCCCGAAGCGCTCGAGCCAGGGGGCGGCGGCCGCGCGTGCCCGCCGGCGGTCGAGCCCGCGGGCGCGCAGCGCGAGCGCGGCGTTGTCGAGCGCGCCCAGCCAGGGCAGGAGGAGGTCGCGCTGGGGCATCAGCGCGGCCGGGGCGGAGAGCACCGCTCCCGCGTCCGGCTTCTGCAACCCGCACACCAGCTCCAAGAGCGTCGTCTTGCCGCACCCGCTCGGGCCCACCACGCCGACGACCTCCCGCGGCGCCGCGCGCAGCGACATGTCCTGGAGGGCGAGGAGCTCGCCGCGCCGCGTCCTGAAGGCGCGGCGCACCGCCTGGACGGTGACTCCGGCCGCCTCATCGACGAGACGAGGCTCCTGCTGGGGAGCCTCGATCATGTCTGTTGTCGCTCCCTTCGCGGGCATTACCCCACAGGTTCGAAGGGTCAGCGCCGGGTGTTCGATCTGGGCGCGAGCCCAGCGAGCAGAGGCGCTATCTCAGCCGGCTATCCCGCCAGCACCCCTGTTGTTCAGGTACCGGAGCGATGCTACCGCGCGGCGGCCTTCGGCGCGTTGATGGCCGCCGTCGAAACGGCGCGGCCGCGCGTGGCGGCGGCGCCGTCGCGCGGCGATACTTCCATCATGCGGGCGCAGGAGTCGCGCGGGCGCTCGGATGCGGCTTCCGAGGCTGTCCTGGTGTCGGTCACCGTGAGCGAGGTGGTCCCGGCCGGTCCCGGCCGCTTCCGTGGGCACTCGCCGCGCCGCCGGGGTAGCAGCAGGGCGCGGGGGATGCGCGGCGCCGTGGCGCTGCTCGTGGGCGCCGGGGCCCTCGGCGCGGGCGCCGGAGCGCTCGGCCTGGCGACGTCGGCGGCGGGGCCCGCGCTGCACACCGGCCGGGCGATCCGACCCGGCGGGGACGCTCTCGCCAGGCTCTCGGGCGCCGAGCGCGCCGCGATCGCGGCGGCCCTCGGATATCCATACCCGCTGCGCTGCCTGAGGATCACGGTCGCCGCCGGCAGCCCCGACTACGCCCGCGTCAACGTCGAGCGCCCCGACGGGTGCGGGCGCTACCGCGGCTATCTCAACGCGACCCTGCACCGGATCGGCGGCAGCTGGCGCCTCGTGCTCGACGAGGGCCAGCTGTTCGTGCCGAACAGCCGGCTCGCCCCGACCGCGCCTCCGGCAGGGCGCGGACGGATCTGACTCGCTCGCGGGCCGTGGGGGGCGCCCGGGGCTCGGCGCCCGGGGGGGCGGCGCCGGGGGTTCGGCGCCTGCGCAAACCGACACCTATGCGCCTATCACGTGCGCCTCAGCGAGCGCGAGGCGGATACGGTGCGGAAACCGACACCTATGCGCCGAGCGCCGGGGCGCGGCGGGGACGATCGGCGTGTAGGTGTCGCGACCGGGCCGGGGCGGCGACATCTCCGTCGCCCCGGCCGGCGAACGGGCCCTCACCCCCGCCGGCGTGCCCCTATGCCGCGGACGGGCGCGTCAGCGCCTTGACGAACTCCTCCAGCTGGTCGGTTCGCCAGCACTCGAACGCCGTGCAGTGCCGCTCGTAGGCGGCGATCACCGAGTCGCCGTAGTTCCAGTACAGGCGCGGCTCGGGGTTGAGCCAGAACGTGCGGCCGGCTCGGGCGGTGATCGCGGCGAACAGGTCGTCGCGCGGCGGGCGGCCGTTGGTCCGGGCGTCGCCCAGCACGATCACGGTCGCCCGGGGGTGCAGCTCGTCCTCGATCAGCGCCAAGAACTCCTCCCACACGCGCCCGTAGTCGGTGTAGCCGGAGATGTCCGCGACGCCCGCCTCGCGGGAGATCCGCTCGCTGGCGGCGCGGAAGTCGCGCTCGCGCTCGAACACCTCGGTCACCTCGGAGATGCGCTCGATGAACACGAACGAGCGCAGCTTGCGAAACGCGTCGTGGAGCGCGTGCAGGACGCTCAGGAAGAAGGTGGAGGCGCTGGTGACGCTGGTGGACACGTCGCAGAGGACGAAGATCTCCGGGCGCCGGGGGCGCTGCGGCCGGTACTTCAGCGTGATCGGCACCCCGCCCGTCTCCAGCGAGGCGCGCATCGTGCGCCGCACGTCGACGTGGGCGTGGCGCTTTCGGCCGCGGAGCTCGTGGCCCTGCGTGGCCAGGCGGCGCTTGAGCGCGGCCACCACGCGATGCACCGCCGCCAGGTCCTGCACGGGCCCTCCCGGGAGGGCGCGATCCAACTCGCCGAGCGGGCGCTTGGGCGGAAGCTGGCGGGTCCGCTCGATCAGCGCCCGCTCGAGCTCCCGGCGCAGGTGGGCCTCGAAGCGGCGCAGCTGCTCGCGCGGCATGCCGTCCCGGCGGGGGTCGTCCTCGGGCAGGTCGGGCTGCGGCTCGACCCTGAGGCCCAGCGCGCGGCGGATCCGCTGCACGTCGACCCCGAGGACCCCCGACCCCTGCCCCTGGCCGAAGGCGGCGATCGCCAGCCGGGCCAGGTCCCGCAGGGCGGCCTCCGAGCCCTCGCGCAGCGCCGCGGCGATCTGGCGGCGCAACGTGTCGAGGTCGACCTCGACACGCTCCCCGCCGGCGAGCCGACCCTCGGCGATGTCGCGCCGGGCCGCCTCCGCCTCGGAGGCGCGGAAGAAGAAGCGCTCGAAGACGAGCTCGAAGACGCGGCGGTCCTCGGGCGATTTCACCAGCGTCGCCGCCAGCGCCTCCTTGAAGTCCCCCTGGTCGGACCAGGGCACGTGCTCGAGCGCCTGGACGCTGTCGAGGATCTCCGAGGTGCCGACGGCCAGCCCCTCCTCGCGCAGCTCCTCGGAGAAGGCCAGCAGCGAGCCCACCAATCCGCCTGGGCAACGCTCGGGAAGCCCGCGCTCGGGGGCGGCTGAGCTAGGCGGCATCGGCGGCCGCCGGGTCGAGCATCACGCCCACCCGCGCGGCCACCGTGTCCAGGTCGGTGCGGTGCTTGAGGATCACGCTCATCGTCTCGGCGAAGGTGCCGGCGTCTATGTCCTCCGCGCCCAGGAGCAGCAGCGTGCGCGCCCAGTCGATCGACTCGGCGATGCTCGGCGGCTTCTTGAGGTCGAGCTCGCGGATGCGGTGGACGATCTCCACCAGCTTGCGGGCCACGCGCTCGTCGAGGTCGGGCGTGTGGAGGCGGACGATCGAGAGCTCGTGCTCGAGCTCCGGGTAGTCCAGCCACAGATACAGGCAGCGGCGCTTGAGCGCCTCGGTGAGCTCGCGGGTGTTGTTGGAGGTGAGCAGCACGATCGGCTGGGTGCGCGCCTCGATCAGCCCCAGCTCGGGAATCGAGATCTGGAAGTCCGACAGCAGCTCCAGCAGCATGGCCTCGAACTCCTGGTCGGTCTTGTCGATCTCGTCGATCAGCAGCACCACCGGGACCTCGGAGGCGATCGCGGTCATCAACGGCCGGGCGAGGAGGAACTCCTCGCCGAAGATGTCCTCCTGCACGTCCTGCCAACCGGCGCCCTCGGTCTCGGTCTGGATGCGCAGGAGCTGCTTGCGGTAGTTCCACTCATACAGCGACTTCGCCTCGTCGAGCCCCTCGTAGCACTGGAGGCGCACCAGGCGGCGGTCGAGCAGGCGCGAGATCGCCTTGGCGAGCTCGGTCTTGCCGACCCCGGCCGGGCCCTCCACCAGAACGGGCTTGCCGAGCTTCATCGCCAGGAAAGCGACGAGGGCCGTCGACTGGCCCGGCAGGTAGCCGGCCCGCTGAAGGCCGCTGGCGACCTCCTCGACGGAGAGGGGAGAGGTGGCGCTCATGGGCACGGGGGAGCAAATATAGGGTTCCCGTTCGTGGGTGCCCTCCTCCTGACCGCCGCCACGACCCGGATCGGGCCCTATGCGGCCGTGATGGCGCTCGGCTTCCTGATCGGGGTCGCCGGCCACGTGATCCGCTCGCGTCTGCTGATCGTGACCGGGATCCTCATCGTGGGCGCGGTGAGCGGGTACTTCGCCTTCGTGGTCGGCAAGCTCGGGCAGTAGGGGGCGCGTCCCTACTCGATCGGGATGTCCTGGACCTCGGCCGAGGTGGGTGGCTTGCGATCCAGGCGCTCGAGCCAGTAGTCGACGAGCGCGCGGAGGGCCAGCAGCACCTCCTTGAGCGCCGCCAGCAGTCGGTCGGCGACGTCGGGGGGGACCAGCTCGCGCAGGGCGGACAGGGCGCCGAGCAGCGCCTCGAGCTCGGGGATCTGCCCTGCCCGCCCGTGCTCTCCCTGAGGCGCCTGCCAGCCCGAGGGGGGCGGCTTGCCGCCGGCGCCGCCGCTACGGGCCTCGGAGATCAAGCGCTCGGCCGCCTCGGTGGCCCGCCCGAGGCGCTCCTCCAGGCGCCGGAGGGGCTCATCGTCCATTCGCCGAAGGCGCGGCCGCGGCCGAGAGGAAGGTCACCTCGAGCCTGCCGTCATCGAGCCTGGCGGCGCTCGGCTGAAAGCCGGCCATCGCCGGCGGCAGGGTGATCGTCCGCTTCTGCCCGTCCACCCGCACCACCAGCTCCAGCCCGATCTTCTTCAGCGACACGTCGCTCTTGCGCGCGAGCGGCAGCGCCAGGCGCAGCCGCGCCCGATCCTCGGCGACGTCGAGCTCCTGGGTGAAGGAGGCGTGCAGGACGCCGGCGGGATCGTGGCCGCCGGACGAGAACAGCTCGCCGGCCAGCCGGTCGAGCATCTTCACGCCCACCACCTCCTGCTCGAAGTACGGCGCGCACAGCACCGGCACCGGCGCGAAGGCGGAGCGGACGAGCTCCAGGTGCTCCTCCTGGACGCCGCGCCAGCCGGCGAAGTAGTCCCCCACCTCCGCCGGGAACACGCGGTTGACGACCACGGCGTCGGTGAGGTAGCCGTACAGGTTCAGGTAGGTGAAGGTGCGCATCGCCTCCGAGATCACGATCTTCTCCGGGTTCATGACCAGGCGGACGGTGGCGCGGGAGGGATCGCGGAGGATCCCGTTGAGCGCGATCAGGTTCTCCGACAGCCGCCGGACGTCGGAGAAAACCCCGTGCGTGGGCACGGGGATGTCGAGCAGCGCCCGGGCGAGCGGTCCGGCGGCGGCGACGATCTGGCGCTCCATCGGGAAGACCTTCTCGATCCACCAGCGCGCGACGTCCGGGAAGGAGAGCAGGCGCAGCGTCTCGCCGGTGGCCGCGCAATCGACCACGATCGCCTCCCATTCGCCGGACTCGTGCGCGGCCTGCAGGCGCAGGAGGGAGAACAGCTCGTCCATCCCGGGCGGCACGGTCAGCTCCTCGGCCGAGATGCGGTCCACCCCGCGCTCCAGGAGCAGCTCGCCGAGCCATTCCTGGACGCCGGACCAGTGACGCTCCATCTCGACCTGCGCGCTCACCTGCATGCCCCACAGCCGCTCACCCGCCGGCGTCGGCTCGGAGGCCAGCTCGACCTCCAGCGCGTCGGCCAGGCTGTGGGCCGGGTCGGTCGAGATCAAGAGCGTGCGCAGCCCCCGCGACGCGCAGGCGCGCGCCGTGCAGGCGGCCACCGACGTCTTCCCCACGCCCCCCTTGCCCGTGTACAGGATCGTCCGCGCCGCCATCAGCCGCCCGAGTCTAGTTGCGCCCCGCGCCTAGCGCGGCCGCCGGGCGACCTTCAGCGAGGCGACGATTCGGTTGAAGTTGCCGGCCAGGTCGGTGGCGGCGAGATGGATCGTGTAGCTGCCGGCTCGCAGCGCCGGGATCGCGAACGCGTTGGTGGCGCCGTCGAAGCTCGCGCTGGTCAAGAAGATGGTCCTCTGGCCGCTCAGCACCACCACCCCGACGTGGGCGGGCTTGGAGACGCGGAAGCGCAGCGCGATCGGCGTGCGCGGGCGCGCTGCGGTGGTCAGGAGGGTGAGCGCGGGCGGCGTCTTGAGGTAGGCGTGGAAGCGCCTGGCGGTCGCGCAGTACTCGGGCGCCTGCGTCCTGGCGCACAGCTCGTCCAGGAAGCCGGTGACCAGCTCGTGGTAGTCGAGCGAGTCCTCCACGCCCGGCTGGTAGAGCGACCAGGCGCCCGTGTCGAAGCGCGGCAGCTCCGCGCGCGCCTGGGCGTCGCCGGCGGCGAACAGCCGCTGGGCCTCCTGGTCGCCGCTGACGTGCGCGTAGTCGTAGAGGCCGATCAGCGACTGCAGAAAGGCGTTGATGATGTCGGTGGTGGGGGCGAAGCTGTACTGGAGGTAGCGGGCGCCGATGCCCATGGGGATCCGCACGCCCAGCGGCGGCGCCGCCGTGAACAGCGCCAGGGCGCGGTGGGCGAGCGACAGGTAGGAGGAGTCGCCGAAGGCCTCCGAGGCGCGGGTCAGCGCCTCGATCGCCGTTCCCTGCGCCATCGCGCTCACCCAGGGCGGGGAGCCGCCGTCGAAGGTGAAGTAGTACTCCCAGGCGAGCCCTCCCGCCCGCTGCACCGCCAACGGAACCATTTCGGCCAGCAGCGCGCGCAGGGCGCCGTACTCCGAGGGGCCGGCGGTGTACATCCCGTCGGCCTTGCCGAACGTGCCCAGGACCTGGAGCTCAAGCCCCTGTCCGGGGTAGTACTGCCAGACCAGCTGCGAGCCGCTGAACTCGACCCGCTGCCAGGTGGCGGGCACCTGGCCTCGGCTCCACCACTGCCGGTTGCGCAGGAGGGTGAGGAAGAGCGCCGGCAGGCGGGAGGGGGTGAGCTGCCCCCTGAGGGCGAACTGGTGGAGGTTGTCGATCACCGCCCCTAGCTCGGCCGCGGGCGTTCCGCGGAGCCGGTGCAGGGTGGCGACCGCGCCGGCCAGCACGCTGGCGTCGCTGGCGTAGGTGGCCTGCGAGATCCGCCCACCGCGGTAGAGCCTGAGCAGAGCGGCGCGGATGGCCGCCTGGGGCGGTGGCGGCCGGCGCGGGCGCCTGGGCCGTCGGGGCCCGGACGTGGCGCCGACGCGCGCCGCGCCGGCCAGGCGCCGGCCGCCGGTGACGGCGGGTGCCGCGCCGGGCGGCGGCGTGAGCGAGTGGGTGGCGAGAAACGGGTCCTGGCGCGCGAAGACGCGGCCGTGGGGGCCCATGACCAGGACGGGCGCGGCCACCGCCACCGAGGGGAAGCAGGCCGAGAAGGCCACCAACAGACCCAGCAGGCGCCCTCGCACGAGGGCCGATGCTACATTCGCGCTGCGGTCGGCGTCAGGTGCATGTCAGGAAGCTGTCAACAATGAGCAGAGCGCGCCCGGCCGCCGCGATCGCCTCCGCGCTCGCGGCGGCCGTTCTGATCGCCGGGTGCGGCGGTGGCTCCGGCGAGGCGCAGAAGCTCCTGCGCCAGACCTTCAGCGGCCAGCACAGGGTGCAGAGCGGCCGCCTGTACTTCACCGTCCAGGTCCAGCCGCAGGGATCGAGCACGCTGAAGACTCCGATCACGCTCAGCTTCGGCGGGCCGTTCCAGAGCCTGGGCGCCGGGAGGCTTCCACAGTCGGACTTCAGCCTCAGCCTGAGCGCGCTCGGGCGCTCGTTCGGGCTGGGGATCATCTCGACCGGGAGCGCCGGCTACGTCAGCTTCCAGGGCACGAGCTACGCGCTGCCGAAGGCCGACTTCCAGCGGCTGGAGTCGAGCTTCTCCTCGCTTGAGTCCTCGCCGGGCTCGGGGGGGTCCGGCGTGCTGAGCAAGCTCGGCATCCAGCCCCTGCGCTGGCTGCACAACCCGCAGGTGGTGGGCGAGGAGGCGGTGGCGGGAACGCCGACGACCCACATCCGCGCCGGGATCAACGTCGCGGCCCTGCTGCGCGACTTCAACACGTTCCTGGCCCGCGCCGCCTCGCTGGGCGTCTCGGGCGCCTCGAGCTTCCCCCACGGCCTCTCCCAGGCGAGCATCAACCGCATCTCCGGCGAGATCCGCAACCCGCGCTTCGACGTGTGGACGGGCAGGTCGGACCGGACGATCCGGCGTCTGGCGGTCAGCCTCACGGCGCCGATCAGCGGAACGCTCTCGGCGCTGCTGGGTCGTTCGGTCGGGCTGGCGCTGCGCATGGAGTACGACGACCTCAACCAGCCGCAGACGATCAGCGCGCCGAGCAGCGTGGCGCCCTACAGCCAGTTCCAGGCCCGGCTGCGCTCGCTGCTCAGCTCGGTGCAGAGCGGCGTGGGCGGGGCGCTGTCGGGCGCGGGCGCCGCGGGCGGATCGTCCGCCTCGGGCGGCTCGGGCGGCGCGGGCAACGCGTCGGCCCTGAACGCCTACAGCCAGTGCATCCAGAACGCCGGCGGCGACGTGTCCAAGATGCAGAGGTGCGCGTCGCTGCTGAGCAAGTGAACCCGCGCCCCGCGCGTCGCTCCTAGCCGCTCTGGACGACCATCAGGCTGTGGCCCTCGGGGTCGCGGAACCAGAACATCGGCGGGATCGGATCGCCCATCCGCGCGACCTGGTCGTCGACGTCGGCGCCGATCGACTTCAGATGGGCATGGGCGGCGTCGATGTCGCCGGTGGTGAGGGCGATTCCCGTCTCCCGGGCCGTCACCGCCTCGCCCGGGCGCGGCGGCGCCAGCGCGATCCCGGCGCTGCCGCCCGGCGGGTAGACCTCGACCCAGCGGTAGCGCCCGCCGAATGGGACGTCGGTTCGCTTCTCGAACCCCAGGCGCTGGTAGAACTCGATCGAGCGGTCCTGGTCGGAGGTGGGGACGATGACCAGGCTGAGCTGGTCGATGCGGCTGGACGTGGTGCTCACTGCTGCCTCCTAGAGGTTGAGGATCCACCGAGTCAGACCCGCCCGAGGGCGCAAACTCATCGGCGGCCGCCGGGGCTACTCGCGCCCCGCCTCCTGGTGGTCCTCCTCCAGCTCGTCGGGCGTCTCGTCGCCGTCGTCGCCGGCTACGCCGGGGTGGTAGTGGACCTGGAAGGCCTCCAGCAGCTCGTCCCGGCGGTTCTCGTCGATTGGGACCTCGTCGGAGATCAGCACCCAGTCGGCGCCCTCGAACTCCTCCATGTTGAAGATCTCCGAGTCGAGCTCGGGCGAGTCGTCGACCACCACGAGGATCTCGGTCTGCGGGTTGAAGTAGGTGCCCGGCCGGTTGACCAGGTCCTCGATCTCCACACGGCGGGGGTCGGCCATCAGCTGCCCAGCCTACTGAGCCTGGCCACCTCGCGCTGCACCTCCGCCTCCACGTCGAGCGGCGGCTGGCCGGCGCGGGCGCGGCGGAAGTTGCGCGCCCTCACCAGGTCGCGGATCTCCCCCTCCAGCTCGCGGTCGACGGTGGGAGCGGCGAGGCGGCGCATCTCCGCCTCCACGTCGAGCGGCGGCTCGCCCCGGCGGGCGCGGCGGGCGTTGCGCGCCTCCAGGAGCTGGCGGATCTCCTCGTCGCGCTCGCGCGCGGCGGCCGCCGACCCGGCCGCCGGCTCCCGCGCGAGCTCGGAGTCGCGCAGGAGCGCGTGACGGCCGAACTCGTGCCAGGTCCTGCGCGTCGAGGCGAGCGCGACCAGGGCGATCACCCCGGCGGTGATGCAGACGATCCACAGGACGGTGCCGAAGGCGGCGTGCACGGCCCTCATTGTCGCGCCGCCGCGGGCGCGGCTCAAGGCGGGTGCGGGCCGTCGGCCCCGTGCCCCGCAGAGGGCGGAAGGCTCGCACCCCGTGCCCGCGGAGGGCCGGGGGCTCGCACCGTGCCCGCGGAGGGCGGAAGGCTCGCACCCCGGGCGCCGCGGCGGGCCGGAAGGATCGGGTAGCCTTAACCGTTGATTGACTGACCAGTCAATCGACCCGATCGTCACGGCCGGCACGGCCGCGGCGGACCCGTCCGCGTTCGGCCCGCGAGCGCCGAGCCGGCCGCTCCCGCCGCTTCGGGACCGCACGCTTCAAGGAGATATCTCAGTGGTTGATTTCACCCTCACAGACGAGCAGCGCAGCATGCGCGAGATGGCCCACGACTTCGCCGAGAAGGAGATCCGCCCGGTCGCCTGGGACTACGACCGGGACGGGACCTGGCCGCAGGACATCATCGAGAAGGCGTGGGAGCTCGGGCTGATGAACAGCCATCTCCCGGCCGAGTACGGCGGCCCGGGCCTCGGCTTCCTCGATGGCTGCCTGATCGAGGAGGAGATGGGCTGGGGCTGCTCGGGCATCGCCACCTCGCTGTCGTGCAACGGCCTGGCCACCGCGCCGATCATCCTGGCCGCGTCCGAGGAGCTCAAGAAGGAGTACCTCGGCCGCCTGTCCGAGGCGCCCCTGCTGGCCTCGTTCTGCCTGACCGAGCCCGACGCCGGCTCGGATGTGTCCGGGATGAAGACCACCGCGACCCGCCGAGGCGACCGGTGGGTCATCAGCGGCTCCAAGTGCTTCATCACCAACGGCGAGTACGCCAACTACTACACGGTGTACGCGAAGACCGACAGGGACGCCGGCCACCGGGGGATCTCGTGCTTCATCGTGCCCCGCGACGCGGGCGTGGTGGTCGACAAGCACGAGGACAAGATGGGGCAGCGGGCGTCCAACACCGCCACGATCACCTTCCCCGAGGTCGAGATCCCGCTCGACCACCTGGTGGGCGAGGAGAACAAGGGCTTCAAGATCGCGATGATGACCCTCGACCGCACCCGCCCGGGCGTGGCGGCGATGGCGGTCGGCGTGGCGCGGGCGGCGATGGAGTTCGCGATCGACTACTCCAAGGAGCGCGTCCAGTTCGGGGTGCCGATCGCCATGCACCAGGCGATCCAGTTCATCATCGCCGACATGGCGACCAAGGTGCACCTGGCGCGCCTGGCCACCTGGAACTCCGCCGTGCTGCTCGACCAGGGCCGGCGCAACACGCTCGAGTCCTCGCACGCCAAGCGCTTCGCGGCGGACGCCGCGATGGAGATCACCACCGACGCCGTGCAGGTCTACGGCGGCTACGGGTTCATCAAGGAGTACCCGGTCGAGAAGCTGATGCGCGATGCCAAGATCCTCCAGCTCTACGAGGGCACCGCGCAGATCCAGCGGCTGGTCATCGCCCGCGAGACGCTGCTGCCCCGCAGGGTGGAGGAGCCGGCGCCGGCCGCGGCATGAGGGTGAGCATCCCCACGCCCGACGGGGGCGAGATGGGCGCGCACGTCTCGCTCCCGCCGGCGGGGGCCGGCCCCGGCGTGCTCGTCTTGATGGAGATCTACGGCGTCGGGTCCTACATCAAACGCGCGACCGAGCGCCTGGCGGCGCTCGGATACGTGGCGCTGGCGCCCGACCTCTACCGCCGGATCGAGCCCGGGCTGGAGATCGAGCACGACGAGGCCGGCCTGCAGCGGGCGCTGCGGACCGCGCAGCGCCTGGACCCGACGGGCGCGGAGGAGGACTCGGTGACCGCGCTTGGCGCCCTGCGCGAGCTGCCCCAGGTGGAAGGCCGCCCGGTCGGGGTGCTCGGCTTCTGCCTGGGCGGGACGCTCGCCTTCGGGGTGGCGGCGGCGGCCGAGCCGGCCGCCGCCGTCTGCTACTACGGATCGGGAATCCCCGAGATGCTCGGCCGCGCCGCCCAGATCACCTGCCCGGTGCTGCTCCACTTCGGCGGCCAGGACCCCTACATCCCGCGGGAGGCGGCCGAGCGGGTGTGCGAGGCGGCGGCGGCGCGCGCCGGGTGGGAGTGCCACATCCAGCCCGACGCCGGCCACGCGTTCGACAACCACGACGCGCCGATGTTCTCGCGCCCGGAGGCGGCCGCCCGGGCGTGGTCGCTGACCCGCGCGTTCTTGGCGCAGAACCTCCCGGTCGGCTGAGGCCGGCCTCCGGGCCGGCGCCCCACACGGTGCCGTTGAGGCCAGGCGCGGGGCCGCCGGCCCCATGCGCTCACTCGGTGGCGCTGAACTCCCAGATCGCGACGGCCAGCATCAGCAGCCCGGCCAGCGCGACCACCCCGACCTCGAGCAGGGAGGGGACCCGCCACCCCCACCAGGTCACGCCGGGCGCCAGCACGTGGCGGGCGAAGGGCGAGATGTGGAGGTGGTCGAAGACCAGGCGGCGCATCGGGTCGACGGCGTAGGTCAGCGGGTCGATCCGGTTGAGGACCTCGAGCCAGCCGGGGAGCCCCCGGGTCGGGAACAGCGCGCCGGAGATGAAGAACATCGGCATCACGATCATCTGCATGACGCCGAAGAACGACTGCATCTGCTTGATGCGCACGGCCAGCATCACGCCGAAGGCGGTGATCGTGAAGGCCAGCAGCAGCTGGAGCCCGAAGATGCCGAGGATCAGCGTGACGCTGTAGCCGACGCCGACCAGCGGCCCGAGGAGGATCATGATGATCCCCTGCAGGCAGGCGACGGTCGCGCCGCCGAGGCACTTGCCGACCACGATCGAGCTGCGGCTGACGGGCGCCACCATCATCTCGCGCAGGAAGCCGAACTCGCGGTCCCAGACGATCGAGGCGGCCGCGAACATCGCCGTGAACATCACCGCGATGCACAGGATGCCCGGGTAGATGAACGTCTTGAGGTTGACGCCGTAGGTGCCCGAGCGCGACAGCGTGTTCAGCCCCGCGCCCATCACGAACAGGAACAGCAGCGGCTGGACGAGCTGGGAGGCGATCCGGATGCGGTCGTTGACGAACCGGATCAGGTCCCGTCGCCACATGATCCGCGCCGCCCGCAGCTCCGAGTAGATCGTGCGCGGCGGGACGTGGACCTCGACGACCTCGCGGCCGAGGGCGGGCGGGGCCGGCGCCGTCGTCGTCATCGTCCGCCCCCGTGCATCATCCGCATGATCGCACGGCTCTGCTGGGCGGATGCGTCCTCCTCGGCGTCGCGGATGGTCGTGCCGGTGTAGGAGAGGAACACGTCGTCCAGCGTGGGGCGGGACACGCTGACCGAGCGGATCGGGACCCCCAGCTCGGAGAACAGCCGCGGCACGAACCGCTCGCCCGCCGCCACGCCGAAGGTCACGGCGCCCTCGGCGATCTGGGCGCTGATGCCGAAGCGCTCGCTCAGGGCGGCGATCGTGGCGGCGTCGTCCTCGGTGTGGATCATGATGCGGTCCTTTCCCACGGCCTCCTTGAGCGTCTGCGGCGCGTCCAGGGCGACGATCTCGCCGTGGTCCATGATCGCGATCCGGTCGCACCACTCGGCCTCGTCCATGTAGTGGGTGGTCATGAAGATCGTGATCTGCTCGCCCGCCTTGAGCTCGCGGATGTACTCCCAGATCGAGCGGCGGGTCTGCGGGTCGAGCCCGATCGTCGGCTCGTCGAGGAAGAGGACGCGCGGCGAGTGCATGAGGCCGCGGGCGATCTCCAGGCGCCGCCGCATGCCCCCCGAGAAGGTCCCCACCGGCGTGTTCCGGCGCTCCCACAGCCCGACCATGCTCATCACCTGGCGCATCCGCGGCTCGACGAGGCTCCGCCGGATGCCGTAGAGCTCGGCGTGGAGCCTGAGGTTCTGGGCGGCGGTCAGGTAGCTGTCCAGCGTGGGGTCCTGGAAGACCAGCCCGATGTTGCGCCGCACGTCGTCGCGCTCGCGCACCACGTCGTGCCCGGCGACGGTCGCGGTGCCGGCGGTCGGCTTCATCAGCGTGCACAGCATGTTGATCGTGGTGGTCTTCCCCGCGCCGTTGGGGCCGAGGAAGCCGAACACCTCGCCGGGCGCCACGTCGAAGCTCACGCCCCGGACCGCCTCGAGCTCGCCGAAGCGCTTCACCAGCCCGTCCACGACGATCGCCGGTCCGCCGTTGCGGCTGGCCTCACTCACCCTCGTCCTCGGCCAGGATGCGGTACAGGGCGCGGCGGGTCTCGGCCAGGGTCTGCGCCGCCCGCTCGAGCTGCCGCTGGTCGCCCGCGTGCATGACCTGGGCGGTGGCGACGGCCAGCAGCTTCAGCTGCGACTTGACCTCGCCGACCGGCGCCAGTTGCTCGTCGAGCTCCCACGGCGGCGTCGCGTCGCCGCGGGCCGCCAGGCGCTCCCGCCCCAGCTCGGTGATCTCGAACACCCTCGCGCCGGCCGGCGCCCTGACGCTCGGGGCCAGCTCGACCGTCCGGATCAGCCCCTCGTCCTCGAGCTGGGCGAGCGTCGGGTAGATCGACCCCGGGCTCGGGCGCCACCGCCCGTCGCTGCGCGCCTCGATCGTCTGCATCAGCTGGTAGCCGTTGCGCGGCTCCTCGGCGACCAGCATCAGCAGCGCCGCGCGAACGTCGCCGCGGCGCTTGCGGGCCCGGCCGCCGGCGAAGAGGATGCCGCCGATGTGCCCGAACGGCGGAGGCGGCGGGCCATGATGGTTGCCGAGACTGGCGATAGCTCGACGATATATCGTGATGGATCGGCTGTCAAGGGGCGGAGGCTGGTCACGGGATCGCGCGGAGGCCTGGCATCGGGAGAGGCGGGATGTGATCGGGTGGACCGGGCGGCGGGGCGGAGATAATCGCCGCATGGCCAGGGTTCGAGCCGCGGCGAGCTTCCCGGCGACGGTTCACCAGGCCGAGCGCTGCTGGTACGACACCGCGCGCTGGCCGGAGTTCGTCGACGAGCTGGCGCGGGTCCTGGCCGTCGAGGGCCCCTGGCCGGCGGAGGGCGCGAGCGTGGTCTGGGAGTCGGGGCCGGCCGGCCGGGGAAGGGTCGTCGAGCGCGTGGTCGCCCACGAGGCCCTGTCGGGGCAGACCGTGGACGTGTGCGACAACTCGATCAGCGGCCGCCAGTCGGTGTGGTTCGTGCCCGCCGGGGCGGGGGTGCAGGTCGTCCTCGAGCTCGACTACCGGATCAGGCGCCGCAACCCGCTCACCCCGCTGGTCGACCGGCTGTTCGTCCGGCGGCTGATGGCGGCGTCGCTGGAGCGCACCCTGTCGCGCTTCGGGATCGCGCTCCAGGGCGCACTGCGCGAGGAGGCGCGGTAGCGTGCCCGCCATGTTCGTCTTCAAGGCGGCCGTCGTCGGGGCGGGGACGATGGGCGGCGAGATCGCGCACGTCCTCGCCGGCGCCGGGGTTCCGGTGATCCTCAAGGACCTGGACGGCGAGCTGGTGGAGCGCGGGATCGCCAGGGCGCGCTCGCTGTGGCAGGCGGCGGTCGACGCTGGAAAGGTGGAGCCCTCCGAGGCCGAGCGCCGGGCGGCGCTGATCTCGGGCACCACCTCGTATGCGGGCTTCGGCGAGGTCGACCTCGTGATCGAGGCGGTGCCCGAGCGCATGGAGCTCAAGGAGGCGGTCTTCTCCGAGCTCGACGAGGTCACGCCCTCGCACGCGATCCTCGCCTCCAACACCTCCGCGCTCTCGATCACCGAGATCGGCCAGGCCACGAGCCGGCCGGACAAGGTGGTTGGCCTGCACTTCTTCTACCCGGCGTCCGTGATGCGGCTGATCGAGGTCGTGGAGGGAGAGGACACCTCGCCGGAGACCGCGGCCGCGGCCAGCGCCTTCGCCCAGCGGATCCGCAAGACGCCGATCCGCTGCGTCGACGCGCCCGGGTTCGTCGTCAACCGGATCCTGACCGCCGCCGTCGCCGAGCTGTGGCGCTTTCAGGAGCAGACCGGCAACCAGCCGCGCGAGCTCGACCGGATCGTGACCGAGGCCAAGGTGGCGCCGGTGGGGCCCTTCCAGCTGGCCGACCTGCTCGGGCTCGACACCGTCCTGCACGTCGCCGAGCACCTGCGCGACTGCTACGGCGATCGCTTCTACGTCCACGAGGGCATGCGCCGCCTGGTGGCCGAGGGCAGGCTGGGGGCCAAGTCCAAGGCCGGGTTCTATGAACACGCCTGAGGCGAGCATCGACGCCGGGAGGCTGCTCGAGCGCTTCACGCTCAAGGCGCTGGTCGAGAGCTGCCTGGTCCTGGAGGAGGGCGTCGCCTCGATGCGCGAGATCGACCTGGGGATGATGGCGGGCGCCGGGATCGTCCCGCCGCCGTTCGCGCGCGCCGACCAGGTCGGGCTCGACCGGGTGCTGAGCGCGCTCGAGCAGGCGGCGAGCGAATGGGGGGAGGCGTTCGAGCCGCCGGCGATCCTGCGCCGGCTGGTCGCGCAGGGACGGCTCGGCGTGGCGAGCGGCCAGGGGTTCTTCCCCTACCCGCGCGCCGACGCGGGGTTCGAGGAGGGGCCGGTCAAGCTCGAGCGCCGTGGCCGGGTCGCGATCGCGTGGCTCGACCGCCCGCCGGCCAACTCGATCGCGCCGGAGACCGTGGACGGGCTCGAGCGGGCCTGGCGGGCGGTGCGCGCCGACCAGGAGGTCAGGGCGCTCGTGCTCGCCTCGGCCAATCCGATGCTGTTCTGCGCCGGCGCCGACATCAAGGCGTTCACCGGGATGGACGAGGCCGCCGGGCGGGACCTCGTCGGGCGCATGCACCGTCTTCTGCGCGAGCTGGAGCGCGCGCCCGTGGTGAGCATCGCGGCCATCAACGCGGCGGCGCTCGGCGGGGGGAACGAGCTGGCGATGGCGTGCGACATCAGGATCGCGGCGCGCTCGGCGAGCTTCGGGCAGCCCGAGATCGGGCTGGGCATCATCCCCGGGTTCGGGGGGACCCAGCGGCTGCCGCGGCTGGTCGGGGCGGCGAAGGCGCTCGAGCTCAACCTGCTCGGCGAGCCAATCGACGCGCTCGAGGCCTACGAGCTCGGCCTGGTCCACCGCGTCGTCGAGGACCACGAGCTCCACGACACCGCCCTGGCCTGGTGCCGGCGGCTGGCCGAGCAGCCGCCGCTGGCCATCGAGCAGATCAAGCGCGTCTCGGCCGGGGGCGACCTGGACGAGGGGCTGGCGGCCGAAGCCGAGGCGTTTGCGGCCGTGTTCGCCTCCCAGGACGCGCGCGAGGGCATCACGGCCTTCCTCCAGAAGCGCTCGCCGAGGTTCCAGGGCCGGTGAGCGTCGCGGAGCTCGCGCGGCTGATCCGGACAGCGGATCGGGTCGTGGCGCTGACCGGCGCCGGCATATCGGTGCCCTCGGGGATCCCCGACTTCCGCTCGCCCGGGACCGGGCTGTGGGAGAACGTCGACCCGATGAAGGTCGCGCACATCGACGCCTTCATGCGCGATCCGGCGAGCTTCTGGAGCTTCTATTCGCAGCGCTTCCAGACGCTGACCGACAAGGCGCCCAACCGGGCGCACGAGGCGCTGGCCGAGCTCGAGCGGGCGGGCGTCCTTCAGGCCGTGATCACCCAGAACATCGACCAGCTGCACCGCCGCGCGGGGTCGGAGAACGTGGTCGAGGTGCACGGGACGATCGCCACCTCCTCGTGCCCCCGCTGCGCGGCGCGCTATCCGCTGGAGGAGGTCCGCCGCCGCCGCCGCGCCGATCGCGAGGGCGTGCCGAGATGCGACCTCGGACACCCGCTCAAGCCCGACGTCGTCCTGTTCGGCGAGCTGCTGCCGGCGGACGCCTACGCGGAGGCCGAGCGCCTGGCGGCCGGCTGCGACCTGATGCTGTGCATCGGCTCCTCGCTGGAGGTTCACCCGGTGGCCGGCCTGCCCGAGCTCACGCTCGCCGCGGGCGGCCGGATCGCGATCATCACCCGGGGGCCGACGCCGCTGGACCGGCGGGCGACGGTCAGGCTGGAGGGCGACGTGGTGGAGGTGCTGGAGGCGCTGCTCGCCGAGCTGGCGCTCACGCGCCGGCCACCGCCCGCGCCCTGAGCGCCGCCTCGACCCGACCGAGCACGAACTGGACCGTCTCGCGCTCAGGGGGCGGGAGGGGCCCCTCGAGCGCGGCCTGGGCGGCATCGGCCACCCGGTCGCGCTCGGCCCGCAGCTCGTCGAGGCGCTCGGCGAGCGCCTCGGCCTCCGGCTCCCCGGGCAGCTCGGCGATCGCGGCGTCCAGCGCCACGAGCAGCTGGAGGGCGGCCTCGCGCTCGCGCCCGTGGTCGAGGTCGAGCCGGGCGCGCAGCGCCAGCTCCTCGCAGGCCAGGCCGCGCTCGCGTCCGGCGAGCAGCCGGGCCAGCCGCGCCTGGGGGGCCAGCACCTTGGCACGGCGCTGGCGGTGCACGGGGGCGATCAGCTCACGCGCCTCGGTCCAGCGCCCCTCCGCCACCTCCTCGCCCAGGCCGTAGCCGACGCGGGCGACCAGCGCCTGGTGGCGGGTCAGGGGCCCCAGGTACGGGTCGGCGGTGACCAGGCGGAAGGCGTGCAGGGCGCGGTTGAGGATCGCGAGGTCGGCGGCGAGCTCGCTCTCGCCGGCCCCGGCCAGCCACTCCCCGGCGGCCGCGGCGGAGGCGAACGGCGCCGCGACGCCGATCAGGGTCGCGCGACCGGTCGCCACCGGGGCGGGATCGGGCTCCGGCCGAGCCTCACGACTGCGCGCCCGGCGGCCGATCAGCCGGTGGCGCTCGGCGGCGCCCAGCGTCGCCACCACCAGGACGTGCGAGGGCTCGCCGGGCTCGGCCTGCTGGTGGCGGAGCAGGTAGCGTCCGTCCGGCGGCCCGAGCGCCCAGGGAACCTCGATCTGGCTGAAGCGGAAGTAGGGCGGGATCGCTTGAGGCTAACCGCCGGGTGCGGTGACCTTGATCGCGTACTTGCTGGGGGCGATCGGGACGACCGGCTCGGGGATCTGGCTGATGCGGTTGATGAGCTGGATCCACTGGCCGGGTCGGAGCATGCTGGCGATCTCGGCCGAGAGCTTCTTGTTCTGCCCGTAGAGCGGGGTGTAGCTGATCTGGATCCGGTTGGCGTGGTCGGGCAGGCTGATCGTGTTGGTCTGTCCCTTGTAGCTCATCAGCGAGACGATCGCGCTGGGCCGGAAGGTGCCCTGGAGGGTGAGCAGGCGGCGGATCGTGATGTCGGTGATCGAGCCCGGCCCCTGGTGGCCCTTGATCGGGATGTTGTTGATCTTGGAGATGTCGAGCGAGGCGCCGGTCGCCCCCGCGGCGTCCACCCCGGTGGAGGCGCTCAGGCTGTGGCCGCACTCGAGGCCCGAGACGGTCGGGTCGAGGTCGGAGGCGGCCAGGAACTCGATCACGGCCAGGATCCGGCGGTCGATCAGCCCGGCCTGGATGTCGCGTCGCCCGCAGGCGTAGACGACCACGTGCGGGTCGTTGAGAACCCGGTTCTGCAGCTGCTCCTTGGACATCAGCAGGACCTGGCCGATCGAGGGGTTGCGCGCGCCGGGGCCGAAGAACGGGTTGATGCCCGCGGCGCGGTAGATGGCGGTGGCCTCCAGCAGCTTCCATCCGTCGAGGATCGGCTTGGGGTCGATGTAGGGGGCGTTCTTGCCCGCCGGGCGGATCATGAAGGTCAGGTGGGAGGCCAGCTGCGGCGTGCCGGCCCCGATCCGTCCCAGGATCGTCCCGGCGACCACGATCGCGCCCGCCCGCAGCGGCTTGAGCGTGTACTGGTTGCGCCCCAGGTGGAGCACGTCGGAGAAGTAGTTCTGGAAGTTGGAGATCGCCGGCCCGGCGTTCTGGATCTGCAAATCGCCGCCCGCCGCGAACGAGGCCGGCCGGCGCGGGTTGGCGAACAGGCGCTCCTTGACCATCGGCTGGGCGATCGTCTGCGCCGGCGCCGAGCCGGGGCGGGCGGCGGGCGCCTTGGGCGCGTGGGAGGTCTGGGTGCCCGCCGAGGCCGGCATCACCGGCAGCGAGATCGGCTTCGCGGAGGCCTCCTTGGTCGCCTTGGCCAGGCTCACGGTGGGGGCGGTCGGCTGTACGCCGGCGGTGGCCGGCGCCTTGGGCGGCGGGGCGGTGGGGATCGACAGCTGCCTGGCGATCTGCGCGGCGGTCACCCTGACCGGCTTGGGCACCGGGTACATCTTGGGGATCTGGCCCAGGTTCGCGTAGGTGTACACGTTGCCGGTGGCGTCCTGCAGCGAGATGTAGTTGCCCCACTGGGCGCTGTGGCCGACCTTGACGATCCGGCCGTCGTTGACCGCGATCACCGGCGAGTTCTGGGCGGCGAAGATCTGGGTTCCCCGGCTGGCCGGGTTGGAGTCGATCGCGATCGCCGCGTTGGCGCTCTTGACCCGCTGGTGGGCGAGCGCCACGACGTTCGAGTCCGCGTACTTGGCCGGGGCGGCGACCGGGAAGTGACCCTCCACCAGGCCGCTCAGCGCTCCGAGCAGCGCCTGCGGCATCCCGCCGATCAGCTGCGCGCGCAGCAGCACCGACTGCACGTACCAGCCGGCGTGGTTGTAGGCGAAGATCGCATGGGCCAGGTTCTTGGAGGCGCCCGCCGCGTGCAGATAGCGCGCGGCGGCGAAGATCGCGTCCACCGGGTTGTACGGGTCCGCGTAGCCCGAGCCGGTCGCGTCCACGCCGTAGCGCTTCCAGGTCGAGGGCAAAAACTGCATCCAGCCGACCGCGCCCGCGCTGGACACCGACAGGTTGCGCCCATAGTCGGTCTCGATCTCGTTGATCGCCGCCAGCACCTGCCACGGCACGTCGTACTCGATCCCCGCCGCCTGGTAGATCGGCAAGAGGAAAGGCGGGATCCGGAAGGACTCGATGAAGAAGTTCGGCACCCCGATCGGCGCCGGCCCCGGCAGCGCGAAGGAGAACGTCGGGTTGGCCGGCGTGGGAACGCCGGCCGAGGTGGTGGTCGGCGGCGTCTTGGGGGCCGGCTTGTGGGGCGCGGCCTGGGCCGGCGAGCCGGCGGAGACCGTGATGGCTCCGGCCGCGCCGCCGCTCTTGGCGCCCGCCGAGGTCGAGGGGCCGTGGTGCGCGCCCTTCTTGCCGGCTCCGGAGGGGCTGGACGGCTGCGAGGCTGAAGTCGAGGTCGAGGTCGTGGGCGGGCTGGAGGAGCTCGGCGTGGTGGAGGTCTGGCTGGTGGTCGTCGTGGGCAGCGGGGAGGTCGACGTGCTGCTCGGCACGCAGGAGGCGGAGACGCTCTTCACCGGGCCGATGTTGGGCGGCACCAGCGCCGAGGTCGGCGTGCCGGGCGGGGCGCTGACCGTGAAGGTCATCGTCGTCCCGCTGAGCAGCGTCACCGTCACCGTGCACTCGTCCGCGGAGGCGGCCGGAATCGACGCCACGCCGAGCGTGAGCAGGATGGACCCCAGCGCGGCCGCGGCGATTCTCAGCTTTCGTCCTCTCAACACGCTCGGCTAGCTCCTCCCGCCAGTTCGGTTGCGCACCGCGCCTCCGTCCCGGATCCAGGACGGCGAGCGACGGAAGCTAACGAGTGAGGATGAGCTTTGCAACGGGGAACTGTCGGTCGATCGGGTTGGCCCCACCGCCCGGGCCGCAGCGCACGCCGGGCGTTTGGAGCACCATCGGCCAAATAACGACCGCACTGTAGCTTTGCTTGTGCAAGGGGACGACGAAGTTTGCGAGGAGCCGGGGCGGTCCGCTACCCTGATGTTCAACTTGAGGTTGATACTTGTCTCGGTGGCGACGGACCGCCTGCCATCCGGGTAGAGTCCGCGACCGTGGCCGATGGGCAAGACGAGAGCCTGCGCGCCCGCGTCACGCGGCAGGGCGAGGAAGCGATCGGCAAGCTCGCGCAGGAGCTTTTGGAGAACCCCGTCGTCAGCGGCGCCATCGCCGCCGCCTTCGAGACCCGCGAGCGCGCGATGAAGGCCCAGGAGGTGGCGCTCGGGGCGCTCAACCTCCCCTCGGCGGGCGATCTGGAGCGGCTCACGCGCCGGCTGCGATCGGTCTCCCAGCGGCTGGAGGCGATCGAGGACGCGCTGGACGGCGTCCAGCAGCGCCTGCAGAGCGTGAGCACGGCCACCCTCGAGGCCCGCCTGGCGTCGATGGAGGCGGCGCTGGCCCGCATCGAGGAACGGCTCGGCGAGCGGGCTGGCGCGGGCGAACCCGCGGGCGGCTCCGCCGCGGGCGCCCGCGCGGGCGGCTCCTAGCCGGCGAGCGCGCGCAGCGCCGCGGCGGCGACCGCGCCCAGCCGCCGCTCGCCCTCGCGCAGCGCGCCGGGCGCGATCCGGACGCGGCGGGGGATGAGCAGGTCGGAGACGAGCAGCAGCGAGCCCGCCTGCAGCCCCCGGCGGCGGGCGAGGGCGAGCAGCGTCGCGCTCTCCATCTCGACCGCCAGCGCGCCCATCGCGACCCACCGCCCCAGCGCGCCATCGGGCGTGTCGTAGAACAAATCGACGCTGGCCACGGCGCCCGACCTCGCCCCCCGATCGCCGCAGGCGGCGGTCAGCGCATCGAGCACCCGGGGGTCGGCCGGCAGCGCCCCGCCGGCGCCCAGGGCCTGGCTGGTCCCGTCGGCCGGGATCGCCTCGGCGACGAGGAGCAGGTCGCCGAGCTCGAGCGCCGGGTCCAGCGCGCCGCAGGTGCCCACGCGGACGAGCTGCCGGGCGCCCAGCTCGGCCAGCTCGGTCACGACGATCGCCGCGCTCGGGCCTCCCATGCCCGTGCTCTGGATCGTCATCTGCAGGCCGTCGCGCGTCGTGCCGGTGTAGCCCCACAGTCCGCGGTTGTGGTTGAACATCGTCGGCTTCTCCAGCAGCGACTGGGCGAGGAGCAGCGCGCGGCCGGGGTCGCCGGGGAGCAGCACCCGCTCGGCCAGGGGGGCGGTGGGGTGCAGGTGGATCGTGGTCGTCGTCGTCTCGTCTGTCACACGCGCGCGAGGCCGCCGGGCGAGGAGGGTGCGAGGGGGAGCCACGGCCCGCACCCCGACACTAGACTGCCGCGTCATGACGCGTCCAGGAACCGGGCCTCGAGCGCCCCTGGGCCGATGACCGCGTTCAGGTCGGCGGAGGAGTTCCGCGAGGTCATGGACCGGACCTTCCGGATCATGAGCGAGGATCCGGAGATGGGACCCAAGCTGCGGGACGCCGACACGCCGCAGCAGTTCCGGTTCACCGACCTCGACATGGTCGTCAACATCCGGGCGGGCGCGCCGGACGAGCCGAATCTCGCGTGGGAGTGGTCGGACGAGGTCGACTGGGAGCCGCGGGTGAAGCTGGAGATGAACTCCGAGACGGCCAACCGCTACTTCCAGGGCAAGGAGAACGTCGCGATCGCGATCGCGCGGCGCAAGATCAAGGCGGGGGGGGACGTCCGGGCGGCGCTCACCATCCTCCCCATCACCCGGCCGCTGTTCGAGCGCTACCGGGAGATGATCGCGGCCGAGTACCCGCACCTGGAGGTCTGATTGCGACCCAAAGCCGCCGCGTGGGCGTTGACAGATGCGGCCGCGACGGGTAGACCTTGCCGATCGGCACGGCAACAGGCCGGAGCGTAGGAGCGCCTGCGGGGCCGACCCGCAGGTTCCTGCGAGGCGCCGCCGGAAACGAGACGAGCGCCAACGGCCGACGCAGCGGGCCGTAACGCCCGCAGGTGGCGGGGTCTCGCTCTCCACGAGGTCCCGCCACCCGACCTGCGGCGAGCGGCCGAGGCGCCGAGGAGACACGCGCGAGAATCTGCCCGTGGCCAGCAACCGAGTGAAGAGGCGCGCGCGCGGCGACGGCCAGCCCGTGTTGTCGCTCCAGGAGGCCGCCGAGCGCGCCGGGGTCTCCGCCCAGACGCTGCGGCGATGGGTCCGCCAGGGCCTGATCCCCAACTACGACGGCGGGTGGACGCCGGGCGCCGTGGGCCACGCGCGGATCGTGGCGCGCCTGCGCGAGCGGGGGCACTCGCTGCCGGAGATCAGGCGGGCGACCGAGGAGGGGCGGCTCGCCTTCGGCTACATCGAGGAGCTCTTCCCGCTCCAGCACGACTCCACCTACACGCTGCGGGAGGCCGCGCGCGAGACCGGGCTCGAGCCGGCGCTGATCGAGCGGGTGATCGCCGCGCTGGGCATGAGCCCCGTCCAGGCCCAGGCCCTCTCGGCCGAGGACGTGCATCTGCTGCGCTACGTGGCGGCCGTCCTGGCCGCCGGGCTGCCGCTGGTGGCGATGCTCCAGCTGGTGCGCGTCTACGGGCAGGCGATGGCGCAGGTGGCCGACGCCGAGGTGCGGCTGTTTCACCTCTACGTCCACGAGCCGCTGATGCGCTCGGGCGCCACCGGGGTCGAGATGGCGGACGAGATGCTGGCCATCACCCGCGAGCTTCTGCCGCTGGCCTCGCCGGTGATGGACCAGGTGCACCAGCGCTACCTGCAGCACTTCGTCGAGCAGGACGTGATCGGGCACATGGAGTCCGACCTGGACGGGGAGATGCTCGACCTGGGCCGCCTGCGGGTGGCGATCGCCTTCGCCGATCTGGCCGGCTACACGCGCCTGACCGAGGAGGAGGGCGAGCTGGAGGCGGTGGACGCCGTCGAGCGGTTCGTCGAGGCGGTGGAGACGACCCTGCCCGACGACGCTCGCGTGATCAAGACGATCGGCGACGAGGTGATGGTCGTGGGGTCGGACGCCGGGGCGCTGGTCGACTGGGGGGTCGGCTTCCAGCAGCTGTTCGCCGACGAGCGCCCCCAGCCCCGGATCGCCATCCACTACGGCGACGCGCTGTACCGGGACGGCGACTACTACGGGCGCGACGTCAACATCGCCTCCCGCGTGGCGGCGCGCTCGGCCGGCGGGGAGGTGCTCGTCACCCGGCCGGTGGTCGAGCGCGCCGGCCCGCACCTGGAGTTCGAGCGGATCGCCGAGGTGCGGCTGCGGGGCTTCACCGAGTCGACCGAGATCTTCCTGGCGCGCCAGGTGCCCCAGCGGGGATGAGCGACGAGCCGACGGGGATGAGCGACGAGCCGACGGGGATGAGCGACGAGCCGACGGGGATGAGCGACGAGCCGACGGGGATGAGCGACGACCTGCTCGAGCCGGTCCGCGCCCAGGGCCTGCTGGCCGCCGGCCGCCCGGTGGTCGTGCTGCTCTCCGGAGGCCGCGACTCGGTCTGCCTGCTGGATCTGGCGGTGCGGATCGCCGGGGCCGAGGCGGTGCGCGCGCTGCACGTCAACTACGGCCTGCGGGACGCGGCGGCCGAGGACGAGGCCCACTGCCGGGCGCTGTGCGAGCGCCACGGGGTCGGGCTGGAGGTCACGCGGCCGCGCCGGCCCGAGTCGGGCAACCTCCAGGCGTGGGCGCGCGCGCAGCGCTATGGCGCCGCGGCGCGGCTGGCCTGCCGGCTCGGCGCCGAGGTGGCCGCCGGCCACACGGCCACCGACCAGGTGGAGACGATCCTCTACCGGCTGGCCTCCTCGCCCTCGCGCCGGGCGCTGCTGGGGATGCGCCCGCGCGACGGCCGCCTGATCCGGCCGCTGCTTCCCTTCACGCGCGAGCAGACCGCGCGCCACTGCCGCGCACGCGGGCTGGGCTGGCGGGAGGACGAGTCCAACGCCACCCCCCAGTTCGCCCGCGGGCGCGTCCGGGGCGGGCTCGTGCCCGCGCTGGAGGCGATCCACCCGGCCGCGGTGGCCAACGTCCTGGCCCTGGCCGACATCCTGCGGGGGGAGGCCGAGGTGCTCGACGCGCTCCTCGACGAGGTGCTCGACGGCCGGGAGGAGATCGAGCTGGCGCGGCTGCGCGAGCTGCCCCCGGCGCTGCAGCGGCTGGTGGTCCAGCGGCTGGCGGACGGGGCCGCCGACGGGCCGGCGGCGGGCGCCGCGCGGCGAGCCGACGAGGTGGCGGCGCTGGGCGACGACGCTGCGCTCGATCTGCCGCACGGCGTGCGGGCGGTCGCCAGCTCGGGGGTGCTGCGCTTTCTGCCGACGCCTCCGATCGCCCGTCATAGGATCAGGCCGTGAGCGACGACGGCCAGATAGGCGAGGTCCTGGTTCCCGCCGAGGCGCTCGAGCGCCGGGTGCGGGAGCTGGCGGCGGAGATCTCGCGCGACTACGCCGGGCGCGACCTGATGCTGGTGGGCGTGCTCAAGGGCGCGGTGTTCTTCCTCTCCGACCTCATGCGCCACCTGGAGATCCCGGTGGAGGTCGACTTCATGGCCGTCGCCTCCTACGGGTCGGCGACCAAGTCCTCGGGGGTAGTGCGGATCCTCAAGGACCTCGACGCGGCGATCGAGGGCCGCGACGTGCTGATCGTGGAGGACATCGTCGACTCGGGCCTGACCCTCCAGTACCTGCTCCGCAGCCTGGCCTCCCGCAACCCGCGCTCGCTCGAGGTGTGCGCGCTGCTGATCAAGCCCGAGCGCCAGAAGGTGGAGCTGCCCGCCCGCTACGTCGGCTTCGAGATCCCCAACACGTTCGCGATCGGGTACGGGCTCGACTACGGCGAGCGCTACCGCAACCTCCCCTACGTGGCGGCCCTCAAGTAGGCGAAAACCCTCGTGCAGGCCTGCCGGAGCGGGAAAATCAACTGCTACGCTAGGCAATTCCGCCCGTCCGGCCGGTGCGGCGGGACGCGCGAGGTAACGACATGAGCAGGTTCTTCAAGAGCGCCGCCTTCCCGATCCTGATCGTGGTCGTGCTGGCGTTCTTCGCCCAGAAGCTGATCGGGACCTCGGGCCACACCCAGCGCCAGACGTTCGGAAACCTGATCCAGGAGCTGCAGACGGGCCAGGTCAGGAGCCTGTCGCTGCACGAGAAGGACAACACGGTCAACGTCACGCTGACCAACAACCAGAAGTACACGGTCGGCTATCCGGACTCCTACGCGCCGGAGCTGATCCGGTTGGCGACCAGCCACGTCCCCGCCAACGACTTCGACATCCAGGGCAAGTCGACCAGCGGGTGGCTCTCGCTGCTGACCTACATCCTGCCCTTCCTGCTCTTCCTCGGGTTCTGGTTCTTCCTCATGAACCAGGTCCAGGGCGGCGGCTCCAAGGTGATGTCGTTCGGCAAGTCGCGCGCCAAGCGGATGTCGGTCGACTCGCCCAAGATCACCTTCCGCGACGTGGCCGGCGTGGACGAGGCGGTGGAGGAGCTCCACGAGATCAAGGAGTTTTTGGAGAACCCGAAGAAGTTCCAGGCGCTGGGCGCGCGGATCCCCAAGGGGGTGCTCCTCTACGGGCCGCCGGGCACCGGCAAGACGCTGCTGGCGCGCGCGGTGGCGGGCGAGGCGGGCGTCCCGTTCTTCTCCATCAGCGGCTCTGACTTCGTCGAGATGTTCGTCGGCGTGGGCGCCTCGCGGGTGCGCGACCTGTTCGAGCAGGCCAAGCAGAACAGCCCGTGCATCATCTTCATGGACGAGATCGACGCGGTGGGCCGCCACCGCGGCGCCGGGCTCGGCGGCGGCCACGACGAGCGCGAGCAGACGCTCAACCAGCTGCTGGTCGAGATGGACGGCTTCGAGATGAAGGACAACATCATCCTGATCGCCGCCACCAACCGGCCGGACATCCTGGACCCGGCGCTGCTGCGCCCCGGCCGCTTCGACCGCCAGATCGTCGTCGACCGGCCCGACCGCACGGGCCGCCGGAAGATCCTCGAGGTCCACACCCGCGGCAAGCCGCTGGCGCGCGACATCGACATCGACGCGCTGGCCGGCCAGACCCCCGGGTTCACCGGCGCCGATTTGAGCAACCTGGTCAACGAGGCGGCGCTGCTGGCGGCCCGCAACGGCAAGCGCGAGATCACCCAGGACGAGCTGGAGGAGGGGATCATGCGGGTGATCGCGGGGCCGGAGAAGAAGACCCGCGTGATGTCCGACAAGGAGCGCCGGGTGACGGCGTTTCACGAGATGGGCCACGCGATCGTCGGCCACTACCTGCCCAACGCCGACCCCATCCACAAGATCTCGATCATCTCGCGCGGCCAGGCGCTCGGCGTGACGATCTCGCTGCCCGGCGAGGACAGGTTCCTCACCACGCGCGCCGAGCTGCTCGACACGATGGCGATGACGCTCGGCGGGCGGGCGGCCGAGGAGATCGTCTTCGGCGAGGTGACGACCGGCGCGGCCAACGACCTGGAGCGGGTGACCCAGACCGCCAAGCAGATGGTCATGCGCTTCGGCATGTCCGAGAAGCTCGGCCCCCGCGTGTTCGGCCACGACCACGGGCAGCCGTTCCTGGGGCGCGAGTTCTCCGCCGAGCCCGACTACTCGGACGAGATCGCCCGCGAGATCGACGACGAGATCCGCCGCATCGTCGAATCCGCCCACGTCCAGGCCAAGGACATCCTCACCAACTACCGCGAGTCGCTGGACAAGCTCTCGGAGATCCTGATCAAGCGGGAGACGATCGAGAAGGAGCAGTTCGAGGCGCTGCTCTCCGGCCAGACCGAGGAGGAGGTCTTCGGCGCCGAGGCGCCGCCGCCGCCGGAGGTCCCGATTCCGCCCGCCTCGCCCGAGCGCGCCCCCGGCCGCGAGGGCCCCAGGCCGCTGCCGCGACCGGGGCTGGCCGGCGGGACGGCCGAGTAGCCGCGCCGGGGTCCGCCTCTCCGCGCGAGGATCCGCCCTTTGCTACCTGGGCAGCGGCGGGTGGAGGCCCTGCCGGTGGCACGCCGCCAGGCCCCGGGAGAGGCCGGGCGCCGCGGCGAGCCTCGGCGGCCTGAGGAACGCCGGCGGGCGGGCGAAGTCGAAGTAGTCGGTCATCGGGTGGGCGTTGGCGTCGCGGAAGGTCATCGCCGGCAAATTCCACTTGCGCTCGATGAAGGCGGTGATGGAGGTCAGGTCCTGGGTCACGCTCGACACGTAGCCGGCGCGGGCCCAGGGTGAGACCACGATCAGCGGCACGCGGAAGCCGTAGCGGTCGTAGGCGCCGGGCACGTCGCCGGGTCCCAGCATCGGCGGGATCGAGTCGGGCCGCGGCGCGCGCGGGGGCGGCACGTGGTCGTAGTAGCCCCCGTGCTCGTCGTAGGTGATGAACAGCGCGGTGTGCCTCCAGCCGGGGCCGTGCATCAGCGCGTGCACCACGCTGGCCAGGAACCGCTCGCCGACCTGGATGTCCTGGGGGTTCTCCTCCGAGGTCGTGACGTAGTTGGGGTCCAGGAAGGTGAACTGGGGCAGGCGCCCGGCCGCCGCGTCGGCGAAGAAGCGCTCCATCTTGCGAAACCGGCTGCCGCGCGCCGCGGTGACCGTGCCCGGGACGATCGCCGGAGACGGCGCGTCCTCGAAGTAGTCGGCCCAGTCGATCCCGTGAGCGTCGAGGCGGTCGAAGATCGTGCCGTTGGCGGCCGGCGTGTGAAACGTGGTCTGATCGGTGGAGATCGTGCCCGACGCGGTGCCGGTGAAGAAGAAGCGCCGGTTGGGATAGGTCTGGGCGAGGGTCGAGGCGAAGAAGCGCTGGCCGAGCGGGAAGTGCTCGAGGAGCGAGTAGGTGAACGGAAGGTCGCGCCGGTCCCAGAAGCGCATCGCGATCGGCCCGCTGGCGCGGACGAAGCCGTCGTTGCGCCCGCCGTCGAAGGATTGGTGGCTCGCGTTCCAGCTCTGGCTGGGCCGGCGGGGAAGCTGGCAGGGAGAGGCGGCGTGGCTGGCGCGGACGCGACCGCCGCCGGGGGACGGGTTGCCGTCGAGGACGCGGCCGCGGCGGACCGACAGGCCGTCCACACCCGCCCGGCCGGGCACCTGCCAGGGCACCATCCCCAGCAGGTTGTCGAACGAATGGTTCTCCATGATCACGACTACCACGTGGCGGATCTGGGGCATGGTCGGCGTGCCCGCCGGCAGGTGGGGGAACGGCAGGCTGTCGGGCCGGCGCCGCCGCGCCTCGCCGGCCACCGCCCTCGCCCAGGCGGGCAGCCCGCCCGCGGCCAGCGCAGCCCCCGCGCCGGCGGCGCCGCGCAGCAGCGTCCGGCGGCTGATCGGCGGGTCGGTGCGGGGCGGGGAGCTCAGGTGCGGGACACTACCTCCCGTGTCACCCGGAAGAACGCTCATCGCGCTGGCCCGCGTGGGGCTGCCCGCGGCGATCGCCGCGGCGGGGGTGGCCGGGATCGTCATCGGCCACGGGAGCGTCAACAGCGCCAGCGCCGCCGCGGGGGTGGGGCTGATCATCGTGGCGCTGATCGTGTGGATGCTCGGGTGGATGTTCCGGATGAGCGTCGCGTCCAACCGCGACCGCGAGCGCGAGGAGGAGGCCAGGCGCTACTTCGACCGACACGGGCGCTGGCCGGATGAGTAGCCGGCCGGCGTTCGTCGTGATGGGCGTGGTGAACGTGACGCCCGACTCGTTCTCCGACGGCGGCCGCTACCTGGACCGCCGGGCCGCCGTCGAACACGGACTCGAGCTGGTCGCCCAGGGTGCGGCGATCGTCGACGTCGGCGGGGAGTCGACCCGCCCGGGCGCCGAGCCGGTGCCGGAGGCCGAGGAGCTCGCCCGGGTCCTCCCCGTGATCCGGGGCCTCGCCGACGCCCGCCCCCGGGCGCGGATCTCCGTCGACACCGCCAAGGCGGCGGTGGCCGCCGCCGCGCTGGAGGCCGGGGCCGAGATCGTCAACGACGTCACGGCGCTGCGCGGGGATCCCGAGATGGCGGGGGTGATCGCCCGGGCCGGCGCGGGATGCTGCCTCATGCACATGCGGGGGGAGCCCCGGACGATGCAGATCGACCCCCGCTACGACGACGTGGTCGGGGAGGTGAGGGAGTTCCTCGCCGAGCGTCTGCGGTTCGCCGTGCGGCAGGGCATCGACCCGGAGGGGATCATGCTCGATCCCGGCATCGGCTTCGGCAAGACCACCGAGCACAACCTCGAGCTGATCGCCGGGCTCGGGGAGCTGGCCGAGCTCGGCCGCCCCGTCCTGGTCGGCACCTCGCGCAAGTCGTTTCTGGGCCGGCTCACCGGACGGCAGGACCCCTCCGAGCGCCTGGCGGGGACGATCGCCACGTGCGTGATGGCCTTCGAGCGCGGCGCCAGCGTCTTCCGCGTCCACGACGTGGCGCCCGTGCGCGACGCGCTCCAGGTGGCGGCTGCTACGGTCGCGCCACGATGGAGGACGACGAGTTCGACGAGGTAGAGGAGGACGAGGAGGAGGGGCACCCCGAGCCGGAGGTGACGATCGAGGTCTCGGGGCTCTCGCTCTACACGCACGTGGGCGTCACCGCGGCCGAGCGCGAGGTGGGCCAGCGCCTCCTGCTCGACCTGCGCCTCGACGTCGGCGACTGCGACGCGACCGTGACCGACCGGCTCGAGGACACCGTGGACTACTCGGCGGTGTGCGAGCTGGCCAACCTGGTCGCGCAGCAGCGCTCCTACCGGACGCTCGAGCGGCTGTGCGCGGCGATCGCCGATCGCCTGCTGGAGCGCTACGAGCTGGGGGCGGTGTGGGTCAAGGCGGCCAAGCCCGAGCCCCCGATGGCGCTCCCGGTCTCCGAGGTCTCTGTGGAGGTCTGGCGCCAGGCCGGGGAGTGAGCTCGTGCCGGGCGGCTACCTCGGCCTCGGATCCAACGTCGGGGACCGGCGCGCCCACCTCGAGCGGGCGCTCGCCGCGCTCGCAGCCCGCGGCGTGCGGGTGCTCGGCTCCTCCAGCGTGTACGAGACCGAGCCGGTCGGCCTGGTCACCGACCAGCGCGAGTTCCTCAACGCGTGCCTGCGAATCGAGACCTCGCTCGAGCCCGACGGGCTCCTGGACGCGTGCAAGGCGGTGGAGCGCGAGCTGGGGCGGCGCCCCGGCGGCCCCCGCCACGGCCCGCGGCCGATCGACGTCGACGTCCTGCTGCTCGACGGCGTCGAGTACCGCTCCGAGCGTCTCGTGCTCCCCCATCCCGAGGTCACCTCGCGGCGCTTCGTGCTCGTGCCGCTGCTCGAGCTCGACCCGGGTCTGAGCCTGCCCGACGGCCGGCGCCTGGCCGACGTCCTGGCCGAGCTGCCAGCCGGCACGCAGGCGGTCGCCCGGGCCGGTCCGCCGCTGCACTAGGGTTGCGCCGATGCTGCTGGTGGTCGACGTCGGCAACACCCAGACGCATTTCGGCGTCTACCCGGAGGGGGCGAAGGAGGTCTCCGAGCACTGGCGCTTCGCGACCGTGCGCGAGTCGACGGGCGATGAGCTGGGCGCCGCCCTCTCCAACCTGCTGGCCCTGCGCGGGCTGTCGTTCGACGACGTCGACGCGTCGATCGTCTCCTCCACCGTGCCTCAGCTCTCCGAGCAGTGGACGGCGATGGCCGAGCGCTACCTGGGCCACACGATGCTCGTCGTGGGGCCCTCGATCCGCACCGGGATGCCGATCCGGATCGACAACCCGCGCGAGGTCGGCGCCGACCGCCTGGTCAACGCGGTCGCCGCGTATGACCGGATGCGCCAGTGCTGCGTCGTGGTCGACTTCGGGACCGCCATCACCTACGACGCGGTGTCCGACGCCGGCGAGTACCTGGGCGGCATCATCACCCCCGGCGCCGAGATCTCGCTCGATGCCCTGTATGACCGGGCGGCCAAGCTGCCCAAGGTGGAGGTGGCCGAGCCACGGTCGCTGATCGGCAAGTCGACCGTCGACGCGATCCGCAGCGGGATCGCCTTCGGCTACGCCGGCCAGGTGGAGGGGATCGTGCGGCGGCTGCGCCGTGAGCTCGGCGAGGAGATGAAGGTGATCCTCACCGGCGGCCTGGCCCACGTCGTGGTGCCGTTCATCCGCGAGTCGATCGACGAGGTGGACGATCTGCTCACGCTGACGGGGCTGCGGCTGATCTGGGAGCGGAATCGGGCGTGACCGGCTCCTCGGGCTCCCGCAGCTCGGGGATCGGGACCTCGGGGGTGCGGGCGACGGTGGCGGCCAGGATCAGGAAGGTCAGGCGGCGCCGGTCCTCCGGGTGCTCGGCGGCGTAGTCCTCGTAGCGGTCCAGCAGCCAGCGGATGGCCGCGAACACGGGGTAGTCGTCGACCTCCTCGGGGACGTCGCAGGCCAGCCGGGCGAGCGCGATCAGCTCGGCGGCGTCGGCCCCGCGCATCGAGGCGATGGCGGCCAGGAGCAGGAACTCGGCCACGCGGTCGAGCAGCAGGTGGGCGGCGCGCTCGTGCTCGCCGACCGGCGGGCCGGCGGGGACGAGCGGCTCGCCGGCGGCGATGCGCAGCGCCTGCTCGGAGCCGATCGAGCGGATCGCGGCCGGGGAGAGCCCCACCTGAAGCGCGGAGCGCAGCTGGAAGGCGGCCGCGTGGCCGGGGGCCCCGTAGGGCGCGTCGGAGGCGAACACGATCTGGCCCGGGGGCACGAGCGAGAACAGCGTCTGGAGGTCGGCGGGCATCCACCACGAGGTGTCGAACAGGAGGTTGGGGTAGTCCGCCGCCACCCGCCAGATCCACGACAGGTCGCAGATCGCGGCGTGGGCGAGGATCAGGCGCGCGTCGGGGAACTCGCCCGCCAGCTCGACGGCGTGCAGCCCGAGCGCGGGGATGCCGCGGCCGGCGTGGATCAGCACCGGCAGCCGGCGCTCGTGGGCCAGCGCGACGAGCGATCGCACGCCGGGATGGTCGAGGGTGAAGCGCTCGGCCCGTGGGTGGAGCTTGATGCCGCGGGCGCCGGCGTCCAGGCACCGCTCGGCCTCGGGCACCGGGTCGGCGTGGGGGTCGACGCGGCAGAAGGCGACGAGCAGCCCGTCGCTGGCGCGCGCGGCCTCGAGCACCGCGTCGTTGGCCGCCGAGTATCCGCCGGGCTCGTGCATCGGGAAGACGAAGGCTCCCCGCGCCCCCGCCAGCTCGAGGAGCGCCACCAGCTCCTCCGGGCTCTGGCGCATCCCGTCGGGGTCGTTGCGCCCCAGGTGGGTGTGGGCGTCGAAGAGCTCCAGGCCCTCGACCTGGTCGCGGACCACCTCGGTCCACGGCCTGAGCAGCTCTCCCAGCCTCATGGACGGATTCGTACCATGAACGGCTCATGGGCCATTCGCTCACCGACTCCTGGACGCTGGGCGGGATCCGGATCCCCAACCGGCTGGTGCTGGCGCCGCTGGCCGGGATCGGCAACTGGTTCGTGCGGCTTCAGGCCAAGCGCTACGGCGCCGGCCTGGCCGTCTCGGAGATGGTCTCGAGCTTCGCCGTGCACTACCGCAACGAGCGCACCCTGCGGGAGCTGTTGCGCATCCACCCCCAGGAGCACCCGGTCTCGGTGCAGCTGTTCGGCCAGGATCCCGACGTGATGGCCTCGGCCGCCGAGCGGGTCGCCGCCGCCGGCGCCGACCTGATCGACATCAACATGGGCTGTCCGGTGCCCAAGGTGTGCAAGACGGGCGCGGGGGCCGCGCTGCTGGCCGAGCCGGAGCGGGCGCTCGCGCTCGCCCGCGCCGCGGCGCGCGGCAGCGGGCTGCCGGTGACTGTCAAGCTGCGCTCCGGGCAGCGTCCGGGCGATCTCTCGGGCGTGGAGCTGGCCCGGCGGCTGGCCGCCGAGGGGGCGGTGGCCGCGGTGGCGATCCACCCCCGCCACGCCTCGCAGCGCCACCGGGGCAAGCCCGATCTCCGTCTGGCCGCCGAGCTGGTGGCGGAGCTGCCGGTGCCGCTGCTGATCTCGGGCGGCCTGCACACGCCGGAGGCGGTGCGGGAGGCCTTCGAGGCGACCGGCGCCGCGGGGGTGCTCCTGGCCCGCGGCTCGCTGGGCAACCCCTGGCTCTTCCAGCAGCTGCTCGGACAGCGCGCGAGCGAGCCCGAGTCCGAGGAGGTCCTGGCCGAGCTGGACTGGGTGATCGAGCGGGCGGTCGAGCATCTGGGCGAGGAGCGCGCCGGCCGCTACCTGCGCAAGTTCTACCCCTGGTACGCCGAGCGGCTCGGGGCCGGCCGCGCGCTGGTGGCCTCGCTGCAGTCCGCCCCGACGCCCGCGCGGGCGCGGGCGCTGCTGGCGGGCTGCGCGCCGGCTCGGGCGGCGGCCTGAGGGCGCCGCGGTCCGGGGCTATACTCATCCGCTCGCAAAGGGCTGGCGCGTACCGATCCCCGCTGTAAACGGCGGGTTTTCTTGCGTCTGTCCTCGGAATTCGACAGCGAGTAGAGCGATGCCCAAGGACGTGATCCTCACACCCGAAGGACTAGCCAACCTCAAGTCCGAGCTCGAGGAGCTGACCACCCGTCGCCGCCGCGAGGTGGCCCAGCGGATCAAGGAGGCGCGCGAGTTCGGCGACATCTCGGAGAACGCCGAGTACGACGACGCCAAGAACGAGCAGGCGATGCTCGAGGCGCGGATCGCCCAGCTGGAGGAGAAGCTCCGCTCGGCCACCGTGATCGACGCCTCCTCGATCTCCAACGACGTCGTCGGCGTGGGCTCGATCGTCCACGTCAAGGACGAGGGCGGCAAGTCGACCAAGTACACGATCGTCGGCTCGGCCGAGGCCAGCCCGGCGGAGATGAAGCTCTCCAACGAGTCGCCCGTCGGCAAGGCGCTGATGGGGCGCAAGCGCGGGGAGGAGGTCGTGATCTCCACGCCGCGGGGCGAGCGCCGGCTCAAGATCACCAAGATCGACGTGGCGAGGTAGGGCGGCGAGGCGGTGGCGGGCGAGCAGGCGGGCGAGCCCTCCGACGTCTTCGCCGTCCGGCGGCGCAAGCTCGAGGCGCTGCGGGCCGCGGGGGTCGAGCCGTTCCCCCACCGCTTCGAGGGAGTCGAGCCGATCGCGGCCGTGCGGGCGGCGCACGAGGGGCTGGCCGCCGGCCAGGAGACCGGCGCGCGCCATCGCGTCGCCGGCCGCCTGACGGCCCGGCGCGGCCAGGGCAAGATGGCCTTCCTGGACCTCGTCGACCGCAGCGGCCGCATCCAGCTCCAGGCGCGGGTCGACGAGCTGGGCGCCGCGGGCATGGATCGCCTGCTCGAGCTCGACCTGGGCGACGTGGTGGGGATCGACGGGGTGGCCTTCTGCTCGCGCCGGGGCGAGCTGACGCTGCGCGTGCTGGGCTTCCAGCTGCTGGCCAAGTCCCTGCGCCCGCCGCCGGAGAAGCACCACGGTCTGCGCGACGTGGAGCTGCGCTTCCGCCACCGCGAGCTCGACCTGATGGCCAACCGGGAGGTCAGGGAGCGCTTCGTGCTCCGGGCGCGGGTCGTCTCGGCGGTGCGGCGCTTCCTCGACGGGCAGGGGTTCGTCGAGGTCGAGACCCCCGTGCTCCAGCCGCTCTACGGCGGCGCGCTGGCCAGGCCGTTCACCACCCACCACAACGCGCTCGACCGCACGTTCTATCTGCGGATCGCCACCGAGCTGTACCTCAAGCGGCTGATCGTCGGCGGGCTGGAGCGGGTCTACGAGCTCGGCAAGGACTTCCGCAACGAGGGCGTCGACTCAACCCACAACCCGGAGTTCACGATGCTGGAGTGGTACGAGGCCTACGCCGACTACATGGCGGTCGCCCAGCGCTTCGAGCAGCTGGTGGACTTCGTGGCCCGGGAGATCGGGTACGCGGGGGAGATCGACTTCACGCCCCCGTGGCGGCGGGAGCGGCTCGATGAGGCGATCCGGGCCCGCACCGGAATCGAGATCGGCGCCTCCTCGGATCGCCAGGCGCTGGCGGCGCAGATGGCGGCTCGGGGCCTCCCCGTGCCGGAGGAGGACAGCTGGCCCCAGCTGGTCGACGAGCTGGTGCAGAAGCACGTCGAGCCGACGCTGCAGGCGCCGACCTTCCTGCTCGACTATCCGGTCGAGCTCTCGCCGTTCGCCAAGCGACACCGCTCCGAGGAGGGCCTGGTCGAGCGCTTCGAGGCGTTCGTGGCGGGCATGGAGATCGCCAACGCGTTCACCGAGCTCAACGACCCCGACGAGCAGCGCCGCCGCTTCGAGGCCCAGCGCGAGCTGGCCGCCCGCGGCGACGAGGAGGCCCAGCCCTACGACGAGGCGTTCCTGGAGGCCCTGGAGCACGGGATGCCTCCCACCGGGGGGATCGGGGTGGGGATCGACCGGCTGGTGATGGTGTTGTCGGGGGCGCGCTCGATTCGGGAGGTCGTCCTCTTCCCGGCGATGCGCGACTAGCGCTCCGGGGCTCCGAGCGGCCCGTCGCGCCGCGCGGCGGCCCCGAGATCCGGCGATTGAGCGCGCTCGGACCGGGAATAGATGCTCCGGGCCCCCGGAAGGGGGTGATAGGCCATTGCTAGACTGAGCTATGCCCGGATACGAGACCGTTTCGCTCATCCCGGTCGGCCGCGCGGCCGATGATGGGTTAGACGGCAGTATCGGCGTCCCCGCAGAACAGGGATCGCGAACCACGACTCTGGCAGCGTAGGGAGCTAGACCGGACCACTCCTCGACCGACCAACCGCCCGAGTACCGCCACAAAGAGAAGGACCATGTTCGAGCGATTCACAGAACGAGCCCGCCAGGTGGTCGTCCTGGCCCAGGAAGAGGCAAGGACGCTCAAGCACAACTACATCGGGACCGAGCACATCCTGCTCGGCCTTTTGCGCGAGGAGGAGGGCCTGGCCGCGCGGGTGCTCGAGTCGCTGGACATCACGGTCGAGCGCGTCCGCGCCCAGGTGGTGCGGATCGTCGGCTCCGGCGAGGAGGTCACCTCGGGGCAGATCCCGTTCACGCCGCGGGCCAAGAAGGTGCTGGAGCTGGCGCTGCGCGAGGCGCTCAGCCTCGGTCACAACTACATCGGGACCGAGCACATCCTGCTCGGCCTGGTGCGCGAGAACGAGGGCGTCGCGGCGCGCATCCTGCTCGACTTCGACGCGGACTCCGAGAAGATCCGCAACGAGGTCATCCGCATGCTCTCCGGCCCCGGGGGGCGCCAGCGCGGCGCCGGCGCCGGCGCGGCGGCGGCGAGCGCCGGCGAGGGCAAGAAGTCATCCAAGCTGCTCGATCAGTTCGGGCGCAACCTGACCAAGCTCGCGGCCGAGGGCAAGCTCGATCCGGTGGTGGGGCGCGAGACGGAGATCGAGCGGATCATGCAGATCCTCTCCCGGCGCACCAAGAACAACCCGGTGCTGGTGGGCGAGCCGGGGGTCGGCAAGACCGCCGTGGTCGAGGGGCTGGCCCAGCGGATCACCCAGGGGGACGTCCCCGAGCTGCTCAAGGGCAAGCAGATCTACACCCTCGACCTGGCCGCCCTGGTGGCGGGGTCCAAGTACCGCGGCGAGTTCGAGGAGCGCCTGAAGAAGGTGATGAAGGAGATCACCCAGCGCGGCGACATCATCCTGTTCATCGACGAGCTGCACAACCTGGTCGGCGCGGGCGCCGCCGAGGGCGCGATCGACGCGGCCTCGATCCTCAAGCCGGCGCTGGCCCGCGGCGAGCTGCAGACGATCGGCGCCACCACGCTGGAGGAGTACCGCAAGTACCTGGAGCGCGACTCGGCGCTGGAGCGCCGCTTCCAGAAGATCACCGTCGATCAGCCCTCCACCGAGGAGACCGTGCAGATCCTCAAGGGCCTGCGCGACCGCTACGAGCAGCACCACCGGGTGCAGATCACCGACGAGGCGCTCGAGGCGGCCGCCGAGCTGGCCGACCGCTACATCTCCGACCGCTTCCTGCCCGACAAGGCGATTGACCTGATCGACGAGGCCGCGTCGCGGATGCGCATCAAGTCGATGACCTCACCGCCCGTCTACCGCGAGCTGGAGGACGAGATCGAGGAGACGCGCCGGGCCAAGGAGGAGGCGATCGAGAACCAGGAGTTCGAGAAGGCCGCCAACCTGCGCGACAAGGAGCGCCGCCTCTCCCAGCGCAAGCGCGAGCTGGCTGAGCAGTGGGAGGCGGGCGAGACCACCGAGCGGCCGGCGATCGGCGAGGAGGAGGTCGCCGACATCGTCTCGATGTGGACGGGCATCCCCGTGTTCAAGCTGACCGAGGCCGAGACCGCGAAGCTGATGCGGATGGAGGACGAGCTGCACAAGCGCGTGATCGGTCAGCACCCGGCGATCGAGGTCGTCTCCAAGGCGATTCGCCGGTCCCGCGCCGGGCTGAAGGATCCCAAGCGGCCGACGGGGTCGTTCATCTTCCTGGGCCCGTCGGGGGTGGGCAAGACCGAGCTGGCGCGGACGCTGGCGGAGTTCCTGTTCGGCGACGAGGACACGATGATCCGCATCGACATGTCGGAGTACATGGAGAAGCATGCGGTGTCGCGCCTGGTGGGTTCGCCGCCCGGCTACATCGGCTACGACGAGGGCGGGCAGCTCACCGAGGCGGTGCGGCGCAAGCCCTACAGCGTGCTGCTGCTCGACGAGATCGAGAAGGCCCACCCGGACGTGTTCAACATCCTGCTGCAGATCCTGGAGGACGGCCGGCTGACCGACGCCCAGGGGCGCACGGTCGACTTCCGCCACTGCATCGTGATCATGACCTCCAACATCGGGGCCTCGGAGATCGCGCGCAACACGCCGCTGGGGTTCGCGGTCTCCGACGACGAGACCGGCCTGACCTACGACGACATGAAGAATCGGATCATGGGCGAGCTGAAGAAGGTCTTCCGGCCCGAGTTCCTCAACCGGATCGACGAGGTCATCGTCTTCCACAAGCTGACCAAGGACGAGATCAAGGAGATCGTGGATCTGCTCCTGACGCGCATCCGGGAGTCGATGGCCGAGCGCGAGCTTCAGCTCGAGCTCTCGGAGAGCGCCAAGGAGATGCTGGTCGACAAGGGCTGGGATCCGGCGATGGGCGCCCGGCCGCTGCGCCGGGCGATCCAGCGCTACATCGAGGACCCGCTGGCCGACTTCGTGCTGCGCTCGCAGGTGCCCGAGGGGTCGACCGTCATGGTCGAGGCGCCGCAGGGCGGCGGCGACGGGGCCGAGGGCGGCGAGCCCGAGGTCAAGCTGACCGTGATCGAGCCCGCGCCCAAGCCGACGCCGGTGGGCGTCGGGGCGGAGGGCGGCTCCGAGGAGGAGCCCCCGCCCGGCGAGACGACCGAGCCCCCGGCGGACGAGTAGGCCGCGCGGCCATCACGGCCGCCGTGCAGCCGCCGGCCCCCCGCCCGGCTGGCCGCGCCCTTGCGCCCGCCGCGCCGGGGTGGGAGACTCGACCTCTTACAGGCCCGGCGACCGGGCCGGGCCGCGAGTAGGAAGGGGCGTGTATGGCGGATCGCGTGCTCTATATCGGGTGGGGCCAGCCCGTGCGGGGTCGTGAGGAGCGGGCCCTCGAGGTGTTCAACGAGGCGCTCGGGATCCTCGGGCGCAAGCAGCAGGAGGGCAGGATCGAGTCCTTCGACGTCGCGCTGCTCGATCCCAACCAGCTCGTCGACGGGTTCATCATCGCCCGCGGCACGACCGAGCAGATCGACGCGCTGCGCGCCGACGAGGAGTTCATGCGCAACTCGATCGACGCGCAGCTGATCGTGGAGCGCCTCACGCACATCGAGGGCTACACCAACGAGGGCGTGGCCCGGGTCATGGCGATGTACCAGGAGGCGATCGCCAAGGTCCCGCAGCACACCTGAAGGCTGCCTGGACCGGCGCGCCGGCGGCGGGAGCTCGATCTTCCGTCCGCTGGCGCCGCCACGAGTGATCGCGGTGATGTCCGGGGTCGACGTTGAAATGGGTAGTCACCCCCTGGACGCCGATGCCCGACGACTCCATCCGCAGGCACATCGCAGCCCTGGCGGCCGACGCGCGCGCCGCGCACGCGGCACAGCTGCTGGCCGGCGCGTGCTGGCCCGGCGGGCCCGCCGACCGTGCCGAGCCGGCGGCCCTTCACTGGCTGCGCCGCTGGCGGCCGGCTCGTGCCGCCGTCCCGCTGCGCCTCTGCTCCTGCGCGGGCGGCCGCTGCGCGGTCTGCAACTGAGGCGGCCGCCCGCCGGGTCGCCGGATGTCACCGAATCGTGACATCTGGCCGTGGCGTCGGGCGACCGGCGTAGGCTGCAGGGCGCGATGGCCCGTACCGGCTCGATCTTCGTCTGCTCGGAGTGCGCTCACTCCTCGCCGCGCTGGCAGGGCCGCTGCCCGGGCTGCGGCGAGTGGAACACGCTGGTCGAGGAACGGCGGGCGCCGGCCGGCGCGGGCGCCGGCCGCCCGCGGCGCGCGGGCGCCGCAGCGCGCCCGGTGGCGCTGGCCGAGGTGCGGACCGCGGAGCAGCCGCGGCTGCGCACGGGGATCGGCGAGCTGGACGCGGTCCTGGGGGGCGGGATCGTCGCCGGATCGCTGGTGCTGATCGGCGGGCCTCCGGGGATCGGCAAGTCGACGCTGACCACGATGGCGCTGGCCAACCTCGTGGCGGCCGGCCGCCGGACGCTGTACGTCTCGGCCGAGGAGTCCGCGGCCCAGGTGCGCCTGCGGGCCGAGCGGCTGGCCCAGCCGGACGCCCTGAGCATCCCGATGGTGGCCGAGACCGACCTGCACGCCGTGCTCGCCACGCTGGAGCAGGAGCGCCCCGAGCTGTGCGTGATCGACTCGGTGCAGACGCTGCGCTCGCAGGAGCTCGGGGGCGCGGCGGGCTCGGTGGCCCAGGTGCGCGAGGTGGCGGCCGAGCTCATGCGCGTGGCCAAGGAGCGCGACGTGGCGGTGCTGCTGGTCGGCCACGTGACCAAGGACGGGAGCCTGGCCGGCCCGCGTGTGCTCGAGCACATGGTGGATTGCGTGCTCCAGTTCGAGGGCGAGCGCGAGCGCACCTACCGCACCCTGAGGGCGGTCAAGAACCGCTTCGGGTCGACCAGCGACGCCGGCGTGTTCGAGATGCGCGACGAGGGCCTGGTGGAGGTGCTCGACGCCTCGGCCCGTTTCGTGGGCGAGGCCACGCGCGCCCCCGGCAGCGTCGTCCTCTGCGCGATGGAGGGATCGCGCCCGCTGCTGGTGGAGGTCCAGGCGCTCGTCTCGCCCTCCGAGCTCGTCCCCCCGCGGCGCGTGGTCTCGGGCCTGGACCGCAACCGGGTCGCCCTGGTGCTGGCGGTGCTCGCGCGCCACGCCGGCATCGGGCTGGGCGCCGCCGACGTGTTCGTCAACGTGGTCGGCGGGGTCAGGGTGGAGGATCCCGGCTCGGATCTCGCGGTCGCGCTCGCGGTGGCCAGCGCCGCCCGGGGGGTGGCGCTGGCCGGCGCCGGGGGCACCACGCCGCTGGCCTGCTTCGGCGAGATCGGGCTGACCGGGGAGCTGCGCACGGTGGCGCACGGCGACCGGCGGGTGGCCGAAGCGACGAGGTTCGGGCTCTCCCCGGTGCTGGAGCCGGGGACGCAGGCGACGCTGCGCGCCGCGGTGGGCGCCGCGCTCGCCACCGGCCGGCCGCGGGCGGCCGCGGCCTAGCGCCGGGGGCCACGGCGGCGGGTCTTGCGGGCGCCCTGCGGGCGGGTTTTCCTCACCCTCACCGGCGAGGCCGCGTGGCCGTCCGCGAGGTAAAATCGCCCGAATGTCGCCGCGTTCCGGTGAAGAGCTCAAGGAGGAGCTCGAGTCGAGACAGGACTCCCGGATCGTCAGAGCGCTGGAGATGGTGGCCCCGGGGACCGCGCTGCGCGAGGGCCTGGACAACATCGTCCACGCCCACACCGGGGCGCTGATCGTGATCGGCGATGCCGACGAGCTGGCCTTCCTGTTCTCGGGTGGGATCAAGCTCGACCTCGACTACTCGCCCGAGCTGCTCTACGAGCTGGCCAAGATGGACGGCGCGATCGCGCTGAGCTCGAACGCGACCAAGATCGCCCACGCCAACGTCCAGCTCACGCCCGACCCGACGATCTTCACCAACGAGACCGGCACGCGTCACCGCACGGCGGAGCGCGTCTCCAAGCAGACCGACGCGATGGTGGTGGCCGTGTCCGAGCGCCGCGAGGTCGTCTCGCTCTACGTCGACGGGATCAAGTACATCCTCGAGGACATACCCGTGGTGCTCGCGAAGGCCAACCAGGCGCTGGCCACGCTGGACAAGTACCGCAGCCGCCTGGACCAGGTCTCCACCCGCCTGACCGCGCTGGAGTTCGAGGGCGGCGCGACGCTGCACGACGTCCTCACGGTGCTCCAGCGGGCGGAGCTGGTGACCAGGATGGCGGTCGAGATCGAGCGCTACATCGTCGAGCTGGGCACCGAGGGCCGGCTGATCGAGATGCAGCTCGACGAGACGATGGTCGGCGTGTCGGCCGACAAGACGGCGCTGGTCCACGACTACCTGCTCGACGACACCGACGAGAACTTCACCACCGCCTTCGACCAGCTCGTGCGGCTCTCCCACCAGGACCTGCTCGACTTCGGGCGCCTCGCCGAGCTGCTGGGCTACGACCGCAAGCTGAACACCCTCGACTACCCCGTCTCCCCCCGCGGCTTCCGCATCCTGGGCCGCATTCCGCGGCTGCCCAAGCTGGTCGTGCAGCGGATCGTGGACGAGTTCGGGGGGCTCGAGGAGCTGCTCGCCGCGACCGACGGAGAGCTGGAGACGGTCGACGGCGTGGGCGAGATCCGGGCGAAGGACATCCGCGAGGGCCTTCGCCGCCAGCAGGAGATCAACCTGGTTGACCGCTACCTGCAGACCTAGTGCGACATGCCGCGGCGGGCGCCCGCCCCGCGCGGCCGGACAGAGGAGGACACCATCACAGAGCCAATGGAAGAGCACCTGGAGGACCTCGAGACCGAGCCGCTTCCCCACGTCGAGTTCGAGATCGGCGACAACGTCGTATACCCGCACCACGGAGCGGGCAAGGTGCTGCGCAAGGAGCAGAAGGAGGTTCTCGGCTCCAGCCGCGAGTACCTGACGATCAAGATCCTGCACAACGACATGACCGTCATGGTGCCGACCGAGAACGCCGCGCTGGCGGGGCTGCGACGTGTGATCGACGAGGAGACGGTCAAGAAGGTGCAGGCGGTCCTGTCCGACGAGTGCTCGGAGATGCCCAAGAACTGGAACCGCCGCTTCAAGCACAATCGCGACAAGATCAAGACCGGCGACATCTACGAGCTCGCCGAGGTGGTCCGCAACCTGGCCATCCGCGAGTCGGAGAAGGGGCTCTCCACGGGCGAGAAGCAGATGTTCACGCGTGCCAAGCGGATCCTCTGCTCCGAGCTGATGTATGCGCTCGAGATGGACGAGGAGGAGGTGGAGGAGCACATCTACGGGCTGCTGGGAACGGAGCCGCCCCGCAACGGCTCGCGCAAGGTGGCCGTCGCCGCCGACTAGTGGGCCCACCGAGATGGCGGTCGCGCTGATCGTGGCCGCGGGCCGTGGCGAGCGCCTTGGGCACACGAGGCCCAAGGCGCTCGTTACGCTGGCGGGCAAGCCGATGCTCCAGTGGAGCGTGGACGTCCTGAGGAGCGTGCCGGCGGTAAAGCGGATCGTGGTCGCGCTGCCGCCCGGGATGCTCGACGCGGCGCCGGCCGGCACGGAGGCGGTGGCGGGGGGCGAGGCCCGCTCGCAGTCGGTGCGCGCGGCGCTCGCGAGCTGCGCCGAGGAGGATCCGGTGATCGTTCACGACGCGGCCCGGCCGCTGGCCTCCGCCGCGCTGTTCGCCCGCGCGCTGGAGGAGCTGGAGTCCTCCGGCGCCGACGGCGTCGTGGCCGCCCTGCCGGTGTCGGACACGCTGAAGCAGACCGGCGAGGACGGGCGATCGGTCCTCCGCACGCTCGACCGCTCGCGGCTGTGGGCGGTGCAGACGCCGCAGGTCTTCCGCCGCCGCGCCCTCTCCTCGGCCCTGCAGGACGCCTCGGACGAGCTCCTGGCCCAGGCGACCGACGACGCGTGGCTGGTCGAGCGCCGGGGCGGGTGCGTCCGCGTCGTCCTCGGCGAGGCGCGCAACATCAAGGTGACCGGCCCAGTCGACCTGGAGCTGGCCGAGCTGCTGCTGGGGCGATGATCGTCACCGGGCTCGGCTACGACAGCCATCGCCTCGCCCCGGCCCGTCGGCTCGTGCTGGGGGGGATCGAGATCGACCACCCCCTCGGTCTCGAGGGCCACTCCGACGCCGACGTCCTCACCCACGCCGTCATCGACGCGCTGCTGGGCGCGGCCGGGCTGGGCGACATCGGCCAGCACTTCCCCGACACCGACGAGCGCTATCGGGGCGCCGACTCGATCGCCCTGCTGCGGGAGGTGGTCGCGATGGTGGGCGCCGCCGGGTTCGCGGTGCAGCACGTCGACGCGACCGTGGTGATCGAGCGGCCCGCGGTCGCGCCCCACCGGGAGGAGATCCGCCGCGCGCTGGCGGCCGCGCTGGGGCTCGGGGTGGAGCGCGTCAACGTCAAGGCGACCCGCGGCGAGGGGATGGGCTTCGTCGGGCGCGGGGAGGGGGCCGCCGCGCTGGCCGTCGCCACCCTGAGCGGGTGATGGCCATCGGAGGGGCGAGCGCGCCGCCTCAGGCGCCGAGCAGCCGGTAGACGCCGATCGGGTGCCCCAGGCCGCGGATCTCCCGGTGGCCGAGGGACTCCCACCGCAGGCGGTCCCCGCACGCGGCCACCACCGGCTCGGTGGCGATCAGCTCGTCGCGGTCGCCGAGGCCGAGCAGGCGGGCGGCCAGGTTCACCGCCCCGCCGAAGTAGTCTCCGTGGCGGGCGATCACCCGCCCGTGGTGCACGCTGGCGTGGACGCCCGGCAGATCGTCCGCCCGCATCGCCCTGAGGATCCGCGCGCCGGCGTCCACGGCCTCGGCGGGATCCTCGTAGGCGAGCATCACGCCGTCACCGAGCGCCTTGACGACCTGGCCCGCCTCCCCGCGCTCGTGCTCGACGCATTCGAAGAAGCGGTCGATCGCCTGGATCGCCCGCGCGTCGCCGGCGCGCTCGACGTAGGCGGTGAAGTCCTTCAGATCGCAGAACAGGAAGCTGACCTCGGTGGCGCCCGGGAGCGGCCGGCTCCCGCTGCGCTGCTCGGCCTCTCCGACGGCGGCCTGGGCGAGCTCGTACTCCACCCAGCGACGGTGGACCCCAAGGAGCAGCGGGTCGGCGAGGGGAAGCAGTCGCTCGAGCGCCGTGCGCAGCAGGCTCAGCTCCTCCCGCGGGTCATCCGCGCGCTCGTGGACGTGCGCCATCGTGTGCTCCCGAAAGCCATGGACCTCCGCCCGGGCGATCTGCGCCAGGGCGAGCGCGTACACCCGCGAGACCTGCCGGCGCAGGTCGGGGGGCCAGAGCTCGCCCGCCCGGGTGATCTCCACGAACGCGGCCGCCTCCTCCTCGGTGAAGGTGGGCGCGTCCGGCCGGGGCGCCGGGAACCCGAAGGCCTCCCAGATCGCGACCGTCTCGCCCACCGGCATGCCGCCGCGTCGCTCGATCTCGGCAGCGGAGACCGTCCGCCTGACGCGGTCGGCCAGCAGCACCGACTCAAAGAACGGCGTGTCGCGGTCGGGGGCCGGGGCCCGTGGGTGGTTCCGTGCCGCCATCGCGGCGATTATCGCGCCGGGAGCCGCGTCCCTGAAGACGCACCCAGGCGGGGGACCAGGTGTAGCTCGGGCCGTGCGGCTAGGGAGCCAGGCGTCGGCTCACCGCGGTCACCGTCAGCCGCTCCGAGCAGGTGTTGGTGAGCGAGCAACCGGCGTGGCCGTTGGGCACGACCAGCGTCGCCGAGGCCACCGTCCGGTAGACGTGGCCGAGATACGCCGCCCGCCGGCGGATCGCCCGCAGCGGATTGGCGGAGACGGGGCCGGCGGTTGCGCCCGAGCCGGTGATCGAGACCCACGTGCGGCCGTCCGGTGCCAGCACCTGCTCACGGACCGTCAGCCGCTTGCTGCCGACGCCCCGCGCGCAGCTGACCCCGCCGCCGTAGAACTGGCTCCAGCCGCGCGCGCCGGACCTGAATGTCGGTCCGTAGGCGGTCACCGAGCAGGGATATCCACGGGCCTGGACGGTCACCGGCGGGTAGCCGAAGCCGCTCGGCCACCAGCCGTTGTAGCCGGAGTTCCAGCTCGGCGGCGGCGCCGGGGCGGCACCGGCGCCGACGGCCGCCGTGAGGATGGCTCCGGTGAGCACGCCTCCGGTGAGCAGCGCGATCGCGCTCGGCGGGATGAGGGGGTGACGCGGCATGACGCCTCCTTCGTTTGCTACGGGACGGCCGGCGTGAACGCCGCTCCGTCGGTGAGGTACCGGGTGCCGATCGTCCAGCCGCCCCAGATGATCATGGAGTGTCCCGTCCAGGCCGCTATGGCACCCAGACGAGGCCGGAGCGGCGCGACGGGCAACGACGACCAGCGATTGCTCCGCGGGTCGTAGGCGAGCCCCTCCGCCGGTGACTGGGGCACGTTGGCGGAGGTCGTCGTCCCGCCCCAGACGAGCAGCCGCCTGCCGTCCCAGACGGCGGCGAACTCGCTGCGACCGGACGGCATCGATGCCAGCTGGCGCCAGCGGTTGTCGGACGGGCTGTAGGCCAGCAGCAGGCGTCCGGGCGAAGGTGGCCGGCCGACCGGCATGGTGCGCGGAGCCAGCAGGAGCACCCGGTGCCCATCCCAGAACACCGTCCCGTACGCGTACGGCGCCGGTGGCGCCGCGATCCGCCGCCACCGGTCGGTGGCGGGGGTGTACGCAGCGGCGCGGGCGAGGCGGGATGGATAGGGCCTGCCGTCCGCCGGGTTGATGCCGGAGACCAACACGATCATCTCGCCCCCCGTCCACACGCCGACGGGCGAGGAGCTGGGCGCCAGGGGCGACGCCGCGATCGTGCGCCAGCGGTTGGTGGCGGGGTTGAACGCCCACCCGGCGGAGAGCGCGTCGCCGCAGCATCCGCCACCCCAGTCGACCATCTCGTGCCCGGTCCAGAGGGCCAATCCGGCGCCGTCCACACCGGCCGGCGGGGCGGGGAGCCGCCGCCAGCGATGGGTGGACGGGCTGAAGGCCTGGAAGTCGAATGGCCCGAGCACCAGCATCTCCCGTCCGGTCCACACGGCGTGGTAACCGCCCTGGGCGTTGCCGATCGGGCCCGATAGGGGCGCCAGCCGAGTCCATTTGCCGGCGCTCGGGGTGTACGCGACGGCGACATCCACACCCGGGTGGGGGGGCGTGGGGACGAAGCGGCCGAAGACGAGCATCTGCCTGCCGGTCCACACGCTGGCGGTCAGCGGTCCGGCAGGGGCGGGGCGGGGCGCCCGTGGAAGCAGGCGCCAAGCTCCGCGGACCGGCGCCCCCGCCGCCGAGAGCGAGCGGGCGGCCTCGCGCGGCGCACGCGAGCGGGCGGCCTCGCGGCCCGCCGCCGGCGCGCCCGCCGCCAGGCACGCTCCGCCGCCTACCAGCAGGCACGTCGCCCCGCCAACCAGCATCTTGCGCGTGGAGCGTGGCACCCCCGCGACGGTAGGCGCTCGCCGGCATGCCTCCATCCGTGGCCGGCCACGCAATCGGCGGCGGGGAAGTACCGATTGCCGAGCGGGAAAGGGAGAGGGTGTCGCGTCCGCCGCCCGCCGCCCCCGCCCGACGCGGCGCGACGGCGCAACCGCTCAGCGCGCCGCGCGCGCCGCGCGCCGCTCGGCGGCGCGACGGCGAAGCTGCTCGTGCTCGGCCAGGCGCTTGAGCTGCTGGAGGGTGCGGCGGATCTGCCGCCGCAGCGTGGGAGCGGCGAGCCGCTCGGCGATCCAGCCGGACAGGCCGGCGCCCGCCACGCCGTAGGCCAGGCGCATCTCCACCCGCGTCCTGCCCCGCGCGTCCTCGCGCAGGCGCCAGCGCCCGCGCTGGTCGACGCCGAGCACGGAGGTCCAGGCGAGCTCGCACGGGGGATCCCACTCGACCACCTCCACCAGGCCGCCGATCTCCGCCGCGCCGACCCGGAAGAGCACCCGGTAGCGGGCGCCGAGGCCGCTGGCCTGCTCGCCGTCGACCTCCCAGCGCGTGACGCCGGACAGGAAGCTCAGGGCCCGCGTCGGGTCGGAGACGATCTCCCACACGCGGTCGATCGGGGCGGCCACCTGGGTGCTGCCCCCGACCCTCACCGCGGCGCCCCCCGAGCTCGCAGGGCGCTCGTCATCCGATCACCGGGAGGCGCCGCTCGGCGGCCAGGGCGTCGAGCGTGTCCTGCATCACGCGGATCAGGTGGTCGTAGACCTCGTCCACGTCCGGATCGGGCCCGAACTCCTCCCGCAGGTCGATCGCCGGCAGCGTCTCGATCGTGATCTTGGCCGGAAGCGGGATGTGGCCGAGCATGTCGCCGACGTTCAGGCCCCAGGGCAGCGCCAGCGAGATCGGCAGCACCTTGAGGCGCAGCAGCCTGTCGACTGCGAGCAGGCGCGCCAGGCGGCCGCCGCGCGTCAGGAAGAGCGCCGTCTCCTGGCCGCCGATCGAGACGACGGGGACGATCGGCACGTCCTGCTCCAGCGCGAGCCGGATGAAGCCCTTGCGGCCGCCGAAGTCCACCCGGTTGCCCTGCCAGCTGGGGCGGTGCACCTCGTAGTCCCCTCCGGGGTAGACGAGCAGGGCCGCACCCGAGGCGAGCGCCTTGCGGGCGTTGGCCTGCGAGGCCGCCACCGTCCCGAACTTCCGCAGCGCGCCGAGCGTCGGCATGGCCAGCACCAGGTTGTGGGCGAGCTGGTAGAAGCGACGCTCGACGCCGAAGAAGCTCGAGAAGGCGAGCGTGAAGATGATCGTGTCGGGCGTCATGTTCCCGCCCGAGTGGTTGCCGACCAGGAGCACCGGCCCCGAGTCGGGGATGTTCCCCAGGCCCCGGACCTCGCCCCGGAACCAGAGGCTGGCCACCAGCCACATGAGCGGCAGCTTCTCGCGGATGTAGTCGGGATCGCGCTCGTCGAGGTCGGCGCGGGGGATCCTCCGCTGGACCTGTCCCGCCAGGCCGCGCGCCAGACGCCCCAGCGGGCCCACGGCGCCACCGTCGGCTCCGGCGACGGTCTCCACCGACACGTGGCCGTTGCGCTGCGAGGCGGCGGCAACTCCCGTCTGGGCCATGGCCCGATTCTAGGTGGGGCGGCCTCGCGCCGGTCGCGAGCGCGTCCTCAGGCGGCCCGGGCGCCGGAGCGCAGGCTGCGCAGCGCCGGAGCCGGCCGTTGCTGCGCCCGGGCGAAGAACCGTCGCAACAGCTCGTTGGTCTCCTCCGGGCGCTCCACCTGGGGCACGTGACCGCACGCCGGCACGGTCACCTGCTCGGCGCTCGGCAGCCAGCGTGCCACGTGGCGGGAGAAGGCCGGCGGCACGAGGCGGTCGTGGCTGCCCCAGACGAACAGCGCGGGGGGCCTCAGCGTGGCCAGCCGGGGGTAGAAGCCGCCGCGGCCGAGCGGCGCCTCCAAGTAGATGTTGCGCGCGCTGGAGAGGAACGCGTAGCGGGCGCCGGCGCTCTGGTAGATGCGGCGGAACTCGTCCACCATCACGTCGCCCACGGCGGGGTCGACAGCGTCGCGGCTGTGGAACATGCTCCAGAACTGCGAGGCCACGATCGAGCGGCGGAACCCGTGGGGGAGGAAGCCGAGCTCCGGGCGCAGGAGCCTCACGATCGGGTGCAGGCCGCGCCGGATCCAGGCGACGGCGGGACACAGGAGGGCCAGCGCGCTGACCCGCTCGGGCGCCCGAAGTCCCATCTCGATCGCCACGCGGCCGCCCATCGAGTTGCCGACGATGTGAGCCCGCGCGATGCCCAGCTCGTCCATCAGCCCGAGCATGATCTCGGCGAACCAGCGCGCGTTGTAGGCGCCCGTGGCGGGCTTGCAGGAGGACCCGAACCCCGGGAGGTCGGGCGCGTGGACGCGAAAGCCGCCGGACAGCGCCGCCGCGGTCTCAAACAGGGACGCGCGCGTGCCCCCCAGCCCGTGCAGGAGCAGCACGTCCGCACCGCGGCCCATCGTCATCGTCGAGATCCGGTGGCGGCCCACCGGCACGTCCCGGATCTGGAGCAGCGGCGGGCGGCCCCCCGGGAGCCTGAACATGCCCTCGAAGGCGACGGCGTGGTCGAGATTGCCGCGCACGTCCAGCAGCCGCCGCTGGAACGCCTCCACCCCCGAGAACTCGCCGCGACGCAGCCGGATCCAGGTGTCGGAGTCGGTGGTGATGACGACGTCGGGCTCCCGGCGCGTGCCACCGTTGCGGACGGTGGCCCCGTGAGGGCCGCAGTGGACGTCCCAGGTGCGGCCCACGTCGCACAGCTTGATCCGGTAGTGGGCGTCGAAGCCCGGGCCGGCCCCCAGGTAGCGCTCGGGGAGCGAGCGGAAGGCCCTCTCGACGGTCGCGAGGCGATCGCGCTGGGATCCAGTCACCGCCACCGCCGGCACCCTAGCGAGCGCGCCGGGCGGAAGCTCGCCCGGTCGCTACGGTTCCCGGACGTTGCGAGAAGTCCGCCTGCACGACACCCGGACCGGCCGCGTCGTCCCGATCGAGCCACGCGAGCCGGGGCGGCTTGGCATCTACGCCTGCGGGCCGACCGTCTACGGGCGCATCCACGTGGGCAACGCGCGCCCGTTCGTGGTGTTCTCGCTGCTCAAGCGGTTCCTGGTCCACGAGGGCTACCGGGTCCGCTTCGTCGCCAACATCACCGACGTCAACGACAAGATCTACGCGGCGGCCGCCGCGGCCGGGGTCGCGAGCGCCGAGCTGGCCCGCGAGATGGGGCGGGCCTACGTGGCCGACACCGACCGCCTGGGCCTGGGCCGGCCCGACGAGGAGCCGCTGGCCAGCCGGGCGATCGGGGAGATCATCGAGCTGATAGAGCGCCTGATTGGACGTGGCCATGCCTACGCGGTGGACGGGGACGTGTACTTCCACGTCCGTAGCTACCCCCAATACGGCTCGATCTCCCATCGCAACGTGGACGAGATGGATCAGGGCGAGGGGGTGGAGGGCGCCGAGCGCAAGCGCGATCCGCTCGACTTCGCCCTCTGGAAGGCGCACAAGGAGGGCGAGGACACGGCCTGGGACTCGCCGTGGGGCCGCGGCCGCCCCGGCTGGCACATCGAGTGCTCGGCGATGGCGCAGTCGCTTCTGGGGCTGGACTTCGAGATCCACGGCGGCGGGTCCGATCTCGTCTTCCCGCACCACGAGAACGAGGCGGCCCAGACGGAGGCCGCCTACGGCGCCCCCCTGGCGCGGCTGTGGGTCCACAACGGCATGGTGCGTCTCGACCGCGAGAAGATGGCCAAGTCCGTGGGCAACATCTTCCTCCTGCACGCGGCGCTGGACGCATACGGGCGGGACGCGCTGATCATGTACTTCTGCGGCGGGCACTACCGCCAGCCCGTCGAGTTCGACTCAGATCGCCTCGAGGAGGCGGCGGCTCGGGTGGGCCGCATCCGCGAGACGGCGCGGCGGCTGGTCGCGGGGCCCTCGCCGGAGTGGTCGGCGCCGCTGCGCGAGCGCTTCCTCGCCGCCCTGGCCGAGGACTTCAACACGCCGGCGGCGCTGGCGGCGGCGTTCGAGTGGGTGCGGGCGGCCAACCGCGAGGCGGGGGCGGTGGGGCGCGACGACCTGGCCGAGATGCTCGCCGTGCTCGGCCTGGGCAACCTGCTCGAGGAGGAGACGGTGGCTGTGCCCGCGGAGGTGCGAGAGCTGGCCAGCGCGCGCGAGGACGCCCGCTCGGCGCGCGACTTCGCCGCCGCCGACCGGCTGAGGGAGGAGATCCGCGCCCGGGGGTGGGAGGTGCGAGACGGCCCGCAGGGGCCGGAGCTCCTCCCCGCCGGCTAGGAGGCGGGCGTGGTCCTCTACGGTCGCAACCCGGTGCGCGAGGCGATTCGGGGGCCGCGGACCGTCCATCGGGTGTGGGCGACCGAGCGCGCCCGGCGGGAGCCGTGGCTCGCGGGCGCCCCGGCGCCGGTGACGGTGGCGGACGCGGAGGAGATTCAGCGGCGCTGCGGCTCTCCCGAGCACCAGGGCGTCTGCGCCGAGGTCTCCGACTTCGTCTACGCCCCCGCCGAGCGGCTGCTCGCGCTGCCCGAAGCGCTGATCGTGGCCCTCGACCGGGTCCAGGACCCCCACAACCTCGGCGCGATCTGCCGCAGCGCGGAGTGCGCGGGGGCGGCTGGAGTCGTGATCCCGGAGCGCCGCTCGGCCCAGGTGACCGCCGCGGTGTGCAAGGCGTCCGCCGGCGCCGTGGAGCACCTCCCGATCGCCCGGGTGCGAAACCTGGCCGACTTCCTGCGCGACGGCAAGCGGGCGGGGCTGTGGTGCTACGGCGCCCAGGCGGGCGCGCCCGCGGAGTTCTCCGAGGTCGACTGGTCGGGTGGGGCCGTGATCGTGCTGGGCTCGGAGGGACGCGGCCTGCGCCCGCGGGTGGCCGGCGCCTGCGATGAGCTGGTCTCGATCCCGCTCCGGGGAAGGATCGAGTCCCTCAGCGTCAGCGCGGCGGCCGCCGTCCTGCTCTACGCCGCCGCGGCGGCCGGGCGCCGGACTTGACAGCCGCCGCCTCCTCTGTCACCCTCCCGGCGCGAGATAACGATCAAGTGGAGGTTTAGCCCCCACCGATCGAGAGGAGGAGCGCGGTCCTCGGATCGCGCTTGGTGCGGCGCCAGGGGAGGTATGCGCCACGAATCCAGAGGCCCGTGGGACGGGCCGGAAGGGAAACGTCGTGGCTCGACCGTCTATCAGCTCTAATGCTCAACCTCAGGTTGAGGATAGGTTCCTGATCGCGCTCGCCAAGCAGGGCAGCGCGGATGCCTACCACCGCCTGGTCCGCCGCTACTACGGGTTCGTTCGCCTCAAGGCGTCCTCGTACTTCCTGGCCGGCGGGGACTCCGAGGACCTGATCCAGGAGGGCCTGGTCGGCCTCTACAAGGCGATTCGCGACTACCGCTCCGACCGGGAGTCGAGCTTCCGCAACTTCGCCGAGCTGTGCATCACCCGGCAGATCATCACCGCCGTCAAGACCGCCACCCGGAACAAGCACACGCCGCTGAACCAGTACGTCTCGTTCTCCAACTCCCCCGCCGGGGAGGGCGGCGAGAACGAGTCGACTCTCGATGAGATGCTGCCCGGATCGCCCGTGCACGACCCGGTCAACCAGGTGATCAGCTCCGAGGAGCTGCGGGCGCTGGTGGCCTGCCTGTCGACAGCCCTCTCAGACCTGGAATCGCGCGTGCTCGCCCTCTACCTCGACGGCTACTCCTACGAGGAGGTCGGCCAGCGGATCGGCTGCGACTGCAAGACGGTCGACAACGCGCTGCAGCGGGTCAAGCGCAAGGTCGGCCAGCACCTGGCCAAGCGTCACGTGCCCGCCTGACGGCTGAGGGCGGCGATCGGCCCGAGCTCGGGCTCCAGGCCGTAGGTCTGAAAGGCGCGGAAGCGCGAGAACAGCCGGTGCTCGGGTCCGTGGAAGTCCGATGAGCCGGTGGTGAGCAGGTCGAGCTCCGAGCAGATCTCATAGAGCAGCGTCGCCTGCTCGCGGGAGTGGGTGGGGTAGAAGCACTCGACCCCGTCCACGCCGATCTCGCTGAAGCGCGAGATCGTCGCGCGGACCAGCTCGGGATCCTCGACGTCCCAGAACGGGTGCGCCCACACCGCGACCCCGCCCGTGTCGTGGATCGCCGCGACCGCCTCGGCGACCCGCGGGTGCCGCCTGGGGCAGAAGGCGGGCCGCCCCTCGATCAGGTAGGCGGCCAGAAAGGACGAGGCGTCCTCGAGCCCCTCCGCGGCCAGCCGGGCGGCATTGGCCGGATGCGCGGTGACCGCCGTGGCGACGTGGGGTCGCCCGATCGGCTTGCCCGCCCGCACCCGCCGGTCCAGGGCGTCGCGGTCCACCTCGAACCCGAGCTCGTGCAGGGCGCCGACCATCGCCTGGCCCCGGCGCACCCGATCCCTCCGCCAGCTCTCCAGGCGCCGGCGCAGCCGGGCGTCGGTCGGGTCGATCAGGTAGCCGAGGATGTGCAGGTCCTGCCCCACCTCGTCGACGGACGAGATCTCGACCGCGGGAACCAGGCGGATGCCCGCCTCGCGCGCGGCCTCCTCCGCCTCCGCGATCCCGGCCGCCGTGTCGTGGTCGCTCAGCGCCAAGAGCTCCACGCCGGCGGCGGCCGCCGCCCGCACCACCTCGCGGGGAGGGAGGCTGCCGTCGGAGTGCCGGGAGTGGCTCTGTAGGTCGAAGGGGGGGAGGTCCATGGACAGCGGGTCCCTGCCCGAGCTTTCTGCGCCACCTAGCGTATTCCGGAGTGAGGCAGAAAGTCCTGGGGACGGGGGACGGGGGACGGGGGCGGTTTCCGCGCCGCCCCTACCCCGCGCTCACCGTCCGCCCGCATCCCGGCAGCGTGACGGTCAGGGGCCCGTCGCTGGTGATGTGCAGCGCTACGTTGCAGTCGACGTGCGCCCGGGCCACGTCGATCGAGGCGGTGGCGATGTTGGTGGCGGTGATGTCGATCGAGTCCTGGCGCGGCGCGCTCGGTGGGGCGCCCCAGGTCTGGATCTGGCTCACGAAGTTGATCGTGCCCAGGTTGCCGCCCGTCAGCTGGCCGGTTCCGCTCTGCACGCCCGAGGCCGCCGGGTCGGATAGGCCGAAGCCGTGGGAGATCGCGTCGATCTGGCCCTCGGAGCCCGCGCTGCGCACGGTCAGGCCCGAGATCCAATAGGCGTGGTCGGCCACCACGCCGTACTTCGGCGCGTCGCGGGCGGGATCGACCACGTAGGTGACGTGGAACGGGTTGAAGTCGACCTGGGCGGTGCCGAGGAAGGCGGCCGCCTGATCGTATTGGTCGTTGACCGCCAGCTCCAGGTGGTTGGGGAAGAGGGCGGAGCAGGCGGGGTTGACGCTCGGGCTGGCGCACGGCTGGTGGAGGTGGAAGTCGATCCGGTAGCCGAGGTTGGCCAGCTTCATCTCGGTGGGCCCGTAGGAGGTCGGTCCGACCAGCTCGTCGCCGATCACGTTCCACATCATCACCGGCAGGTTGCGGAAGGAGGGCAAGACGTTGGTGTCGGTCTCCTCGCCGACCGTCGGCTGGGCGCGCGCGAACAGGTCGGGGAACTGGGCGCCGAGGTCGAAGGTGCCGAAGCCGCCCATCGAGTAGCCCGCGATGTCGGTGTAGGCCGGGTTGAGCCGATACAGGCGCGCCACCTCGGCCCAGGCCTCGAACACGTCGGCCTCGCCCAGGCCCTCGTAGAACTGGTCGGGACCGCGCGCCTCGGGGGTGACGACGATCGAGGGCGTCGGCCGGTCCGCGAACTGGACCTGGTTGCGGCTACCCGTGTACTGGTTGTAGTTGGCCGACAGCGAGTGCAGCAGCAGGGTGAGGCCCCAGCCGCCGGGTGGCGTCTGTCCCGCGGGCACGTAGACGGCGAACGGCTGGAGCTGGCCGCGGTACTCGGGCACGCACGAGGAGGGGTTGCTCGCGCCCTGCAGGCCGCACTCGCTGGAGAAGTCCTCGCCCTGGCCGGTGGTGAAGTGGCTGGGCAGGATCAGGTCGAGCGGCCCGGAGCGGGGCACCTGCGAGTTGTCGGTGACCTTCTGCCACAGCTTGGCGAAGTCGACCTCGGCATGGAACGGGGAGATGTCCCCCGAGGCGAGCGCGGTCCCCTGCGCCTCTTCGCGCCACCAGCGCGGATCGGTGAGCACGCCCGCGCCCTCCGTCGGGGACGGCAGCGGCTCCTGGTCGTTGGCGCGGAAGGCCACGTTGAAGAAGGCGGGCGGGTTGGCTGCGGCGCCGGCACCGCCCGGATGGGTGGCGTCGGCCACCTGCTGGGGCAGCAGGTAGCGGTGGTTGGCGGCGTCCCACAGGCCGACCCCCATCGCCATGCGCACCGTGCTCTGCCCCGGATTCCAGTCGGCATGGGACACGAGGACGGTGATCTGGTGGCGGTAGAGATCGGTGCTCACCGACGGCGCCGGGCCGGAGACGGGCGCGCCGCTGCCGGCGTGCACGAGGTCGGCGACGAGGTTCCCGTCCGCCGCCGGATGGACGGTGAGGAACAGGCTGGCCGGGGCGGTGACGTTGGCGCCGTCGGGGAACGGGAACACGTGTCCGGGGCTGCCGCCCAGGGCGATCGAGAACGCGATCAGCGCGGGGTTCTCCAGCGTGTTGAGCGTGACGCGGAAGGCGGTGGCCTCGGCGGTGGGCTTGACCCGGAGCTCCACCAGGTCGGCGGCGTTGTCGTCGTAGCCGGGACCGGAGGGATAGTCGTAGGTGCCGTCGGGCTTTGAGAACAGATCGCCGCTCGAGCCGGGGTAGTTGGGGTCGGGCGCCTCGTGGGCCCCGTGGTCGTCGTAGATCCAGTCCTGGTAGAGGAACTCGCCGTCGCGGTAGGCGCTGGCGCCGGAGACCAGGATGGGCGGCGCCTTCCAGATCCCGGTGTTGGCCAGCTCGGGCGGCGTGGCGGGCGGCTCGTACAGGATCGCCGGGCCCGGACGGGGACCCGGTCCGCGGTAGAGCGAGCTCCAGGCGGTGCTGGAGCGCCGCGGTGCGCGAGGGCTCCGGTGACGGCGGACGTGCCGGCGGTGCGCGCGCCCGTGCAGCGCGCCGTGGCGGTGGTGGTGGCGCGGCGCGCCCACCGCCGCCGGGGCGCCTGCCAGCACGAGGACGAGAGCCGCCACCAGGGTCCTCCAGGAACGCATCGAGATCAACCTCCCGCTCGACGATCGGTGCCGCATCCGATGAGACAAACGACGGCCGGTGCCACAAATTTGCATCCTGGCGCGGCACGAGTCCCGATCGCCTCCGGGCGCCACGCCGTGACGCCTCTACGGGTTGTGGCCGGGGTCGATCCACCGGGCCCGGCGGAAGGTCAGGGTCTGATCCTCGGGGCCCGTGGACACCTCGAGCGGCGCGAGCAGGAACCCGGTGTGGTCGCCCAGCTGCCAGCGCTCGAGCACCCGTCCGCAGAACCAGTTGTGAAGGTCGGTCAGGATCGGGGCGCCGCCGGGCCCGGGCCGCCACCGGCAGCGGGCGAACTTGTCGATCCGGTCGCCCGTCTGGCCACCGAACAGCTCCGCCAGCTCGGCCGCGTCCTCGGGAACCATGTGGACGAGCAGCGTCCGGCAGCCGAGGGCGACGCGGTGGGTGAGGTTCTTGTCGGAGAGGCAGGCGAGGAAGCGCGGAGGGTGGATCGAGACCTGGGAGGCGAAGCCGACGAGGCAGCCTGCCAGCTCCCCGTCGCGCGCCGCGGTGACGATGAACAGCGAGTAGTCGAGCCTGGCCATCAGCCGGGCGAACGCTCGCTCCGCCGAGCTCACCCGACGGTGCTACCCGCCAGCGCGCCCGGGCACGCGGGCCGGCTGTGCCACCGCGCCCGCGCACGCGGACCGGCTGTGCCACCGCGCCCGCGCACGCGGACCGGCTGTGCCACCGCGCCCGGGCACGCGGGCCGGTTGTGCCACGATCCCTCGATGCGTCGCCTCGCCCCCCGCCTGCTCAGCCTGCTCGCGCTGTGCGCGTGCGCGCCCGCGAGCGCGGCCGCCCCGCGGTCCGGGATCGCCGGGCGGACGGTGGCCGCCCCGACGTGCCCGGTCGAGCGGGTGCCGCCCCAGCCGGGCTGCGCCCCACGGCCGATCTCCGCCACGGTGCGGGTGAGCGCGGTGGGGCGACGGGCACCGGTCGTGGTCGTGCGCTCCGGCTCGGACGGCCGCTTCAGGGTCCGCCTGCCCGCGGGCGCCTACGTGGTGCGCGCGCTGCGGCAGGGCGGCTCGCCGTTCCCGCGGCCGCCCGCCCCCAGGCGCGTGCGCGTCCGCCGCGGCCACTTCACGGCGCTCACCCTCACCTACGACACGGGCATCCGCTAGCGGGCCGTCGCGGCCGGGTCCGGGCGCACGATCACCGTGTCGGCGATCGGCACGATCTCGTCGACGGGAAGGCCGGCACTCGCGGCGTGCTCATGGATCGCCTGCGGGCTCGAGGCCTGGTAGATGCACACGGTTCCGAGCGCGCCGTCGTCCTCCTCCAGGACGTAGGAGCGGATCCAGCGGATGTCATCTGGCATCTGCTCGTCGGCCACCTGGCTTGAGCGCGCAGCCGCCTGCTGAAGCTCCTCCGGCGAGCGCCAACCGCTGCGGCGAAGGATTGCGTAGGTGTTCATCTCGACCCCCGGTCTTGGGATTCTGTTCCGCACTACCCTAGCTCAGGCGCGCGCCCTGCGAAAGGGCCCGGGCAACGGCCGGACGCCCGTGCCGGGGGCACGGGCGTCCGGAGTCGCGCGAAGCGGCTTGGGTCAGGAGACGGGGACCGTCTTCGCCTTGGTGGCGAGCAGCGACTCCTCCTCGGATGTGCGGCTCGCGTGCCAGAACCCGAGCCCGACCAGGACGGCCATCACGAAGGCCAGCGAGAAGGACGCGATGGCGCCCCAAAGCATCGTCTCGCCGATCTTGGCGAAGGCGTAGGCGTTGAGCAGCATGCCTCGCAGGGTCGTGCCCATGAACACCGTGTTCCTCAGGTCGGCCAGCTTGGTGTTCTTGGGGTTGGCCAGGTAGGCGGCGCTGATCTTGGAGTAGACCCCGTGGTAGGGCATGTTGTAGAGGTGGACCGCCATGAAGTCATCGGCCCACACCTTGGCCTGCTCGCCGGTCAGCAGCTGCTGGCCCGCGTACTGGGAGACCGACGGGATCATCGAGGGCGTGATCTCGCTTCCCGGCTTCGGATGCGCGAACGCCGCCTTGGGCGGGAAGTAGATCTGCTGCTGGGCCAGCTGCGAGCGGACGTTGGAGTTCACGTAGCTGTGGCCCCACGTCAACAGCCCGCCGGCGACCAGCAGCACCACCACGATGACCGCGCCGCCGGTGCTCGTGAGGATGTCAAAGACTTTGCGCGACATAGTAGATCCTCCTATGAATCACCCTTTGCTTATAAGGAGATGATCGTGCCCGGAGGGGCCTGTGGGATCCGGACCAGGCCGCTGGGCGAGGTGGAGAACTACGCATTCGAGTGTGTGGGAGAAGCGCCACTGCCAGGGGGTGTCGGAGGCCGCCCGCGCGGGCGCTACCGCCGCGCGGGCGCTACCGCCGCGCGGGCGCTACCGCCGCGAGGGCGCCAGCTCGCGGTAGTGCTCGCGCCAGATCAGCCGGTAGATGGGAATCCAGCGCGGGATGTCCCGGATCCCCGGAAGGAAGGGGACGAGCACGAACAGGAGGCTGAGCGCTCCCATCACGGCCATCACAAGGATGTCCGCGTTGGCCGAGGTGGAGAAGGGCTTGATCTGGTACCAGAACGTGTACAGCCAGAGCCACACCTGGCCCGGGTAGCTGCCCGTCTCGTTCATCATCCCCCACTGGCTGCCCAGCAGGTGCTCGGCCTGCGCTCGATCGGCGAGCAGGCCGCCGTCGGCCAGCAACAAGAGCGGCTTGGTGTAGTCGGTCTGGTAGAACTGGCGGCTGCGCAGAAGCGCGCCGTCCAGCCCGCCGGACTGGGCGAAGCTGAGCAGGCCGGCCATCATCGTGGGCAGCGGCCCGTAGCCGCCGCCGGGAACCGAGACCGAGTCGCCGGGTCCCACGGTCGCCTTCGCCAGCCCCTTCTCGTAGGCCGTGGTCCAGGCCGCCCGCTGCCCGGCGGTGGCGGACTGGTAGGCGGTGACGGCGGCCTGAACCGCCGGCTGGCCGGTGAGCGAGCGCAGCGGGGCCAGGACGAAGTCCTCCGCGGTGTTGACCGGGTGGCTGACGCCGAGCCACTTCTGCAGGTGGATGAACCACATGTGCTGGCCGTCGGAGGCGTGGTTGTAGGGCGGGCCGTAGCCGCCGGTCCCGCTCGAGCCGTCGAGCTCGGTGGTCGCCGTGGTCACGAAATCGACCGGGGCGGCGCGCGACCAGGACGTGATCGTGCTCGGCCTCTCGTCCGGCGAGGAGAAGAGGATCGAGAGCACGAGCGCGAGCGCCAGCACCACCCCGAGGGCGATGCAGAACTCCTTGACCAGGTCGTACTCGCGGTAGGGGCCGTGCCACTCGCGAGACACAAGGTCGACGCGCCGCCGCTCGGCGCGGGTCACGAGGAGGCCTCCGGCGCGACCGGGTCCTGGCCGGGGGAGGCCTCATCCCGGTCGAAGACCGGGAACGGCGGCACGACGCCGTGCTTGCGCACCAGCAGCACGTGCCCGATGACCAGCGCCACCACCGCCACCGGCAGCAGCAGCACGTGGTAGCTGTACATCTGGCCGAAGTTCAGGAGGTTGAAGAAGGCGCCGATGCCGACCGAGTTCATCGCGTCCTTGGCCTGGGTCGAGATCCACTGCGCGTCGAAGTTCTGCTGGGAGACGTAGCCGGTCAGCGCGCACGGGATCGCCACCAGGAACGTCACCGCCCCCGTAACCCACACCCGGCGGCGCCCCCCGCGCCAGGCCGCCATCCAGTACTTGCCCCACAGGTGGATGACCATGAAGGCGAAGAACAGCTCCACCGCCCACAGGTGGATCGAGTTGAAGAAGTGCCCGATCCCGGTGAAGTGCCACCAGCCGGGGCCCTTGAGCGCGAGGATCGAGCCCGAGACGATGATCACCACCAGCGAGGTGAGCGTGAGCACCCCGAAGACGTAGATCCACGAAGAGACATACGACGGCTGGCCGTCGGGCAGCAGCTTCTCCGGCGGCAGCGCGCCGACCGCGAGCTGGCGCACGCGCACCGTCCAGGACCGACTGGGCGCAGGAGCGGCGCTCATCGATCCTCCTCCACCGCGGCGCGGCGGTGGGGGAACGGCGCCGCGATCGCCACGACGAACAGGACGAGCATCGCGACGATCACGAGGATGTTGGACACCGACATGGTGAAGAAGTGCCAGTGGGCGTACGTGGCGTGGTGGTTGAGGTTGAAGACCGCTGCCATGGCGCTGCACCGTATCCGGACGGGGGGCCGCCCGGCATCGCGGATGCGGCGCGGATCGGTTGCGGGGAATTACGGACATCGATCGACATCGAGCCCGCCCCGGCGCTCGCCGCCCGGCGATCAGGCGGCGAAGAAGTCGATCAGCAGCCGGCTGACCCGCTCGGGGGCGTCGTGCTGCACCCAGTGCGAGGCATCGGGAAGACGTACGACGCGCTCCAGGTTCGGCACGTCGGCGGGATCGGGGTCGGCGAGCTCGCGGCCCAGATAGCGGTCGCGCTCGCCCCAGATGACGAGCGTCGGTGCCCGCACGACGCGGATGCGCTCCTCGGCACGGCGCGGGGACTGCCGGAGCACGGCCCGGTAGTAGTTGATCGTGGCGGTGGCCGCTCCGGGCTGGGACCAGGCCTCGACGTAGCGCTCGATGTCCTGCGCGGTGAAGGCGCCGGGGCGGGCGGCCGAGCCCAGGCCCCAGACGCGGAAGAACCGCCATCGCCCGGCCCGAACCGTCAACTCCGGCACCCAGGGGAGCTGGAAGAACACCATGTACCACGACCTGGCGAGCTGGCGCGGGCGCCGCACGGCGTGCAGGAAGCGCCGCGGGTGGGGGACGTTCAGGATGGCCAGGCGCTCCACGACCTCCGGGTGGTTCATGGCCACGCTCCAGGCGACCGCGGCGCCCCAGTCGTGACCGGCGAGGCGCGCAGTCCGCGCGCCTCGCTCGCGGATCAGGTCGCGCACGTCGAGCGCCAGCCGATCGAGATCGTAGGCTGCGACCCCCCGCGGCTTGGACGAGGTGTTGTAGCCGCGCAGGTCGGGCGCCACGACCCGAAATCCGGCCGCCGCCAGCGCCGGGATCTGGAAGCGCCAGCCGTACCAGAACTCGGGGAACCCGTGGAGCAGGACGACGAGCGGTCCCTCGCCCGCCTCGACGTAGTGCAGGCGGGCCTCGGAGAGCTCGGCGTAGCCGTGGCGCAGCTGATCGAGGTCGAACGCGGTCACCTGGAGCGCCAGCTTCTCACGTTCGGCGCCCCAGGGAACTACCGCTAGGGCTCGAACACGATCCGGGCGGTGACCCGTCCGGCCTCGACGTCGGCGATCGACTCGTTGACCTGCTCCAGCGGCCGCACCTCGCGCGTCACGTGCGTGCGGCCCGCCGCGTGCAGCTCGAAGACCTCGCGCAGGTCGGTGCGGGTGCCTACGATCGAGCCGACGATCGTGATCGCGTTGAGCACGGTCTCGAAGATGGGCACGGTGACGTGGTTGTCGGCCGGCAGCGCGACGAACACGAGCCTGCCGCCGCGGCGCAGGGACCCGTAGGCCTGCTCGAAGGCCTGCGGCGAGACCGCGAGCGCGATCGCCTGGTCGGCTCCGCCCAGCTCCCGGATGGCGCCCACCGGGTCCTCCCGCGCGGCGTTGACCGTGAACTCGGCGCCGAGCTGGCGGGCCAGCTCGAGCTTCTCGTCGATGAGGTCGACGGCGATCACGCGCCCCCCGGCGATGGCGGCGTACTGGATCGCCAGATGTCCCAGTCCACCCACCCCGAACACCGCGACCAGGTCAGAGGAACGGGTGCCGGCCACCTTCACGGCCTTGTAGGTGGTGACCCCGGCGCAGGTGAGCGGAGCGGCGTCGAACGGGTCGATGCCCTCGGGCACCCTGACGACATAGCGCGCGTAGGCCAACGCATACTCGCCGAAGCCCCCGTCGATCGAGTAGCCCATGTTCTTCTGCTCCAGGCAGAGGGTCTCCCAACCCGACACGCAGTAGTCGCACGTGCCGCACGCGTAGCCCAGCCACGGCATCGCCACGCGGTCGCCGAGCGCGACCTCGCTCACCCCGGGACCGAGGGCGATCACGACCCCGACGCCCTCGTGGCCGGGGATGAACGGCGGGGTGGGCTTGACCGGCCAGTCTCCGTGCGCGGCGTGGATGTCGGTGTGGCAGAGGCCGGAGGCCTCGACCTTCACCAGCACCTGCCCGGGCGCGAGCTCGCGACGCGGCACCTCGTCGATGGTCAGGGGCGCGTGGAACTCGTGGACGACGGCGGCGCGGTAGGTGTCGGGCGGGGTGCTGACGGCGGCTGGCTTGGATGCGGCGAGGGACATATCGAGCGGCTCCTTGTCGAAGTGGAGACCGCCCATCGTCGAGGACCGCGCGCCCGCCGCCATCCGGGCTGCCCGCCCGCCGCCATCGTGGGAAAGTACTGATGGAGCACCTGCTCGCCCGCCGGGAGGCCAACACGGGTTATGCTCCGGCCGTAGTTGCCAACCAACGCTGAGAGGTCCACCGGGGACGTGGGGGATCGGCATCAGGAGACCCTCCGGCGGTTGCTGGAGGTGGGTCGGGCGATCGTCTCGGAGCTCGACCCGGAGGCCGTCCTGGAGCGGGTGCTCGAGGAGGCGCAGGCGATCACGGGGGCGCGTTATGCGGCGCTCGGCGTGCTCGACGAGGAGCGCTCCGCGCTCGAACGCTTTCTGACCCGGGGAATCGACCAACAGCTCCACCGCGAGATCGGCGATCTCCCCCGGGGACGGGGCGTTCTCGGCGTCCTGATCGACGATCCGCGACCGCTGCGGCTCGCCGACGTGGGTCATCACCCGCTCAGCTACGGCTTCCCAGCCAACCATCCTCCGATGCGCTCCTTCCTCGGGGTCCCGATCATGATCCGGGGCGAGGCCTGGGGCAACCTGTACCTCACCGAGAAGGCAGGCGGTGGCGAGTTCACCCTCCAGGACGAGGAGGCGGTGGTCGTGCTCGCCCAGTGGGCGGGGACGGCGATCGACAACGCCCGCCTGTACGTCCGCAGCGAGCGCCGCCGCCGGGAGGCGGAGAGCGCGGTGAGGGCGCTCGAGGCGGCCCGTGACATCACCGATGCGGTCGCCGGGATCGCCGACCTCGGTCGCGTGCTGGAGCTGATCGTCAAGCGCGGGCGGGCGCTGGTCGAGGCGCGCAGCGTGCTGATCTTCCTGCGCGAGGGAGACGACCTGGTGGTCGCGGCCAGCGCCGGTCACGCCGACGACGCGCCGGGGCGTCGCATCCCGCTTCACGGCTCGACCTCGGGACAGGTCCTCCGCCACGGGCGACCCCAGCGGATCGGGGACGTCTCCTCGCACCTGTGGGTGCCCGCCGAGCGGATCGGCATCACCGAAGCACGAGCGGCGCTCCTGGTGCCGATGATCCACCACGGCTCGCGCCTCGGGGTGCTGGCGGCGTTCGACAAGGGCCGGGAGCGCGGCGAGTTCACCGCCGCCGACGAGCATCTGCTGCGTACGTTCGCCGCCTCGGCCGCCAACGCGGTCGCCCTCAACCGCAGCGTCGAGGAGGGCCGGCTGCGCGCCGCCATCTCCGCCGCGGACGGCGAGCGGGGCCGCTGGGCTCGGGAGCTGCACGACGAGACGCTCCAGGCGCTGGGCGGCCTGCGCGTCCTGCTGGCCGGCGCGCTGCGCCACGGTGACCCGAACGCGGTCGAGCGCGCGATCCGCGAGGCGATCGAGGACATCGAGACGAGCATCGAGAACCTGAGGGCGATCATCAGCGACCTGCGCCCGTCGCTGCTCGACGACCTCGGGCTCTCGCCGGCGATCGAGGCGCTGGTCGAGCGCCGCCGCGCGGCTGGCCTCCAGATCACGGCCGAGCTGTCGTTGCCCGCGCGTGAGGATACGGCGCTGGCGCCCGAGCTGGAGACCACGGTCTACCGGCTGATCCAGGAGGCTCTGACCAACGTCGTCAAGCACGCCCGGGCGAGGACCGTCCGCATCGCCGCGGTCACCGACGGCGCCGAGATCGTGGCTGAGGTCGAGGACGACGGCCGCGGCTTCGACACCAGCCGGATGCGCGAGGGGTTCGGGCTGCCGGGCCTCCGCGAGCGCGTGTACCTGGCCGGTGGATCGCTCGAGATCGGCTCGGGGCCGGCGGGCACGCTGGTACGCGCGGTGCTGCCGGTCCGGACCGCCCTGCGGCCGGAGTCAGCCGCCGATCAGGTGCCCCTGTAGCGCGTAGCGGACCAGCTCGGCGCGGGTGCGCAGCCCCAGCTTGCGGTGGATGCGCGCGCGATGGGTCTCCACGGTGCGCCGCGAGAGGTGCAGCTGATGGGCCATCTCGATGCTGGTGTACCCGAGCGCGAGCAGGCGCAGGATCTCCGTCTCGCGCTCGCTCAGGCCGTCGTCGCGGCGGGCGCTCTCAGCTGCCCTGAGCACGACGGCCACCCGCGGGCTGACGTAGCGTTCACGCCGGGCGGCCGCCGTCACCGCGGCCGGCAGCTCGCAGTCGGCGCGGTGCTTGAGCACCAGTCCGCGGGCGCCCGCCTCGAGCACCGAGCGGGCGAACGAGGGGCTCTCCTCCATCGTCAGCACGACGATCTCGGTGCCCGGGAAGCGGCGGCGCAGCTGGCGGACAAGCTGCTCGCTCGAGGTGCCCGGCAGCTGCAGGTCGAGGACCAGGACGTGGGGATCGTGGCCCGTCAGATGACGGGCGGCCGAATCGAGGTCGGAGGCCTCGGCGACGACCTCGACGTTCTCCTCGCCCTCGAGCAGCAGGCGCAGGCTCCGCCGCACGAGCGCGTGGTCATCCGCCAGGAGGACCCTGATCGGCGAGGGGACGGGGTGACGAACCGCCCCATTGGGCTCGAGCGGCGCCAGGTGGAGATGCGAAGCCATGCCGTCACGGTAGGGCTGGCCGGGCCGCGGGCCATCCCGGTAAACCGGCTGAGGCGCTTCGGGAAAGTACGGCTCGCCGGCGTGCGCCGGCGAGCCCGCCTCAGAGCACGAGGGCGCCGCGCCGACGCGTGGAGAGGAACACGCGCTCGAAGGCGAGCTTGGCCCAGTGGGCGTGCGGTCCGGCGCTCAGGCGCGCGTGCGAGACCTTCTGGGCCGCCCCGTCCGAGCCGGCGGCCTCGGCCGCCGGCCGCGCCAGGACGTTGCTGGCCTTGAAGATCACGCCGCCCCGGCCGGCGTCGAGGATGCAGATCGCGCCGAGATCCTCCAGCGGGAGACGGTCGACGCCCGAATGCTCGAGGTCGTCGGCGATGTTGTGGGCGGCCACCTTGGCCATCGTCTCGGTCATCTGCCCGGTCTTGGGAACCCCAGCGGGAACGGGGGTGGGCTCGGGCGGCGCAATCGCCACCGCCACGCCGGCGGCGAACACGTCGGGGTGCTCGGGATGGCGGAACTGCTCGTCGACCGGCACGAAGCCCATCGGGTTGGAGAGCCCCTCCGCCTCCCGGACCGCGTCGACGCCGGTGAACGGGGGCACGATCATCGCGTAGGCGAACGGCAGCCTGCGACCGGACTCGAGCTCGAGCTCCCCGTCGCGGACCTGCTTGATCGAGCTGTTGGGCAGCCCCTCGATGCCCAGGCGGTCGAAGAGCGACTCGACCGTCTGCTGCGAGGACCCGACGCCGCCGAGTCCGAAGTGGCCGAGGAAGGGCTCCGCCGTGATGAACGTGACCGGCGCGACGTCTCTCAGTCCGGCTCGTCCGATCTGGTGGTGGATGTTGAAGAGGAACTCGTAGGAGGCCCCGAAGCAGGAGCCGCCCTGGGCGGTGCCGACCACCACCGGGCCGGGATTCTGCAAGAACCGCTGCCAGGCCTCGCGGGCCAGCAGCGCGTGCTCGAGGTTGCACACCGACTGCGTGTGGCCCTCGAGGGGGCCGAGGCCGGTCACCTTCTCGAACGCCAGCCGCGGGCCGGTGCCGATGAACAGCCGGTCGTAGGAGAGCTCTTCGCCGGAGTCGAGCGTGACGACCTTCTCGGCCGGGTCGACGCGCGCCGCGGCACGGTTGATGAACTCGATCCGCTTGCGGGCGTACAGCGGCGCGAGCGGGAACGTGATGTCCTCGGGATCGCGCAGCCCGAAGGGCAGCCAGATCAGGGACGGGATGAAGGTGAAGTCGGGGCGCGGATCGACCACGACGATGTCGTGGCGGTCACGGACGCGCTTCTTGAGCTCCAGGGCGACGGTCAGGCCGGCGAAGCTCGAGCCGAGGATGACGACCCGCTGACGATTGGACATTTTCCCTCTCCTCTCGGGCGGACGCCCCGGGCGACCGCATGACGCCACGCCACGACCATACAACTGTAAAGCGGAACAGATGGAAGATACCGCCGTTGCTTAACCTTGTCAAGGGTACAACTGTCTAGTTGTGATACCTTGGAAGGGATGAACCGACGGATGGACCATGCTGCGACGGCTCGCCGGCGGCACGGCCAACCCCGGGGCGACGCGGCCACGCGATCGGGTAGACGCTCTCCATGACCTCGAGCTCCCGCTACCAGCGCCCGCCGCGCAACGAGAACGCCCGCATGGTGCCGCGCCAGCTCGGCGAGGGTCGAGTCGAGGTGGATGCGACCTGGGGCACCGTTCAGCCGGCCGAGCTGGCACCGGGCGTGCGGACGATCGGAGAGCTCAAGCTGATCGACCACCTGGAGCGCGGCCTGCCCGCGATCGACACGCGCCAGGAGCGGTTCGTGCAACAGGGCACGATCCCGGGGGCGCGTGCGATCTGCCATGAGGTGATCCTCGATCACCGCCACGAGCTGGACCCCGGCCGGCCGACCGTCTTCTTCTGCAACGGTCCGCAGTGCACCGCCACCCCGGACGCGGTGGCGAAGCTGCTCGAGGCCGGCTACCCGCCCGAGGCGATTCTCTACTACCGGGGGGGCATTCACGACTGGACGACGCTCGGGTTCCCGCTCGCCACCGGCTGAGCGTGGGGGATCCCGGCGGCGGCGTACGCGTCCGCCTCGTCGAGCGTCTCGTGCTCGAGCAGCGCCCGGGCCAGCGCGTCGAGCTGGTCGCGGTGCTCGCGCAGCGTCGCGAGCGCGCGGTCGTGGCAGGCGTCCGCCAGGCCGCGCACCTCGGCGTCCAGCAGGCGGCGGGTCTGCTCGGAGATCGCGCCCTCGCCGAGCATGCCGTACGGACCGGCTCCCTCCGCCGGCAGCACGGTGACCAGACCGATCTTGCCCGACATGCCCCAGCGGCCCACCATCTGGCGGGCCAGCGCGGTCGCCTGCTCGAGGTCCGACTCGGCGCCGGTGGTGACGGCGCCGAAGACCAGCTCCTCGGCGGCGCGCCCGCCGAGCAGGCCGGTCATGCGGCCGCGCAGATACGACTCGTCAAAGCCGTAGCGGTCCTTCTCCGGGCTCTGGAAGGTGACCCCGAGCGTGCGGCCTCGCGGGATGATCGAGACCTTGCGCACGGGGTCGGCGCCCGGCTCGAGCATCCCCAAGAGCGCATGGCCCGCCTCGTGGTAGGCGGTCCGCTCGCGCTCCTCGGGCGTGATGAGGATGTGACGCGCGGCGCCCAGCACGATCTTCTCCAGCGCGTCGGTGAAGTCGTCGCGGCCCACGGCCCGCCGGCCGCGCCGTGCGGCGAGCAGCGCCGCCTCGTTGACGAGGTTGCGCAGGTCGGCTCCCACCATGCCGGGCGTCGAGGCGGCGACGTGAGCCAGGCTGACGTCGCGCGCGAGCGGCACCGAGCGGGTGTGCACGCGCAGGATCTGCTCGCGGCCGAACTGGTCGGGCGGGTTGACCGTGACGCGGCGGTCGAAGCGCCCCGGGCGCAGCAGCGCCGCGTCCAGGATCTCGGGCCGGTTGGTGGCGGCGAGCACGATCACACCCTCATTGCCGGTGAACCCGTCCATCTCGGTGAGGATCTGGTTGAGGGTCTGCTCGCGCTCGTCGTGGCCGCCGCCGGGGATCGCGCCCGCCGCGCGGGAGCGGCCGATCGCGTCCAGCTCGTCGATGAAGATGATCGCGGGCGCCTCGCGCTTGGCCTGCTCGAAGAGGTCGCGCACGCGGCTGGCGCCCACCCCGACGATCATCTCGATGAACTCGGAGGCCGACATCGAGAAGAACGGCACGTCGGCCTCGCCGGCCACCGCCTTGGCGAGCAGCGTCTTGCCGGTCCCCGGGGGGCCGGTCAGCAGGACGCCCCGCGGGACCGTCGCGCCGAGGGCGCGGTAGCGGTCCGGGCTCTTGAGGAAGTCGACCACCTCGGCCAGGTCCTCCTTGGCCTCGTCGATGCCCGCCACGTCCTTGAAGGTGGTCCGCTGCTCGCTTGGCTCGTACCGGCGCGCCCGGGCCTTGCCGAAGCCGGCGAACGATCCCGCTCCCGCGGCCAGGCCGCGGGAGGCGCCGCGCATCAGCAGGATGAACAGCCCGACGAGCAGCAGCGTGGGACCGAAGCCCAGCAGCAGCGACTCCCAGAACGGGGTCGACGAGGTGGTGGGCTTGGCGCCCACGGTCGCCCCCTCGGCCAGCAGCTGCTGGAAGATCCGGTCGTCGGCGAAGATCGGTCGCTCGGTCTTGAAGTCCTTGGACGTGGTCCCGTTCTTGCCCGCCGGGTAGCGGATGGCGGCGCGCAGCGTTCCCTGGATCGCCTGCCCCGTGGCGGTGATGGAGGCGACGTTGTGGTTGCGCACCTGCTGGGTGAAGACGCTGTAGGGAAGGCTGAGGCGGGCCGTGGTGGTGCTCGAGGTGAGCGTGCCCGCCAACACCCAGTTGACCGCCAGCAGCGCGAGGAACATCCACCAGATCCACCGCGTGCGCGGGCGCGGGGGCGGCGACTCCCGTCCCGGCTGCGAAGGCTGCCGGGCGCCCTCGATGCGCCAGGGGTCGCGCGAGGGGGACCCCGCAGGGTGCTGGTCGGGCGCCCTGGCTCGTGCTCGCCGTGACATGGCATTCACGCTAGGCGGGCCCGGCGGGCCGTTCATCCGTAGTTCTCCGATGCGGGGCGGGGAACTCGATGCAGTTTCTAAGCGACCGGCAAGCCTGCCTTTATCTCCCCCGCCAATAGTCGGGCGCCGGGACATGACCACGCCACCGCACCGCCGGCCGTCCGTGCTGCTGGTCGAGGACGAGCAGTCGATCGCGCAGCCCTTCGTGCGCGCCCTCGAGCGCAGCGGCTTCGACGCCACGCTGGCGCCGAGCGGCGCCGAGGGCGTCGAGCTGGCCGCGCGTCTGGAGCCCGACGTGGTGCTGCTCGACCTCGCCCTCCCCGACGCCGACGGACGCGACATCTGCCGCGAGCTGCGCCGCACCTCGGACGTCCCGATCATCATGCTCACGGCGAGCGGGACGCTGACCGATCGGGTGGTGGGGTTGGAGCTCGGCGCCGACGACTACATCGTCAAGCCGTTCGCCACGGCCGAGGTGGTGGCGCGGATCCGTGCCGTGATGCGCCGCGGACGGCGGCCCGGCGCGCCGGCGAGGGAGATGCGGGTGGGGGACCTCCGCATAGCGCCCGGCGCGCGCCGCGCCTGGCAGCGCGGGCGGGAGCTGGCGCTCACCCGCAGGGAGTTCGACCTGCTCGTGCGCCTGGCCGAGGACGCCGGGCGGGTGGTCGCCCGGGAGTCGCTGATGTCCGACGTGTGGGACATGAACTGGTTCGGCTCGACCAAGACGCTGGACGTGCACATCGCGTGGCTGCGCCGCAAGCTGGGCGACGACCCCTCGGCGCCGGCCTACATCCACACCGTCCGCGGGGTCGGCTTTCGTCTCGCCGCGGACCCGGAGGAGGAGCGGTAACCCTCAGGCTCCGTCTCCTGGCCGCGCTCGCCTACGTCCTGCTGCTCGCGGTCGTCTCGCTGGGCGTTCCGCTGGCGGTCAACCTCAGGGCGCGGGTGAACGCCGAGGTGCGCACCCAGGCTCAGGCGCAGGCGGACCTGGTGGCCGCGAGCGCCGCCGATCTCGTGGGGGCCGGGCGCCGCCCGGAGCTCCGGACGCTGGCCCAGACCGCCGGCCGTTCGCTGCGGGGGCGGATCATCGTCGTCGACGCCTCCGGCCGGGTGCTGGTCGACAGCGCCGGCCCGGCCGAGGTGGGCGCGAGCTACGCCAGCCGGCCGGAGATCCGGGCCGCGCTCGGCGGGCGCCAGGTCCAGGTGCAGCGTAACTCCCACACCCTGGGCCAGGAGATCCTCGCCACCGCCGTGCCGATCATCCGGGGTGGACGGCCGGTGGGCGCCGTGCGCGTCACCCAGAGCGTCGCGGCGGTGCGCGCGGCGGTCGGCCGTGCGGAGCTGGGGCTGGCCGTGATCGGGGCGATCGTGCTGGCCCTCGGGCTGGCCGCCGGAGCGCTCATCGCAGCTCAGGTCGTGCGGCCGATCCGCCGCCTGGAGCAGGTGGCCCGCCGGGTGGCCCAGGGCGACCTCGGCGCGCAGGCGCGGCTGGAGGGAAGCCGCGAGCAGCGGTCGCTGGCCGGCTCCTTCAACGAGATGACCGATCGGATGCGACACCTGCTGGATGCCCAGCGCCAGTTCCTGGCCGACGCCTCCCACCAGCTGCGCACGCCGCTCACCGGGCTGCGCCTGCGACTCGAGGAGGCGAACGCGCGGGGGGTGAGCCGTGGCGCCGCGCAGGAGCTGACGGCGGCGCTCGCCGAGGTCGATCGGCTGGCCCACACGGTGGCCGAGCTGCTGGAGCTGAGCGGCGGCGGCGAGCGCCGCGCGACCGCCACCAGCCTGGAGCTCGACGCGATCGCGGCGAGCGCGGTCAGCCGGTGGCGGGCGGGCGCGGCGGCGCGGGAGATCAGGCTCGTGCTCCGGCGGGGGTCCGGCGGCGGCCGGGCGTGGGCGGCGCGGCTCGACGTCGAGCGGGCGCTGGACTGCCTGCTCGAGAACGCGCTCAACTACTCGCCTGCGGGCAGCGAGGTGGAGCTCCTGACCCGTCCGGGGGCGATCGAGGTCCGCGATCGGGGGCGAGGGCTGGCGCCGGAGGAGCGGGAGCGGGTGTTCGACCGCTTCCGCCGCGGTCGCGCCGGGCGCGAGCGCCCGGAAGGCAGCGGGCTGGGCCTCCCGATCGCGCGTGAGCTGGCGCGCGCGTGGGGCGGCGAGGTGTCGCTGAGGGCGCGGGAAGGCGGCGGATGCGTGGCCACGCTCTCGCTCCCCGCCCAGCAGGCCGCCGCCGGCGCGGGGCCGATCGCCGCGCCGGCCGATAGCGTGGCCGGGCGATGAGAAGCCGAGCCGTCCTCTGGGTCGCGGCGGCCCTGCTCGGGATCGTGGCCAGCGCCGCCGTCGCCTGGTCGGCCAGCCGCCTCGCCGGCCAGCGCATCGGCCTCGCCTCCGAGCCGCTGTCGGTGGCCCGCGACCTCGCGCCCTCCTCCGCGCCGGCGAGCAATGGTGCGAAGGCCGGTGGGGGTCCGCCGAGCGCTCGAAGGGGAGGGCCGCGCGCTTCCGGAGGGCAGCCGAACGCAACCACCGTCGCCCCGACTCCCTCGCCCCTGACCATCGCTCCCTCCGCCCCGCCTCCGACGGGGGGTGGCGCGGCGCCCGCGGCCCCGGCGCAGCCGACGCCGGCCAAGCCCCGCGACGACGGCGGTGGGGGAGGGTCCCGGGACTCCGGCGCGCAGCGCGACGATTAGTGGGTCCAACCCAAACGTTTGACCTGTAATGGGTTCATGCGGCGATTCGGTGTTTGCGTTCGAGGACGGCGATCCGTCGGTCGCGGTCGCGTCCGTTGCGGTGGGTGATGTAGTCGGCGAGGGCGCGCTGAGCGGTTGCCCAGTCGCGGTAGTCGGTGTTGTTGAAGACGAATTCCTGGATCGGGCGGAAGTGGCTCTCGATCCGGTTCAGGTAGCTGGCGTAGGTGGGGGTGGGGATCAGCTCGATCTTGTTGGCGGCGGCGTAGGCGCGGATGTCGGGGGTCCAGTTGGCCGACAGGTTGTCCTGGATCCAGTAGAGCTTCTGGCGGGCTGGGTAGACCATCCGGATCGTGCGCATGTAGCCGAGCACGTCGCGGCCGGCGCGGCGGGGTCGCATCCGGGCGTAGAGCCGGTCGCGGTGGACGTCCAGGGCGCCGAAGATGTAGCGGATCCCGTGTTTGCGGTTGTAGGTCGCCCGCAGCCGCTCGGGCCGCTTGCGAGGCGCCCAGCCGGCCCCCTGGACCGGTTTGAGGCTGATCGGGCCCATCTGATCGAAGCTGATCACCGGCCCGTCGAACGGCGGCGCGGCGTACAGCTCGAGCGCTCTGGCCGCCTTGGTCTCGTAGTCGGGGTCGGGGCTGGCCTTCCAGGAGCGGGTGCGTTGAAACGACAGCCCGGCCTCAGCCAGCAGCCGCCAGAGATGGATCGGGGAGATCACCAGGCCCTCGTCGGCCAGATGAGCCGAGAGCCTGTCCAGCGACCAGCGGGTCAGCGGCACCCCTCGGCTGTCGGGGCGGGCACCGGCCACCGCCACCACCCGCTTGCGCTCGGTGGGGGTGATCCGGCGGGGTCGCCCACCCCGGTACTCAGGGCGCAGACTGTCGAACCCCTCCTCGTTGAACTCGTGGATCAACTTGCGCACGTGGCTCTCGTCAGTCAGCCACATCCGGGCGATCTGCGGCACCGGCGTCTTCACGTTCGACGCCAACAGGATCGCCGCGCGAATCCGGGTCGCCTGGTGCTCAGCCCGCGTCGACATGCGCTTCAACCTCACCGCCTCCTGATGCGAGAGCGGTCTGACGAACACCTCCAGGGGACGCATCACCACCTCCAAAATCGAGATGCAACCCCATTCGCCACCCAAGGCGAGTTTCCGGTCAAACAATCAGGTTGGCCCCACTAGCCGGGCCCGCCGGCCCGGCCGGCCCGGACGCCGCGCGCCACACCCCGGGCGCTGGGCCAGGGCGTGGCGTATTGCGTCCGGCATCCGGACGCAATACGCCACGCCCCCGGCGCGGGCCGGGGGCGTGGCGTACCGCGTCCGCGCGGGCTACGGGTACACCTGCTCGCCGGTGCGCGCGTCGCGGAGCCGGATGGCGGCGCTCGGGCACAGCTCGGCGGCGGCGAGCAGCAGCTCGTCGGATCCGCTGCCGACGACGCGCGCGATGTCTGCGAGCTCGAACACCTCGGGCGCGACGTCGACGCAGTCGCCGTGTCCCGCGCAGGCGGTCTCGTCGATCTCCACGTGGTAGCTCATGACTCTCCCTTCTCGATGAGGTCTCTGATGGGGGCAAGCTCGCGGGGGCGGTCGATCAGGAGCGCCGCCACGGGGCGCCCGGAACGGGTGAAGGTGGCGGTGAAGCTGCGCGTCTCCGGGTCCCCGTCGAGCACGATCCGCTCGCCGAGGCGCGCGTGGCCCACGTACTGGATGCGGATGCCGTACTGGTCGCTCCAGAAGCTCGAGATGGGCGGCGGTCCCAGCTCCCGGCCGAGCATCACCTGCGCCGCCCGGGCGCCCTGCCGGGCGGCCGTCTCCCAGTGGGCCCCGGGCACGTGGCGGCCGCGGCGCGGGTCGTAGGCGGCGGCCGCGTCACCGGCGGCCAGCACCCTGGCGAAGCGGCTGCGCCCGTGCTCGTCGACCGGCACGCCGCCGTCCGAGAGCAGGCCGCTGCCCCGAAGCCACGAGGTGGCGGGGGTGACGCCGACCCCCACCACGACGTGGTCGACCTCGACCCGGCGGCCATCCGAGAGCTCCAGCTCGCGCACGCGCGGGCGGCCGCGGACCCGCCGCACGGTGACGCCGCAGAGCACCCGCACGCCCTCATCGCGGTGCAGCCGGCTGAACCAGCCGCCGAGCCCCTCGCCGAGAATCGCGGCCAGCGGGCAGGGGCCGGCCTCGATCAGCGTCACCTCGGCGCCGAGGCCCCGCGCCGTCGCGGCGACCTCCTGTCCGACGAAGCCGGCGCCGATCACCGCCAGGCGTGTCGGCTGGGCCAGCGCCTCGCGCAGGGCCTGACAATCCTCGAAGTCGCGGAGGGTGGAGACGTTCTCGCGGCCGGCGAGCGCGGGCAGCGGCCGCGGGCGGCTGCCGGTGGCGATCAGCGCCCAGTCGAAGCGCAGCGTCCGGCCGTCGGACAGCCGCGCCGCGCGCTCTCGCGGCCGCAGCTCGGTGGCGCTCGCGCCGAGCAGCAGCTCGACGGCGTGCTCCTGGTACCAGGCGAGCGGGCGAAAGGCCAGCGCCCCCACATCGGCCGGCTCGCGGAGCGCCCGCTTGGACAGCGGCGGGCGGTCGTAGGGCCGGTGCGCCTCGGCGCAGACGATCCGGATGGCGCCGTCGTAGCCGTGCCGGCGCAGCGTCTCGGCGCAGCGCTGCCCGGCCAGCCCCCCGCCGAGGATGGCCACGCCCGCGGTGCGACTCGTGCTGGTGGACGTCATCGCCGGCAGCTTCCGGGCAGGCGGGTTAACGGATCGCTGGCTCCGGGCAAGCGATCGGCTCGCTTTGCCAAACCTTTGCCCTTGCCTCGCCGATCCTTTGGTCCCCGCCCGCCACATTCGCCTCCACCCACGAGATCGGAGGCCCAGGCAGATGCCATCCAGACAATCGAGAAGCCTTGCCGTGATCGCCGCGGTGGGGGCGGCCGGGCTGGCCGCGTTCGCGCTCCGGCCGGCGCCGGCGACCTCGACCTCGGCGGCGCGCAACCCCGCGGTGGAGATCCGCACCCAGGTCATCCGGCGCACGATCCACGTGATCCGGCACGAGCCGGGGGCGGCGTGGAAGGGCAGCCGGCATGCCGGCGCGGTGGTGGTTACGAGCTCCGTGCGCACCGCGGCGAGCGGCGCGCGCCTCAGCGGCACGGCGGCCTCGCCAGGCGCCCTGGCCACGCGCACGAGCGGTCTGCGGGCGGCGCCCACCTCCGCGGCGGGTCCGGTCACGACGCGCACCAGCGCCTCCGGGGGCGCGGGCGCCACCTCCGGCCATCCCGTCACCCGCTCCAGCGGAGGACGTCACGGCGAGGGCGGCGATGGCGGCTCAGACGACTAGGGCGGCCGCCGGCCGGCCCGGGGGCGACCGGATCACCGTGGCCCTCTGCGCGCTGGCGGCGTTCCTGGCCGTCCTGGCGGTGCTCGCCTGGCAGGTCAGGGCGAGCCCGGTCGCGCCCGGGAGCACGGCGGTCGTGGTGCGGCGCGTGTACGAGACCCGGATCGTGGAGACGGTCCGGGGTAGCCGCGGGGGCGGGTCGTCGATCACGCAGTCGGTCTCGGCCTCCGGGGCGCCCACGCCCCTGGCGGCACCCGCGACCCGCCCATCGCGGTGAGGATCGTGGCGGGAGAGCTCGACTACACCTTCCGGGCCATGGGCGGCGAGGTCCGGCTGCTGATCGGGCCCCGGCTGCGGACGGGCGCGCCGCCGCCGCTTCAGGCGGCCGAGCGCGAGCGGGCGTTCGTGCTGGACCTCGCGCGGAGGCTGTCGCGGTTCGAGCCGGACAGCGAGCTCTGCGCGCTGAACCGCGATCCGCGTGAAGCCGTCCCCGCCACGCAGCTTCTGCGGGCGGCCGTGCACGCGGGGCTGTGGGCGGCGCGGCGCAGCGGCGGGCTCGTCGATCCGACCCTCACCGCCGCGCTGGAGCGCTGCGGCTACGGCGCCTCGATGGACGGGGTGGCGCCGGCGTCCCTGCGCGAGGCGCTCGCGCTGGCGCCCGCGCGCCGGCCCGCCTCCCCCAACCCGAACGCTCGCTGGCGGGAGATCTCGGTGGACGACACCGGCGGGCGCGTGCTCCGCCCGCCGGGCGTGCGGCTCGACACCGGGGGCACCGGGAAGGGGCTGTGCGCGGACGCCGTCGCGCTGCGGCTGCGCGACTACACGCGGTTCGTGGTCGACTGCGGCGGGGACATCGCGGTCGGCGGGGTGGGGGCCCAGCTCGAGCCGTATGAGATCCAGGTCGAGCATCCCCTCACCGGCCGGGCGATCGGCGCGGTCGCGCTGTCGGCGGGCGGGATCGCCACCTCGGGCCTCAACGTGCGCATCTGGCGCACCCCGTCGGGCGGCTTCGCGCACCACCTGATCGACCCGGCGAGCGGCCGGCCGGCGTGGACGGGGCTCGTGGGGGCGACCGCCGTGGCGGGGAGCGCGCTCGAGGCCGAGACGCTCTCCAAGATGGCGCTCCTGCTCGGCCCGGAGGGCGCCCGGCGGGCTCTCGCGCAGCGGGGCGGCGTGCTGGTCCACGACGACGGACGCGTCGAGACGGTGGGGCGGCTGGAGGGGTGGCGTCGGGCGCCGCCGGCGCCGGTGGGCGCGCCGGCATGACCGGGTCCCAGCCGCTTCAGTACATCTGGTGGCTGGTGAGCCGCGCCTCCGGGGTGGTGGCGATGCTGCTGGTCACGCTGGCGGTGCTGATGGGTCTGGCGATGTCCGCGCGGGCGCTGCCCCGCGCCGGGCTCAAGCGCGCGGTCGCCCGCCTGCACGAGCACGTGGCGCTGACCGCGCTGGGGGCGATCGGCCTCCACGGCGCCGCGCTGCTTGGCGACCGGTGGCTGGCGCCGGGGCTCGCCGGAATCGCGATTCCCTTCCACACCAGCTACCGGCCGGGGCTCACGGGGATCGGGATCCTCGCCGGATACCTCGCCGTCCTGGTGGGGCCGACGTTCTACTTGCGCCGGCGGCTGGGGGCGCGGAGGTGGCGCAGGCTGCACCGCCTCAGCGTCCTGGTCTGGGGGATGTCGGCCGTCCACGCGCTCGGAGCCGGCTCGGATGCCGGGCGACTGTGGCTGCGCTCGATCGTGCTCGTCCCCGTGGCGCCGCTCGGGTACCTGCTGGCGCTCAGGCTGCTGGGCGCGACCGCCGGCTACGGCGAGGCGCTCAGCGTGAAGCCGCACAGGGCGAGGGCCCCGATCGAGACGGCGCTGGCGAGCAGCGAGGTGAGCACCATCCCCGGGTCGAGCGGGGCGAGCGCGAAGAAGCTCCGCGTGGCCGGGATGAGCAGGGCGAGGACGTAGAGCCCCGCCATCACAGCGCACATCCCGGCGACCAGCGTCGAGCGGCGACGCGAGCCGCCCGCCTCGAGCGCCATCACCAGGTAGAGGCCGCCGAGCACGAGGGTCGACAGCGCGACCGTGCGCGCCTCGGCCACCGGGAGGTCGAGATCGTGCAGCGCGAACAGATATCCGGCGATCAGGCCGGTCCCCAGCACGATCCCCGCGGGCACCGCGAAGCGAGCCACGCCGCGCACGAAGCGCTCGGGCCGCCACGGGCCGCTGCTCGGCGCGAGCGCGAGGAAGAAGGTCGGGACCCCGACCGTGAGCGTGGCGGCGAGCGAGAAGTGCCGGGGCAGCAGCGGGTAGGCGTCCGAGCTGGTGCCGATCGTGAGGATGAGGAAGGCCGCCAGCGTGGACTTGGTGACATAGAGCTTGGTGACGCGCTGAAGGTTGCGCAGGGCGCGTCGCCCCTCCGCGACCAGGGCCGGGACGGCCGCGAAGTCGCCCGAGATCAGCACCAGGTCCGCGACGCTGCGAGCCATCTGGGTGCCGCTGCCCTGGGCGATGGCCAGCCGCGAGCTCTTCAGGGCCGGGACGTCGTTGACCCCGTCGCCCACCATCGCCACGTAGCGGCCGGCGTCGCGCAGCGCGTGGACGACCGCCCGCTTGCCCTCCGGGGAGATGCGGCCGATGACGTTGGCCGCGAGCGCGAACTCCCGGCGCTGCGACGGGTCGGCGGGGATCGCGCCGCCGTCGCTCACGTGCTCGACGGGGATGCCGACGTCGCGCGCGATCGCGGCGGCGGTCCGCGGCGCGTCACCCGAGAGCACCTTGACTTCGACCCCCTCGCCGTGGAGGAAGGCGATCGTGTCCGCGGCACCGGGCCGCAGCTCCTCGGCCAGCACGACCAGCCCGAGCGGCTCCAGCCCGGGCGGCGGCTGCTCCGCCGGTCGCGCCGGGAGCGGGTCGCGGCCACGGGCGAGGGCCAGCACGCGCCTGCCCTCCCGCTGGCGCCGCTCGGCCACGTCCTCGAGTTCCCCGAGCGGGATCCGCCCCGGCGCTCCCAGGTAGATGCCGGCGTCGGCGAGCTGGACCGCGCTCCAGCGCCGGCGGCTCGAGAACGGCACCTGGCCCTGGATCGGCCGGGGCTGGGCGGGAAACGCGGCGGCGAGCGCCTCCAGCGTGGCGTTGCGCACCGACGCGGCGGCCGCCACCGTCCCGAGCGCCTCCTCCAGGCTGGCGCGCGAGACGGCCGGGGCGGGCAGCGCCTCCACCACCCGCAGCGCGGGCTCGGTGATCGTTCCGGTCTTGTCGATGCAGATCGTGTCGACCGAGGCCAGCGACTCGATCGCGTTCAGCTGCTGGGCCAGGACGCCGCGCCGCGACATGCGCACCGCCGCCGCCGCGTAGGTGAGGCTGACCAGCACCATCAGGCCCTCGGGCACGAGCGTGACGACGCCCGCGGTGGAGGTCGCGACCGCGGTGTGCACCGCCACGTGGCGGTGATAGAGCGAGTAGCCGAGCACCGCGCCCAGCCCGACCACGAACGCCACGAGCGCGTAGAGCAGCCGGTTGACGGCACGCTCCAGCGGCGAGCGCGGGTGGCGGAAGGAGCGCGCCTCGCCGGTCACCCGGGCGGCGAAGCTCTCCTCGCCGACCGCCGAGACCCGGTAGACGCCGCTGCCCTCGACCACGAAGGCGCCGGAGCGGACCTCCTCGCCCGCCTCGCGCCCGACCGGCTCCGACTCGCCGGTCAGCACCGACTCGTCCAGCCGCAAATCAACCGCATCCACCAGCCGCCCGTCGGCGACCAGCTGGTCGCCGGGGGCCAGCAGCACGAGGTCGTCCACCACCACGTCCTCCACGGGCACCGGGCGCGCCGCGCCATCGCGCCTCACGGTGGCGCGCGGCGCGACCAGCAGCGAGAGGCGGTCGAGCGCGCGCTTGGCCCGCGCCTCCTGGGTGATGCCGATCGTCGAGTTGGCGATGATGATCCCCAGGAACAGCGCGTCGCGGGCGTCCCCGAAGGCCAGCGTCACCGCGCCGAAGACCCCGAGGATCAGGTTGAAGACGGTGAGGACGTTGGCGCGGACGATGCTCGCGTAGGAGCGGCTGGTGGCGCGGCGCCGCGGTCGAGAAGCGGCGCCGCGCCGCCGCGCGGCCTCCCGCTCGCTCAGCCCGGCCGTCTCTGCCTGGGCCAGGGCGGCTATCCGCCGCCCCTTCGCGGACCCGTGCACGTTCCGGCGGTCATCTCCTGCGGGGCGCGGCGGCGCGGACGGGCGCGCTCGTCGTGAGCCAGGTCGCCCAACAGGTCGCCGAGACGCCGGTTCTGCTCGCGCAACCGGTCGACCTCGAGGCGAAGCGCCGCCGCCTCGGCGCGGCTGCGCGCCAGCGCGGCGGCCAGCTCGGCGGCGTCCTGGTGTGAGCTCTGCGAGGTCTTCCGGCGCGTCTGGGGCATGCTCCCAGCTTGCCGCGCCGCCCCGCCCGCGCCATCCGCAGCGCTCCGACCGCCGCTGTCGGAAAAGTACGGAGTCCTCCCCGGCGCCGGAAGCTGGAGGCCATCAGCCTCGCTCCGGCACCCCGCGCGGCACCGCGGCGGTCGCCCGGCGCCGCGCGCGCGCGGCGCTCACCAGCGCAACGACCTCGCCGGGGCTCGACACGGTGTGCAGGACCTCCAGGTCGCGGACGTCGATCCGCCCGTCGGCGAGCGCGCGCCCGCGCAGCCAGTCGAGCAGCCCCTGCCACTCGTCCTGCCCGAGGAGGATCACCGGGAAGTGGCGGATGGTGGCGGTCTGGATCAGGGTCAGGGCCTCGAACAGCTCGTCGAGGGTCCCGAAGCCGCCTGGACCGATCACGAACGCGCTCGCGTAGCGCACGAACATGACCTTGCGGGCGAAGAAGTGACGGAAGCGCAGCGCGATGTCCAGGTAGTCGTTGAGGCGCTGCTCGTGGGGGAGCTCGATGTTGCAGCCCACCGACACCGCTCCGGCGTCGCGCGCGCCCCGGTTGGCCGCCTCCATGAGCCCGGCGCCGCCGCCGGTGATGACCGCGTATCCCGCCCGTCCCAGGGCCGCCGCGACCCGCCGCATCAGCGCGTAGTGCGGGTGCTGCGGAGGGGTGCGCGCCGAGCCGAACACGGTCACCGCGGGGCCCAGGCGGGCCAGGTGGTCGAACCCGAGCGCGAACTCGGCGGCGATCTCGTGCAGGCGCTCGGCGTCCGCGGCGCGCACCGCCGGCGGCTCGTCGCCCAGCCACAGCAGCAGCTCCTGGTCGAAGGTGGGCTTGGACGCGCTCATCTCGCGCACGCGACGATACTTGCGCGGTGAGCGAGACCCGTCCACAGCCGGCCGCCTACCCGGCGCAGCGCGAGGCGGACGTCCTGCTCAAGGACGGCTCCACCGTCCACGTCCGCCCGATCCGCCCGGGCGACGGCGAGGCCATCCGCGCCTTCCTGGAGCGGGTCTCGCCGGAGTCGATCGCCTTCCGCTTCTTCGGGACCCCGAGCACCGACTGGATCGTGAGATGGTCGCTCGACGTCGACTACGTCGGCCGCTTCGCCCTGGTGGCGGAGACCGGCAGCCCGCGCTCGATCGTCGCCCACGCCGCCTACGTCAGCGAGGCGGAGGGACGCGCGGAGGTGGCCTTCCTGGTGGCGGACGCCTGGCAGGGCCGCGGCATCTCGACGATCCTGCTCGCCCACCTGGCCGCGATCGCCAACGAGCACGGCGTGAGGACGTTCACCGCGCAGGTGCTGCCGAGCAACTACCGGATGATCGAGGTGTTCCGCGAGAGCGGCTTCCCGATCGAGATGCGCTCCACGCCGGAGGCGATCGCGGTCGAGTTCCCCACCTCGCTCTCGCCCGAGGCGCTGCGCCGGTTCGAGGAGCGCGACCGCATCGCCGCCGTCGCGGCGGTGCGCAGCGTGCTCGAGCCGAGGTCGGTCGCGGTGATCGGCGCCTCGCGCCGGCGCGGAACGGTGGGTGGCGAGGTCCTCCACAACCTGCTGGCGGCCGAGTTCAACGGACCGGTGTACGCCGTCAACCCCCACGCGGACGTCGTGCAGTCGCTCCCCGCCCACCCCTCGGTGGGCGAGATCCCCGGCGGCGTCGAGCTGGCGGTGGTGGTCGTGCCCGCCGTCGAGGTGGTCGGCGTGGCCAGGGAGTGCGCCGCCGCCGGCGTCCGCGCCCTCGTCGTCATCTCCTCCGGCTTCGCGGAGAGCGGAGAGGAGGGCGCCGCTCGCCAGCGGGAGCTGCTCGCGGTCTGCCGCGACGCCGGCATCCGCGTGGTCGGCCCCAACTGCCTCGGGGTGCTGAACACCGCGCCCGGGGTCCGGCTCAACGCGACGTTCGCGCCCCACGCCCCGCTGCCCGGCGGGGTGGGGTTCATGTCGCAGAGCGGCGGGCTCGGGATCGCGATCATCGAGGCCGCGGGGCGGCTGGGCATCGGGCTGTCCTCGTTTGTCTCGGTCGGCAACAAGCTCGATCTGTCGGGCAACGACTTGATCCGCTACTGGGAGGAGGATCCCGGCACCGACCTGGCGCTGCTGTACCTGGAGTCGTTCGGGAACCCCCGTAAGTTCGCGCGCATCGCGCCGCGCTTCGCCCGGCGAAAGCCGCTGCTGGCCGTCAAGAGCGGCCGCTCGGCGGCGGGCGCCCGGGCCACCTCGTCGCACACCGGCGCGCTGCTGGCCGCCTCGGACACGACGGTGGACGCACTGTTCGACCAGGCCGGGGTGATCAGGGCGGACACCCTGCACGACCTCTTCTCGGTCACCGCGCTGCTGCAAAGCCAGCCGCTGCCGGCGGGCGACCGGGTGGCGATCGTCACCAACGCCGGCGGCCCGGGGATCATGTGCGCCGACGCCTGCCAGGCCGACGGCGTCGAGGTGCCCGAGCTGCCCGACGAGGTGCAGGCGAGGCTGGCCGAGTTCCTGCCGCCCGAGGCCTCGCTGCGCAACCCGGTCGACCTGATCGCGACCGCCTCCGGAGAGGACTACCGCCGGACGCTCGAGGTCCTGATCGAGGCGGAGGTGTGCGACGCGATCCTGGTGATCTTCGTCCCGCCGCTGGTCACCGAGGCACGACATGTGGCGCAGGCGATCCGGCAGGTGGCCGAGTCGCGGCCGAAGGTGGCGCTCGCCGCCGCCTTCATGACCGGGGAGGGGCCGCCGGCGGAGCTGCGCTCAAAGACCGCGCAGGTGCCGGGCTACGAGTATCCCGAGGACGCCGCCCGCGCCGTGGCGCTGGCGGCCAAGCACGGGCGGTGGCGCAGGCGGCCCGAGCGGCCCGCGATCGTGCCGGCGGGCACGCGGCCGGCTGCCGCGGCGGCGATCATCTCCGACGAGCTGGCCCGCGGCGGCGGCTGGCTCGCCCCCGACGGGGTGGCGGGGCTGCTGGGCGCCTACGGCCTTCCCCTGATCGAGACGCGGGTGGTCGAGGGCCCCGAGGCGGCGGCCGACGCGGCGGCGGATCTGGGCGTGCCGGTGGCGCTCAAGGCGGTGGCGCCGGGCCTGCTGCACAAGACAGACGCCGGCGGGGTGAAGCTCGGCCTCTCCGGCCGTGCCGAGGTGCTCGAGGCCGCGGGACAGATCGAGGCCGCGGTGCGGCGCGCCGGCCACCGCCTGGAGCGGCTGCTCGTGCAGCCGATGGTCGGCCAGGGGGTCGAGCTGATCGTCGGCGTGGTCAACGACCCCAGCTTCGGGCCGGTGCTCGCCTGCGGCGCGGGCGGGGCGGCCGCCGAGCTGATCAAGGACGTCGCGGTTCGCATCACGCCGCTGCGGGAGGACGACGCGCCCGAGATGCTGCGCTCGCTGAAGACGTTTCCCCTGCTCCAGGGGTACCGTGGCAGCCCTCCCGCCAGGCTGGAGGCCGTCGAGGACGCGCTGCTGCGCGTGAGCGCGATGGTGCAGGCGCACCCCGAGATCGCCGAGCTCGACTGCAACCCGCTGATCGCCGGGCCGGAGGGGGCGGTGATCGTCGACGCCCGCGTGCGCGTGGAGGCCGCGCCGCTGCCGCCGCCGATGCCGTCGCTGGGGGCGTAGCCCGTGGCGGCGCGGGCGGGGTGGCTCGGCCCGGACGACCAGTAGAAAGCCGCAGCCGGTCCTCGCGCGCGCCCCGATGGAGGTCGGCGCGCCGCGCCGTAGCGTGGCGGCATGGCCGGGTGCCTTCAGCACGTGCCGGTGAGCCCGATGGACCCTCACCGGTTCGAGTCGGTGCTCTCCAGCCGGCAGTACGACGCGTTCGTGGACCTGATCGACCGAGGGCGGCGGAGGCTGCGCGGCCGGGTCATCTGGAACGTCAACTCGACGGCGCGCGGCGGTGGGGTGGTGGAGCTGCTGCGCCCGCTGCTCGGGTACTCGCGAGGGGCCGGCGTGGACGCCCGCTGGGTCGTGATCGGCGGGCCGGTCGAGTTCTTCGCGCTCACCAAGCGGATTCACAACCGCCTGCACGGGTTCCGCGGCGACGTCGGCGGGCTGGGCGAGGGCGAGCGCGTGGTCTACGAGCGCGCGCATGCGGCGGCGGCGGCGGAGCTCGCGCTCCTGATCCGGCCCGAGGACGTCGTGATCCTCCACGACCCCCAGACGGCGGGCCTCGTGCCGGCGATCCGCCGCACGGGCGCCACCGTGATCTGGCGCTGTCACGTCGGGCGAGACAGCCTCAACGGACCGGCCCACGAGGCCTGGGTCTTCCTGCGGCCGTACGTGATCGACGCCGAGGCGTTCGTGTTCTCGCGGCGCAGCTTCGCCTGGTCGGGGCTGCCTCAGGAGAGAGTGTTCGTGATCCAGCCGTCGATCGACGCCTTCTCGCCCAAGAACCAGCCCCAGAGCCCGGCGCAGACGCGGGCCATCCTCTCCCGCGCGGGCATCGTCCCCGACGGGTCCCCGCTGGCGACGTTCACGCGCGAGGATGGGACCCCGGGTCGGGTGGACCGGCGGGCGGAGATGATCGAGGCGCAGCCGCTGCGCCCGCGCGACCGGCTGGTGGCGCAGGTGTCGCGATGGGACCGCCTCAAGGACCCGCGCGGCGTGCTGAGCGCGTTCGCCGACGGCATCGCCCCCTTCACCGACGCCCACCTCCTGCTCGCCGGGCCGGCCACCGAGTCGGTGGCCGATGATCCCGAGGGGCCGGCGGTGCTCGCGTCCGTGCACGGCGCGTGGAGGCGGCTGCCCGACGGTGTTCGCGATCGCGTCCACCTCGCCTCGCTGCCGATGGAGGACACCGAGGAGAACGCCGCGATCGTCAACGCCGTGCAGCGGCACGCGACGGTGGTCGTCCAGAAGAGCCTGGCCGAGGGCTTCGGGCTGACCGTGGCCGAGGCGATGTGGAAGCAGCGGCCGGTGGTCGCCAGCCGGGTGGGCGGGATCCAGGACCAGATGGTGGACGGCGAGTCGGGCGTCCTGATCCACCGGCCGCGGGACCTCCCGGAGTTCGCCTCGGCCGTCGTCTCGCTCCTGCGGGACCCCGAGCGCGCGCGCCAGCTCGGACACGCCGCCCGTGAGCGGGTGCGCGACAACTTCCTGGGCCCGTACCACCTGGCGCGCTACTTCGAGCTGATCACCCGGCTGGAGGAGGAGCGCGCCAAGCGCCCGTCGTCGGCCGCCGGAGGATGATCCACCTCGGCAGGCGCGGCAAATACCAGTTCCACTCGCCCAGCAGCGTCATCGCGGAGGGGAGCAGCACCGCCCGCACGATCGTGGCGTCGATCAGCACCGCGACCGCGAGGCCGACGCCCAGCTGCTTGAACATGATCTCGGGCAGGACGGCGAAGATCGAGAACACGGACACCATGACGATCGCCGCGCTGGTCACCACCCCGGCGGTCGATCTGATCGCCTCGGCCACGGCGTCGGCCGTCCTCATGCCGGCGAGGTGCGCCTCGCGCACGCGGCTGAGGATCAGCACGTGGTAGTCCATCGAGAGGCCGAACAGGACGACGAACAAGAACAGCGGCAGCCAGTCGATCACGCCGCCCACGTCCTGGGCGCCGAGCGCCGCGCGCAGGTAGCCGTCCTGGAAGACGAGCGTCACGACGCCGTAGGCGGCTCCAACCGAGAGGAGGTTGAGCAGGATCGTCTTGATCGGGATGACCAGGGAGCGAAAGGTGACCAGGAGCAGGACGAAGGCCAGGCCGAAGACGAACGCGAACACGAACGGAAGACGCGACTTCATCGTCTGGTTGAAATCGTGCGAGCCGGCGGTGGCCCCGCCGACATAGGCGTGGGCGCCCGGGACGACGCCGACCGTCCGGGGGATGATCGTGCGCCGCAGCGTCGCCAGCGCGCGCTCGGATCGGCGGTCGGTGCCGCTGCCGGCGAGCGAGATCGTGATCGCCGCCACCGTCCGGTCCGAGCTCACCGACGTCACCACCGGCCCCGCCATCTCCCCGGTGGCCAGGGCCTCCTCGCCCATCCGCGCGATCGCGCTCCGCACGCGGGGCGCGGTCACGTCACTCGCCTGGACGACCACCAGGGCGGGCAGCGGCCCGCCCGGGAACGCCCTCTGGATCCGCTCGTAGGTGCGCATGATCGGCAGGTTGGGCGGCAGCCCGACGAATCCCGGATCGACGGTGTGCATCGACAGAGCGGGAATGGTCAGCGCCACCAGGGCGCCCGCCGAGAGCACCAGCGACAGCGCGGGGAGGCGGAGCACGCGGCCGATCACCCATCCCCACGCCCGCGAGTCCCCCCGGGCGCGCCGGCGGGCGATGAACGGCGCGCGGCCTCTCTCCACCGCGTCGCCCAGGCTCGAGATGACGGCTGGCAGCACGGTGACCGAGCCCAGCACGGCGATCGCCACCACCAGCATCGTTCCCATGGCCAGGGAGCTGAACGTCGCGTTGCCGGCCATGAACATGCCGGCCATCGCGGTCATCACGGTCAGCCCGGAGACGAGCACGGCGCGGCCGGACGTGGCGGCGGCGCGCGCCAGCGCGGCCCGGCTCTCAAGCCCCCTGCGGCGCTCCTCGAGCTTGCGGCGCAGATAGAACATCGAGTAGTCGACGCCCACCGCCAGCCCGATCAGCGCCACCACGGCATCGATCTGGCCGGGGTTGACCGGTACCAGGTGGCTGAGCGGCCCGAGCAGCCCGAGGGTGGCCAGCACCGCCGTCAGACCCAGCAGCAGCGGGATCCCGGCGGCCACGATCGACCCGAAGGCCAGCACGAGGATGATCAGCGTGACCGGGATCGACGTGTACTCGGCCTTGTGGGCATCGGCGATGAAGGCCTTGGCGAGCGCCTTGTTGGCGCTGGCGGCGCCGAACTCCTGCACCCGAACCCGTGGATGGGAGCGGGCGGTGGCCGCGGTCGCCGCCAGGGCCCCCTCGACGTTGCGCTGCGCCTGGTTGAAGTCCCCCGCCACGTCGAAGGTGACGAGCATCGACCGGCCGTCGCGCGAGCGCAGCATGCGGTTGGCGCTCAGAAGCGGCGAGCGGATCTGGCCGACTGAGCGCAGCCGGCGCAGCCGCGCCACCAGCTCGGAGACGGCGGCCGACATCGCCGGGTCGCCGATCCGCGTCGATCCCCGGCCCTGGATCAAGACCTGCTCGCCGGAGTGGTAGGGGAAGGCACGCTCATAGGCGGCGAGCGCCCGCTTGGCCTCGCCGTTGCTCTGCTGGACGTCCGTCAGGTGCCGCTGCCCGACGGCGGTGCCGAGAAGGAACGCGGCCGCCACGAACGTGAGCCAGCTCAAGATCGCCCGGCGCCGGTGGCGCGCGCTCCATCCCCCGGCGAGCGCGGCCAGGTTGCGTGGCCGGCGGGCCATCAGATCATCTCGGGCACCATCTCGATGGCCCCGCAGGGGCACTCCTGTGCGCACAGCCCGCACCCCTTGCAGAAGTCGAGGTCGATCTCGTAGGCATAGGCGCCGGGCGGATCGAGCTTGATCACCGCGTTGTCGGGGCACATCCCGTAGCAGTTGTCGCAGGCGAAGCAGCTTCCGCAGGAGAGGCAGCGGCGCGCCTCGAACAGCGCGGTGGAGGCGTCCAGGCCACCCACCACCTCCTCGAAGGTCGACTGGCGGCGCACCCGCTCCAGACGGGGGCGGACCGTGCGCGGGGCGTCGGAGTAGTACCAGGTGTTGAGCCGGTCGAAGGCCGCCGGCGCCGGAGGCTCGCCGGCCTCGTAGACGCCGCCGCGCAGCCAGGCGTCGATGTTGCGCGCCGCAAGCTTTCCGTGGCCGACCGCCGTCGTGACGGTCCGCTCGGCCGGGACCATGTCACCGCCGGCGAAGACGCCGGGGTGGCCGGTCATCATCCTCGCGTCCACCGCGACCACGCCGTCCCGCACCCCGGCTCCCGGGAGGTGCTCGACCAGCGACAGGTCGGTCTCCTGGCCGAGGGCGAGGACGAGGGAGTCGGCGTCCAGCTCCTCGACCTCCCCGGTCGGCTGCGGAAAGCCGGACTCGTCGAGCGTCATCCGCTCGACGGTGAGCCTTCCGCGGTCCGCGCGCGTGATCGTCGAGAGCCACTTGACCAGGACGCCCTCCTCGAGGGCCTCCTCGAGCTCGGACTCGTGCGCGGGCATCCGGTCGCGGGTGCGCCGGTAGACGATGATCGAGTCGGCGGCACCGAGCCGCCGGGCCGTCCGCGCCGCGTCGATCGCCGTGTTCCCGCCGCCGTAGACCACCACGCGACGGCCCAGCAGCGGGCGCTCCTCGCCCTCCATGCTGCGCAGCAGCGACAGCGCGTCGAGCATCCGGGCCGCGCTTCCGGCGGGGATGTAGGCGCGCCTGGCCAGCTGCGCGCCCACGGCCAAGAAGACGGCGTCGAAGCCTCCCTCCCGCTTGGCCGCCGACACGTCGTCGACCGGGCAGTCCAGCTCGATCTCGACGCCGAGGGCCACGATCCGCTCGATCTCCGCGTCGAGCACGTCACGCGGCAGCCGGTACCTAGGAATCCCGAAGCGCATCATCCCGCCGGCGCGCGGCGCGGAGTCCCTGATCAGCACGCGGTGCCCGAGCCGGGTGAGATGGTAGGCGGCCGCCAGGCCCGCCGGACCGGCGCCCACGACCAGCACGCGCTTGCCCGAGCCCTCGCCCGGCTCGAGTTGCCAGCCCCGCCGGATCGCCTCGTCGCCCAGGAAGCGCTCGACCGAGTTGATCCCCACCGCCTCGTCGAGCTGCGCCCGGTTGCAGGCCGTCTCGCACGGGTGGTAGCAGACCCGGCCCATCACGGCTGGGAACGGGTTCTCCTCCATGATCCTGCGCCACGCCGCCTCGTAGTCGCCCTCCTCGGCGCCGTACAGCCAGGCCTGGACGTCCTCGCCGGCCGGGCACGCCTGCCAGCAGGGCGCCTGACGGCGCACGTACACCGGACGCTCGGTCCGCCAGGCGCCCGTCTTGTTCGCGTGGCTGGAGCCGACGTCCAGGGTGATCGCGAACGGGGTGTCCATCACAAGAGCCCGAAGCGCTCGATGTTGCGGTCGGCTCGCGCCTGGATCCGCGCGATCAAATCGTCGCGGCGGGTGGGGGTGAACAGATGGGCGAAGCGCCTCTGAACCCTGAGGTAGTCCTCCACCGGGACCCGCCGGCGGATCTTCGTGACGCTCGTCACCTCGCCGTGCTCGCCCTCGAAGACCGGGAAGATCCCGCTCTCGGTGGCCAGGCGGGCCACCCTGACCGAGTCGGCTGGGGCGCTGCCCCAGCCCAGCGGGCAGGTGACCAACAGGTGGATGTAGCGCGGCCCGTGGAGCCCCATGGCGTGCTCCACCTTGTCCTCCAGGTCGCGCAGGTCGGCGATCGTCGCGGTGGCCACGTAGGGGATCTCGTGCGCCAGCGCGATCAGCGGGGCGCTCTTGCCCTGCCCCCACGGGGCTCCGGGCTCGGCGCCGAGGGGGGGCGTGGTGGTGGTGCGCGCGGCGGGCGGGGTGGTCGCGGAGCGCTGCACCCCGGTGTTCATGTACCCCTCGTTGTCGTAGCAGACGTAGAGCACGTCGTCACCGCGCTCGAACATCCCCGACAGGCACGCGAAGCCGATGTCAACCGTGCCGCCGTCGCCGCCCTGCCCCACCACGCGGGTGTGGCGGTTTCCCTTCGCCCGCAGCGCCGCGGCGATGCCGCTCGCCACCGCGGGCGCGTTGGCGAACAGCGAATGGATCCACGGCAGCTGCCACGAGCTCTCGGGGTAGGGGGTGGAGAACACCTCCAGGCAGCCGGTGGCGTTGGCCGCGATGAGATCGCCTCCGCTGGCCCTCAGCGCCGCGTCGAGGGCGAAGCGGGCGCCCAGCGCCTCGCCACACCCCTGGCAGGCGCGGTGGCCACAGGTGATCGCGTTGGAGCGGCCGGAGGCCGCCTGGACGGTGCGCTGCCGTGGATCGAGCAGCCGGTTGCCGGCCGCGAAGCTGCCCACCTGGTAGTACTTGACGCGCTGACGGGGCATCGCTACACCGGTCCCGCGGCGACCGCGCCGAGGTCGCGGAGCATGTTCTCGGCGTGGGGCCCGGAGCGTGCGGAGGCGAGGGTCCGCTGAAGCTCGCGCTCGACGAGGTCGGTCCTGAGGTCCAGGAAGGTGGTCTCGTTCAGGCGGCCCGCCCGCGCCTCGGCGAGCAGGCGGCGCAGCGAGCGCTTGGTGATCGGGCGGCCGCCCAGGCCGGCGATCACGGTGTGCACCGGGATCCCCGAGCCGGCGAGCCCGGACCGCACGTTCTGGGCGACGATTCCGCCCAGCCCGATCGAGAGCGCCTTCTCGAGCACCACGACCCGGTGCGCGCCGGACAGGGCTCCGGCCACCTCCTGGCCCGGCCATGGCCGGAACGTCTTGATCCCCAGGCAGCCGACGCGCAGGCCCTCCTCGCGCAGCTCGTCGACCACGTCCTCGAGCGTGCCGAGGACGGATCCGAGCGCCACCACGACGAGCTCGGCGTCGGCGGTGCGGTAGCGGCGCAGCAGGCCCCCGGACGCTCGCCCGAAGCTCGACTCGAACTCGGAGGCGAGCGCGGGGATCGCATCCAGCGCCTGCATCTGCTTGTAGTGGGCGAGGTACCTCACCTCGGTGAACGCCTCCGGCCCGACCATCGCCCCGATGGTCACCGGCTCGCGCGGGTCAAGCACCTGGCGTGGTGAGAAGGCGGGCAGGAAGCTGTCGACCTGCGTCTGGGCCGGCAGCTCCACCCGCTCGTGGGCGTGTGTGAGGATGAAGCCGTCCACGCACACCATCGCCGGCAGCGACAGCTGCTCGGCGAGCCGGAACGCCTGAATGTGCAGGTCGATCGCCTCCTGGTTGGACTCCGCGTAGAGCTGGATCCAGCCCGAGTCGCGCTGGGACATGGAGTCCGAGTGGTCGTTCCAGATGTTGATCGGCGCGCCGATCGCGCGGTTGGCCACCGTCATCACGATCGGCAGCCCCAGCCCCGCCGCGTTGTACAGGGCCTCCGACATGTACAGCAGCCCCTGGCTGGCGGTGGCGGTGTAGGCGCGCGTCCCGGCGGCGCTGGCCCCGATCGCCACCGACATGGCGGCGAACTCCGACTCGACGTTGACGAACTCGCAGTGCTCTAGCTCCCCCGACCTGACGAGCGCCGACAGCCCCTCGACGATGTGCGTCTGGGGGCTGATCGGATAGGCGCAGATCACCTCGGGGCGGCAGGAGGCCACCGTCGCGGCGATCGCCTGCGACCCCTCCATCTGCCTAAGCACGGGACGCCTCCAGCGCCGCGGCCGGGCCGCGGACGGCGGCGAACGCCCGCTCGGCCGCGACCACGTTGCCCTCGGCGGTCTCTTCGGAGAAGCGTCCTCGGATCGCCGCGAGCACCGAGGAGAGCGAGACGGCCGAGGTGAGGGCGGCGAAGGCGCCGAGCAGGGCGGCGTTGGGCAAAGGGCGACCGAGCGCCTCGCGCGCGATCTGGCTCGCCGGGACGCTCACCAGCCGCTCCGGGTGCGATGAGCGCTCGCGAAGCGGCGTCAGCTGGAGCTCCTCCAGGCTGCGCGAGCTGTTCATCAGCACCCAGCCGTCGGGCTCCAGGCCACCGAACACGTCGACCTGGTGCAGGAGGGTGGGGTCGACGACGATCAGCGCGTCGGGCGCCACGATCGGCTCGTGCGTGCGGATCGGCCGCTCGTCGATGCGGCAGAAGGACACCACGGGGGCGCCCGTGCGCTCGGAGCCGAAGCTCGGGAAGGCCTGCGCATGGCGCCCCTCGAGGAACGCCGCCACGGACAGCAGCTCGGCGGCCGTGACGACGCCCTGGCCGCCGCGGCCGTGGATGCGGACCTCGAACACGGCGTCAGCCGGCGCGGCGTCCGGTGGCGGCGCGCCGTGGGATCACGATCACGCCATCGGCGGGGTAGACGATCGACTCGTGGCGCTCGTCCCAGCGGACTCGGTAGTGCTCGTGCCCGGGTCGGCCGAGCAGCTCGGTGATCTGCCCTCGCCGCGAGGGCTGGCCGGGGAGCCCACGCGCCTCGATCCAGTCGCCGACGCGGGTCTTGCGGGTTGTGCGGGTGGTGGTGGACATGTGCCCATCAAAGCTCGGGGCGCCGGCGAGGGCATCGTGGTGGCACGCGGACGTTGCTACGGGGATCTACTGACCCCCTACGCGGTGCGCCCGTGGCCGGTCTCGAGACGAGCGCCGGGCGGTCTCGAGACGAGCGCCGGGCGACCATCGTCAAAGGACCCGGATCGCGATCAGTAGTTACCCCGGCTGCGCCGGGCGGCGCGCGGAGCCAGCATCCACCCGATGCGCACGAGAGGCTTCAGACGCGTCGGGGCGGCGCTCGCCGTGGGGCTGGCGTGCGCCGGGCCGGCCGTCGCCGTGGCCGGCGCGCGATCCTCGCCGCCGCAGGTGCGGGTGATGAGCCGCAACGTCTATTTGGGGGCCAACCTGGAGCTGGGCCTGGGCGTGAGGAGCCTGCAGGGGCTGGTGGACGCCGCCGGCACGATCCTCAAGCAGGTGGACGAGAACGACTTCCGGGTGCGGGCCCAGGGCCTGGCCCGCGAGATCCTGGCGAACCGGCCCGACCTGGTGGGCCTCCAGGAGGTGGCGCTGTGGCGCACCGGCCCGTGCACCGAGAACCCGCTGCCGCCCAAGGCCACCCATGTCCGCTACGACTACCTGAAGCTGCTCTTGGGCGCGCTCAACCGAGGCGCGATCCGCTACCGAGCGGCGGCGGTGGAGCCGGAGTTCGACTTCGAGGTCTACGTCGACAGCGACGGCAACCCGGCCACCTCGGCCCCCGGCTGCCCCTTCGGCTCCGAGCTCAACGGGCGGCTGACGATGCGCGACGTGATCCTGGCCAGGGTGGGGCGCGTGAGGACCTCGCACGCGACCGGCGGCCACTTCAGAACCCTGCTTGCGGTCCGGCCTGCCGGGGTGGCGATCGACGTCACACGCGGCTGGGTGCGGGTCGACGCCGTGGTGGCCGGCGCGAGGAGGTTCCGCTTCCTCGACACCCACCTGGAGGCCTTCGACAACCAGCCCGCCAACCACACCAACCGCGGGCAGGACGTCGGCAACGGCCAGATCCGCCAGGCGCAGGCCGAGCAGCTCGTGGCGCCGGGCGGCCCGGCGACCGGCAGGCTCCCCGTGATCATGGTGGGCGATCTGAACTCCGACCGGCGGACCGAGGTCAGGCCCGGTGACGCGCTCGCCTACGACGCGCTCCTGCGCGCGGGGCTGGTGGAGCGCAGCGCCAGCCGTCCGCTCAGCTGCTGCCTGGCCGCCGACATCCTCACCGTCTCCGGCGGCGGGAGGCGCAGCGACTTCGACCACAAGGTCGATCACGTGATGACCAACGACCCGCGGCAGATCAGGCTGATCAGCGCCTCGGTCACCGGCCTCAGGCCCTTCAGGGGGTTCTGGGACTCCGACCACGCGGGGCTGCTCAGCGTGCTGAGCCTGCCGCGGGCGTAGAGATCGAGGAGGTAGTGATGAAGGCCCTCGTCTACCACGGCCCCGGCCAGCGGGGCTGGGACGCCGTCGAGGATCCGGCGATCGTCGAGCCAACCGACATGGTCGTGCGCGTCGACGCGACCACCATCTGCGGCACCGACCTGCACATCCTCAAGGGGGACGTGCCCGAGACCAAGCCCGGGACGATCCTCGGCCACGAGGCGGTCGGGACGGTGCAGGAGGTCGGCCCCGGCGTCGGCACCCTCTCCCCCGGCGACCGGGTGCTCTTGTCGTGCGTCAGCGCCTGCGGGCGCTGCCGCTACTGCAAGGAGGGCCGCTACGGCCAGTGCCTGGGCGGCGGCGGCTGGATCTTCGGCCACCTCATCAACGGCGTGCAGGCCGAATACGCGCGGGTGCCGTTCGCCGACAACTCGGCCTACAGGATCCCCGACGGGCTGAGCGACGAGCAGGTCCTGTTCCTGGCCGACATCCTGCCCACCTCCTACGAGGTGGGCGTGCTCAACGGCATGGTCTCCCCGGGCGACGTGGTGGCGATCGTCGGCGCCGGGCCGATCGGGCTGGCGGCGATCCTGACCGCGCGGCTGTACACGCCGGGCCGGGTCGTGGCCATCGACGTGGCCGACAGCCGGCTGGAGGGCGCGCTGCGGTTCGGAGCCGACGAGACGATCAACAACGGCCGCAAGGACGCTGTCTCCAGGATCCTCGAGCTCACCGACGGCCTCGGCGCGGACTGCGCGTTCGAGGCGGTGGGGGTGCCGGAGACCTTCGAGCTGGCGGCCGAGCTGGTCCGGCCGGGCGGCCGCGTCGCCAACATCGGCGTGCACGGCAGGCCCGCCTCGCTGCACCTGGAGCGGCTATGGATCCGGGACGTGACGATCACCACCGGGCTGGTGGACACCTTCAGCATCCCGCGCCTGCTGCGGCTGATCTCGAGCGGCCGGCTCGACCCCTCGCTGTTCGTGACGCACCGCTTCCCCATGCAGGACACGATGGCCGCCTACGACACCTTCGCCGACGCCGCCACCTCGGGAGCGCTGAAGGTCGTGATCTACGGTCCGCACTCCACCACCGTCGGCGCCGAGCTGGCGGCGGGCGCGGCGCTGGCCGGGTGAGGCCGGGGCGCGAGACGGCCCGGCGAGGGCGCCGGGCCGTCTCCTCAGTCTCCGCCGGCGAGGGCGCCGAGCGGTCTCCTCAGCCCTTGGGGGAGACCCGGCTGGCCGAAGCCCGCGCTCGCGGGGCGCGGGCGACGCGGCGGCGGGAGCGGCCGGCGTGCGGCGCGAGCGCGGCCAGCGCCCTCAGCTCGCGCTCGAGCTCGCGCACGATCCGCTCGGGCTCGGGAACCAGGGCGGCGTCGACCATCAGGCCGACCGTGACCTCGCCGCGGTAGCTGAAGATGCTCACGCTCATGCCGATGTGGCCGGAGGTCGGCGCCCACACGAGCACGGTGCGGACCGGCGTCCCCGCCAGATAGACGGTCTCGCGCGGGCCGGGGACGTTGGTCATCACCGCGGTGCCCTTGGCCGAGAAGAGGTCGACGATCCGCCGCTCGACCGGCTCGGGCGCCTTGCCCATCAGGCTGAGGATCCCGTAGGAGACCGGTCCGTCGCGACCGGCCTTGATCTCCGCCATCCGCTTGTGCACCTCGTTCAGGCGCCGGTAGGCGCCGCTGACGCCGACGGGCAGCGGCAGCAGCACGAGCCCGAACCGGTTCCCCAGCTCCCGCGGAACCGGGCGGTCGAGGGGGCGCAGGTTGAACGGGACCATGGCCCGGATCTCCAGCGCCGGGTGGCCGCGGTCGACCAGGTAGTGGCGCAGGCCGCCGCTGACCGCCGCCAGCAGCACGTCGTTGACGGTGGCGTCGTGACGGTGGGCGATGCGCTTGATCTGCGCCAGCGGGAGGGGCCGGCTCCAGGCGACGCGGCGGCTGACCCGCGGCTCGCCCTTGATCGCGCTGGCGGCGTCGGCCGGCGTGAGCAGCAGGCGCAGCGCGGTGGCGCCATCCCGGGCAACCGCTCCGGCCAGCCGCGCCGCGTGCGAGGGAGAGACCGCGACCTGGAGCCCCTGGCGCGCGAGCCCGGCGGCCGCGCCCACCACCCGCGCCACCGGCTGCGTGCCCGGGACGGGCAGGCCGCCCAGGATCAGCCGGCTGCGCCTGAGCGCGTGGCGCGGGCGCCGGGGGGCGATTCCGGCCACGGGCGCGGAGTCGGTCATCGACAGCATCACCCGGGCCAACGCGATGCCGTCGGCGATGCAGTGGTGCATGCGCACGATCATCGCGGCGCCGCCGCCGAGGTTGTCGACGAGATACTCCTGCCAGAGAGGGCGGTTGCGGTCCAGCGGCACCGTCATCAGCTCGCCCACCAGCTCCTGCAGCGCGCGCTGGTCGCCGGGCGCCGGGAGCGCGAGATGGTGGATGTGGTGCTCCAGGGCGAAGTCGGGATCGTCCTCCCATCGCGGCGTGCTCAGGGGCAGGCGGCTCTCCACCACCCGCTGGCGGAACCTGGGGTAGCGGTCGACCAGCCGCTCCTGCGTGATCCGCCGCACCCGCTCCCAGTCGACCGGCTCGTCGAACAGCAGCACCGAGTTGATCACCATCAGGTTGGTCGGCCGATCCATGTGGAGCCACGCCGCGTCGGCGCTCGACATGTGGGTGGCGCTCATGGCGTCTCCCCCTCGGCGTACAGGCGCTCGAACAGCTCCGCGTACTTCTGGTAGACGTAGGCGCGCTTGACCTTGAGCGTGGGGGTGAGCTCGCCGTCGGCCTGGGTCAGCTCGTGGTCGAGGATGGCGAAGCGCTTGACCTGCTCGATCCGCGCGAACCTCGCGTTGACCGCGTCGACCTCCCGCTGGATCTCCGCGCGCACGCCCGGATCGCGGGCCAGGACGGCCGGGTCCTCGTCGATGCCCAGCCTCGCGGCGAGCTTGGCCGCCTCCTCGCGATCGAGCGTCAGCAGCGCCACCAGATAGGAGCGCCGGTCGCCGTAGACGACCGCCTCGGTGATGTAGCGGCTGTCGCGCAGCGCGCTCTCGATGTTCACCGGGGTGATGTTCTTGCCGCTGGAGGTGATGATCAGATCCTTCTTGCGCCCGGTGATCACGAGGAACCCGTCGCCGGTCACCGACCCCAGGTCGCCCGTCCGCAGCCAGCCGTCGGGCGTGAGCGCGTCCTCGGTCGCCTCGGCGTCCTTGAAGTAGCCCTTGAACACGTGCGGTCCCCGGAGCAGGATCTCCCCCTCCTCGCTGATCGCGACCTCGGTTCCCGGCAGGGGCCTTCCCACGGTCCCGAACCGGACGGCGTCGGTGGTGTTGATCGTGCCTGCCGCGCAGCTCTCGGTCAGCCCGTAGCCCTCGAGCACCAGGACGCCGCAGGCGTCGAAGAACTCGATCAGCTCCGGCGCGATCGGCGCCGCCCCCACCAGCGCCATCTGGTGGGCGGGCCCGAAGATGGAGCGCACCTTACTCAGCACGAGCAGATCGGCGATCCGGTACTGGGCGTCGGTGAGCGCCCCCGGCAGCCTGCCCTGGCGCAGGTCCCGGCGCGCCTGACGGCCGCATTGGACCGCCCAGCGGAAGAGGAGGCGCTGCGCAGCCGGGCCATCCGCCATCCGGCCCACGACAGCCCCGTGGATCTTTTCGTAGATCCGCGGGACCGCCGGGAAGTGCGTCGGCGCGGTCTCCGCCAGCTCCTCGACGATCCTCGCCGGGTCGCCGGACCAGAAGATCACCCGGGCGCCCACGCTGAGCGCCACCATCTGGGCGACGCGGGCCAGGACGTGGGCCAGCGGCAGGAACTGGTACATCGAGTGGGTCCGGTCGAAGCCGAGCGTTTCGGCGTACTTGCGGACGGTGGCGAGGAAGTTGTCGTGGGTGAGCATGCACCCCTTGGGCGGCCCGGTCGTGCCCGAGGTGTAGACGAGGGTCGCCAGGTGGTCTGACGACACCTCGGCCAGGCGCTCGGGCACCGCCTCGGGCGGAACCTCCTCGCCCAGGCGCCGCAGGCCGTCGAGGGTGAGCACGCCCTCGACGCTCTTGTCGAACAGCACCACGTGCTCCAGCGCCGGGCAGCGGTCGCGGATCTGCTCGATCTTGGCGGCCTGCGCGGCGTCCTCGCAGAAGATCAGCCGGGCCTCGGAGTGACCGAGCACGTAGGCGCACTCCTCCGGGGAGTTGGTGTGGTAGACGGGTGTCACCACGGCCCCCGCGCACAGCGATCCGCAGTCCGCCAGCGTCCAGTCCGCCGAGGTGATGCCGAGGATCGCCACCCGGTCGCCCGGCTCGATGCCGAGGCTGATCAGCCCCCGTGCGATCTCGCTGGAGATCGTGCCGAGCTCCGAGTAGGAGATGTACCCCTCGCGTCCGTCCCGGCGGTGCTGGAGCGCGACCCCGGAGTAGCGCCCGGCGGAGTCGAGCACCATCTCGCCGATCGTCCTCGGCACGGCGGTCACCGGAAGCTCGGGGGTTACGCCGTCGGCCTCGCGCGAGGTCGACGCTTCAGGTTGGGCGATGAGCGGGTTCATGGCGGGTCTCCTGGGTCAGTGGGCGGGTCGGGGTCGGCGATGCGGGCGATGGAGGCGGGGCAGGCGGAGCTGGCGGCCGACCGGCGGCGCGGTCGCGCCGACAGCCGGCCCGTGCGTGGGCCACCACCCGATGCGCCCGAGCAGCGACATCGCCGCCGGGAGCAGCACCGGGAGCACGACGTAGGCGATCATCGCCACCGCCAGCACGGCGGCCACCGAGATCATGCGGATCGGCAGCAGGCCGGCGAACGCGAACGGGATCAGCACGCCGATCGTGATCGTCGCCATGCCCGTGGTGGAGGCGACCGTTGCGCCCATCCCGCGCACGAGGCTCGCGCGCGCGTCCCCGGTGCGGACGTAGAAGTCGCGCGCGCGGCTCATCAGCACGACGATGTAGATCAGCGTCGCGCCGTAGAGGGCGGAGAGGATCTCGGTGATCACCACCGGGTTCAGCGAGCCGGTGCCGCCCAGCGGCGGGTTGCCGCCTCCGAACAGCAGCTCGATCACGCCGAAGCCCGCGAAGGTGGTCAGCGCCGCGGTCAGGATCGCCACGCTCGGGATGAGGATGGAGCGCAGCAGGAGCATCAGCAGCACGGCCACGACGACGACGTCGGCGATGATCACCGCCGGCAGCTTGTCCATCGTCGCCTGGGCGGTGTCCCACTGGTCGGCGGCGACGCCGCCGACCAGCGTCTGCAGGCCGCTCGACCGGGCGAAGCTCGCCGACAGGGCCTTCAGCCGCGTGCCGAGCGCCTTGACGCGGGGATCGTCGAGCGGGTAGCGGCTGTAGACGACGATCTGCCCCGCGTTGCCGCCGCGGGTGAGGTTGACGACCAGGTTGGCCGCGTTGCGGTCGGCGGCCGGCGCGCCGGCCACCGCGGCGAGCACGAAGTATCCGGAGCTGAACAGCCCGGGGGAGCTCTTGAACAGCGTCTCGAGGTCCTTGGTGGACGGGATCTGGCCGCGTGACTTCCTCACCGCCGCCTGCATCGTCGCGAGCCCGGCCGTGAGCTGGGCGACCTGCGGCACGCCGGCCGACAGCCCGCTGGCCAGCTGGGCGATGTAGCCGGTGAGCTGGTCCAGCCCGCCCTGGAGCGTCCCGGCGGCGGCGGTGAGCTGGCCCAGGCCGCCGCTGATCTGGCCGTTGCCGCTCACGAGCTGCCCGAGCCCTCCGGCGAGCTGGGCGTTTCCGCTGCGGAGCTTCTTGATGCCGTCCGCGAGCTGGGCGGCGCCGGAGGCGGCGGCCGTGAGCTGCGGCGCGAGCTTGGTGATCTGGGCGTTGACCCCGCCGGCGATGAAGGCCGCGGTCGCCGCGTTCTGCACCGCGCCGGCCAGCGTGGCGTCCGCCGCGGCGATCCCGCTGTTGGCCTGCGTGAGGGCGGCCAGCGCCTCCTGGTAGCGAGGATCGCTCTTGCCGACGCCCATCCCGTTCAGGGCGTCAAGCGCGGTGCTCGTCCCGCTCCTGGCGCTCTGCACCTGGCCCTGCGCCTGCTTGAGCTGGCTGCTCGCCGAGGCGCTCGCGGTGGCCAGCTGCCCGACCAGCGGCAGCCCCGCCTTCACCTGCGGCGCCCCCGCGCCCAGGCCGGCGGAGAGCTGGTTGGCCCCGGCGAGCGCCTGCGCGGCCCCGCTCTTGAGCGCGATGGCGCCCGCGTAGGCCTGGTTGAGCCCTGCCTGGACCTGCTGCGAGCCGCTGTGCGCCTGGGCGAGGTAGCTGCGCAGCAGGCCCGCCCCCGAGGCGGCCTCCCCCGAGCCGGCGTGAAGCTGCCCGGCGCCGGAGGCAGCCTGGGCGAGCGCGCCCTGAAGCTGCGCCGAGCCGGCGCCCGCCTGCCCGAGGCCGTCGATCAGCTGGGCCAGCCCCTTCTGGCTCTCCTTGCTGACCTTGATCGAGTTCTGCAGGCCGGGGCCCACCCTGCCGAGCTGGTTCGCGTTGGCGTTGAACGAGCCGCCGGGGCCGAGGACCGACTTCACCGCGGGGTCCCTGGCGATCCTCGACTCGAACCGGTTCAGCCGGCTCAGGGTCGCGGCGCCGGTGATCGGCCCCCTGCGGTCGTAGACGATGAGCTGGTAGGGCGAGAGGTAGCCGGGGCCCATCACGCGGGAGATCTCCTGCATCGCGATGCGCGCCTGGTTGTCGGCCGGCAGCAGGCCCTTGGTGAGGTTCTGGGCGCCCCACTTGGCCCCCAGCGCCGGCACCGCCAGCGCCAGCAGCGCGGCGGTCACCAGGGCGCCGAACGGCAGCGGGTGGCGGACCACCGAGCCGCCGGCCGCGACCAGGCGATCCCACGCGCGCGAGAAGACGGCGGGAGCCGGCAGGTGCCAGGCGGCCGCGTTCCCCGCCAGGGCGAGCCCGGCCGGGACCACCACGACGGCCGCGCCGGTGGCCAGCGCGGTGGCCAGCAGCGCCGCGACGCCGATCGTTTCCACCACGTTGGTCACGCCGAACAAATCGACGACGATGAGCGCCACCAGCATCGCCGTCCCGCCGTAGAGGATCGCGCGGCCCGTCGTCCCCACGGCGGCGTCCAGATGGGCCTCGGCCGGCCGGTCGGGGTGGGCCTCCTTCTCGCGGTGGAAGCGGTCGAGCATCACCAGCGAGTAGCTCGCGCCGCGGGCCAGGCCGGCGATCGCGGCGGTGCCCAGGCAGATCGCGTCGATCTCGAACCCGGCCCGTCCCAGCAGCGTCATCAGGCCGAACGTTGCCATCGTGGTGGCGCTGGCCACCACGGTCACCATCAGCGCCCCGATCGGCGCCCGCAGCCCGATCAACAGCAGCACGAACAGCACGCCGGTCGCGATCGCCGCGTAGGTCCGCAGGAGGCTGACCGATTCGTCCCGGACGGCCTGGTTGAGCACCGGCTCCCCCGACAGGTATGCCTTGACCGGGGGCTGGATCTCGTGCGAGATGACCGACTGGACCTTCGGCAGGTCGGTCCTGATCACGTTCTTCTGGGCCCGCGCGACCGAGGCGATGATGACGCCGGCGGTCGGCCGGGGGCGGAGCTGCGCGCTCGCCGTCCCGCCGTTCCAGGCCGAGACGACGCTGGTGTCCGGCTGCCTGAGAAGCGCGGCGACGAGCCTTGGGCCCTGCTGGTCGAGCTGGGCCCTGGGGCCCTCGAGCAGGATCGGCATCGGCTGGGAGGTGCCGAACTTCTGCTCGGTGAGCTGCTTGGCCCTCTCGGCCTGGGTGCCCGACGCGCTCACGGTGGGCGACACCCAGTGGTCGACGTTGAGGCCGAGGACGGTGAGGGCGGCGATGACCGCCAGCCATCCCGCCAGCGCGGCCCTGGGCCGACGAATCGAGAACCTTGCGAGGGAGATCATCGGATTCCTCCTGTCGTGGTGCCGCCGCCCCCGGCGCGTCGTTTCTGTGGGTGCGCCTCAACCTACGCCGGCGGCCGCCGCGGCCCATCCGCAGCGACAGCGAGTCCCGATCAGTAGTAAGGGCTGATTTGGGCTGCGGACCTGCGCACCGGCAAAGCCGCGCTAGCGCGACTGGTGGATCCGGTGCTTGCGCTGGGTCTGGATGACGCGGGCGATCCGCCGTTCGCGCTGCTCGCGCAGCAGATCGGCCACCCGGCGCGCGTACCGGTTGTGCGCCTGCAGGTCCCCGAAGAAGCGCCGCTGATCGCCGGAGGCGGGCGGCGAACCGGCCGCATGAGAGGTTGCGCTCATGGCCCTCAGGCTAGGCGGCCCGGCGCCCGTCCTCATCCGTTGATCGCCACCTGCCGCCGCGGCCTGTCCGCGGCGGCAGTGCGGCTTTCCCCGGATGGCGACCGGCGCGCCGCCCGCCAGCTTGGCGGTATGCCAGCGCCCTCGGCCGAGATCCCGCGCGTGGCGATCTTCGCCCCCGACCCGCTCCTCAGCGTGACCATCGAGCGGCGCGGGGACGGAGGCGACGACGTCCACCTTCATGCCGGCGGCCAGGGCGTGTGGATCGCCCGCATGGCGGCCGAGATGGGGGCCGAGCCGATCCTCTGCTCCCTGCTCGGCGGCGAGACGGGAGCGTTGCTGGAGCCGATGCTGAACGCGCTGCCCGGCGAGCTGCGGCCGGCGCGCAGCGCCGGGCCCAACGGCTCCTACGTCGTGGATCGGCGGGCGGGCGATCGCCGGGTGATCGCCTCGACGCTGCGAGGCGCCCCCGAGCGCCACGAGCTCGACGACCTGATCGACGTCACCTGCGCGGCGGCGCTCGGCAGCCGCCTGCTCGTCGTGGCCAACCCGTTTCCGGCGCAGGGCTTCCCGCTCGAGGTGCTCGACGCGGTGGTGGGCAACGTGCGCGCGGCAGGCGTCCCGGTCCTCGCCGACCTCTCCAGCCCCCGCCTGGAGCGCGTGCTGCCCTACGGGCCGGATTTGGTGAAGCTCAACGACTGGGAGCTGGCGGAGTACGCGCGGGGGCCGGTCGAGGGAGAGCGCGCGCTCGCGACGGCCCGGCGGCTGAGGGACGAGGGCGCCCACGCGGTGGCGGTGACGCGGGCGGAGAAGCCCGTGCTCGTGGTGCCGCCCACCGGCGAGCCCTTCGAGGTCGTCCCGCCCAGCTTCTCCGTCGGGTTTCGCGAGGGCTGCGGGGACACGATGATGGGCGCGGTGGCGGCGGCCTGGGCGCGCGGCGCCGGCCTGCGGGACGCGATCGTCATCGGCGCCGCGGCCGGAGCGGCGAACTTCCTCCGCCACGGCCTGGGCACCGGGCGACGAGAGGTGGTGGAGGAGCTGGCCCGCCATGTCGCCGTCCGTCCGCTGCTCAGAACGGCGGCGTGAGGTCCCGCCCCTCGACGATCGCCCGCGGCGCGGTCTCGGCGATCCACTCGAGGTGCTCGGCCGTCGCCATGACCGACCGCAGCGCGTCGATCGCCCGGCTCAGCACCACCGGGCGGCCGGCGCGCGAGGAGTGCGCGTCGCTACCCAGCACGTGGATCAGCCCGGCCGCGGCGAGGGCGAGCATCCCCTCCCGGGTGGACTCCTCGTGCAGGAAGGCGGCGGTCGCCTGCACCAGCGCGCCACCGGCGATGAGGGCGCGCAGGGCGCCGTGCAGGTCCGGGGCGGGGTGGCGCTCGGGGTGAGCGATCAGGGAGCGGAACCCGCGCGCGTGCAGCCGCCGGACGGCGGCCTCCAGCTCGCCGTCGAGCGGGCCGGGCGAGGGCTCGATCAGGATCCACCTGCCGCCGCCGCCCAGCGACAGCGCGCGCAGCTCGGCCGCGCCGAGGCGCTCGAGCTCTCCCACGGCGACCTCGCCGCCGGGCAGCACGCGGGTGGGGCAGGCGGCCTCGGCGAGGGTGGTGGTGAGGTGGCGCCGGCGGGACGCCAGCTCCGCGATCGACACCGCGTGATCGGGCCGGATGTGCGGCGTGGCGCAGACCGCGTCGATTCCGTCGGCCGCGGCCTGCCGCGCCATCGCCACGGCGTCGTCGAGATCGACGGCGCCGTCGTCCAGCCCCGGAAGCAGATGACAGTGGAGGTCGATCGTGGCTGAGGTGAGCTTAGTCTCCACATCGATGCCCGCCGTAGAGGACCTGCCGCGGCTGCTGGCAAGGGGGGAGAGCTACCCCCACCGGCCGCGCGACGTGGAGGTCCGCGAGACCCACGTGTCGTGGGTGTTCCTGGCCGGCGAGCGCGCCTACAAGCTCAAGAAGCCGCTCGTCCTGCCGTTCCTGGACTACGGCACGCCGGCCCGCCGCCGGGAGATGTGCCGGCGAGAGGTGGAGCTGAACCGGCGGCTCGCGCCCGGGGTGTACGTCGGGGTGCGCGGCGTGGTGGCGAGCGCCGAGGGAGTGGGCCTGACGGAGGAGTCCGATCCCGAGGCGATCGACTACGTGGTCGAGATGCGCCGCTACGACGAGGATGCCACGCTCGCGGCCTGGCTGGCGCGCGGCGAGCTGGAGCTGCGGGACGTGGACGCGGTTGCGCTGCGAGTGCTGCGCTTCCACGAGCAGGCCAGGGTGATCCGGCGCTCACGGCGCTGGGACGCCGAGCTGGAACGGCGCCTCCAGCGCAACCTGCGCGAGCTGCTGGAGTGCGTCGAGCAGCGGGCCGAGCTTCACCGGGTGCTGGCGCTCGAGCGCTTCACGCACGCCTACGTGGACGCCTACGCCGACGCGCTGAGGGCACGGTCCCGCGGGGGCTACGTGCGCGAGTGCCACGGCGATCTGCGAGCCGAGCACGTGCTGCTGGGAGAGGAGGTCGAGATCGTCGACTGCCTCGAGTTCGACCCCCGGCTGCGCGAGCTCGACGTGGCCGACGAGCTGGCGTTCCTCGTCCTGGACCTCACCTCCCGCGGCGGGGATCGGTTCGCGCGGCGCCTGCTGGAGGCCTACCGCCGCGCCGGAGGAGACTGCGGCCCGGACTCGCTGGTCGCCTTCTACTGCGTGTACCGGGCCCTGGTGAGGGCGAAGGTGGAGCTGCTGGCCGCCGGGCAGCAGCGGTCGGGAAGCGCCGCCCACGGGCATCACAGCGCCGCGGCGCGCGAGCTGATCGGGCTGGGCGAGCGCTTCGCCTGGCAGGCGCGACTGCCGCTGGCGATCGTCGTGTGCGGGGTTCCCGCCGCCGGCAAGACGACCCTGGCGCGAGAGCTGTCGGCGGCCTCGCGCCTGCCCCACGTGAGCTCCGACGTCACGCGCAAGGGGTTGGCCTGCGTCGGCTCCTCCGAGCGGGCTCCCGCGGAGGCCTACGCGCCCGATTTCAACACCCTCACCTACGAGGCGCTCGGCCGCCACGCCGCCGCCGAGGTCGCCGCTGCGGGGGGCGTGGTAGTCGATGCCACCTTCCGTCACGCCGGGGATCGCCGGGCCTTCCTGGGCACCTTCGGCGCCGCCGCGCCGGTGGTGTTCGTCGAGTGCCGCGCGCCCGTGAGCGTCCTGCTCGACCGCGCCCGCCGTCGCGACCGCACGCCGCACGGCGCCTCGGACGCCGACCTGCCGGTCGTCCGGCGGGAGGCGACCGCGTGGGACCCGCTCGACGAGGTGGCTGCCGGGGCCCACCTGACCGTGCGCACCGACCGGGATCCCGCGGCGGTCGTGGCGGACCTGGTCGGCCTACTCGACGCTCGGCTCATCCCCCCGCCCGCCGCGCCCGGACGGCCTGGAGGTCGTGGGAAACCCGCAGCGACGCGCGGGTAGTTGCCGGGGTCGGTGCGGCTCAGGACGGATGGCGCGACGGGCCCGGACGCCTAGGTTGGAGGCCGGAAAACCGCAAGGAGGTCACCCGTCATGTCCACCGCCAACCCGCAGACCTACCGGGGCAGCTATCTGATGCCATCGCTCGAGCACGCGAGCGTGGCCGACGCGATGCACCCCGGAATCCTCTCCTGCGAGCCCGACGCGACGCTCGGCGAGGTCGCTCGGATGATGGCCACCCACCACGTCCACTGCCTGGCCGTGATCGGCGTCTCCCACGAGGACCCAACCTGCGGGGTGTGGGGTGTGGTCTCCGACCTCGACGTCATCCGGGCCGGGATCCGCTACACCCACGAGCCCACCGCCCGCGAGCTGGCCCAGCAGCCGCTGGTGAGCGTGGAGCCGGCAACCCCGCTGCGCGAGGCGGGAGAGCTCATGCTCGCCCGGGGCGTCAGCCACCTGATCGTGATCGAGCCCGAGACGCAGCGGCCGATCGGCGTGCTCTCGACCGCCGATCTGGCCGGCGTGATCGCCTGGGGCGAGGCCTGAGCCCAGCCGCGGAGGGCCTCGTCGCGCGAGGCTGGCTCGCGCGACCTGCCCTCTGCTCGGCCGATCCCTCAGTGGGCGGGGCGCCGGGACGGCTTGCGGGCGGTGGACGGCTTGCGGGCGGTGGGCCGCCCCCCTCCGTCCCGGCCCGCGGAGGCGCTCGCCGCCGAGGTGAGGTTCCTCTGGAGATGATCGAGGTCGCGCTGAATGGCGCGCCGCATCTTCGCCAGGTCGCGGCGGGCGTCGCGCAGGAGCTTGGCGACGTCTCGGCGCAGGTCACGCACTCCCGTGCCCACGCTGCCTCCGATCGAGGCCAGGTCCTTCTGCGCCGCCTCGAGCGAGCGCGAGACCTGATCGAGCCGCCGAGCGTCGTTCTCGGCCCTGGCGCGTACGGCCGCCGCTCTCCGGGGCGGGGTGGTCCTCTGTGTTGCCGGCATCATGACCTCCTTGGGTCTGCTGGTGGTTTGGTCGCTTTGGATCGGGCGCCCATCTATGCGGCGAGCAGCCGTCGCAGATGGTCGGGCAGGACGTGCAGCAGGCTGGAGGATTCGCCCAGCGAGACGTGGCGCGTCAGGACGCGGTACGCCGCGCTGGCGGCCAGGGAAGCCTCCGTCTCGCCTGAGAGCAGCGCCTCGGTGGCGATGTCCGAAAGGAAGCTGTCGAGGTCCCGCGGATGGTCGGGCCTGCGTCCGGGATCCCAGCCTTCGAAGAACAGGCCGCGGATGAAGATCGGAAGCTGAGCGCTCAGCTGCGCCACCTCGTCGACGGACAGCCGACTGCGGATCGCGTGCAGGAAGGCTCGCAGGACGCGGTAGGCGTGATGGGCGTCCTCGGTGTCGAGCTCCTCGGCGAGGTCGCTCAGCCAGAGGCGCGTCTTCTCGGTGCTGCGCTCGATGACATCTAGACGGGTTGCAGGCATGTGGGCACTCCAGTCCGTGTCGCGGTTGGCGGTGCTCCGATGCTCCGACACGCGCGCCGGCCGCGCATCGGTATTTGTCCTCAAGCGCGGTGCGCGAGTTCCGCGAGCCGCGCCTGCGCCCACCGGCTCACGGACGGCCACGGTCAGAAGCCCGCCGCGCGGGTCGGGCCGCTCCCCTCGCCGCTGAGGCGGGAGGCTCGGATCGCCCGCTGGATGTCGGTGACGGAGAGGACGCCCAGCGGGCGGCCGCCATCGTCGACCACGACCGCGCGGCCGAACTCGGCGAAGGCCGGCTGATCGAGCAGCCGCCCGACGTCCTCGCCCTGCCGGATCGCCAGGGCCGGATCGCGGTTCATCACGGCTGAGACCGCGGTCTCCGCGCGTCGCCACGGAGCGACCTGCTGGAGCTGGTCGATTCGCAGGATGCCGATCGCCCGCCCGGCGCCGTCGGTGACGGGGAAGGCGGTCAGCCGGTGGCGGGCGAAGTATGGCTCGGCCTGCCGGAGCGAGAGGTCGGCGGCAAGGGTGATCGGCGGCTGTGACATCAGCTCACCGGCCGCGACGCCGGTGAACATCGCCACCACCTGCTCCTGGCGCTGCTCGGCGCCGGCCGCGATCACCAGGAACATCCCCACCACGGCAAGCCACAGGCCGCTCGGGGCGCCGCCCGCGGCGAGCAGGACGCCGAGGGCGATGAGCGCATAGCCGAAGGCGCGCCCCACCCGGGCGGCGGTCGCGGTGGCGGCCGCGAGGTCACGACCGTGCCGCCAGAGCATCGCGCGGGCGACGCGGCCACCGTCGAGGGGAAAGGCCGGGACGAGATTGAAGCCGAGGATCAGGAGATTGATCTCGGCCTGGTAGTCGACCAGGGCCCTCAGCCCCGCGGGCGTCGCGCCCGGCAGCGCCAGCGCGCAGGCCCCGAACAGCGCCGCGATCACCGCGGTCACGGCCGGCCCGGCGAGGGCGAAGCGCAGCTCGTCGCCGGCGCTGCGCGGGCGGCCCCGCATGCGGGCGACGCCGCCGAGCAGCCAGAGGTCGATCTCCTCGATCTGCAGCCCGTGGCGCCGGGCGACCAGGGCGTGCCCGAGCTCGTGGGCGAGGATGCTCGCGAAGAGCAGGAGCGCGCTGGCCAGGCCGAGTCCGTAGGAGGCCAGGCGGGTGATGCCGTGCACCTGGTCCGGGTAGTAGCCGGCGCCCAGCGACCAGGTGATCAGTGCCACGATGACCAGCCACAGCGGGCTCACGCCGACCGGGATTCCGGCGATCCGCGCGATCCGGATGCTGCGGCCAGGCATGGATGCGGCTGACGCTAGGTCCGCAGAGGTGCCGTGCCATCCGTGCCTGGCCGCGGCGGCCGACGGGGGACTACGGATCGGCCCGCTCGCTGTGGGAAGATCCAGCCCGTGGGTGCCGCGCCGCTCGCGCACGGCAGGGTCGACCCGGAGGTCTCCGCGGGGCTCGGCGCCCTGCCGCGGGCGGGCCTTCGCGAGGTCACGACCGGCCTGGCGCAGTACTTCCGCCCGGGGACCCACCGGTCGTGCCTGAGCCGGCTTGGCGAGCGGTTCCTGATCGACCTTCCCGGCTCGCCGACGCTCCTGGTGACCCGGTCGCCGGAGGACGCCAGGGCGATCCTGACCGACCGCGGCGAGGCGCTCTCGCTCGGCCGGGCGCTGGAGCGACTGACGCCGCATCCGGTGCTGTTCGGCAGCGACTCGCTGATCTTCCTGGACGGCGAGGCCCATGCGCGTGAGCGACGGAGGCTGGCCCCCCCGTTCCACGGGGAGCTGATGCGCTCCTACGAGGAGGCGATCGCCGCGATCGCCTCCGAGCGCATCGCCGCCTGGCCGGTGGGGCGGCCGGTCCGGTTCCTCGCGCTGGCGCGTCGCTTCGTGCTCGACGTGATGCGCACGGTGATCTTCGGCGTCTCGGCGGGCGAGCGCACGGCCAGGCTGGACCGCGCGATGGTCGCCTACTGCCGTCAGGTCGAGAGCGGCGCCTTCCTGGGCCTGGGCGTCCTGGGCGTCCTCCTGGCCGGACGCTGGCCCAGCTACCCGCCGCTCGAGCGGGCAGCCGCCGCGGTCGACGCGATCGTGCGCGAGGAGATCGCGGCACGCAGACGGTCGCGCACGCGGCGCGACGACTGCCTGTCGCTGTTCCTGGAGCTGAACGCCGCCGAGGAGGAGCCCAAGGACGACGCGACGCTGGCGCGCGACATGCGGGGCCTGATGCTGGCCGGCTACGAGACGACGGCGATCAGCCTGGCCTGGATGGTGGAGCTGGTGGCCCACCATCCGGCGGTCCTAAAGCGGCTGGCGCGCAGCGTCGACGCCGGCGAGGACGCCTACCTCGACGCCGTGATCGCCGAGGCGATGCGCGTGCGGCCGCCGTTCCCATTCACCGGCAGGAGGGTGCTGCGGCCGTTCGACCTGGCGGGCGCCCGCCTGCTGCCGGGGACGGTGCTCGTCATCTCGATCATGGCGATTCACGAGCGCCCCGAGGTGTATCCGGACCCGCTCCAGTTCCGGCCGGAGCGATTCCTGGGAACCCGGCCGGGCACCTACACCTGGCTGGGCTTCGGGGGCGGCGTCCACCGCTGCCTGGGCGCCGCGTTCGCCCTGTTCGAGTCCCGAGTGCTGATGCGGACGCTGCTCCAGCGGCGCCTGGTGCGCCCCGTCGAGGAGCGCGCCGAGCCGCCGCGCCGGACCCACCCGATGCTGGTCCCGGCGGGCCAGGCGAGCGTTGTGCTGGAGGCTCGCGGCTGAGCGGCTCCGCGGGCGCGAGGCCCGCGGCCTACTACTGACGCCGATCCCGAGAATCCCGGTTGCGCGCACCTGCCGCCGCCCGCGAGCCTGTGGGTCCCATGACCCCGGCCATCCCATCCCGGCGGATCGCCGCGCTGCTGGGCTGTGTGTTCCTGCTCGCGAGCCTCGCGCCGACGGCGGCCGGCGCAGCGCCGGCGCCTTCACCGGCGCGAGTCGAGGCGCATCCGGCGGCCGCCGTGTCGTGCGCGGTCGCCCGGCGGCTCGTGACCGGCGCCCGGCAGTCGGTCGCCCGGGCCCAGCGGGCGCTGCGGGCGGCCCGCACGACGGCTGCCAGGCGACGGGCAAGGGCCAGGCTCCGGACGGCGGAGCGGGCGCTGGCGGCCGCCCGCCGGCGACAGGCGGCGGCGTGCCGCTTGGTCAACCATCCACCCGCCTTCCCCTCGCCCCTGTGGGCGGACGTCGCGACGAGCTTCCAGTACGACGCCACCACGCGGGAGCTCGCGGCGGCGCAGACCACGATCAGGCTCCTGGCCGCAGCCCGCGACCGCGATGGCGATCGACTGACCTACACCTGGAGCGCGAGCAGCGGCACGATCGTGGGCGATGGCCTGCGCGCGACCTGGAGGCGGTCGATCCAGGGCGGCCGCCTGGTGGCGGGAACGGTCACGGTGAGGGCGAGCGACGGGCGCGGGGGCGTCGCCGTGCAGACGCTGTCGTTCACCGGCGGGATCGACTGAGCGCGATCGGCTAACCCCCCGGGGCGGGACGAACTACTGACGGCCCCACCGGGTTTGTGCCGATGTCGGGCCGCGGTCGGTGGCATAGCGTCGCCGGAAACCGACAAGGAGCCAGCCATGCAGCTACATCGTGAGTCCGCAGGCCCGGCGACCACCCGTTATGAGGCGATCACCGATTACCTCGAGGGCGCCGGGGTCGAGTATGAGCTGATCGAGCACGAGCCGACGATGAGCGCGGCGGCCGACGCCGCCGCCACCCGCCACTCGCCCGACGAGGTGGTCAAGAGCATCGTCCTGCGCGACGGCGGCGCCTACGTGATCGCCGCGATCCCCGCGTCGCAGCGGCTCGACCTGCACAAGCTGCGCCAGCTGCTGGGCGCCACGCGCCAGCTGCGCCTGGCCACCGAGGAGGAGATCGCCCACGAGTTCCCGTCGCTGGAGGTTGGCGCGGTCCCGCCCTTCGGCCCGATGGTGCCGGCCGCCGAGGTGGTCGACCGGGGCGTGCTGCGAGCCCACCGCGTGCTGTGCCCGGCGGGTGACCACACCCACTCGGTGCTGGTCGATCCGAGCGAGCTCGTGCGGATCACCGCCGCGCAGACCGCCGACATCACCCAGGACTGAGCGCGGTGCCCAGGCGCCTGGCCGCCCCCGACGGCCTCGTCGAGCAGACGCGCCGGATGGCCGAGCTCGCCGAGGCCGGCGCGCGCGAGGCGAAGGCGGCCGCGCGAGCCGCCGCTCGCCGTGCCGCGGAGGCCGCCGCTCGTCAGGACGCCCTCGGCGAGCGGCTGGCCCAGCTCGCGCGCGGCGCCGAGGATCCGATCGCCGGCGTGAGGAGGCTGCGCGACGGCTCGCGCGTGCTGCTGCGCCAGGGCCGGCCCTCCGACCGCGAGCTACTGCTGCGAGGCTTCGAGCGTCTGAGCCCGGAGTCGCGCTACCGGCGCTTTCTCGCCCCGATGCCGGAGCTGAGCGAGGAGATGGTGCGCTACCTGACCGACGTCGACCACCACGACCACGAGGCGGTGATCGCGCTCGACGTGGACTCGGGTGAGGGAGTGGGCGTGGCGCGCTACGTGCGCAGCGCGGAGCGAGACGACGTGGCGGAGGTGGCGGTGACCGTGGTCGACGAGTGGCAGGGCAGGGGGGTGGGGACGCTGTTGCTGGACGCGCTGAGCGCCCGGGCGCGCCAGGAGGGGATCCGGAGCTTCACGGCGCTGATGCTGTCCAGCAACCGGGAGATGATGGACCTCCTGGGGCACCTGGACGAGATCAGGATCGTCGACCGCGAGGGAGGGACGGTTCAGATCGAGGTTCCGCTCCCGGGGGTCGGGATCGCTCCCGCCCTGCGCCGGCTGCTGGCGGTCTCCTCGCGGCGCGACATCGCGGTCCCGCCCATGGGGCGCAGCGGCCGTTCGCCCGGCCCCCGCGCCCGGGCTCAGGCCAGCAGGCGTCCGCCGTCGACCACGATCTGAACGCCGGTCATGTAGCTGCTCAGCTCGGAGGAGAGGAACAGCGCCGCGCGCCCGATGTCGTCCGGATCGCCCATCCGGCGCATCGGGATCAGCGCCTCGAACGCCCTCATCTGCTCCGGATCGACGCTCCCGGTCCCCGGCGTCACGATCCCGCCCGGGGCGATCGCGTTCACCCAGATGCGGTGCGGCGCCAGCTCGAGCGCGACGTTCTTGGTGAACCCCCACGCTCCGTGCTTGGAGGCGTCGTAGGGGGCAAGCCCGACCATCGACGGGTGCAGGGCGTCGATCGAGGTGATGTTGACGATCCGCCCGCCGCGCCCCTGCTCGATCATCCGCGCGGCGACCGCCTTGGTGCAGAGGAAGAGGCCCGTGAGGTTCACGTCGATCACGCGGCGGAACGTCCTCAGGTCGAGGTCGGCCAGGGGGCGCATCGGATAGATCCCCGCGTTGTTGACGAGAATGTCGACGCCGCCGAAGCGGTCGACCGCGGCGCGAACCACCGCGTCGACGCTCGCCGCGTCGCTGACGTCGGCGTGCACGGCCATCGCGCTCTCCGGACGCGCCGCGTCGAGCGCCTCGGCGGCGTCCTCGCCCGCGCGCACGTCGAGGTCGGCGATGAGGACATCGGCCCCGGCCTCGTGCAGTCGCCGGACGATGCCCAGTCCGATGCCCATCGCGCCCCCGGTCACGATCGCGGTCCGTCCGGTGAGGTCGAGCAGCTCCGCCAGGTTGGGTGTGGTTGCGGTCTCGGTGGTCATGCCCTCACTGTGGCCGAGTGGCGCGGCCGCGACATCCGTGCTGCGCCGTGGGCGGGCGCGGTGAACTACCGAGGGCCGAAAGGCGTCTGGATGCGCGAGACCGGGCCCGCCCTGGGACGGGCCCGGCCTCACCGGCGAGCGCCCCCTCAGGAGCCGGTCGGGGTGATCTCGACCTTCTCCTTCTTCGCCTCCTTGGGGAGCGGGATCGTCACCTCGACGACGCCGTCGTGCGTCCTGGCCCTGATCTTCGTGGCGTCGACGCCGGGCGGCAGCGCCATCGAGCGCGAGAACGAGCCGTAGCGGCGCTCACGCCGCACGTAGTGCCTGTCCTTCCGATCGGTGCGCTCCTCGTGCTCACCCGAGACCGTGAGGATGTCGTCTTCGACCTCGATCTTGATCTCCTCGGGCTTGATCCCGGGCAGGTCGGCGTGCAGGACGAGGTTGCCATCCTCACGCACGAGGTCGATTGCCGGCGTCCACACGCGCTCGCGGCCGTCGAACTGCTCGAACATCCGGTCAAACCGCGACCGCAGCTCGCTCAGCTCGCCGAACGGGTCCCAACGCGTCATGGTTCCAGCCATGACTCACCTCCTTTCTCGTCTGCAGGTGGATGCCTCGACCCTAGAGCCGCCGCGCTCCCCCGGCATCCGTGCCCAGCCCGAGCCTGGATCCGTAGTAACCCGTCCTGGCGCGGCCCGGGTGATCCGCGCCGCCGAGCGGAGCGGGCCGCTCACCGGTCTGCGTCGGTCACCTCGGAGGAGGCCTCCTGGTCGGCCTCGCCGCAGACCTCCGGGCTGCTCTCGGCCTCCGGCGTGAAAGCGTTGCGCGAGGGATCCGCCCACAGCTCGCCGTGCTCCGCCGCCTCGATCAGGTCCTCCTCGGCGAGCTCGAAGCCCTCGGCCACCCCCTCGCCGGCCTCGACCAGCGGTCGCTGCGCCGGGTCGAGCCGCTCGTCTCCGGCGCGCCCGCCGATCGAGGCGGCCGCGTCGGCGGCGGCCTGGGCCTGAGACTCCTCCCAGCGGTTGAGTGATTCGGGTCGCTTCTTGCGCATGGTGCCTCCAGTCGCTCTGGGTCGTACGCGAAAAGGGTCGCCCCGCCCGGTGCCGCTGCCATCCGCACGCCGTCGCTCGCCGAGTCAGTAGTTTCCCGAGACCGCGCGGGCGGCCCGCACGGATGCGGCCGCTCCGCCGCCAGGTCAACTTGTGGGGCCGTGGCGACTCGTCTCACCCATACATGGGCTCCCCGCCCGTCGGCTCCCGCGATCGAGCCCGGGCGCTACGTGACCGATGGGGTTCGGCTGTTTCGGGTCGTCTCGGGGCTCACCTCGTGCGCGAACGTCGCGGTCGCGTCCCTGGAGGACTGCCGGACGCTCGAGGTCGGCCTGTACACGGCGGCCGAGCTGTATGACATGCGCCTGCGTCCGGTGAGGGGCGATGGCCCCTGAGGCGCGGACGACGACCGAGGAGGACCGCGGCCTGGTGCAGATGCTCGACGCCGTGCTGGTCGACCCCAACCTTCACACCGACCTGCGCCTGCGCCTGCACCAGGACCTGACGCAGATGCTGAGCGACTACGGCGAGGAGATGCGTGCCCGGGGCAGGCCGGCCGGCGAGGCTCCGCCCGCCCGGGTGGCGGGCCAGGACGGCGTTGCGGCGCTCAGCGAGATCCGGACCCTCGACGCGATGCGCCCGGGGGTGATCACCTGCGAGCCCGGCGACGGGCTGCCGCGCCTGGCCGGCCTGCTGGTGGACAACGGCATCCACATGCTCGCCCTCGCGCCGGTGGATGCCCAGCGCTCGCGCGTCATCTCGGCCCTCGAGGTGGTCGCCGCCGCGATCCAATCACCGCTCGCCACCGCCGCTGCGCTCGCGCGGGAGCCCGCCGTCACGGTCTCCGCGGAGGCCACGCTCGAGCGCGCGGTGTCACTGATGGCAAGCCGCTTCGTGCGCCACCTGCTGGTGATCGACCCGACCTCGCGCGCGCCGATCGGGACGGTGTCCAGCTTCGACGTGGCCGCCGTGATCGCGGGGATGCGACCGCGCATGGCGCGGATGCTGCGCCCGGGGCCGGCCCGCCCGATGATCAGCGCGCGCGCTCTCTCCGAGGCGCGCGCGGGCGACGCCATGCACCCCGGGATCGCCACCTGCCCGGCCGACGCCTCCCTGGGCGAGGTGGCTCGCGCCCTGGCCGAGCACCGCGTGCACTGCGTCGCGGTCACCGGCATCGAGCCGCGCACACACCGGCTGACGTGGGGACTGCTGGGCGACCTGGACCTCGTCCTCGCCCTGCACCAGGGGCCGACCGCCGAGCCGGCGGGTGCCCTGGCCCGCACCCAGCCGGTCGCGGTCACCCGCGAGGACTCGCTCGAGCTCGCCGCCAGGCTGATGATCGAGCATCAGACGACCCACGTGGTCGTGGTCGACGGCGCCGGCCTGCCGACGGGCATGCTCTCGAGCATCGACGTCGCGCGGGTGATCGCCGCCAGCGCCTGAGCGCCGCGCTCAGGCGCTCGTCGCGCCGAGGGCGGCGCGCGAGCCGCGACCGAGCCGGCGCTCCAGCTCGAGGACCCGGCGCGTGGTGGCGAGGATCGTGTCCGGGTTGAGGCTGATCGAGTCGATGCCGAGCTCGACCAGGAACTCGGCCACGTCGGGATAGTCGGAGGGCGCCTGGCCGCAGAGCCCCGAGTGCACGCCGTTGCGCCGGCAGCCCTCGACCGCCAGCCGGATCATCTCCCTGACCCCCTCGTCGCGCTCGTCGTAGTCGAAGGCGACGACCTCCGAGTCGCGGTCGACGCCGAGCGTGAGCTGCGTCAGGTCGTTGGAGCCGATCGAGAAGCCGTCGAAGCGCTCGGCGAACCGGTCGATGAGGATCACGTTGTTGGGGACCTCGCACATGGCGTAGATCTCCAGGCCGTCCCTCCCGCGCTCCAGGCCGAGCTCGGCCATCCGCCCCAGCACCAGGTCGGCCTCGTCGATGCGCCGCACGAACGGGAGCATGAGGATCACGTTGGTGAGGCCCATCTCCTCGCGCACGCGCCGCATCGCGCGGCATTCCAGCGCGAAGCCCTCCTCGTAGCCGGGGTGGGCGTAGCGCGAGGCGCCGCGGAAGCCGAGCATCGGGTTCTCCTCGTGGGGCTCGAAGTCCGAGCCGCCCAGCAGGCTCGCGTACTCGTTGGTCTTGAAATCGGACATGCGCACGACGACGGGCTTGGGCCAGAAGGCGGCGGCGATCGTGCCGATGCCCTCCGACAGCCGCTGGACGAAGAGCTCCGCGCCGTCCCCGCCGGGCCCCGTCAGCTGGGCGATCGCGGCCCGGGTGGCCGGGTCGCGCAGGCGCTCGGGATGCAGCAGGGCCAGGGGGTGCGCCCTGATCGACTCGCTGACGATGAACTCCATCCGCGCCAGGCCGACGCCGTCGTTGGGCAAAAAGGAGGTCTTGAAGGCGAGGTCCGGGTTGCCGAGGTTGACCATGATCCGGGTGGCCGGACGCTCGAGGTCCTCGATCTCCGTGCGCTCGACGTGGAAGGCGATCGACCCCTCGTAGACGCGACCGGTGTCCCCCTCGGCGCAGGAGACGGTCACGGGCGCCCCGGCGGGGACCCGGGTGGTGGCGTGCGCGGCGCCGACCACCGCGGGCAGGCCGAGCTCCCGGGCGACGATCGCGGCGTGGCAGGTGCGGCCGCCGCGGTTGGTGACGATCGCGGCCGCGGTCTTCATCACCGGCTCCCAGTCCGGCGTGGTGGTGTCGGCCACCAGGACCTCGCCGGGCTGGAAGTCGCGCAGCTGCGCGAGGTTCTCGATCAGCCGGGCGGTGCCGGAGGCGATCCGCTCGCCGACCGAGCGCCCCTCCGCGAGCACCGCGCCGCGGCGCTCGAGCACGTAGCGCTCGAGCGTCGTGGGCCGGCGCTGGGAGGCCACCGTCTCGGGTCGGGCCTGGACCACGTAGAGCTTGCCGTCCACCCCGTCCTTGGCCCATTCCATGTCCATCGGGAAGCCGTAGTGACGCTCGATCGCGATCGCGTACCCGGCGAGCTGAAGAACGTCCTCGTCGCTGACGCAGTAGCGCCCGCGGTCGACCTTCGGCGTGGGGAGGTTGCGCGTCGTGTGCCCGGCGCCGCCCTCCACGAACACCATCTTCACCGCCTTGTCGCCGAGGCGGCGACGGAGCACGGCACGGTGGCCCCGTTCGAAGGTGGGCTTGTGGACGTAGAACTCGTCGGGATCGACGGCGCCCTGGACGACGTTCTCGCCCAGGCCGTAGGCGCCCGTGATGAACACCACGTCACGGAACCCCGACTCGGTGTCGAGCGAGAAGAACACGCCCGAGGCCGCCAGGTCGGCCCTGACCATCTTCATCACGCCGACCGAGAGGGCGACCCGGAAGTGGTCGAAGCCCTGGTCGATTCGGTAGTGGATCGCCCGGTCGGTGAACAGGCTGGCGAAGCAGCGACGGCAGGCGTCGAGCAGGCTCTGCTCGCCGTGGACGTTCAGGAAGCTCTCGTGCTGGCCGGCGAAGCTGGCGGTGGGCAGGTCCTCGGCGGTGGCCGAGCTGCGCACCGCCAGGCTCACGTCGCTTCCGTACTGCTCCTGGAGCCGGCGGTAGCCGTCCAGGACCTCGGCGGCGATCGGGTCGGGCAGCCCGGCGCCGTAGACGATCTCTCGCGCGCGCTTGCCGCGGCGGGCCAGATCGGCTACGTCGCCGGCATCCAGCCCTCCGAGGACCTCGCGCAGCGAGGTCAGAGCGCCGGCTTGCCGGAGCGTCTCGCGGTAGGCCTCGGCGGTGAGGGCAAACCCGTTCGGGACCAGGACGCCCTCGCCGGAGAGCTCGCGGTACATCTCGCCCAACGAGGCGTTCTTGCCGCCGACGAGCGGGACGTCGGCGATCCCGATCTCCTCGAAGAAGACGACGTACCGGCTCATGCCGGCGAGCGTGGAACGACGAGGACGGGGCAGCTGGAGCCGTGCATCAGCGCCTCTCCGGTGCTGCCCAGCAGCACGCGCGCGACGCCGCCCCAGCGCCGAGAGCCGATCAGCAGCAGATCCACCTCGCGCGCCAGCGCCGCCAGCGCGTCGGCCGGGCGCCCGCGGGCGATCTCGATCGCCGCGCTCCCCGCCGCGTCGCCCAGCGCGCGCTCGGCGCCGCGACGCAGATCGGACGCGCGCTGGTCGTACACGCCGTCGAGGTCGGAGATCCGCAGCGCGGCCCCGAGCCCGGGCGATCCGGCCGGAAGCAGCCGGTCGTCGACGACGCCGAGGACATGGAGGCTCGCGCCGGAGACCTCGGCCAGCCACGCGGCGAGCGAGAGCGCCGCCTCCGACTCCGGACCGCCGTCGAACCCGACTCCGATCCGCGCCAATCGGAAGTCGTCGTGCTCGCTGAGGCCCGCGGGGGCGACGGCCAGCGCGCACCGGGCGTGCCCGAGCAGCTGGCGCGTGCGCTTGCCGATCTGCACGCGGCCCTCGCGCGCATGGCGGCTGGAGCCGACGACCAGCAGATCCCGGTGGGCGGCGGCGACCGCGCGCTCCAGTCCGCGCGCCACCGACCAGTCGGTCTCGATCAGCACGCGAGCATCGGGAGCGTGTCGGTCCCGCGCCTCGTGGAGGATCGCCTCGCTGCGCGTGTGAAGCGCCTTCCAGCTGGGCGCGGGGGGCACGGCGACCAGGGGATCGGGGTGGACCGACACCAGCAGCAGCTCGGCGCCCGTCGCCTCGGCGATCGCGGCCGCCAGCGCGGCGGCGTCCTCTCCGGAGCGGAAGCCGTCGATGCCCGCCGCGATGCGCGCGATGCCGGTGGGGCGGCTCTCGGACGGCCGCCGGCGCTTAGAGACCGAGCTCATCGGCGCAGACCGCCTAGCCGCGGCCAGGCGCCGGCGCGTCGGGGCTCTCGTCGTCACGCTCCTCGTTGAGCATGCCGATGAAGCCGGTGAGCACGACGGCGAGCGCCGCCAGCTCGAGGACGATGATCGCGGCGACCAGCCACACGGCCGGCGAGAGCGCGAGGATCACGATCAGCCCGGTCACCATCAGCACCGGCGCGCCGAGTCCGTAGATGAGCCTCATGTCGGCGCCGACCGCCCGCTCGACGGATCGATCGAACCCTTCGAACGGATTCGTGTGATGATGTGCGGGAGGGGATGTGGTCGACATGCGATCTCCTTGGTCGATGCGCTCAAGGTACGTCCGGCGACCGCCCTCGCCATCGGGGTGGCGCACGTAGGGCGACCTCGGAAAAACCACAACCAACCGCGGCTTTCCCACCAGGAGGAGTAGATCGATGCCAGCAGCCCGTAAGTCAACGTCAACCGTGCGGCGTCCGTCGGCGTTCAAGGAGCCGCCGGCGCTCAAGCGGTTCAACCGGTCGATCGACACGGCGGAGAAGGCGCTGACCGAGTTGAGGTCGCACGCGGGCCGGGACGTCAGCCAGGCCGCCCGCGACCTCTACAAGGACCTGCGCACGTTCGTCTCGAGCGCCCGGCGCGACGGCGGCAAGCTCGCCAAGGCGCTGCAGCGCGACTTCGAGCAGGCCCAGAAGCGGGTCGGCGCCTCGACCCCATCGTCGGGCGCCACCAAGCGCGCGACGCGGACGAGCACCTCCAAGCGCCCGTCGGGCGCCAGCACGGCGAAGCGCAGCACGCGGAGCGCCGGCTCGGCGCGCGGCAAGCGGACGTGAGAGCTAGCCACCCTCCCGTCGTCGGATGAGGTAGCGGCGAAGCTCGTCGGCGCCCCACACGATGAACGGGAAGGGGAGCGTGAACAAGAGATCGGTCGGGCTCAGCGCCGTCGTGGCGAGCATCGACTGGAACGGCGGCACGTAGATGAGGAGCGCCGCGAGGACCAGCTCGAAGGCGATCCCCCACAGCAGCAGCCGGTTGCTGAGCGCTCCCACCGAGCGCAGCGAGGCCCGCTCGGTGCGGGCCGCGAAGGCCGTCCCGATCTGGCCCGCGATCATCCCGAAGAAGGTCATCGTGGTCGCCGCCCGGTAGGCCTCGTGCAGGGGGTGCCCGCGTCCGACCGGATCCCCGGGGCGCCAGCCGGCGCGCAGCAGGACGAAGAAGAAGCCGGCCATCGCCAGCGCGGCGCAGATCAGGCCCAAGAACAGCCACGCGCGCAGCAGCATCGGCGGCCGGATCACGCCCTCGGTCCGTCGGCGCGGGGGCCGGCGCATCAATCCCGGCTCGGCCGGCTCTCGGCCGAGGGCGAGCGCCGGCAGCGTCTCGGTGCCCACGTCGAAGGCGAGCAGCTGGAGCACGGGCAGCGCCAGCGGGATGCGGCCCCCGCTGAGGGCGAAGACCATGAACGGCACAACCTCCGGCGTCGCGTGGGCGAAGATGTAGAAGATGAACTTGCGGATGTTGTCGTAGACCCGGCGGCCGCCCTCCACCGCGGCGACGATTGTGGCGAAGTTGTCGTCGGTGAGGACCATCGTCGCGGCCTCCCGCGCGACGTCGGTGCCCGAGCGGCCCATGGCCACGCCGATGTCCGCCCGGCGCAGGGCGGGGGCGTCGTTGACCCCGTCCCCCGTCATGGCCACCACCTCGCCCTCGGCCTGCAGGGCCTCGGCGATGCGCAGCTTGGCCTCGGGTGAGGCGCGCGCGAAGACGATCTCCCCGCCCCCTCGCAAAAGTCCGTCCAGCTCGGCGTCGCTCATCCCGGCCAGCTCCTCGCCGCTCACCACCGGCGAGCTTCCGTCGCCGATGCCGACCGTGCGCGCGACCGCCGACCCGGTCACCGGATGGTCGCCGGTGATCACGATGATGCGGATCCCCGCCTCGTGACAGCGGGCCACCGCGTCACGCACCTCGGGGCGCGGCGGGTCGAGCATCGCCACCAGCCCGAGGAAGCAGAGGTCGGTCTCGGCCTCCTCGCGCCCCTCCGGCGGCTCGGCCCCGCCGGGCAGCCGGCGGTCGGCGAGCGCGAGCACGCGCAGGCCGCGCCGGGCGAACGCCTCGACCCTCCGTTCGATCTCGTCCCGCTCCGCGGGCCCGAGCGCCCGCTCCCCGCCCCGGCGGAGGGTCCGCGAGCAGATGGGCAGCAGCTGCTCGGGAGCGCCCTTGGCATCGACCCACAGGCCGTCGTCCCGGCGCTCGACGGTGCTCATCCGCTTGAGCACCGGATCGAAGTGGAAATGCCGACGGCGGTTGGCCTCGCGCTGCGCGGCGGTGACCCGCACGCCACGCCCGGCCGCGAAGCGCAGCAGGGCGAGCTCGGTGGGGTCGCCGGTCGCGCCCGATGGCGCGTCCAGGTCGGCGTTGTTGCAGGCGGCGGCGACCGCCAGCAGCCGCCCGCTCGTGGTCGCGCCGGCGCCGTCGTCGGACGGCGCGCCGGCGCCGTCGTCGGACGGCCCGCCGGTCCCCGCCGTCCACACCTCGGCGACCTCCATCCGGTTCTCGGTGAGCGTGCCGGTCTTGTCGGTGCAGATCACGGTCGTCGAGCCGAGGGTCTCGACCGCGCTCAGCCGTTTGACGACCGCTCCCCGGGCCACCAGCTCGCGCACCCCGACCGCCAGCGCCAGGGTGATGACCGGGAGCAGGCCCTCGGGCACGTTGCCGACGATCAGGCCGACCGCGAACACCACCGCCATCGACAGCGACAGGCCGGCGGCCAGCGTGGCGATCGGTATGAAGGCCAGCCCGCTCGCCACCGCGACCAGCGCGATCAGCCAGGCGACCCGGCGCACCTGCGACTCCAGCGGGCTCTCCTCGCCGGTCACGCGCTGCGACAGCGCGGCGATCCGCCCGATCTCGGTGCGCATCCCGGTGGCGAACACCACCGCGCGCGCCTCGCCCCCGGTGCAGGTGGTGCCGCTGAACACCAGGTCCCGAGCCTGGAGCAGCGGGACGTCGTGGTCGAAGAGGTCGGCGGCCCGGAACACCGGCATCGACTCGCCGGTCAGCATCGAGGCGTCGACCTCGATCCCCCCGCTGAGCAGCCGGGCGTCGGCGGAGATCCGCTCTCCCTCCTCGATCAGCAGCACGTCCCCCGGCACGAGCTCCCGCGCCTCGACGGCCTGGCGCCGGCCGTCGCGCACCACCGTGGCCTTCGCCGGCAGGAACCGTGCCAGGGCCTCCACGGCGCGCTCGGCCTGCATCTCCTGCACGAACGCGAACGCGGCGTTGATGAAGATCACGACCACGATCGCGATCGCGACCGGCACGATCCCGGCGATCCACGCCAGGCCCGCCGCCGCGACGAGCAGCAGAGCCAGCGGATGGGTGAACTGACGCGCCAGCTCGCGGGGCCAGCGACGACCTCCGCGGCGTTCGAGCTGATTGGGCCCGAACTGGAGCCGTCGCCGCTGGGCCTCGCGCGAGCTGAGCCCGTCCGGGCTCGTCTTCAGGTCGCGAAGGAGCCGCCCGACGGCCTCAGTCGGATCCGGGCCGACTCTCGCCGGCGCCCGCGTCGCCATCAGCCCGCATACGCGGCGGCGATGTCGAGCGTCGAGAGCACTCCGACGGGACGTCCGCTGGCCGCGTCGATGACCACCAGGTGCGAGACCCCATGCTCGGACATGAGCTGTGCCGCGCGCGCGAGCGAGTCGTCGGCCGAGACCGCGAGCGGCTCGGTGGCCGCCGCGTGCAGCGCATCCGGGTCATCGCCCGCCGCGACCGCCGCCACGACGTCCAGATCGGAGACGATCCCGGTCGGCTCGGCGCTCCCGGGCTCGGTGACCGCCACCGCGTGGATCCGGTGCCGGGCCATCATCTCCGCCACCTCGCCGAGCGTCGCGTCGGGTGGACAGCTCAGGATTCCGCGGTGCATGCAGTCGCCCACGCGCACGTGCGCCAGCGGCGAGGAGGTGAGGGGATGGTGCGACATGGCCAGAGGGTGCTCCCAGCGGCTGTGCCGGCCATCCGGGGCGATTCCCCTGGCCGGGGGTGAAAACTACGGATCGGCGAGCGCCTCGCGCGCCTGCCGGGCCATCTCGCGGTCCTCGCGGGCGCGGATCACGCAGGTGCGCGCCCGCGCGCCGGGCGCGGTGATCTCGGCGTCCAGCGTCGGGCGCCGGTTGGCCGCCCGATCGACGGCGAGGCCGAGGAAGGCGAGCCCCGCTGCCGCCGCGCGGATCTCGGGCGAGCCCTCGCCGACGCCGCCGGTGAACACGAGCGCGTCCAGGCCGCCCAGGGCGGCGGCCATCGCCGCGATGCCCGCGCGCAGGCGGTGGAGGTAGACCTCGAGCGCGAGGCGGGCGGCGCCCTCGCCGGCCCGCGCGCGTCTCAGCACCTCGCGCATGTCGGCGGTGCCCGCCAGCCCGACGAGCCCCGCCTGGTGCTCGAGCGCATCGGCGAGATCCCGCTCGGCCAGGTCGGTGTGCTCCTGGATCCACAGCAGCAGTCCCGGGTCGACGCTGCCCGAACGCGTCGCCATCACCAGCCCCTCCAGCGGCGTGAAGCCCATCGTCGTGTCGAGCGAGCGGCCGTCCAGCGCCGCGCACAGCGAGGCGCCCGCCCCGAGATGGCAGCTGACGATCCGCAGCCCCTCGCTGGGCACCCCCAGCAGCTGGGGCGCGCGGCGGGCCACCCAGGCGTGGGAGAGGCCGTGAAAGCCATAGCGCCGCAGGCCCCAGCGCTCGTTCCAGCGAACCGGCAGCGCATAGGTGCGGGCGCCCGGCGGCAGCGTGGCGTGGAACGCCGTGTCGAAGCAGGCGATGGCGGGGAGGGCGGGCAGCGCGTCGGACACCGCCCGCAGCGCCTCCAGCGACTTCGGCTGGTGCAGCGGAGCCAGGTCCACCAGCTCCTCCAGGGCGGCCCTGACCGCTGCGTCGATCCGCACCGCGCGGGTGAAGCGCTGCCCGCCGTGCACGATCCTGTGCGCGACGACGTCGGCCTGCCCCAGCTCGCCTCCCAGCGCCGCGAGCAGGGCGGCGCGGTCGAGTCCGGCGCGCGGCGCCGCGAGCTCGCAGGCGGCCAGCGTCCGGTCGTCCTCGTCGAGCAGCGAGAGCTTCAGGCTGCTCGAGCCGGCGTTTACGACGAGAACCCGGGCCACGTCCAGTCGCGGACCGTGGGCGCGTCGTCGCCGTGCTCGCGGGTGTAGGCGCGCAGGCGCAGCCGCTCGTCGACCATCTCCTGGCGCAGATGCGCGGCCCTCTCGCCCAGCCCCGGCACGCGGTCGACCACGTCGATCACGAGGTGAAAACGGTCGAGATCGTTGAGCATCACCATGTCGAACGGGGTCGTGGTCGTCCCCTCCTCCTTGTAGCCGCGCACGTGGAGGTTGTGATGGTTGGCGCGGCGGTAGGTGAGCCGGTGGATCAGCCACGGATAGCCGTGGTAGGCGAAGATGACCGGCCGTCCGGTGGTGAACAGCGCGTCGAACTGCGCGTCGGAGAGGCCGTGCGGGTGCTCGGACTCGGGCTGCAGCCGCATCAGGTCGACGACGTTGACCACGCGCACCTTCAGCTCGGGGAGACGCTCGCGCAGGATCGAGGCGGCCGAGAGGACCTCCAGGGTCGGGATGTCGCCGGCGCACGCGAGCACCACGTCGGGCTCCTGGCCGGAGTCGTTGGAGGCCCATCCCCAGATGCCGATGCCCCGCGTGCAGTGCGCCACCGCCTGCTCGATCGTCAGGTAGTCGAGCGCGGGCTGCTTGCCCGCCACGATCACGTTGACGTAGTGACGCGAGCGCAGGCAGTGGTCGGCGACCGAGAGCAGGCAGTTGGCGTCGGGCGGGAGGTAGACCCGGATGATCTCGGCCTTCTTGTTCACCACGTGGTCGATGAAGCCGGGGTCCTGATGGGAGAACCCGTTGTGGTCCTGGCGCCACACGTGGCTGGAGAGCAGGTAGTTGAGCGACGGGAGGGGTCGCCTCCACGGGATCTGGCGCGTGACCTTCAGCCACTTGGCGTGCTGGTTGAACATCGAATCGACGATGTGGATGAACGCCTCGTAGCAGTTGAACAGGCCGTGACGACCGGTGAGCAGGTAGCCCTCCAGCCACCCCTGGCACATGTGCTCTGAGAGAACCTCCATCACCCGGCCGTCGGGGGCCAGGTGGTCGTCGGTCTCCAGGCGCTGGGCGTCCCAGGCGCGGTCGGTCGCCTCGAACACCGCCTGCAGACGGTTGGAGGCGGTCTCATCGGGCCCGACGATCCGAAAACGGTCGGGGTTGGAGCGGATCACGTCGCGCAGCCAGGCGCCGAGCACGCGGGTCGCCTCGCTGAAGGTCGTGCCGGGCGCTCCGACCTCGACCGCGTAGTCGCGGAAGTCCGGAAGCTCGAGGTCACGCGTGAGCAGCCCGCCGTTGGCGTGCGGGTTGGCGCTCATTCTGCGCTTCCCCTGCGGCGCCAGGGCCATGATGTCCTCGCGCACCGCTCCCCGCTCGTCGAAGAGCTCTTCCGGCCGGTAGGAGCGCAGCCAGGACTCCAGCTGGGCGAGGTGCTCCGGATTGGCCCGCACCTCGGCCAGCGGCACCTGGTGGGAGCGGAAGCTGCCCTCGGTGGGGAGCCCGTCCACCTCCCTGGGACCCGTCCAGCCCTTGGGCGTGCGCAGCACGATCATCGGCCACGCCGGGCGCTCGGGGACGCCCCCGGCGGCGCGGGCGGCGCGCTGGATCCGAGCGACCTCGTCGAGGACCTCGTCCAGCGTGGCGGCCATCCGCTGATGCATCGCCACCGGGTCGGAGCCCGCCACGAAGCGGGGCGCGTACCCGTAGCCGACGAGCAGCTCGCGCAGCTCGTGCTCCGGGATGCGCGCCAGCACCGTCGGGTTGGCGATCTTGTAGCCGTTGAGGTGGAGCACCGGCAGCACCGCTCCGTCGCGCGCCGGATCGAGGAACTTGTTGGAGTGCCAGCTGGCCGCCAGCGGCCCCGTCTCCGCCTCGCCGTCGCCGATCACGCACAGCGCCACCAGCTCGGGGTTGTCGAGCACGGCTCCGTATGCGTGCAGCAGGGAGTAGCCGAGCTCGCCGCCCTCGTGGATCGACCCCGGGGTCTCCGGCGCCACGTGGCTGGGGATCCCGCCCGGGAAGGAGAACTGGCGAAACAGCCTGCGCAGGCCCTCCTCGTCGCGGCCGATGTGGGGGTAGACCTCGGTGTAGGTCCCGTCGAGGTAGGCGCCGGCCACCAGGCCGGGCCCGCCGTGGCCGGGACCGGTCAGGTAGATGGCGTTCAGCCCCCGCGCCCGGATCGCCCGGTTCATGTGCGCGTAGACGAAGGTCAGCCCCGGGGTCGTGCCCCAGTGGCCCAGCAGCCTCGGCTTGACGTGGGCGGGCCGGAGCGGCTCGCGGAGCAGCGGGTTGTCCAGCAGGTAGATCTGGCCCACCGAGAGATAGTTCGCCGCGCGCCACCAGCGGTCGATCGCGTCCGCCTCGGCAGCGGAGAGGCGGGGGGCGTCGAGGGAGCCTCTCGTGCTCACCGCCTGCATATACCCGCAATCTTGCGCGCGCGCGGCCGCGGTGGCGTCGGTAGAAACCCGCAAGTCGTACCGTGCGGCGCCCCGATGGGCCGGCGTCCGGCTCGAAGTACGTTGGTCTCCCAGGCAAAGGAGGAAGCGCGATGTTCGAGCACGTGGTCGTCGGGATCGATGGGCGCGAGGGCGGCCGTGACGCGGTGGCGCTGGCGGCCAAGCTGCTGCCCGTGGGGGGGCGCCTGTTCCTGACCAACGTCTACGCCGGCGAGCCGTACGTGTGGCGCGGCGGGAGCCCCGCCCACCAGGTGGTGGTGCGCGAGGATGCGCTGGCGCTGCTGAGCAGGGCGCGAGAGGAGGCGGGCGTGACCGCCGAGCTGCGCCCGATCGCGACGGCGTCGGTTGGGGAGGGCCTGCACGCCGTGGCCGAGGACGTGGGCGCCGACCTGATCGTGGTCGGCTCCTCGCGCCGGGGGCTGGTCGGGCGGGTCCTGCTGGGCGACGACACGCGCGCCGCGCTGGACGGCGCCCCGTGCGCGGTGGCCGTCGCGCCGGCCGGCCATGCCGGGCACCCGTCGCTCATGCGCGAGATCGGCGTGGGCTACAACTGGACGCCCGAGAGCGAGCACGCGCTGGCGGTCGCGCGGGAGCTGGCGGCGGAGCACGGCGCGAAGCTGTCGGTCTTCGAGGCGATCTCGCTGCCGGCCAGCCTCTACATCGGCGGGCCGGCGCCGGTCCACGAGGCCGTCGAGGACATGGTCAACGGGGCCCGCGAGCGCCTGCGGGCGCTGGGTGGGGTGGAGCCGCATGCCGCCTACGGCGTCCCCTTCGAGGAGCTGGCCGTCTACAGCGCGTCGCTCGATTTGCTCGTCCTCGGCTCGCGCGGCTACGGCCCGGTGGGGCGCGTGATCCACGGGAGCACCTCGCGGCAGCTCGCCCGCGCGGCCCGCTGCCCGCTGCTCGTGCTGCCGAAGATCGCCGCCACGAGCGCGGCGGAGGGCGCCGAGGGTCGCGAGCACGCCGAGGCGGGCGTGTGAGCGCGCCGAGCGGGGGGTGACTGAGCGCCTTCTCATGACGGGTTAAGCGCTCCTTCAGCGCCTGCGGCGAACCTCCGCCGATGCTCCGGCGAGGCTCTGCCCGCGGGCGTGCTCGCCGGTCGGCGCGGTGGCTCGCCGTGCCGGTCCTTCTCACGCTCGGCCTGGCGCCCGTGCTGTGGAACGCGGGGGCGGAGGCGCACGACGACCACGCGCCCGCGCCGCGCGCCGACGTCAGGCTGACGGTCGCCCGGCGCGAGCTGGGCGCGCCGCTGCGCGGCGGGTTCGTCGGGGTCTCGCTGGAGTACCCGGCGCTGACCGCGTACGCCGGCCGCGACCCGGGCGCGATCCCCCGGGCGTTCGAGCGGCTGATCGCCAGCCTGGCCCCCGGGCGCTCGCCGGTGCTGCGGATCGGCGGGGACAGCACCGACACGACGTGGTGGCCGGCGCCGGGCGTGCGCCGTCCGGCCGGCGTCACCTACACGCTCTCCCCCCGCTGGCTGGCGGTGCTGCGGCGGCTGCTCGACGACCTCCACGCCCGGGTGATCCTGGGCGTGGACCTCGAGGCGGGCGACCCGGCGCTGGCGCGGGCCGAGTCACGCGCGTTCGCGGCCGGATTGGGAAGGCGCATCCTCGCGCTGGAGGTCGGCAACGAGCCCACCCGCTACGCCCACTTCCCCTGGTATCACGCCGCGCCCGGGGTCCCCGTGTTCGCCCGGCGCCACGGCTACGGCTTCAGCGCCTTCGCGGCGGATTTCCACCGCGTGGCGCGGCTCGTCTGGCGCCTGGCCCCGCTCGCCGGACCGACGCTGGGCGGATACGACTGGATGGCCCACCTGGCCGCGTTCCTGGCCGCGCAGCGGCACCTGCGGCTCGTCACCTTCCACCGCTACCCGCTCAATCGCTGCTTCACGGCGCCCGGAGCGCCCGACTACCCCACGGTGAGGAGCCTCCTCAGCCCTGCCGCCTCGCGCGGGCTCGCCGCCGGGCTGGCGCGCTACGTGCGGGTGGCCCGGCGCGACGGCGCCGGCTTCCGCGTGGATGAGACGAACTCGGTCGCCTGCGGCGGCAAGCGCGGGGTCAGCGACACGTTCGCCGCCGCGCTGTGGGCGATCGACGCGCTCTTCTCCATGGCCAGGGCGGGCGTGACCGGGATCAACGTGCACACGTTCCCGGGGGCGGCCTACGCGCTGTTCCGCCTCCATCACGGGGGCGGGCGGCTCGGAGTGACGGTGAGCCCCGAGTACTACGGCCTGCTGCTCTTCAGCCGGGCGGCTCCGGCCGGGTCGCGGCTGCTCTCCACGAGCGCGCGCGGCCCGGCATCCGTGCGGGAGTGGGCCACGCACGGCCCCGGGGCGGTCACCCGCGTGACGCTGATCAACGATGACCTCGCCCGCCGGCACGTCGTGCTCGTCCGGGTCGCGGGCGCGCGCGGGCCGGGCACGGTCGCCCGCCTGCGAGCCCCGTCGGTCACCGCCACCACCGGGACGACCCTGGCCGGGGTGTCCTCGCCGATGGGGTCCGCCGGCGGGCTTGGCGAGCTGGCGGCCCCGACCCCGGCGGCCGGCGGCTATCTGATCGCGCTCCCGCCCGCCAGCGCCGCGCTGCTGACCGTCCGGGCGCCCTGACGCCGGCGACGGGCGGCCTACTCGGTCATCAGCCCGTGCTCGAGCGCGTAGTGGACGAGCTCCGAGCGTGAGCCGAGGTTCAGCTTCTGCTGGATGTGGGCGCGGTGGGTCTCCACGGTGCGGACCGAGAGGTAGAGCTGCTCGGCGATCTCGGCGTTGGTGTGCCCGAGCGCGATCATCCGCAGCACCTGCACCTCGCGCTCGGAGAGGCCGTCCGGGGGGCCGGGGGGCGGCGCCGCCGCGACGCGGGCGCCGAGCCGAGGGTTGAGGTAGGTGTCGCCGGCCGCCGCCCGCCTGACCGCTTCGATCAACTCGTCGTCGGCCGCCTCCTTGAGCACGTAGCCCATCACGCCGGCGCTGAGCGCCTCGCGGGCGTAGGCGGGCTCGTTCTGCATCGTGAGCACGACGATCTGGGTGTCGGGCGACTCCTCCCTGATCTGGGGGATCGCCTCCAGCGTCGAGCCGCCGGGCATGTTGAGATCCAGGACCAGCACGTCGGGATGATGGCCGCGCACGTAGCGCCTGGCCCCGTCGATGTCCTCGGCCTCCGCCACCACCTCGAGCCCGGCCTCGGCCTCGAGCAGTTGTCGCAGGCCCCGGCGCACGACGGAGTGGTCGTCCGCGATCACGACTCTGAGCGTCCGCTCCTCGTTCATCCCGTCCTCGCTGCTCGGTCCCATGCCTCGAGATATGGTCCCAGATACCGGGCGTGGATCTTGGTCACCGGCTCGCCGGGCTGGAGCTCTCGCACCTGCGAGCTCGCTCCGTGCCCGCCGGTGATGTGCGCCGAGATCTCGAGCGGCCTGCGCGCCCCCAAGAGCACGCCCCGGATGACCGGCTCAAACGGCGCGGGCTCGACGTCGGCGCCGGCGAGCGCGGCGATCGAGCCGGCGGCGACGTCCGCCTGCTGGGCGGCGATGCCCCCGTGCTTGACCGGGAAGCTGGTGGCATCGCCGGCCGCGAAGACCCGTTGCGCGCCCCGCACCTCCCCGAGCGGGCTCACCGGGATGAACCCGTCCGGCGCCTGGTCGGGCAGGCCGGGGGCGGAGGGGCCGGACAGCTGCGGCAGCGCCACGATGCGATCGGCCTGCACCGTGCGGTCCCAGGGGTGGACCGTGATGCGACCCGGGGCGGGAACCTCCGCGTGCGCCGAGGTGATCGTCTCGATCCGGCGCTCCTGGAGCAGCTCGGCGACCGCGTTGCTGACCGTGGTGCCGAACAGGGCAAGCGGCGCGTCCTCGGGCGTGACGATCGTCACCTCGAGCTGCTGGTTTGCGTCGTAGGCGCGCGCGGCGGTCATCAGCGCGAGCTCGTAGACCGGAAGCGGCCACGGCATCGGCTCGGGGATCAGGAACGCGAGCCGGCGGACGTAGCCGCCCTCGACATCCTGGATGAGACCGTGCAGCTGCTCGTCCAGACGGGCATCGTCGATCGTGACCACGTGCTTGAAGCGGGGATGGTGGCGCGCGCCCAGGGCCAGCAGCAGCGCGTCGTAGGCCAGCTCGCCCGCGTCGTCGGCGTGCATCACGCGCCGGTCGACGTCCAGCCACCTCAGGCGCCCGAGCACGAGCTGGGCGTGGGCGTCGCGGGCGATCTCCTCCAGCGGGTAGTGCCGCGCCGGCGCGTAGCCGAAGGGCTCCTGCACCCTCATCGGGCGGTAGACGAACTCCGGCTCGGCGGTGAGCAGGGTGACCGCGACCCGGTCGCCGGCCAGCTCCCCGAGCGCGAGGGCGGCCTCCAGCCCGGCCACGCCGCCTCCCGCGATCACCACCCTCAGCGGCTCGCTGCGCTCGCTCATGGTCTCAGCCTACTCGTGCCCGCGCCGGCATTGGATCGGTGCAACCGCGACGTTCCTGCACAAAACTACGGAGCGGCGATCGTCTCGTCCCAGACGAAGATCGGCTCATCGTCGTCTCGGGAGATCCGGCGGCCCGAGATCCTCCACACGCGGATCCGGACCCAGTTGGGCCTCTCACCGGGAGCCCACGGGTCGAGCCCGAGCCGGCCGAAGCGCTCGAGCTCGTGGAAGTTCGTGACGCGCTCCACCGAGCCCGTCACGATCACGCTCCAGCCTGTCCGCCGGGCCGGATCGATCCCGTCGATCTCGAAGGCCGCCTTGGGCGAGAGGATCACCCCGCGGAACTTCGCCCCGCTGTCGGTCCTGAACAGGATCGACTCGGTCCGCTCGTCGAACACATAGTTGACCGGCCGGATGATCGGGATCTCCGAGCGGAGGTTGACGGCGAGCCGGCCGAAGCTGTGGCCGGCCAGCAGCCGCAGGCACTCCTCCCGATCCATGATCTCCATGCCGGTCTGCGTCTCCATCAGCGCCACGATCGATCAGCGCAGATGTCCGCGCATCCGTAGCAACCCGCAATGCTGGGGGGTTGTTCGCCGACCGAGCCGCCGTGTCAGCCGACGTCGAGCACCCGCGCGCCGGGAATCGCCGCGATCAGGCGTCCGGTCTGGATCGAGAAGACCTCGTGGGGCGTGCCGGCGGCGGCCCACACGACCTCGAACCGGCGCAGCGAGGAGTCGATCAGCGTGGGGAGCTCGTCGCCGTGGCCGAGGGGCGGAACCCCGCCGATCGAGAAGCCGGTCACCGCGCGCACCCGGTTGGCGTCCGCCCGCGAGAGGCCCAGGCGTTGGGCGGCCACACGCCGGTCGCCGGCGCACAGGACCAGGACGGGCTGCTCGCCGCGGAGGAACACCAGCGACTTGACGATCTGGCCGACCTCGACGCCGAGGGCCGCCGCGGCCAGCTCCGCCGTCCGGGCCGACTCGCCGAGCGTCCGCACCTCGATCGGAAAGCCGCGCTGCGCGAGCCTCTCCGCCAGACGTGCGGCCGTCGGGTGCATGTGCCGCGCAACCTACAGCGCGCCACGCCGGCGGTGCCGCTACGGCGCGCCGCGCGCGGCGGGCGCCCTCAGCGAAGGGGGAGGGAGAGGGTCGACTGGGCGCCCGCGGTGAGGATGCCACCCGCCGAGCCGGGGTACGGCTTGTAGAAGGCCGGGTCGCCGTCCATCACCCAGACGAGGACTCGGTGGCCGGCGTGAATCAGCGCGCTGAGCGTCTGCGCCTGAACGGTCACCATCTGCGTGACCCCGGGCGGGGCCCCGCGCAGGCCGGCCACGCCGCGGGTGAGCAGCGTCAGCGTGCCGTCGGGGGCGCGGTCGAAGATCTCCAGGGCCAGCTGGGTGTCCGGGGTGGCGGGCGTCCAGGCCAGCTGCGCAATAGGCCCGCCGACGAGCTGGCGGTCGGACGAAAACGGAGCGGTGGCGAAGGCGGCGATGAACCCGGGCAGGCCGGTCGCCGGGAGGCCGTCGGGGACCGGCGAGGTGCCGAGCGGCGTGGCCGACATCGCCGCCGCGGCAACCGGGTCGTCGCGCTCGTCTTCGCTGAGCGGCTGGAGGGGCAGCGGTCCCGACTGCGCGGGGCCGGCCACCGCCCGGCCGTCGGCGGAGAGCGCATAGACGTGATCGCTCGTGCCGGCGGGGGGCCAGCTCGAGGCGGTCTGCCGATACCAGGCGTCGTCTGGGTAGCGGTACGCGCTCGCCGGGACCGCGACCGCCGGATCGCGCGTCCAGTACACGACGGCCGGGGCGTGCAGCGGCGCGCCCCGCAGGAAGTGGTCGAAGAAGCGCAGCTGCGCGCTCAGACGGTCGCGCTCCACGGCCGCTGGAGCGGCGGGCGCCGCATGGCCGCCCATGCTGAGGTACAGGCGGTTCTCGGCGTGGTCGGGCATCTCGCGCCACATCGAGATCGCCATGTCCGGCGGGAAGAGGTCGTCGTCGAAGGCCTGGGACCACAGGGACGGCGGCGTCATGCGGCTCACGAAGCAGCCCGGCGAGCGGGCGGCGAGATCCTCCTTCATCGTGCTCGTCGGGGTGTCGTGGCCGGTCGCGTCGCAGACGTCGCCGCCGTTGAGCTGCGGCTGGTCGGCGGCGGCGGTGGCGATCCACCTGAAGATCTCGGGCGCCATCTCCAGCCTGGTCCCGACCGCATAGGTCTCGACCAGGCCGACGCCGAACGAGAGCTTCACGACTCCCGAGGGCACCAGCGCGTTGAAGGTGATGTCGGGCGTGTTGCCGGGCTCCAGAGCGGCGAACGAGATCCCGTAGGGGTCGATCGAGCGATCGCCGCTGTACACCTGCGCGAGGTTGGTGTTCAGGCCGCCCTGCGAGTACCCGGTCAGCCCGATGTGCCTGGGATCGAGCCTGAAGCTGGGGTGGGGCGGCTGGTCGCGGCCGCCGATCCCCAGCGCCCAGGCGGTGACGTCGAACAGGTCGTGCATCTCCTTCGGCCCGGCCACCGTCTCCTGTCCGCCCGAGTTCCCGTTGCCGCGCTGGCTGTAGAGGATCACCGCGTAGCCGTGCTCGGCGAAGAACGCCGCGTGAGCGGAGTCATAGGGGTTGCTCTTGTCCGAGCCGCCGCCGTGGAAGATCTCGATCAGCGGATAGCCGCCGCGGGGGGGCGGGGCGTCCGGGAGGTAGACGTCGGTGTCGATCGACACCGGGCGCCCAAGCTCGTCGGGCGCCGTCACCGGCACCTGGTAGGTGCGCTTCACATACGCCTGAGCCAACGCCGGGGAGGGAAGGAGCAGCGCCGCCACCGCCGCCGCGAGCGCCAGGCCCCCGAGGTATCTCCCGACAGACATCTCGCCGCTCTCCCGGACGGGATCCTACGGGGTTTTCGCGGGCGCGGAGCCGGTGGGGCGAGTCGCGGAGCCGGTCGGGCGAGTCGCGGAGCCGGTCGGGCGAGTCGCGTGATCCCGTCGAGTCGCCGGGGCCCCCGGCCCGCCCACAAGCCCGGCGGGGGACTCGAACCCCCAACCCCTTGATTACAAATCAAGTGCTCTGCCAGTTGAGCTAGCCGGGCGCAGGTCGTGAGTGTCGCACGATGAAACGGCTCCGCCGCTCCGGGCGGGCTCGCGACGGCCGGCCGCGCTCAGCGTGACTGGGCCGGCAGCGCGCGCTCGAGCGAGCCGTGCCCGTTGCTCGAGTAGTCGGTCGAGGCGGCGGGGAGCGGCGGCTCGGCGGCGGCGTTGACGCGGCGCTCGAGCTCGCCCAGCACCAGCCCGAACAGGAGGTGGCGGATCGTCGCCTGGGCCAGCGCGCGGCGGTTGCCGGCGAGCGCCGGCAGCTGCTTGCGCGCCGGGTGCAGCCGGTCGCTGACCCGCGTCAGCGGCCAGGTGGCGAAGCTCTCGGCCAGCGCGAGGAGAGGGCCGCGGGCGACGGCCGGCAGCGGCAGCAATGGCGCCAGCTGCGAATAGAGGGCGCCGAACAGCGCCCCGTTGGCCATGTGTACGGCGAGCCCCACCGGATGCCAGGCGTCGCCCCGCGTGAGCGCCTTGCCCAGCAGCTCGACGTCGTCGTATTCGCTCTGGAGCAGCGCCTTGTCGAGCGGCTGCTCGAGCGCCCACACGGCCGCCGCCACCGCGCCGCAGACGGCCCCGCGCAGGGTGCGTGTGCGATCCAGGACGGTGCTCACCGCCTTCAACTGTAACGGCGGCTCGGAGCTCGGGTACCGGTGTGTGCGATGGATCACCAAGTCCTGCATCGCCGCGCCCGCGAGCGGGGCGTGAACCTCGTCGTCTACCTGATCGTCCGCGGCCTCTTCCAGCCGTTCTTCCATCTGTACTTCCGGATGGAGAGGATCGGCCGCGAGCACATTCCGACCGAGGGCCCGGTGATCGTGGCGGCCAACCACCGCAGCTTCCTCGACCCGTTCGTGATCGGGACGATGGCCCGCCGTCCCATGTACTACGTGGCCAAGCAGGAGCTGTTCGCGCGGCGCTGGCAGGCGTGGCTCCTCAACGCGCTGGGCGCCTTCCCGGTGCGGCGCGGCGAGGGCGACGAGGATTCGATGGAAACGGCCAGGCAGATCCTGGCTCGCGGCGACATCGTGCTGATCTTCCCCGAGGGCACGCGCATCCGACCCGGCGCGCTGGGCAGGCCGCGCCGCGGGGTCGGCCGTCTGGCGCTGCAGAGCGGGGCTCCGGTCGTCCCGGTGGCCGTGATCGGGACCGAGGACGTCAGGCGCGGCTGGAGGATCCGCCCGCGCCGCGTCCGGATCCGGGCTGGGCGGCCGTTGCGCTTTCCCCGTGTCGAGCAGCCCTCCAAGGCCCTGGCCGGCGCCGTCACCGCACGGATCTGGCCGTGCGTGATGCTCCAGTGGGAGTGGCTCGGAGGGCTGGCGCCGATCCGACGCGCGGTGGTCATCGGGGCCGGCGCCTGGGGCACCAGCCTCGCGGTGTCGCTGGCCCGCGCCGGCCTGGAGGTCGATCTCGGCTGCCGCACGCGCGAGCAGGCCGACCTGGTGGCGCGCGAGCGGGTCAACGAGGCCTACCTGCCCGGGGTCGAGCTGCCCGCGGCGGTCCGCGTGACGCGCGCCGGCGAGGTGCGCCTCGGCGAGCACGACCTGATCTGCCTGGCTGTTCCCGCACGGTCGCTGGCGGCCGTGCTGGCCGCCCACGGCGAGCGGATCCCGGCGCGCGCGGGCGTGCTCGTGCTCTCCAAGGGCCTCGTCCCGCCGCTCGGCACCCTCCCCTCCGCCTTCGTGGCCGAGCGGTGCCGCGCGCGGGCGGTCGCCGCGCTCGGCGGCCCGGCGCACGCCGCCGGCGTGCTGGAGCACGGCGCCTCGGTGGTGGTCGCCTCCTCAGACCGCGGCTTCGCGCGCCAGCTCTCGGACTGCCTGCGCAAGGCGGGCATGGAGACGGCCGTGACGAAGGACATCACGGGCGTCGAGCTCGCCGGGTGCGCCAAGAACGCCGCCGCGCTCGCCGCCGCGGCGGCCTCGGTGGCCGGGCCCAACATCGCCGGCGCGGCGGCGGGCAAGGTGTTCGCCGAGGTGGACGCGCTGGCCCGGCGCCGGGGCGGCCGGCCCGAGACGTTCGCGGGACTGGCGGGGGTGGGCGACCTGGTCGCCACCGTGGCCTGCGAGGGCTCGCGCAACCGCCGGGCGGGCGAGCTGCTGGCTCAGGGCGTGCCGGCCCCCGAGGTGTGCCGCGCGCTCGGCCAGACGGCGGAGGCGGTCGACTCGATTCCCCTGCTGGCCAGCGTGGCCCGCAGCGAGCGGCTGAGGGCTCCGGCGCTGGACAACCTGGCCGCGTTCGTCGAGGGGCGCATCGAGCCCGAGCGGTGGGCGGCGACCGTCAGCGACCCCGCCTGGCTGGAGCGCTCGGGGGCTGTTCGCGCGGCCTAGCCGGAGGTAGGCTCTCTTGCGGTGGGCGAGCAGGCACACAGGGACAAGGCGGACCTCGACGCGCGGTTCGCCGAGCTCTACCGGACCCACCTGCGCGACGTCTACTCCTACAGCTACTACCGGGTGGGCAACCACCACGACGCCGAGGACCTCACCGAGCAGACCTTCCTCCAGGCCTACCGCCACTTCGAGCGGGCGCTGCGCGAGTCCAACGGCCGGCCCCTGCGCCCCTGGCTCATCCGCATCGCCCACAACCTGGCCGCCAACTTCTACCGGGACCGCTCGCGCAAGCGCGAATCGGCGATCGAGGACGCGGGAATGCTCTCGGCGCCGCACACCACCGAGTCGCTGGTCGAGGGGCGCGAGGAGCTGGCGGCGATCCTGGCCGCCGTGCAGGAGCTGCCCGACGATCGCCGGGAGGCGCTGATCATGCGCTTCGCGCTGGGCATGGACAACCGGGAGATCGCGCGCGCCCTGGGGCGCTCGGACGGCGCGACCAAGGTGCTGCTGCACCGCGCGATCCGGCAGCTGGAGGCGATGGTGTCCGAGACGAGCGGGACCATCAGCGAGTCGTGAGCACGGGCGCCGCCGAGTTCGAGTCGCTCCTGCGCCGGGCGCTGGCGCCGGTCGACCCTCCGGAGGACCTGGCCCAGCGGCTCGAGCGCACGCTGGTCAGCCTGACCGAGCTGGCCCAGGAGGAGCTCGACTCCTGGGAGCTCTCGGCGATGCGCGATCCGCGCAACTGGGTGCGCCCGGCCGCCGCGGCGGTGGTGGGGGTGAGCGCGGGCACGGCGCTGGTCGCGCTCCGCGTCCGCAGCCGCCACCGCTCGCGCCGAGCGCAGGCGTCGGGGCTGCTGGACCTGATCGGCCGCACCGCGCGCGACGCGGCTGACGAGGCGGGCCGGCTGCTGCGCGGCCGCTGAGCGCCGGGCGGCGCGAGTCGCCGCTGCTAGCGTGGCCAGAGGAGAAGATGCCAGTCTGCTACCGACATCCCTCGCGCGAGACGGGCGTGTCCTGCTCCTCCTGCGGGCGGCCGATCTGCCCCGACTGCATGACCCCCACCTCGGTGGGGATGCGCTGCCCGGAGTGCGCCCGCCAGCGGACGAAGGTGAGGACCGCGCGCACGCTCTCGGGCCGCGCCGGGTCGGTCACGCAGGCGCTGATCGTGCTCAACGTCGTCGCGTTTCTGGTCGAGACGGCGGCCGGGGCGCCGCTCGGCGGGGGCGGCGGCGGCACGGTGTGGAACCACGGGGTGCTCTACGGCCCCGCGATCCACGGGAACTTCGCCTTTCCGCCGGGATGGCCCTACGCCGGCCACGACCAGTACTGGCGGCTGGTGACGGGCGGCTTCCTGCACGACGGATTCTTCCACATCGCCATCAACATGCTCTCGCTGTGGTTCGTGGGGATGGCGCTCGAGCCCGCGATCGGGCGGCTGAACCTCGCCGTGGTCTACTTCGTGTCGTTGCTCGGCGGCTCGTTCGGGGCGCTGCTGTTCCAGCCCGACCTTCCGACGGTCGGCGCGTCCGGCGCGATCTTCGGGATCTTCGGCGCCCTGATCGTCGTGGCCCGGGCGCGTGGGATCTCGATCTGGCAGAGCGGGCTGGGCATGATCCTGCTGCTCAACCTGATCCTCTCGGTCACCGCCCGGGGCATCTCGCTGGGCGGCCACCTCGGCGGCTTCGTGGCCGGCCTGATCGCCGGGTGGCTGGTGGTGGAGGTGGGGGAGCGGCGCCGGATGACCGGCGTGGCGCTGGCCGGCTGCGCGGTGCTCGGCGCGGCCGCCGTGGCCGGGGCGATCGCGGTGGCCAGCGGGACGGGCATCGCGCCCAACGGGATCACGCTCTAGCCCGCAGCTCGTCGTAGAGCGCCTGGATCCGCTCGAGCAGGCGCTCGGCGGAGAAGCGCGCGCGCACCTCGCCGGCGGCCGCCGTGCCCAGCCGCCGCCGCGCGGCGGGGTCGTCGAGCAGCTCGGCCACCGCCACGGCCAGGGCGAGGGGATCGCCCGGCGCCACCAGGCGCCCGGTCTCGCCGTCGCGCAGGATCTCGGGCAGGCCGCCGTGGTCGGAGGCGACCACCGCGCAGCCCGCCGCGGCGGCCTCGATCGCGGCGCCGGGCAGCGGGTCCGGCGCCGTGGAGGGGACGGCGATGACGTCGGCGGCGCCGAGGACGTTCTCCAGGTCGTCCCGAAAGCCGACGAGCGCGAGGCGGTCGCTGACCCCCAGGGTCCGCGCGAGCTCGAGCACGCGCCGGGCGCGGCGCTCGGCGCCGGGCCACGCCTCCCCCGCGATCAGCCCGATCGCGCCCCGCTCGGCGAGATCGGGCTCCGCCAGCGCCCGCACGAGGACGTCCTGTCCCTTCCACTCCGAGATGCGGCCGAGCACCGCCACCACCGGCACGTCGCCGGTTAGGCCGAGCGCGGCGCGCGCGGCCTCCCGCGGCGCCCGGCGCGGCTCGAGCGCCAGGCCGTCGTGGAGCACCCGCGCCGGGTCGCGGGGGCGGAACTGCGCCGCGGTCGCCGCCGAGACGCACGGCAGCGCGGAGGCCGTGCCGAGGAGGAGGCGGTGAAGAGGCCAGGCGCGGGCGAAGCGGGCGTAGATCTCCCGCACGTGCCAGACGTGGGGCACCCGCGCGATGGTGGCCGCCAGCGCGCCCGAGAGGACCACCGAGGTGTTGGAGTGCACGAGCGACACGCGCCGCCGGCGCGCGAGCGCTCCGAGGCCGACCGGGTCGCGCAGCGCGGACGCCGCCGCCCCGGCCAGGCCCGAGTCGCGCCGGAGCACGGCTAGCGGCCGGACGAGCACCTCGACCCCGCCGGCGCGCAGATCGCCGGCGAGCTCGCCCTCGGTGGGCAGCACGACCAGCGGCGTGTAGCGCCCGGGGTCCAGGCGGGTGGCGATCAGCCACAGCTGACGGTCGGCGCCGTAGCGCCCGCTGGAGGAATGGGCGTAGAGGACGACCGCCGGCCCGCCGCGGCGCACTAGACCGCGACCGTCAGCGCCCGGTCGCCCGGCGTGGCGCCCTCCACCAGCTCGGGGTGCAGGATGTACGCGAGCAGCTCGAGCCCGTCGACGATCCTCGGCCCGGGACGCGAGAAGTAGGCGGCGGCGTCGACGGCGACGATCTCGCCGGCTCCCACGGCGGCGAGCTCGTCGCGATGCATCTCGGCCTCGCGATAGGCCAGCTCGGCGTCGTATCCGCAGGGCATCACCACGACGATGTCGGGCTGGGCGGCGACCACGTCCTCCCAGCTCAGCTCGAGCGAGTGCTCGCCGGGGAAGCCCAGGACGTCCTCGCCGCCCGCGTATTCGATCAGCTGCGGCGTCCAGTGGCCGGCGGCGAACGGTGGGTCCAGCCACTCCAGCGCCGCCACCCGCGGGCGCCGCGCGCCGCGGGTGGCCAGGCGGATCCGGTCGATCCGGGCCGACGCCTGGCGGACGAGCTCGGCGGCGGCCTCCGTGTGGCCGGTCGCCTGGGCGAGCGTGCCGGCGTCCCCCAGGACCTCGCCGACGGTGTGCGGGTCCAGCGAGATCACCCGCGGACGCGTCTCGATCGTCTGCGCCACGCGACGCACATCCTCGTAGGAGACGGCGCACACGGAGCACAGCGCCTGGGTGACGATCAGGTCGGGCGAGAGCGCGCGCAGGCGGTCGGCGTCCAGCTCGTAGATCGACTCCCCGGCCAGCGTCCTCTCCTTCACGGCGGCGTCGATCTGAGCCGAGCTCAGCCCCTCGGGCAGGGCGTTGCGGGTGATCTTGGGGAGCGCAGCGGCCTCGGGCGGGTAGTCACACTCGTGGGTAACCCCGACGACGTCGGCTCCCAGGCCGAGCGCGAACAGCATCTCGGTCGCCGACGGGACTAGGCTGACGATTCGCATCAAAGGAGAACGTTATGGCACAGCTTCTCAGCGACGAGGAGATCGCCCGCCGGCTTAGCGACAGCGCATGGCGCCGTGAGGGCGAGGAGATCGTCCGCGACTGGCAGTTCAAGGACTTCGCCGAGGCGATGGCGTTCGTGGGTCGCGTCGCCGAGGCCGCCGAGCAGGCCAACCATCACCCGGACATCCTGGTGCACGGCTACAACAAGGTCCGCCTGTCGCTCACCAACCATGCGGCCGGAGGGCTCACCGAGCCCGACTTCGCGATGGCTGCGCGCTTCGATGCGCTCGCTTGAGGCACCCGGGGCGGCTGCTACCGTTCGCCGGGTCGCCTGATGAACGACGACCCAGACCGAAGTAGCGGCGCGAGGAGGAAGGGCTCGGGCGCCGGGGCGAGCACCGGCAGGCCGCGAAGGATGCCTGCCAGCGGGCTCGCACGCCGCTCGCGCGCCGATCGGTGAACGCTCTCTTCGTCGTCCTGACGGCACTGCTGGTGCTGGTCAACGCGTTCTTCGTGATCGCCGAGTACGCGCTCGTGCGCTCGCGGCGGGCCCGCCTCGAGGCGCTGGCGGACGAGGGCGCCCGCGGCGCGAGGCTGGCCCTGAGCCAGACCGAGCGGATCGGGGACTACATCTCCGCCTGCCAGGTCGGCATCACGATGGCCTCGATCGGGATCGGGGCGCTCGGCGAGCCGGCGCTGGCGCACCTGTTCGAGCGCGCCTTCGGCGGGTCGGCGGGCGACGCGGCGGCCGTCGCGGCGTCGGTGGCGATCGCCTACCTGCTGATCACCAGCGCGCAGAGCATCGTCGGCGAGATCGTCCCCAAGCTGTACACGATCCAGCACGCCGAGGGGCTGGCGCGTCGCGTGGCGGGGCCGCTGCAGTTCTTCCGCGTCCTCTTTCACCCCTTCATCTTCGTGCTCAACGGCGCCTCACACGGCCTGCTGCGGCTGCTCGGGGTCAATCCCGAGGTGGAGCCGGAGGGCGGCACGCCGGAGGAGCTCAAGCGGCTGATCGCGCAGTCGACGACCGGCGGCCAGCTCGACGTCGGCGAGGCGAGCATGCTGACCGGCGTCTTCCACCTGCACGAGCAGGAGGCCCGAAACGTGATGACGCCGATACCGGCGGTCGTCACGGTCGATCTGGCCGAGGACGTCGAGGCGGCTTTGCGGCGCTGCGTCTCCACCGGCCATTCCCGGCTGGTCGTGACCGAGGACGAGAACCAGGACCGGGTGAAGGGCATCGTCCACGTCAACCAGCTGGTCAAGCTGATGATGGCCAAGGGGATGCGGGCCGACTTCTCCGGCCTGGTGCGGGAGGCGCCGATCGTCCCCGAGACCAAGTCGCTGGACGACCTCCTCGCCGACCTCCAGCGGGAGCGCACCGAGCTGGCGGTGGTGATCGACGAGTACGGCCGGACCGCCGGGATCGTGACGATCGAGGACATCATCGAGGAGGTGGTGGGGGAGATCTCCGACGAGACCGACCCGGCGGGGGGCGCCGTCCGCCGGCTGGCCAACGGCGACTGGTTCGTGCGCGGGCACGTCGCGGTCTCCGATTTGCCCGACTACGGCCTGGAGCTGCCGGTCGACACCGATGCCTACAACTCGGTGGGGGGGTTCGTGTTCGCCGAGCTCGGCCGCCTGCCCAAGCGCGGGGACACGATCTCGGCCAACGGCTACTCGATCCGCGTCGAGTCGGTGCGCCAGAACCGGATCGAGGCGGTGCGGATCAGGCAGCGCCCGAGCTGAGCGACGGCGGCGCGGCGCGCGGGGGGCGGTGGCACGCGGTGCGCCTCGTGGGGGAGGGGCGGCGCGCTCGCCCTCGCGTCATTGGTTACATTCTCGCGGCTGGACGTACGCCGGGTGGGTCGCCATGCGGCTCATCGCCCACCGGCGGTTGAGAGGAGAGAGAAGCCGGCCGCCCGGCGGCCGGCTTCAAACCAGGCGCCCCGCGGCCGGCTTCAAAACCAGGCGCGGCGGCCGGACTTTCTGCGTGACCTAGCCTATTCCGAAGTGAGGCAGAAACTTCCCGGGGTGGGGCCGGGGGCACCCGCACGGCGTCCCCCGCAAAGAGAACCGGCCCGCTTGCGCGAGCCGGTTCCTGTGCTTCTGGGGAGGAGGTGCTGCTATGAGGTACGTCGCACGCGTAGTGTCGGCCCCGCAGATGAACGGGCGCTAAAGGTTTCGTCTGGGTCTCTTCAGTCGTAGGTGTAGAAGCCGCGACCGGTCTTCCGGCCCAGCGCGCCGGCGCGCACCAGCTCCAGCAGGGCGTAGGGCACCCGGCTGCCGATCGACTCGCCGATCGCCTGCGCGACGTCGAGTCCGACGAAGTCGAGCAGGGCGATGGGCCCCATCGGCATCCCGGCCCCCAGCGTCATGCACCGGTCCACGTCCTCGGGCGGCATGCCCGTGCTCGACATCAGCTCCACCGCGCTGAACAGGTAGGGGAACAGGAGCCGGTTGACCACGAAGCCGGGAGAGTCGGGGACGGTGACCGGCGTCTTGCCGATCGCCTCGGCCAGGTTCCGGGCCCGTTCGCGGGTCTCCTCGGTGGCCTGTGGCGGGAAGGCCAGCTCGATCAGCTTCATCCGCGGCACCGGGTTGAAGGGATGGAAGCCCACGAACCGCTCCGGGTGGCCGCTGGCCTTGGCCAGCTCGGCGATCGAGAGCGAGGAGGTGGTGGTGCCGAGCACGGCGTTCTGGCCGGCGTGCCGCGCCAGCTCGCCGAGCTCGGCCAGGAGCTCGGCCTTCATGCCGTGGTGCTCGACGACCGCCTCCAGCAGAAAGGTCGCCTCCGAGAGCTCGTCGAGGCTGGAGACGATCCGCACCCGGTCCGGGTCGACCTCACCGCCCAGCAGCTTGGCGCAGTTGCGCGCGATCGTGGCGTGGGCCCGCTTGGCGGACTCCGGCGAGCGGGCCCACAGCAGCACGGGGCCGCTGCCCGCGGCCGTGGCCGCGAGGCCGCATGCGATGGCGCCGGAGCCGGCGATTCCCAGCCTTTCCTCCATGGTGGGCGGGTACAGTACCCATCCATGGCGCGCGAGGTCGTGATCGTGGAGGCCGCTCGCACCCCGATCGGCCGCGGCAACCTCGAGAAGGGCTACTACCGCGACACCCACCCCAACGAGCTGCTGGGGGCCGCCTACCGGGCGGTGATCGAGCGGGCGGCGATCGAGCCGGGCCAGGTGGAGAACGTGATCGCCGGCTGCGTGGCCCAGTTCGGACCGCAGGGCCTGCACGTGGGGCGCAACGCCTGGCTGCAGGAGGGCTTCCCGGTCGAGACCTCGGCCACGACGATCGACCTGCAGTGCGGCTCGGCGCAGCAGGCGGTCAACCTGGCCGCCTCGCAGATCGCCTCCGGCGTGCACGACGTCGTCATCGGCGGCGGGGTCGAGCACATGGGCAGGCTGCCCTTCTCCGCCACCGCCAGGACGCAGGCCGAGTTCGGGGCGGCGTTCACGCCCGAGCTGCTCGCCCGGCACAACGTGGTCGGCCAGGGGCTGGGGGCGGAGATGATCGCGGCCGAGTACGAGATCCCCCGTCCCGAGCTGGACGAGCTGGCGCTGCGCTCCCACCGCCTGGCCCACCGGGCCACCGAGGAGGGACGCTTCGAGCGCGAGATGATCCCGATGCGCGTCAACGGAAGCACGTACCTCACCGACCAGGGGATCCGGCCCGACACGAGCCTCGAGGCGCTCAGCCAGCTCAAGCCGGTGTTCAAGGAGGACGGCGTGATCACCGCCGGAAACTCCTCGCAGATCTCCGACGGCGCCGCCGCGGTGCTGCTGATGAGCGCGGAGCGGGCGCGGGAGCTGGGCGTGCGGGCGCGGGCGCGGATCGTCGATCAGACCACGGTCGGGTGCGACCCGGTGAAGATGCTGGAGGGGCCGATCCCCGCCACGCGCAAGATCCTCGAGCGCAACCGGATGACGATCGACGACATCGACCTGATCGAGATCAACGAGGCGTTCGCGCCGGTGGTGGCGGCGTGGCGCCGCGTGCACAGGCCCGACATGGATCGCGTGAACGTCAACGGCGGCGCGATGGCCCTCGGCCACCCCCTCGGCTCCACGGGGGCCCGGCTGATCACCACGCTGCTGCACGAGCTCGAGCGCTCCGACCGCGAGATCGGGTTCGTGACGATGTGCTGCGGCGGCGGGCTGGGGACGGGGACGCTGATCCAGCGCCTCTAGCCCGCCGGGGCTCCGGTGGTGCTGGCCGGTGGGCGACGCCGCCCGCCCCGTCGTCAGCGCCGCTGCTCGGTGGGCCGGATCAGGAGCTCGTTGACGGCGACGTGCCGGGGACGGGTGATGATGTAGGCGATCGCGTCGGCGATGTCCTGTGAGCGCAGGCGCTCGATCTCATCGAAGCTGCGGGCGATCTGCTCCCTGATCTCGGGGCGGTTGTGACCGGGAAGCTCGGTGTCGACCGCGCCGGGCTCGATGAGCGAGACGCGCACGTGACGCTCGGTCACCTCCTGGCGCAGCGACTCGCTGAACGCGCCAATCCCGTGCTTGGTGAGGTTGTAGACGCCCGAGCCGGCGCGGGCCACGCGCCCCGCCACCGAGCTGACGTTGACCATGTCGGCCACGCCGCGGGCACCGTCCCGGGCGGCGGCGAGCAGGTGGGGCAGGGCGGCGTGAGCGCAGTGAAGGAGGCCGGCGACGTTGACGTCGAGCATTCGGTGCCACTCCTGAAGCGGCGCCCCCTCGATCGGCCCGAGGAGCATCACCCCCGCGTTGTTGACGAGGGTGTCCAGCCGCCCCAGCTCCCGCACCGTCCGGCTCACGGCGCCCTCGGCCTGCTCCGGGCGGGCGATGTCGGCCTCGATCACGAGCGCGCGTCCGCCGGCCTCCTCGGAGATGCGCGTCGCCAGCCGCTCGAGCCGGTCGCGGCGGCGCGCCGCGACCGCGACGTCGGCGCCCAGGGCGGCCAGCGCCACCGCGGTCGCCTCGCCGATGCCGCTCGAGGCGCCGGTGACGAGCGCGACGGTTCCCCGCAGCGGGGCCTCTGAGGTCGTCGCCCCGGTCATCCCGAGCGCTGGCGCGCGTGGGGCGAGGCGGCCCAGAAGTCCTCGAGCTTGGTCGCGTCGGGCCGGCCCAGCCGGCGCGAGATGGCCCACAGCTCCACCGGCTCGTCCCCCTCGTTGCGGTGCGAGCGCGGGGTCCTGGGGTCGACCCGCACCGCCGCCGGCGCGGCGACGGTCCTGATCTCGTCGTGGAAGCGCATGGTGAGGGTGCCGCGGGTGATCAGGTAGAGCTCCTCGATCTCGTCGTGGTAGTGGCCGGTCCCCTGCTCGAAGTCGCTGTGCGCCGGGACGCGGATGAACGTGACCGCCAGCTCCGAGCAGCGCAGCGGCCCGGTCAGGCGACGGAACTCGCCGGGCACATCGCTCCCCGCGTAGGAGTCCTCAGCCTCGCCGGGGTCGATGATCGCGTAGCCAGGATCCGGGTCCACGGCTGTGAGTGCTACCCGCCAGCGGGGCCCGAAACCCAGCGAAAGCCGACCGCGTCCGGCCGCGGGTCCAGCGGGCTCGATGGCAGCCCGGGCGGCGGCTCGTCCCGGTTGTAGTCAGACGGCGCGAGGTCGTTGGGGTTGTCGGGATGAAACAGGGCCGCGAGGTACTGCGCCTGCCCGCGCCCGGGTCCCAGCTCGAACTGTCCTCCGCCGTACATGCCGATGCCGTGCTCGTCGCAGTAGTCGTAGGTGTCGCACAGCGCCTTCAGCCCGCCGATCCGCGAGGGCTTGACGTTCACCATGCGCGGAGGGAACGGGAGCGCCTCGATGTCGGCGATGCCGTGGATCGGCGCGTCCCAGGTGATCCGGTCGCGGTGGTCGGCGAGGATCGCGGCGGTCTCGGGGGTGAGGACGTCGGGGTCCTCCAGCCAGGCGTGCGGAAACGCCGCCACCACCCGCTCGTACAGCACGGGATCGGGGGGCTGGTCGACGACCGTGCCGCGATACAGGCTCTTGAAGTCCACCGAGTCAACCGCGCCCGTGGCCACGAGCTGGGCGATCAGCTCCGGCGTCCAGGAGCTGGTGGGGTCGAGCTTGAAGCGGAGGGTCGGGTAGCGCTCCAGCCGCGAGCGGACGGGGTGCATCGACGGCGGCTCGCCGAGGCGCAGCGAGACCACGAACCTCACCGGCCGCGGCGCGCGGCCGAGGACGTCGTGGAGCGGACGGGCGGCCTGGCGGAGGGCCAGGTCGAGGGCGGCCGAGTGAAAGGTCCAGCGCCGGTACAGGCGCGAGACCTCGCGCTGGGGCGCCACCGGGAAGAGGTCGAGCGAGTCGATCAGCTCGCACAGCTCGCCGAGCGCGTAGCGACCGGCGAGCTCGTGCGCGGCGCCCGCCTCCTGGAGGGCCGTCTGGTCGACGGCGTCGTAGACGACGTCCTCGCCCACGCCCTCCACGCCGCCGCCGTGCATGCGCACCACCGTGGTCAACCGCTCAAAGCCGCTGGAGACGTGGGCGCGCAGCCCCTCCAGGCGGTAGCCCTCGACCTGGACCGGCAGGCCGGCGAGCAAATCGAACGTGGCGCTCACGGCTGCTCGCCCTCCTCCGCGGGGGCCGGGGCGCCCGCCCCCTCCAGCCGCGCCACCAGCTCCTCCAGCCGCAGCTCCTGGAGGCCCTGGCTGACCGCCTCGAGCTCCGAGGCGCAGTACTCCACCAGGTCGCGGCCCTCCTGCACCAGGGCCAGCGTCTCGCGAAGACCCGCCTCGCCGGAGTCAAGCCGGCGGATGATCTCCTCGATCCGCGCCACCGCGGACTCATAGGTTCGCTCCTCGCTCATCCGCTCACGCGCGCTCTGACCCGGCCGTCGTGGAAGCGGATCGCCACCTCGGCGGCCGCGCGCGCCCGCGCCGCCGAGGTCACCGGCTTCCCCTCCGCGTCCTCCACGAGCGCGTAGCCGCGGGAGAGGGTGCGCTCGGGATCGTGCGCGGTCAGCGCCAGCGCGAGCTGCTCGAGCTCAGCGCGGCGCCTGGCCTGCTCGGAGGTGGCGGCCCGAGTCGCGCCGCGGCTGAGCACGCGCAGGTGAACGGAGGCCAGCGAACGACCCTCGGCGCAGGCGCGCCGGGCGCTGGCGCGCAGCTCGCGCAGCTGCTGGTGGAGCGCCTGCCGGTGGCGGGCGACGTGCTCGGCGGGGGCGCGCGAGAGATGGCCCAGGGCGCGTGCCCGGACGAGGATCGAGCGGCGAGCGTGGTCGCGCAGGCGGCGGGCGAAGGCGCTCGCCTCGGCGCGGGCGGCGCGGCAGTCGACGGGGACGGCGGCCTCCGCGGCATGGGTGGGGGTGGAGCAGGACACGGCCGCGACGTCGTCGAGCAGGGTGCGGTCGGTGTGGTGGCCGACGCTCGAGACGACCGGCACCCGCAGGAGGGCCACGGTCCGGCACAGCGCCTCGTCACAGAAGGCGAACAGGTCGGCCAGCGAGCCGCCTCCCCGCGCGACGATCACCACCTCCACCTCGGGGATCGCCGCGAGCTCGCGCAGCGCGGCCGCGATCCGGGGCGCGGCATGCCGGTCCTGCACCGGCGCGAAGGCCCACACGAGCCGCCCGCCCCAGCCGCGGCGGCGAAGGCCGGCGAGCACGTCGTCGCGCGCCTTGCCGCGCTCGCCCGTGACCACGCCGATCGTCCGCGGCAACAGCGGTCTGGGGAGGCGCTTCTGGGGCTCGAACAGCCCCTCGGCGGCGAGCTGCCGCCGCAGCCGCTCGAGCTGAAGGAGCAGGTCGCCCTCGCCCGCGACCCGCAGCTCGGAGACCGCGAAGCTGAAGGAGGGGGAGGAGGTGGCGCTGCCGGGGTAGTAGTCGCAGCCTCCGCCGACCACGAGCCGCAGGCCGTCGGACAGCGTCACCCCGAGCCGCTCGAAGTCGCTGCGCCACATCGAGCAGGGAAGCGCGCCGCGGGCGTCGCGCAGCTCGAAGTAGACCCGGGCGCGGCCCGCGCGCACGCCCCACACCTCGCCGACCAGCTGCACACGGGCGAACTCGCGCAGCCGGCGCTTGAGCTGGGCGGCGTAGGCTCCCACCGGGTAGGGGCCGGGGAGGTCCGACTCGACGAGGGCGTCGCTGCTTTCGGGGGCGGGATTGATCACCTTTGATGAGGCTATAGGGTGGACCGGGCGCGGCCGCGGCGCGAGAGGCATGACGGAGTGTCAGCCTCCCGCCGCGTGTGCGCGACGCAGCGAGCCTTGCCCTCCCTGGCGCAGCCGGTGAATGCTTGAAGGGCATGGCGACGATCGCGTTCTTTCCCGAGGGCGCCTACGGCCCGACCAACAACTGCGCCGGGATCGGAGCGGTCCTGGCGCAGCGGGGGCATCGAGTCGTCTTCATCGTCGAGGAGTCCTTCGCGGGCACGCTCGAGGCGCGAGGCTTCGAGGAGCGCCTGGTGCGTCTCGGTCCGGCGCCCGACGGGCCCGAGGAGCCGGGACAGTTCTGGAAGGACTTCATCCGCGACACCGCGCCGGCGTTCCGCCGGCCGACGATCGAGCAGCTCGACGCGTTCATCGCGCCGACCTTCAGGGCGCTCGCGGACGGCGCCGGATACGTCGACGAGCGGCTGCGCGAGATCCTCGACGAGCTCCAGCCCGACGTGGTGGTCGAGGACAACGTGGTCGGCTTTCCGGCCCTAAGCGCCAGCGGCCGCCCCTGGGTGCGGATCGTCTCCTGCAACCCCGCCGAGCTCAAGGACGAGCTCGTCCCGCCGGCGTTCTCCGGCTACGCGACCGCCGACCGCACCGGGTGGCGCGAGTACTGGGAGGAGTACCGGCGGGCGATCGGCCCGGTTCACAGCGAGCACGACGAGCGACACCGGGAGCTGGGCGCACCCGCCCTGCCGGACCTCGAGCTGATCGGCACCTCGCCATGGCTCAACCTCTACCTGTACCCGCGCGAGCTCGACTACCTGCGGGCCGAGCCGCCGGCGGGGCGCTGGCTGGCGCTCGAGTCGTGCGTGCGCGAGCCGGAGGGGCCATGGTCGCCCTCCGCCGAGGACGGAAGGCCGCTGGTGTATCTGAGCCTCGGGTCGCTGGGCTCCGCCGACGTCGAGCTCATGCAGCGGCTGATCGACACGCTGGCGGGATGCGACGGCGTCCGCGTCGTCGTCTCCCTGGGCCCGCAGCACGAGCTTCTGCGCCTCCCCGGCCACATGCAGGGAGCGGAGTATCTGCCGCAGACCGCGATCCTGCCCCACGTGGCGGCGGTCGTCACCCACGGCGGCAACAACACCGTCACCGAATGCGTCCACTTCGGCTGCCCGATGATCGTCCTGCCTCTGTTCTGGGACCAGTACGACAACGCCCAGCGGGTGCACGAGCTCGGCTACGGGGTCCGGCTCGACGCCTACCGCCACGAGCCCGCCGAGCTGCGCGCCGCGCTGGACACCGTGCTGACCGACTCGCGGCTGCGCGAGCGACTGCGCACGACATCCGCGCGGCTGCGGCGCGCGCCGGGCAGCGTTCGCGCTGCGGACGCCCTCGAGCTGGTGGCGACGGGAGCGCTCTCCCCGGCGCAGCTCGACGTGGCGTAGCCTCACGCGCATAACTGGCAAGGATGGATCGCCGACCGTTGGGCCGCTGAGCGTCGCGGGCGCGCTGGCCCTCCCCGTCCTGCGCCGCGCGCTGCCCGAGGTGGTGGCGGGAGCCGAGAGCCTCGAGCGCATCGTCCGCTGGGTCCACGTGGTCGACGTGCCCGCGCCGGACGAGCTGCTGCGCGGCGGCGAGCTCGTGCTCTCCACGGGTGCCGGCCCGGGGCTGGAGGAGGAGTCCCAGCGGCGGTTCATCCGGAGCCTGGGTGAGCAGGAGGCGGCGGGGCTGCTGATCGAGATCGGCTACAGCTACAAGCGGGCGCTGCCGCCGGCGCTGATCGACGAGGCGGCCGCGCGGTCGCTGCCCCTGATCGCCACCCGGCGCCCGACGCGCTTCGTGGACATCACCGAGGCCATCCACGGCGCCCTGCTCGACCGCCAGCTGATGCTGCTTAGACGCAGCCAGGAGGCCACCGACCGGCTGACGGCGATCGTGCTCGCGCGCCGGGGGTTCGACGAGCTGCTGGCCGAGCTGGCGCGCACGCTGCGCAACCCGGTGGCGCTCGAGAACGTCGCCGGGCAGCTGATCGGCTTCGCGCCCTACGAGTGCACCGAGCAGGAGCTGCTGGAAGCCCACCTCGAGTATCGCCGGGCGCGCGAGCCGGGCCAGCTGGAGGGGCCGGGCTGGCTGGCCGCCGAGGTGTCCTCGCGTGGCCAGCTGTGGGGGCAGGTGACGGTGCTCGAGCTGGACTCGCCGCTGGTGGCGGAGGATCGCATGGTGCTCGAGCGGGGGGCCCAGGCGGTCGCCCTCGAGCTCATGAACGAGCATCACGACGAGCAGCTGCGGGCGCGGGCGCGGGGCAGCTTCCTGGTCGACCTCATGCATGGGCGGCTGGCCGAGGGGGACGCGGCGCGGCGCGCGGCCGCCGTGGGGTTCGCCTCGCGCGGAGGCGCCCTGCTGGCCGGGGCGCTCGGCTGGCGGTCCGAGCGCTGGCTGGAGCTGGCCGAGACGCCGGAGGACGCCTGGGCCACCGTGATGCCCGCGCTGAGGACCCGGCTGGGCGGGGAGCGGTCGCTCTTGCTCGGGCTGGCCGGCCCCACGCTGCTGCTCGTGTGCGCCGTACCCGGCGGCGACTGCAGCGAGGCGACGCTTCAGGCGCTGGCCGGCGAGCTGCGAGCGCCCCTGCGCCGGCGGGGGTTGACCGAGGCCGACGCCGCCCTGGCCTTCGCGGGAGTCGACCGCACGTGGGCCGGCTTGGGGCGCAGGCTCGAGCGGGCGTCCGGGGCCGTGCTCTCGGCGCGCGCCACGGCCCCCTGCCTCTGGCGCGACGCCCAGGTCCGCTCGCTGGCCGACCTGCTCTACGCGATGCGCAACTCTTCCGAGCTGTTGGCCTTCGCGGCAGACCAGCTCGGGCCGCTGTTCGACGATCGCGATCAGCGCAGCCGGGAGCTGCTGCGCACGCTCGAGGCGTACCTCGCCTGCTCGGGACGCAAGGCCGACACGGCGCGCGCGCTCCACATGACCAGGCAGTCGCTGTACTCGCGCCTGGAGCGGCTTCAGCGGCTGCTCGGCGTCGACCTCGACGACCCGGACGGCGTGCTCTCGCTGCACCTCGCGGTGCGGGCGCTGCGGTTGACCGAGGCGCTCTCGCCCAGCGAGCGGCACTGAGCGGCACTCTTACAACCCGTCAAACAGGTCTGGCAAGTGTTGACAGATGTCCTCTGGCCGGCCGCGGGCGTGGCGGGGAGCATCCCGCCATGACCCCCGCCGGCACGCCGTCGTTCTGGCTGGACCAGGTCGGCGCGCGCGCGACCCGGCCGGCGCTCGAGGGCGCGCGCGAGGCGGACGTCTGCATCGTCGGCGCCGGCTTCACCGGCCTGTGGAGCGCGTATGAGCTCAGGCGCGCGGACCCGACGCTGGAGGTCGTCGTGCTCGAGGCCGAGCACGTCGGATTTGGCGCCTCGGGTCGAAACGGCGGCTGGGTGCTGGGCCGGGTGTCCGGCTCGGCGGCGGCGTGGCGGTCCCGAGGGGGACGCGACGCGGTCGCGGCGATGACGCGCGCCATCACCGCGACGGTGGCCGAGATCGGCGAGGTCGTGCTCCGGGAGGGCATCGACTGCGACTGGCACGCGGGTGGATCGCTCACGGTGGCGCAGAGCCCGGTCCAGCTCGAGCGCCTGCGCCGCGAGCTGGAGGCGGCCCGCGCGGCGACCGAGGACCCGTCCTGGCTTGCGTGGGTCTCGGCGGAGGAGCTTGCCTCGCGGGTCGCGATCCGCGGCGGCCTGGGCGCGCTGTACACCCCGCACTGCGCCCGGGTCCAGCCGGCCAAGCTCGTGCGCGGCCTGGCCGTGGCGGCCGAGCGGGCGGGGGCGGTCGTCCACGAGCGCAGCCCGGTGCGGGAGCTGGCTCCGGGCCGGGCCGAAACCGACCGCGGCGGCGTGCGGGCGCGGTACGTGGTGTTGGCCACCGAGGGCTACACGGCGAACCTCCGCGGGCGGCGCCGGTCGCTGCTGCCGCTCAACAGCGCGATGATCGTCACCCGGCCGCTGGGGGCCGAGACCTGGTCGCGGCTGGGATGGGCGGGCGCCGAGACGATCCTCGACGGCTCCCACCTCTACACCTACTCCCAGCGCACGGCGGATGGGCGGATCGCGATCGGCGGCCGCGGCGTGCCCTATCGCTTCGGCTCGCGCACCGAGCGCGAGGGGCCGGTGCCCGCGCGCACGGTGGCCGAGCTGCTGGCGCGGCTTGAGGCCCTGTTTGAGCCGCTCGGCGAGGTGACCGTCGAGCGGGGGTGGCACGGCGTGCTCGGCGTCTCACGCGACTGGTGCCCCACGGTGTGGCTTGACCGCTCCAGCGGCCTCGGCTTCGCCGGGGGCTACGCCGGCGAGGGGGTGGCCGCCAGCAACCTCGCCGCGCGGACCCTGCGCGACCTGATCCTCGGCCGCGACAGCGAGCTGACGCGGCTGCCGTGGGTGGGCCCGGGGGCGCGTCGGTGGGAGCCCGAGCCCCTGCGGTTCCTCGGCGCGCGCGGCGTCCACCGGCTCTACCGCCTGGCCGACCGGCGGGAGGCGGCGAGGGGACGGGCGTCGCGCCTGGCCGCCGCCGCCAGCGCGATCGCCGGGCGCTGAGCGCGGCCCGCGCCGCCCGATCCCGGCCCGGCGCGCGCAGCGGTTGGCGCGGCGCCCTCTCTCAAGCCCGGCGCGCCCGGCGGTTCTGGAGCACGATGTTGGCCATCATCCCGCCGACCGCCACCACGAAGATCATCGTGCCGATGACGTTGATCTGGGGCGGGGTGGCGACGCGCGCCGAGCCCCACACGAACAGCGGGAAGGTGATCGTGGCGCCCGAGTTGAAGTAGGTGATCACGAAGTCGTCGATCGAGAGCGCGAAGGCCAGCAGCCCGGCGGCCAGCACGCCGGGCGCGATCAGGGGCAGCGTCACCTTCCAGAAGGTCGTCCACTCGTTGGCGCCCAGGTCCATGGCCGCCTCCTCGAGGTGGCGGTCGAAGCCGGCCAGCCGTGCCTTCACCGTCACCACGACGTAGCTGATGTTGAACATGATGTGCGCGATCAGGATCGTCACGAAGCCCGTGTTGACGTTCTGGTTGAGGAACAGCGTCAGCAGGGAGGACCCCATCACGATCTCGGGCGTGGTGAGCGGCACGAAGATCAGCAGGTTCACCACCCCGCGCCCCCGGAAGCGGTATCGGGCCAGAGCCAGCGCCATGAGCGTTCCCAGCGCGGTGGCGGCGAGGCTCGAGAGCGCGGCGATCTCGAGGCTGATCCGGATCGCGCTGCCGATGCCCGGAACGCCGAAGGGGTGCGTCCAGTTGTTGAAGGTGAAGCCGTCCCAGGTGTAGTTGAAGCGCCCCTTGGGGTTGTTGAACGAGAAGGCGATGACGACCGCCACGGGCAGGAACAGGTAGACGAGCGCCAGCGCCGCGTAGGCGGTCAGCAGGTGGCGGCGGACCCAGGCCGCGGACCGGCGGATGGCGGGCTCGCGCTCCACCAGCACGATCGCCTGGGCGCCGGCCGTCACCCGGTCAGCCTCTCGGTTCCCAACAGCCGGGCGTACACGAAGACCGCGGCCATGATGGCCGCCATCAGCACGAACGACAGCGCCGCCGCCTGCGGGTAGTCGGTCAGCTCCAGGAACTTCGACTGGATCACGTTGCCGATCATGTACTGGTCCGGCGAGCCCAGCAGCTGGGCGTTGATGAAGTCGCCCGCGGCGGGAATGAAGGTCAGCATGGTTCCCGCGAACACCCCCGGCAGCGAGAGGGGGAACGTCACCCTGAGAAACGACCACACGCGGCTGGCGTAGAGGTCGTGGGCGGCGTCGAGCAGCCGCTGGTCGATCTGCTCGAGGCTTACGTAGAGCGGCAGCACCATGAAGGGGAGGAAGTTGTAGGTGATGCCGGCGATCACCGCGGCCGAGGTGGCCAGCAGCCGCCCGTCGGAGCCCAGGACGTGAACTGAGCGCAGCACTCCGACCACCGGCCCGTCGTCGGCGAGGATCGTCTCCCAGGCCAGGGTGCGGATCAGATAGGTCACGAAGAACGGCGCGATCACCAGCAGCAGGAAGAGGTTCTTCCAGCGGCCGCCCCGGAACGCGATCCAGTAGGCCAGCGGATAGCTGACCAGCAGGGCGATGAGCGTGGCCGCGCCCGCGTACTCCAGCGAGCGCACGAACTGCGTCTGGTAGCTGGTGATCGCGTCGCCATAGTTGTTCCAGGCCCAGGAGAACGTGTAGCCGATCTCCAGCGAGCCCTTCTCGAGCGAGGTCTGCCCGAGGTAGTACATCGGGACGACGAAGAACAAGATCAGCCACGCCAGGCCCGGCGCCAGCAGCAGGTAGGGCGCAAGCCGGCTGCGGCGGGGCCGCAGAAGTGACCGCGCGCGGCCGCCGCGGCGGCCGCCGACGTGCGCGAGCGCCGTCACGCCGCTAGGCCCCGATCAGGTTCTGGAACTCTTGCTTGTAGGTCGGGTTGTTGACGGCCTTGGGGTCGATCTTGTGCGCGTTGGCGTACATCTGAGGGGTGGGGAAGATGAGCGGGTTGTGGGCCACCGCGGGGTCGCTCTTCTCAAGCACCTTGTCGGCGCCGGCGACGGGGCAGATGTAGTTGACGTAGTCCTCGACCTCGGCCGCGATCTTCGGCTGGTAGTAGAAGTTCATGTAGACCGACGCCGTGTAGACGTTGCCCCCGAGCGGGATCAGCATGTTGTCGGTCCAGATCATCCCGCCGGTGTCGGGGAGGTTCCACTTCAAGCCGGGATGGTCGGCGTGCAGCTGCACCATGTCCCCCGACCATGCGAAACACGCCCAGATGTCGCCCTTGGCCAGCAGCGGGGCGTAGTCGTTGCCGGTGAACTGGCGAATCTGGCCCGAGCTGACCGCCTTCTTGATCCGGCTGACGGCCCGGTTGAAGGTGGTGGGGGTGATGTTGGCGGGGTCATCGCCGTTGGCGAGCATCACCAGGCCGATGGTGTCGGCGAACTCGGTCAGCAGCGTCACCTTGCCCTTCAGCTTGGGGTCCTCGAGCAGGCGGGCCACCGATGTGAGCTCGCCGCCCACCTTGTTGGGGTCATAGCCGATGCCGGTCATCCCGGACTGCCACGGCAGGCTGTAGTCGCGGTTGGGGTCCCAGCTCGGGTGCCGCTGGGCCGGGACCAGGTTCGCCATGTTCGGGATGGCCGGCTTGTAGAGCTTCTCCAGCCAGCCGAGCTCGATCATCCGCGCCGGCAGCCCCGACTCGTCGGTCATCACGATGATGTCGCGGTGGACCGACTCTCCGCGGGACAGCGGCCCCTCGATCTTGCCGAAGAACGACTGGTTGTCGTTGATGTCCTCGATGTAGTTGACCTTCACGCCCGTCTGCTTGGTGAACTGGTCCAGCGACGGGTGGCTGTGGTTCTTGCCCACATCGATGTACAGCGGCCAGTTGGAGAAGGTCAGCGTGCTCGCCAGCTGCCGCTTGACCGGGGTGGAGGCCGCCCTCTGCGTGCCCGCCTTGATGCCGCCGCCGCAGGCCGCGATCAGGCCCGGGGCGGTGAGGACGGCGCCACCCGCGGCGGTGCGACGCAGGAACTGCTTGCGGGTCAGCTGCTCGCTCATGTGATCTCCTCCGGAGGGTCGACGACGAAGGTGGAATCGGGGCTCCAGCTCAGCGTGAGCCGCGCGCCGACCGCCAGACCGACCTCGCCCGGCCGCTCGTTCTGGACGTAGACGGTCAGCGAGCCGGCCGAGGTCTCGACGATGTACTGGGTGGAGACGCCGATGTAGGCGCTCTCGACGATCGCCCCCGACAGCTCGTTGGCCTCTCCGGCGCCGACGCGGATCTTCTCGGGCCGGATGCCGATCGCGACCTCGCCGGTGTGAGCGGCGAGCGCCGCCGGTGGCACCGACACCTCGGTGGCGTCGCGCAGCCGCACCCGGTCGGGGCCGATGACCCGGCCGACGAGGAGGTTCGAGGCGCCGAGGAACCCGGCGACGAACGACGTGGCCGGTCGCTCGTAGAGCTCGCTCGGCGTGCCCGCCTGCTCGATCCTGCCCTGGTTCATCACGACGATCTGGTCGGCCATCGTCATCGCCTCCTCCTGGTCGTGCGTGACGTGGATGAAGGTGATCCCGACCTCGTGCTGAATCCGCTTTAGCTCGAGCTGCATCTGCTTGCGAAGCTTGAGGTCCAGCGCGCCGAGGGGCTCGTCGAGCAGCAGCACGCGGGGGCGGTTCACCAGCGCCCGGGCGAGCGCGATCCGCTGCTGCTGCCCGCCCGAGAGCTGCCTGGGACGGCGGCGCTCCAGCCCCGAGAGCCCCACGAGCTGGAGCGCGTCCGAGACGCCTCGCTTGAGCTCCTCGCCCCGGATGCCCCGGCGGCGCATCCCGAAGGCGACGTTCTCGAAGATCGAGAGGTGCGGGAAGAGGGCGTAGGACTGAAACACCGTGTTGACGTCGCGCTTGTAGGAGGGCAGCCCGCGCACGTCGCGCTCGCCGAGGTAGATGCGCCCCGCGGTCGGCTCCTCGAAGCCGCCGATCATCCGCAGCGTTGTCGTCTTGCCGCAGCCCGACGGGCCGAGCAGGGCGAAGAAGTGGCCGTGCTCGATCTCGAGCGAGATGTTGTCGACGGCCACCACGTCGTCGAACCGCTTGGAGAGGCTCTCAAGCCGGATGTCCGGCATGGCCGCCGAGGCGGAGGCCGCTCGTTCGCTGGGCGCGACGATGGCGCTCACCCGAGTGAAGCGTTCGGAGATGGGGCGATCAAGACGCTGGCGAGGTGGTGAAGGCTTCCGAGGATGCGAAAGCTAAGCCAGGAGCGCCCGTCGCTCAATACACCAATGCGTAGCGATGCGGACCGCTACCCATACAGACTGTCAAGGCCCCTGCGCCGCTCTTAGGCGCCGCCAACACGCTCCCAATACGCCGTCGCCGCCTACGCCTCCGCGGCCAGCCACTCCACGGTCTGGGCCAGCCCGTCCTCGAGGCTCACCCGGGCCTCCCAGCCGAGCAGGCGGCGGGCCTTCTCCACCGACGGCCAGCGGCGCTGGACGTCCACCGCGAAGGAGGGAAGGTGCTCGAACTCCAGCTCGCCCGGGTCGTTGCCGCACGCCTCCCAGATGCGTCGCGCTATCTGCGCGACGGTCAGCTCCTCCGAGGCCGAGATGTTGAAGTCCTCGCCCTCGCCCGCCTCGGCGGCCATCGCGGTCACGATGCCGTCGGCGATGTCGTCGACGTGGGTGAGCGTGCGGGTCTGCTCGCCGGAGCCGAAGATCTGCAGCGGACGCTGCCGGGCGAGCGCCTTGGCGATCAGATCCGGCACGGCGTGGGCGATCCCCGGCTCGCCCGGCTCCGGGCGCTCGCCCGGACCGTAGGCGTTGAAGGGCCGGCAGATCGTGAAGCGCAGCCCGTGCTCCTCGTGCGCCGCCCGCGTGTACACCTCGCCCGAGAGCTTGGAGAAGCCGTAGGCGGAGCGCGGCGGCGGGCAGTGGAGCAGGTGATCCTCGGTAGTGGGGAACTCGGTCGCGCGCTCGAACACCATCGAGGAGGACACGTAGACCAGGCGCTCCACGCGGGCGTCGATCGCCGCGCGCACGACGGCGCCGGTGAGCGCGTTGTTGGCCTCGGTGAGGGTGTAGGGAAGCCGGTGGAAGTTGGCGATGCCGCCCACGATCGCCGCCAGGTGGATCACGTGCGAGCAGCCGCGGAGCGCGTCGGCCGCCGTGGCCGGATCGCGCAGGTCGCCCACGTGGATCTCGGCCGCCTCGCGCATCCAGTCGGGCGCCCGGCGCTGATCGGCGACCCGGATCTCCCACCGCGGGTCGACCAGCAGACGCCTGACCACCGCCGAGCCGATGGTCCCGGCACCGCCGGTGACCAGCACCCGCTCGGCGCCCATTCCCTAGCGGGCGGCGTCGAGCTCGCCGGGGGCGAGCACGGCAGCGGATTGCGCGAGGAACGAGAAGACCTGGCCGCTCCCGAGCGCGTTCCACGGGTCGACCAGGAGGCACTCCTCGCCGGCGCGGGTGAGGATCTCGCGCCGCGCCTCGGGCCGCTGGAAGTCGGAGTGGTTGGTGGCCACGATCACCACGTCGGCCCCGGCCACCGCCTCGGCCAGCGGCTGCGTCGGGGTTCGGGCATGGGGATCGCACACGGCGACGTCGGCCAGCTCGCGCTCCAGCAGGCGGATCAGCTTGGGCGAGAGCGAGTCGCGCTCGTCGTCGGTGTCGCGCTTGAAGGTCAGCCCGAGCACCGCGACCTTCCGTGCGCCCAGCGACCCCAGCCGCCGCTTGATGCCCTCCACCAGGAACAACGGCACCGCCTCGTTGACGCGCGAGACGGCGAGCAGCATCCCCGGCGCGTTGGAGCGCTCCTCGGAGAAGACGAAGTCCTTGCGCAGGCAGCTCCCGGCCGTCATCCCCGGCATCGCGATGCCGCCACGCGGGTAGTCGCGGTTGATCAGGTCGATCACCTCGAACACGTTGGCCCCGTAGCGGTCGCAGTCCATCATCAGGAGGTTGGGCAGCGCGAACGTCGCGTAGCGGAGGATGTTGGTCCAGATCTTGGCCAGCTCGGCCTGGACCGGCGTCGTCTTGACGATCGGCGCGCCGAACACCGAGAACGTGCTCGCCGCCCGCTCGGTCGAGGCCTCGCCGACGCCGCCGATGATGCAGGGGAGCGTGGAGATCTCCTCCAGGAACCGGCCGGCCGCGATGCGCTCGGGGGCATGGGCGACGAACACGTCCTCGCCGACCCGCAGGCCGCGCTGCTTCTCCAGGTAGCCGGCGACGAAGTCGGTCGTCCCCGGCGCGATCGTCGAGCGCAGGATCAGCGCGTGGCCGGGCCGCAGGAGCGGGAGCAGGTCGTCGAGCGCCGAGCGCACCTGACGCAGATCCGACTCCAGGTGCGAGAAGGAGGGGGTGCCGATCGTGATCACGATGTCGTCGGTGCGCGCGGCGTCGGCCGCGCGCTCGGAGAGCTCGAGCCGCCCACCGGCCCGCACGCGGTCCAGCAGCTCCTGGGTCCCCTTCTCGGCGAACGGCATCCGCCCGGCGCGGACCGCCTCGAGGATGCTGCGGTCGTGGTCGACCCCCAACACCGCAAGCCCGCGGTCGGCGAAGCTGAGCGCCAGCGGCAGGCCCACGCGCCCGAGGCCGATCACGGAGAGCGACCGCCGCGGCGATCCGTCGGTGGCGCGCGCTCGGGTCACCGCCCCCGCAGGCTCGGAAGCGGGTCGAGCCCCTCCTCGGCGGGCTGGCCGCGGACCTCGCCGGCGAAGGCGAGCCGGTCCAGGCGGGCGATCTCGCGCTCGCCCTCCACGCGGGCTGGATGGTCCGGCGGCAGCCCGGCGATCAGCCGGCGAATCCGCTCGCGCAGCTGGAGCGCGAAGTGGGGCGTGGAGGGGGCCATGAGCTGGCGCACGTCGTCGACCGTGACCTCGCGGCCAGCGCGCAGGCGATCGGGGTGCTCGGCTTCGCTCATCTCTGTGGAACCGCCTCGAGCAATGTATCCATCTCCGCCTGCACCGAGACCGAGACCGCGCGCTGGTCGCCGATCACCCACCCGTGGTTGTACACCGCCGCGGTGGGGCCCTCCTGGGTGTAGCCGGGGGTCGCGTAGTCGAGGAAGTAGCTGAGGACCGCGGACGGGAGCTTGGCGGGATCCTCGACCAGCAGCAGCGGGCCGAAGGAGCCGCTGGCCGAGAGCGGGGCGGCGGCGGCGGCGTCCAGCGTGCGTGAGGCGTTGACCAGCACGTAGCCGTGGCCCGGGCTGCGCAGCGCCCAGCCGAAGCTGCCGGGGACGTGGGCGCACGGCTGGCCGTTGGCGCACGGCGGATCCCGGTAGGCGGCGAAGGCGACCGAGTTGGCGGCGGGGTCGTCGGCTCCGACGCGGCTCACCGTCCCGTACCGGGAGAGCTGGGCGAGGACCGACTGGGGGACCGCGCTCGGCGGGCCGAGGACGTAGATGTGGGGCCTCTGGTGGGCGAGCAGGGCCTGCCGGGTCGCGGCGGGCACGCCCGAGCCGGAGACGAACAGGATCGGGTCCCCGCTCTCGGCGGCCCAGCCGGCCGCCGGCATCGCATACTGCGGCTCCTCGGCGGAGGCGACCACCACGTCGGAGCTGGCCTTGCCGACCGAGGCGGTCTGGAAGCGGTCGATCGCGGCCGCCAGCGCATAGGGGCCGTTTCCGGCGATGTGGACCGAACGCTGGCCGGCCACCCCGGGAACGTCGCCCACGCGGATCACCTGCACCCCGCCCGCGCCGACCGCGCCCGTTGGCGCGAGCAGGGACAGGGCCTGGGCGGTGGCGCTCGGCAACCTCGCGGCCCCCGAGAGCAGCACGGGCGCCCGGATCGGCGAGGCCATCATCACCGCGGAGGCGAGCGCCGCCTGCCAGTCGTCGGTGGGGGCGATCGTGACGGCGGCCGGGTGGGTGCCCGAGCCGATGGAGGGAAACACCGCGAGCGCCACCCCCGCGGCATCGGCCACCGGGTCGGCGCCGGCCACGCGCGTTGTGTTCTTGGTGGCCAGCGCCGGAAAGCCGATCTCCTGCGCGGCGTGGGGCGAGTTGGAGCTGACTCCCACCGTCACGTTGGGCGCGCGCACGACGACCGTCCTGCCCCCGCAGCCGGCCAGCGCGGCGGCCAGCACGGCGCCCGCGCAGAGGGGGGCCACACGGGCCGCGCGTGGCGCGAGCAGACGGACCGCGCGCGGCGCGAGGAGGCGGCGGAGAGGGCGCACGGCGCGGACGTTAGCGGTCCCATCCGGGCCGCGAGGCAGGAGAACGAGGGCGGCGAGCGAACAAGAGACCGCAGCGATCTGTATATTGCCGCCACGCCTAATCCGCGGGCTGCCAAATCCGCGGAGCGGGGGAACCAAGTTCCCGGGGCGAATCCCGCGGTGGATCCGCGGGAGGCGCAGGCTCTTTCAGCGCCAGCCCGACAGCTAACCCCGCAGGCCGACGAGAGAGAAGACTTGCGGATCAAGCGATTCATCTTCAGCGGGCTGGGCATCGCCGCCCTGGCGGCCGCGCCGCTGGCCCACGCCTCCACCTCCCCGACCTCGACCGGCGGCGAGGGTCCGGCGCCACCGCCCAGCGGACAGAGCACGCAGACCCAGGGCACCCAGTCAGGCGAGTCCTCGCCGAGCTCGGGCGGGGCGGAGTTCGCTCCCCCGCCGCCCGGCGTGAGCACCCCCGCCCGTCCGACGGTCCAGGGCTTCGTGGCCAAGATCATCCACGGCGTCGCCTACGCTCCCTCCTACGCGCCGCTTCAGGTGAAGGAGGCGATCTGGGCTGGCGACCGGATCCGGCACAAGCCCTACGTCTACGGCGGCGGTCATGGCGCCTGGGCGGCGGCGGGATACGACTGCTCGGGCTCGGTCTCCTATGTGCTGCACGCGGCCGGGCTGCTCAGGACGCCGTTCGACTCAAGCCAGTTCGAGACCTGGGGCCAGCCCGGCAGCGGGCAGTGGATCACCGTCTACACCAACCCGGGGCACGCGTTCATCGAGATCGCCGGCATCCGCTTCGACACCTCCTCCTACGACGATCCCCACCCGCCGCCCGGATCGGGCCCCCGCTGGCGCCCGATCGTTCGCCGCGCGCCCGGCTTCCGGGCCCGCCACCCGGCCGGCTTCTGAGGCCGGCGGGCGGGTGCCCGCTACGCTTCACCTGCTCGCCAATCACCCGCCAAGGAGGATGCGATGCCGGGCCTTTCCGGGCGCATGTCCACAATCGTCAAAGCCAAGATCTCGAAGCTGCTCGACCGCGCCGAGGACCCATCCGAGACGCTGGAGTACAGCTACCAGAAGCAGATCGAGCTGCTTCAGAACGTCAAGAAGGGGATCGCCGACGTCGTCACGTCGAAGAAGCGGCTGCAGATTCAGGAGAAGAGCCTCCAGGATCAGCTCGTCAAGCTCGACACGCAGGCTCGCCAGGCGCTCGCCGCCGGACGCGAGGACCTGGCGCGCACGGCGCTCGAGCGCAAGAACGTCGCCCAGACCGAGCTCCAGACGCTCGACACGCAGATCGCCCAGCTCGAGCAGCAGCAGGAGCAGCTGACCGCCTCCGAGCAGAAGCTGCGGACGAAGATCGAGCAGTTCCGCTCCAAGAAGGAGGTCATCAAGGCCCAGTACTCGGCCGCGGAGGCGCAGGTCAGGATCTCCGAGGCGGCCACCGGCGTGGGCGAGGAGATGGCGGATGTCGGGCTGGCCATGCAGCGGGCGCTGGAGAAGACCGAGAACATGAAGGCGCGCGCCGACGCCGTGCAGGAGCTCGAGGCGGCGGGGACCTTCGAGGACCTCACGCAGCTGGGCGCCGGCGAGGACGACATCGACCGCCAGCTCAAGCAGCTCTCGAGCTCCACCGAGGTGGACGCCGAGCTGGAGAAGATGAAGGCGGAGCTCGGCAGCGGCTCGGCGAGCTCGGCCGGCGAGCTCGGCACGGGAGGCTCCTCCTCGGGGTCGGAGGCCTCCCCCTCGGGGTCGGAGGCCTCTGGAGCGCCGGGGTCGTGATCGTCCGGATCGCGACGGAGGGCCAGTACGAGCTGCTGGCCAACGACGCCGAGGCGCTGGAGGAGCTCGACCGTCAGGCGGTGTCGGCGTGCGAGGCGGGCGACGAGGAGGCCTTCCACCAGGCGTTCGCGCGGCTGATGGAGTTCGTCCGCCGCAACGGCGAGCCCGTGCCCGACGACCGGCTGGCGGCCTCGGACGTGATCCTGCCCCCTCCGGACTCGACGCTCGAGGAGGCGCGCGCCGATTTCAACGCCGACGGCCTGATCCCCGACCTCTAGCTCGCCGTCGAGGCGGCCGGCGGGGAGGCGGTCACCGAGCCGGAGCGCCCGTCAGCGCAGTAGGAGCGCGACCAGCGCGACGAGCATCGCGCCGGCCGACAGCGTGCCCAGGAAGACCGGGTAGCGGCGGAACAGCGCCCCCGCCGGCGCCCGGCGCCGCGCGGGGCGACCGTCGGGACCGGGCCCGAACACGACGAAGCCCCGCCGCTTTGGCGTGGGCGCTCCGGCGGGCTCCCGGCCCGGCGTCAGATCGGGATCCCCCACAGCGGAAACCAGCGCTGGAGCTCCTGCTCCACCGGCAGCTCCGCGCCCACCTGGGCCTTGAGCACGAGCTCGCGCTCGGTGTCGCGCTGCTGCTCGCCGGGCGCGGGCACGAACGGGTAGTAGGCGCCGCGCTTGAAGTTGTAGATCCAGTAGAGCACGTGCTGCTGGCGGTCCTGGAAGGCGAACACCGCGCACAGCAGACGCTCGCCGTAGCCGCCCGCCTCCAGCGAGCTGGAGACGGCGTTGATGCCGACGACGAGGTCGTCGAAGGCGCTGCCGCGCAGGACCAGCCAGCGGAAGCCGTAGGGATCGTCCGAGCTCTGCACCGTGACGCCGCTCTCGCCGCCGGTCGCCTTCACGACCTCCTCCATCTCCGAGACGATCGCCTCGAAGTCCGCCGTGCTGAGGGGCTGGAACACGATCGCCGCGCTCCCGCGCGAGGTGATGCCGAGCTCGGTTTCGAACTTCACGTAGGCGGTGCTGACCGCGAACAGACGGTCGGGGGCGGGGCGGGCCAGCCTGCGCCGGCCGAGGATCACGTCGAAGAGGCCCATCGCGGGGATGGTAGGGGCGGGGGGCGCCGGCGCGGCGGCGCGCCTACCCGGTGCCCTGAGGCTGGGCCTACGCGGTGCCCTGAAGCTGGGCCTCCAGGCGCTGCAGCGCCGCCACCCGCGCCTCCAGCGGCGGATGCGTGGAGAACAGGCTGGCCAGCGTCTGCTTGGCCCGCGGCGGGACGATGTAGAAGGCGGCCAGCTCGCCGGAGGCGGCGCGCAGGTCCTGCTGCGGAATGGCCTGCATCTGCCCGCTGATCTTGTAGAGCGCCGAGATCAGGGCGCTGGGGCGGCCGGTGATGATCGCCGACCCGCGGTCGGCCGCGAACTCCCGGTAGCGCGAGAGCGCCTGCAGCAAGAGCCACGAGATCACGTACACCAGCGCGGAGACCAGGATCACGACGATGAACGCCGGCCCGCTGTTGTTGTCGCGCTCGTCGAAGGCGCCGCCGAACCAGAAGCCCATCTGGGTGATGAAGGCGGCGATCGAGGCGAAGAAGCTCGCCAGCGTCATCACGAGCACGTCGCGGTTCTGGACGTGGCTGAGCTCGTGGCCGAGCACGCCCTCGAGCTCGCTGGGGCTGAGCAGGTTGAGGATCCCCGTGGTCACGCACACGGTGGCGTTCCGGGGGGAGCGACCCACCGCGAAGGCGTTGGGCATCGCCGTCTGCGCGATGGCCACGCGCGGCTTGGGGAGGTTGGCCTGTACGCACAGCCGCTCGACGATCGCGTGCAGCTCGGGCGCCTCCTGCGGGCTCACCTCGCGGGCGCCCATCGAGAACAGCGCGATCTTGTCGGAGGTGAAGAACTGCACCAGGAACAGGACGCCCGCGATCACGGCGATCGTCACCGCGCCGGCGCCGGCGGCGATGAGCACGCCGATCAGCACGGCGTAGACGAGGCCGAGCAGGAACAGGGTCAGCAGCATCCGCGCCTGGAGCCCGGGATCCCTGCCAAATGACGTCTTGCGTGCCATGGGCGAAAATATGGTGGCACACCCTTCCTAAAAGTCTTCGAAGATTGGGTTCCGGGTAGGCCTAAAGGTGCTCGCTGCGACTGCCGATGTGAACAACAAGGTGCGTGCCACACGCGCATACCTGGCGGGATTCGGGACCTCCGGCTCCCTCCTGGCGGGCGCCGCGCTGATGTTCGTGCTGGCCAGCGCGATCGTCGCCTTCCGAGGCTGGCCCCAGGTAACCGCGCAGAACCCGGTCGTCAACGTGGCCGCGCCGCGGCTCGCCGTCACGGCGAGCTCTCGCGCCGGGCGGATCCTGCAGGCGGACCTGCGCGCGCCCGGCCGGACCGCCCCCAGCGGCGGGGCCGGGCTCAGCGTCACGCATTCGCGCGCGCCCGGCGGCGGCTCGTCTGCCGGCGGCGGCGCGCCGCGGGGCTCGGGCGGAAGCAGCGCGGGCAGCGGCGGCCACACCACGCTGGTCGCCTCGTCGTCGAGCTCGTGCACGCTGCCCACCTGCACGAGCACGCCCACCGTCCCCTCCGGGGTCGGCAGCGTGACCGGCCCGGTGTCCCAGGCCGTCTCGCAGGTCGGCTCCGCGGTGAGCGGCGCCACCAGCACGGTCACCACTCAGGTCTCGAACGTCACCACGACCGCGTCAGGCGTGGTCAAGAAGCTGGGCGCCACCAGCTCGCAGACCGTCACGACCACGGCGAGCCAGCTGACTGGCACCGTGACCACGCCCGGGCTCACGGCGCCGTAGCGGCGGCCGCGAAGGCCCGCTGCAGGAAGCGCAGGCTGAGCGCCTGCAGCTCGGGGTCGTGCTGCACCGAGCGGTGATGGCCGCCCGGGACGGTGAGCAGGCGGCTGGCGGGATGGGCGGCGGCGGCGGCCAGCTCGCGGGAGTGCTCCACCGGCACCTGCTCGTCCCCCTCGGCGTGCAGGAGCAGGAGCGGCACGTCCCGGAGCGCCGCCACGGCGGCGTGCAAGTCGTGGGCGGCGAGCAGGCGCCCGAGCGCCTCCGCGTCGGCGTCGAAGCCCAGGCGGCCGGCGCGCAGGCCGCGCGCCAGCCCCTCGGCGCTCGCCGGGCAGATCGCCACGACCGCCTGCGCGCGGGCCGCGCGGGCAGCCACAATCGCCAGGTAGCCGCCCATGCTCGAGCCTCGAAGCCCCAGCGGCACGCGCCCTGTGCCGGCGGCGTCGCGCGCCAGGCGAGCCATCCCGGCGACGTCGTCGAGCGCGCGGTCGTCCATCGGCCCGTCGCTCTCGCCGTGGCCGCGCTGGTCGAAGGCCACCGCGGCCAGCCCCGCCGCCACCGCCGCCCGCGCGAAGTCGTGGTGGTTCTCCTTGCACGAGCCGGCGCCGTGGAGGATCACCACCGCCCCGGCGGGGGCGCTGCCGCTGGGCAGCCACAGCGAGTAGGCCAGCCCGTCCCGCCTGCCGATCTCGTCGGGCAGCACCGCCTCGACGGTCCGCATGCGCCGAGCCACGCCCCGATCATGCCAGCCGGCGCGGCCCCATGGCATGATCGCGCCCGATGTCCCAGGCGTCGCTGGCCCTCTCCCACGTCTATCCCGCCGGCAGCTGCGTCAATCGACGCGGGCACCTGGAGGTGGGCGGCTGCGACGCGCTCGACCTCGTGGAGGAGTTCGGCTCGCCGGTCTACGTCGTGGCCGAGGAGGACCTGCGCGCCCGCGCCCGGGCCTTCAGGGAGGCCTTCGCGGCCCGCCACGAGGATTTCGACGTGCTGTTCGGCTCCAAGGCCTTCCCCTGCGGGGCGGTGTGCCGGGCGCTGGCGGAGGAGGGTCTGGCGTGCGACGTGGCCTCGGGGGGCGAGCTTCACCTCGCGCTTCGCGCCGGGTTCGATCCCGCTCGGATCCACCTGCACGGCAACGCCAAGTCCGAGGCGGAGCTGCGCGAGGCCATCCGGGCCGGAGTCGGGCACGTGGTGCTCGACTCCTTCGACGATCTGGAGCGGCTGGAGCGCATCGCCGAGCAGGCGGGCATCCGCCAGCCGGTGCTCCTGCGCGTCACGCCGGGGGTGGCGGGCGACACCCACCACGCGATCTCCACCGGGCAGTCGGACTCGAAGTTCGGGTTCTCGATCGAGGAGACCCCGCGGGCCATCGAGCGCTCGCGCGCGGCCCGCGCGCTCGAGCTGGTGGGGCTGCACTGCCACATCGGCTCGCAGCTGCTGGAGCTCGAGCCGTTCAGGCGCGCGGTGGAGACGCTCGCGCGGCTGGGCGATTTTCCGGTCTACAACCTGGGGGGCGGGCTGGGCGTCGCCTACACCTCCGCGCAGCGGCCGCCCGCGATCGAGGAGTACGTGGAGGCGGTGGTCGAGGCATGCCATCGCTGGATGGGCAGGGACAAGCGGCTCCTGATCGAGCCGGGTCGCGCCCTGGTCGCCAACTCCACGGTGACGCTGTACACGGTCCAGACGGTCAAGCGCAACGTCTCGACCTGGGTGGCGGTGGACGGCGGGATGTCCGACAACCTGCGACCGATGCTCTACGGCGCGAGCTACGAGGCGGTCCTCGCCGACCGCCCGTTGGCCGAGGGCGGCGAGCTGTGCCGGCTCGCGGGCAAGCACTGCGAGTCGGGCGACGTGCTCGTGCGCGAGGTGCGCCTGGCCGACCCCGCGCCCGGCGACGTGATCGCGGTGCCGGTGACCGGCGCCTACTGCCACGCGCTGGCCAACAACTACAACAGCGTTCCGCGACCGCCGGTGGTGTTCTGCCGTCAGGGCAGCGCCCGACTGGTGGTCAGGCGCGAGACCTACGAGGACCTGGTCGCGCGTGACGTCGGGTGAGCGGCCCTTCCGGGTGGGGTTGCTGGGCCACGGCACGGTCGGCTCCGCGTTCGCCGAGCTGCTGCCCCGGCAGGCCGACCGCATCGAGCTGGTCACCGGCCTTCGCCCCGTGCTGGCGGGCATCGTCACCACGCGAGAGGGCTCCTTCGAGGAGCTGCTGGAGGGCTCGGATCTGATCGTCGAGCTGATCGGGGGCGTCGACCCGGCGCGGGATTGGGTGATGCGCGCCCTGCGAGCCGGGCGGCACGTGGTCACGGCCAACAAGCAGCTGCTCTCCCGCCACGGCGAGGAGCTGTGGGAGGCGGCGCGGGAGCACGGCGTCCAGCTGCGCTTCGAGGGCGCCGTGGCGGGGGTGGTGCCGGTGATCCGGGTCATCCAGGAGTCGCTCGCCGGGGCGACGATCGACCGCGTGCACGGGATCGTCAACGGCACGACGAACTTCATCCTCAGCGAGATGGCGAGGGCGGGGACGACGTTCGAGGAGGCGCTCGCCGAGGCCCAGCGGCTCGGCTACGCCGAGGCCGACCCGGCCGAGGACGTGGACGGGCGCGACGCCGCCGCCAAGATGGCGATCCTCGCCCGGCTGGCGTTCGACACCCCGGTTCCCCTCGACCAGGTTCGCTACGAGGGGATCGAGCACATCAAGCCCGACGACCTCGAGTACGCCAGGGAGCTCGGGCTGGGGCTGAAGCTGATCGGCACCGCCGAGCGGATCGACCGCGGCCTCTCGGTCCGCGTCCACCCCGCGTTCCTCTACCCCGGACACCCGCTGGCCTCGATCAACGGCCCGTTCAACGCCGTCACCGTCGAGTCCCGGGAGATCACCGAGATCACGATGTCGGGGCCGGGCGCGGGGGGCGCCCAGACCGCGACCGCCGTGCTGGGCGATGTGATCAGCGCGATGATCCCGCCCGCCTCGACGCCGCCGACGATGACCGCGCTGGAGCTCGTCCAGGACGTCGTCTCGGCCTTCTACCTGCATCTGGAGGTGGCCGACGAGCCGGGTGTCCTGGCGCAGGTGGCCCAGGTGCTGGCCGCCGAGGAGGTGTCGGTCAAATCGGTCGTCCAGAAGGGGCTGGGCGACCAGGCGCGGCTGGTGATGGTCGTCCATCCGGTGCTGGAGTCGCGCTTTGAGGCGGCGCTGGCGCGGATCGCCGAGCTGCCCGTCCTGCGCGCGCCGCCCAGGGCGATCAGGGTGCTGGAGGAGGAGTTCGTCTGATCGCAGCGGCGGCCCGGAGCGATCCCGGGCCGGGGGCGAAGTACGATGCCCGCCGTGCGCGCCCTCCAGATCACCGAGCTCACCGGTCCCGGCGCGGCGCTGACCCTGTCGGAGCTGCCCGAGCCCGAGGCCACCCACGTGCTCACCCCGGGTCGGGGGGTGCTGGTCGACGTCAAGGCGGCGGGCGTCTCCTTTCCCGAGGTCCTCCAGACGCGCGGCGAGTATCAGCTCAAGCCGCCGCTGCCCTTCGTTCCCGGCAGCGAGGTGGCGGGCGTGGTGCGCTCCGCGCCGGACGGCTCCTCGGTGCGGCCGGGTGACCGCGTGGCCGCCTTCTGCATGCTCGGGGGGTTCGCCGAGGTGGCGGTGGCGCCCGAGTTCCTGTGCTACCGGCTGCCCGAGGAGCTCGACTTCGCCCAGGGCGCGGGCCTCATCCTCAACTACCACACGGCGTACTTCGCGCTGGCGATGAGGGGCCGGCTCAAGGCCGGCGAGACGGTGCTCGTGCACGGCGCGGCCGGCGGCGTGGGGACGGCGACGCTCCAGGTCGCGAGGGGCCTCGGGGCGCGGACGATCGCGGTGGTCTCGAGCGAGGAGAAGGAGCGGGTGGCGCGCGCGGCCGGGGCCGACGAGGTCGTGCGCTCCGACGGCCCGTGGAAGGACCAGGCCAAGGAGCTCTCGGGCGGCGGCGTGGACATCGTGCTCGACCCGGTGGGCGGTGAGCGGTTCACCGACAGCCTGCGCTCGCTGCGCGAGGACGGCCGCCTGGTGGTGGTCGGCTTCACCGGGGGGTCGATCCCCGAGGTGAGGGTCAACCGCCTGCTGCTGGGCAACACCGAGGTGGTGGGCGCGGGCTGGGGCGCCTACGTGATGGCCAAGCCGGAGGTGTGCCGGCGGATCGGCGCCGCGGTGATCGAGCTGGCCGAGGACGGGTTCGTGCGCCCGGTCGTCGGGGCTCGCTTCCCGCTCGAGGACGCCGCCGAGGCGCTCGAGCTGATCGACTCCCGCGCCGCCACCGGCAAGGTGGTGCTCGAGGTCAGCTGACCGCGTCGGGCAGCCTGATCCCCGCCGGGCCGTCCTCGCGCACCTGCGGGGTGGGCCGTCCCCGCTCGATCCGCCGGCGCTCGGTTCGCGCCACCCCGTCGAAGGAGCGGGTGTTGTAGCCGCGGGCCAGCGGAGCCGGGGTGATCCGGCGCATCGCGCGGATCGCCCGCGCGGCCGAGGCGAACGCGGCCGCCTGCCCCGGCGAGTAGGAGAGGCCGTAGAGCTCGCGGACGCGGCGGGGGAGGCTGCCCAGCATGAGGAGGTCGTGGATCCGCTTGCCCGGCTGCTGGATGGCGGGCATGGGGATCTCGAACGCGGTCGCGTAGCCGACGTAGCGAGCCTCCTCGGTGAGGAACATCTCCTCGGAGGCGAGCTTGGAGCGGTAGTAGGCGCGGAACTGCTCATAGGAGGCCGGGGCGCCGTCGCGCGGCATCCCGAACAGCTCGCCGAAGCGCAGGTAGTCCTGCCACAGCGCCTCGCGCTCGGGATGGGAGAGCCGGCGTACGAGCAGCTCGTAGAACGTCTGCGCCGAGTCGGCGATGACGGCCACCGTCCACAGCATCAGCTCCGGATCCAGCGCGTGGTAGGGCGTCCCCGCGGGGAAGACGCCGGCGTCGCGCGCGAGGACGCCCGTGACCTGCTCGTGCAGCCGCGCGACATAGGCCAGGACCCTGTCGGCCTCCTCGCGGGTGCCGAAGTAGATCCGCTCAAACGCCTTGCCGGTGTGGGCCAGCCGCCGGAACGGCGTCAGCTTGGCGTAGGAGTGCTGCGAGGTGCCGACGTAGTTGAGCGGCGAGAGCGCGCCGATGCACAGCGCGCGCTGGCCGTAGAGGAGCCCGACCAGCCGCTCCTCGTGCACCCGGCGCAGGAGCGAGCGACCGCGCGGGAAGTACCCCTCGTCGCCCGTGGAGCGGCGCCTCATGCGCATAGGATGCCGGAAATGCCCGGGATCATCGAGCGCTACCGCGACCGGCTGCCGTTCGCGGCCTCCGACCCCGTGGTGTCGCTGGAGGAGGGCTCGACTCCGCTCGTCCCGGCTCCCCGGCTGTCCGAGCGCGCGCGGGCCGAGGTGTGGCTGAAGATCGAGGGGGCCAACCCCACCGGCTCGTTCAAGGATCGCGGGATGACCTGCGCCGTGTCGGCCGCCGTGCGCGAGGGGGCCGAGGCGGTCGTATGCGCCTCGACGGGCAACACCGCCGCCTCGGCGGCCGCCTACGCCGCCCGGGCCGGGCTGCGCTGCGCGGTGATCGTCCCCGAGGGCAAGATCGCCACCGGCAAGCTCGCGCAGGCGCTGGTCCACGGGGCGCGCGTGATCGCGCTGCGGGGGAACTTCGACCAGGCGCTCGCCCTGGTGCGAGAGCTCGCCGCCCGCCACCCGATCTCGCTGGTCAACTCGGTCAACGAGTTCCGGATCGAGGGCCAGAAGACCTCGGCGTTCGAGATCGTCGAGGCGCTCGGGGGCGATCTCGACGCGCTCTGCATCCCGGTCGGCAACGCGGGCAACATCACCGCCTACTGGCGCGGCTTCACCCAGGCGCGCGCGAGCCCGCGGATGCTCGGCTTCCAGGCGGCGGGCGCCGCGCCGCTGGTGCACGGCGCCCCGGTCGAGCATCCCGAGACGGTGGCCAGCGCGATCCGGATCGGCAACCCCGCGCGCTGGGAGGATGCGATGGACGCGATACGGGCCTCGGGTGGGTGGGTGCGCGCGGTCAGCGACGAGCAGATCCTCGCCGCCTACCGGCTCCTGGCCGCCGAGGAGGGGGTCTTCTGCGAGCCCGCCTCGGCGGCCAGCGTGGCGGGGCTGCTCGCCCACGGCGCGGGCGGCGCCGGGCGCGTGGTGTGCGTGCTGACCGGCCACGGGCTCAAGGACCCCGACATCGCGATCGAGCAGGCGCCGGCGGTGGTGAGCTGCGAGGCCGAGATCGCGGCGATCGAGCGGGAGGTGCTGCGATGAGGAAGGCGGTGGCGTGAGATGGGCGCTGTGCGCCGAGCGGCGGCGTGAGATGGGCGCTGTGCGGCGAGCGGCGGCGTGAGATGGGCGGTCGCGGGGTGACCCTGCGGCGGCGGCGGCTGGTCCGGGTGCCCGCCTCCTCGGCCAATCTCGGCCCGGGGTTCGACGTGCTGGCGGCGGCGTTGGCGCTGCATCTGGAGCTGGAGGTGCGGGAGACCGGGAGCTTCGCCGTGCACAGCGAGCTCGACCTCCCCCGCGATCGTCGCAACCTCGTCGTGCGGGCCTTCGAGCGGCTCCATCCGGCGGATGGCTTCGAGTTCTCGATCCGGTCCGAGATCCCCCTGAGCGGCGGCCTCGGCTCGAGCGCGGCGGCGATCGTGGCCGGGCTGCTGGCGGCCGACCACCTGTTCGAGCTCGACGCGGACGTGCTCGGGCTCGCCGCCGAGCTCGAGGGCCACCCGGACAACGTGGCGGCGGCGCTCCACGGCGGCTTCGTGGTCTGCCAGGACGGGCGGGCGCACCGCTTCGAGCCGCCGATGGGCCTCGAGGCGGTGCTCGTCGTCCCCCACGAGGGCATTCGCACCTCGGATGCGCGCGCCGCGCTGCCCGAGCAGGTGCCGCTCGCCGACGCGGTCGCGAACGTCGGCAGCGCGGCCACGCTCATCCTCGGGCTGGCCACGCTCGACTGGGAGCTGATCGCGGCCGGTCTTCACGACCGCCTGCACCAGCCATACCGCGCCCGCCTCTACCCGCGCTCGGCCGACCTGGTGGCGCGGGCGCCGGGGCTGGGGGCGCTGGGCGCCACGATCTCGGGGGCCGGCCCCGCGGTGCTGGTGTGGTGCCAGTTCGAGCAGACCGGCGCGGTCATGCGGGCGCTGGAGGAGGAGGCCGAAGGGTGGGCGCGGGTCGTCCGGGCGCCGTTCGAGTCCCGGGGGGCGGACGTCCAGGGCCTATGAGACGCGCTCTGGCGGCCCGGAGTCCAGCGCCTATGAGACGCGCTCTCGCTGCCCGGAGTCCAGGGCCTATGAGACGCGCTCTCGCTGCCCGGAGTCCAGCGTTCTGCGCAGCGCGGCGAGCCGCCGGCGCGGCGGCTGGAGGTCCAGCCGGGCCAGCACCTCGTCGGCCACGTCGACGTAGTCGACCGCCAGGTCGGGCCGGTAGTCGAGGATCGACTGGGCGCGCTCGGCCGACTCGGCGTAGGCGATCGAGGCGCGCACGGTGGTCGGGAACAGCCGCTCGCCGAAGTGCTGGCTCAGCGAGTCGAAGGCCTCGCGCGAGTGGCGCGTGCGCATGTCGGCGATGTTGAGCACGACGCCCAGCCAGACGAGCTGGCTGTTGAGGCTCTCGCGCGCCAGGTCGATCACCTCCAGCGCCTGCTCCACCCCCTGGAGGGCGAAGTACTGCGCCTCGGCCGAGAGCAGCGCGTAGTCGGCGGCGACGAGCGCGTTGACCGTGAGCAGGCCGAGCGACGGGGGGCAGTCGATGAGGATCACGTCGTAGCCGCCCTTCAGCTCCCGCAGCGCCTTGCGCAGCGCCAGCTCGCGGCCCATCTTTCCGCCCAGCGTGAGCTCGGCCTCGGCCAGCCCGAGGTTGGCGGGCATCACCCCGTCGTGCACCGCCTCGGCGGCGGCGGCGCGCCCCGTGAGCACGTCGCCGATCGTTGGGGAGATCTCGGGGTCGACGTCCAGGTAGTCGGACAGGTTCGCCTGGGGGTCGAGGTCGACCGCGAGCACGCGCAAGTCGACCCGCCGGAAGACGTCGGTGAGGGTCCGCACGGTCGTCGTCTTGCCCGTGCCCCCCTTCTGGGAGAGGACCGCGATGGTTGCCGCCATAGGGCGGCTGACTATAGGCCGAGCCGGCTCAGGCCGCGCCGGAGTCCGTCAGGCGGACCTCGCGCACGCCGGAGACCGCCGGGAGGTCGAGGAAGTACAGCCGGTGGCGTCCGATCACGATCTCGTCCCCGTCGGCCATCGTGCTCCACTCGACCCGCTCGCCGTTGACGAACACGCCGTTGAGGCTGCGGTCGTCGAGCACCCGCAGCCCGTCGGGCTGGCGCACGATGAGGGCGTGACGTCGCGAGACGGTCGGATCGTCGAAGCGGATGTCGGCCGCCAGGCTGCGCCCGATCCTGGTCCACTCGCGCTTGAGGGCGTAGGCCACGACGTCGTCGTCGTCGTTTCGGTACGCCAGGTACTGGCCGGGGTCGCTCAGCCCGTCACGGACCTCGTCGAGCCACGCCCGGTCCTCGACCTCGGGCGTCACGTCGACGACGCTCGTCTGGGCGGTGGTGAACAGCGACGCGCGGACGAATGACGTGCCTCCGCAGCTGGGGCAGGTCGGAAGCTCGTCCACCGCGTCGAGAGAGACCGCGTAGTCGCAGTCGGTGCATCGGAAGGTTCCGGTCCCCGCAACATTGCCCGACGTCCACGCTTTCATGGGGCACTGATCTCCTTGGTACGGGCCGCGCTCGATCGCCAATTCGTCCAACCCGTGGAGGGAATGATATCCCGCGAGTCAAAGGGTCAGGTAAAAGTCCCGGGGCGCCGCCGAACTGATTTCCGGAGATTCTTCTATACCCGGGCGCAACGCGGCGCTAACGCCCCGCTAACCATTGCAGGAGCGCGGCGCGATCCGGCGAAAAGACCGCCATGGAGCCGCTGCCGACAGTCGAGCGCGAGATGGCCGAGCTCGAGCGGGCGCTCCTGCGCCGGGGCGTCGAGGAGCGCGGCGCGGGAGGGGAGCGCTGCTCTGCCTGCGGGCGCACGCCGCTGATCGGCGAGCGGGTGCACGTGTACGAGCACGGACGCATCGTCTGCGAGCTCTGTCGCCGGCGGCAGCGGCAGCCGCCGGTGGAAAGCCACGTGGTCCACGGGCCGGCATTCGGCCAATCGATCCGGATCGTCGATCAGCGGGCCGCCTGAGGAGAGGGCGCTTCATAATCGCCGCCGTGGACGCGTTCACCGTCTCGGCGACGATCGCCGCTCCCCGCGAGCGCGTGTTCGAGTACCTGGCCGACATCGCCAACCACGCGGAGTTCTCAGACCACTACCTGACCCACTGGCACCTGCTGCGCGAGGACTCCCGCGGCGCCGGCGCCGGCGCGCGCTTCCGGATCCGGGCGCCGCTGAACCGGTTCGCCTGGGGGGACATGACGATCGCCGAGAGCTCGCCGCCCCACCGAATCGTGATGAAGGGCCGCAGCGGGAAGTACAACCGCGTCCGCATGCTCGGCATCTACACGCTCGACCCCGGGCCCGCCGGCACCACCAGGGTGCAGTACACCTTCGAGACCGATCCCCCGCTGCCGTCGGACAGGCTGCGCGAGGCGCTCGGCGGGCGGGCGTGGATGCGCTGGCAGCTGGCCCGGGCGATGCGACGGCTGCGGGCGATCCTCGAGGAGGACGCCCACCGGGGAGCGCGTCCGACGGTGGCGGCGCGGTGAGGTCGCGCCGGCCGCGCGCGGATTAGACTTCCGCGCCCGTGAGCGCCCGCCTCGCAGCCCGCCGACGTCCGCTCGCCCTGGCCTGCCTCGGGGCGCTGGCCGTCGGGGTGAGCGCCTGCGGGCGCACCGGCCATCCCTCGAGCGCCGAGAACAACGGCGTCTACGTGGACGGCGGGCCGATCACCTACCAGCTCCAGGTCTCGCGTGAGCTCAACCAGTACTCCACCGAGGACGCGCAGTACGTCGCCGGGCTGCCGGCGGGCACCTCGGCGACCCTGAGCCCCGATCAGATCTGGTACGGCGTGTTCCTGTGGGGCAAGAACCAGACCAGGCGCCCGCAGACGACCACGGGCAACTTCGACATCGTCGACACCCAGGGCGACCACTACAGCCCGGTCGCGCTCAACCCCGCGGCCAACCCGTACGCGTGGACCCCGCAGCGGCTGGCCCCCGGAGGCGTGGAGCCCGGGCCCGACACCGCCGCCAGCTTTGGCCCCACCCAGGGCGGCCTTTTGCTGTTCCGGCTGCCGACCACCGTGTACGACAACCGTCCCCTCCAGCTCGAGATCCGGGGCCCGGCGGGACAGCTGTGGGCTCGAATCTCGCTCGACCTGTAGCGGAACGCGGCCGTCAGCGGGCCTGGAGGCCGGCCAGGAGCACCGCGCGGATCGCGGGCGCCGCGGTGTCGCCGCCGAAGCCCTGGTTGGGGAACAGCGCCCCGGCGACGATCCGCGGCGCGCCCACCGGGGCGTAGGCGACGAACCAGGCGTCGGTGTTCCTGGGCGAGCTCGCCTGCGGGTTGTTGGGGTTGACCGTGTCCCGGAGCTCGGCGGTGCCCGTCTTGCCGGCGACCTCCACGCCGGGTATCGCCGCCGCGGTGCCGGTCCCGTAGCGGATGACCGCGACCATCATCCGCTGCACCTGGCGGGCGACGGCCGGGGTGGTCACGGTCACGAAGCGAGGCTCCTGGCCGGCCTGAAGGGTTGGGATGGGACGGCGCCCGCCCATCGCGATCGTCGCGGCGACGTCGGTCATCTCGAGCGCCGAGGCCTCCACCCGGCCCTGGCCGATCGCCGAGGATCCCACGGCCAGGGCGTCGCCGATCGTGGCCGCGGAGGGTATCTCGCTCTCCGCCGCGCCCGGTATCGGCATCGGCTGGTTGAAGCCGAAGCGCTCGGCCGTCGCGACCAGCCGGCGGGCGCCGAGCCGGGCGCCGAGCGGCGCGAACACCGAGTTGCAGGAGACGGCGAAGGCGTTGATCAGCGTTCCGCCGCAGGCCTCGTTGTTGGCGTTGTGCAGCGTGTAGCCGTCGATCGTGGCGGCGCTGGCCACGGGAAAGGTGTCGCCGAGCCTGACGATCCCCGCCTGCAGCGCCGCGGTGGCCGTGACGATCTTCATCGTCGAGCCGGGTGGCTGGAGCACCGAGAAGGCCAGCCCGACCAGGGCCAGCAGCCCCCCGGTGCGCGGGTCCATCGCGGCGATCCCGCCGAACCGGCCGCCCAGCGCGGCGATCGCGGCCCGCTCCACGGACGGATCGATCGTCGTCGTGACCGGTTGCCCCGGTCGCGGCGGCGCGGACGCCAGCACCCGGGAGCCCGCCCGCAGCACGCCGCCCGGCGTTCCCGCCAATTGGGCCTGGAAGACGTGCTCGAGGCCGTCGAGCCCCACGCGGGCCCCCGCCGGATATCCCATCGCCGCGTACTGCTGCGCCTCCCCGGCCGGGATCGGCCCCAGCCTGCCGACGATGCCGGCCGCCACGTCCGGGATCGGCGATACGCGGTCGGGCCCCTCGGCCAGCGGCGTGCCGTCGCGCGCGAAGATGGTGGCGCGGGGCGCCAGCGACACCTGGCGCGAGAGCGACTCGCCGTCGCGCAGGCCGGGGAACAGCAGCTCGCCGGAGAAGGCGATCGCCGGGGCGGCGCCGCTCGTGTCGACCGGGACCCTGAGAACCTGGCGGAAGGTCCCGAAGGCGATCGTGCGCACGAGCATCCGCACCGGCACCACGCCGCCCCGCTCGGCGAGCTGCCGAAGCGGCCTCAGCGCCCGAAGCGTCGCGATCGCGGCCGCCCGGCGGTAGCGAGCGGCGAACTGCGTCTCGCTGATCTCCGCCCGCGAGCGTCCGTCCAGCAGGGAGTACATGCGACCGTAGTCGTCCAGCGTCCACGCTCGGACGTACTCGGTGACCACCCGATGCACGTCCGGGCCCCCGCTGCCCGCCACCACGATGGCGACCGCCGCCGCCGTCGCCGCGAGCAGCGCCCCAAGGGCGATCCGACGCCGCGCCCGTCGCCTCCGTGCGCGCGCCTGGAAGCTCATCTGCGCACTCTAATCTCCCGCCCGTGACCGCGGTCGACTGGGTGATCGTCGCATTCTGCGTCCTGCTCGCCCTCTACGGCTACATCCAGGGATTCATCGTCGGGGCGCTCTCGCTCGCCGGTTTCGCGCTCGGCGCCTTTCTTGGTACTCGGCTCGGGCCGCTTCTCCTGCCAGGAGGGTCCCACTCGCGCTACGCGCCGCTGTTCGGCCTGCTGGGGGCGCTCTTCGCCGGGGGGGTCCTGGCCAGCGGGCTGGAGGGCGTCGGGCTCCGCGTCCGGGCGGCCCTGCGCCTGCCCGGGCTGCGAGCCATGGACGGCCTGCTGGGCGCCGTGCTCACCGCCTGCGTCGGGCTGGGCATCGCGTGGATCGTCGGCGCCGTGGCGCTTCAGTCGAGCGGCTCGCGCCCCCTCCAGGCCGACATCCAGCGCTCGGCGATCCTGCGCGGCCTCAACCAGGTGCTTCCCCCCGCGGGGCCGCTGCTGCACGCGCTGGCGCGCTTCGACCCGCTCCCCGCCGTGCAGGGGCCCGCCGCCGACGTTCCGCCGCCGTCCCGCGGGATCCTCGCCGCCCCGGCGGTGCGCGCGGCCGCGGCGAGCGTCGTGCGGGTCGTGGGGACCGCGTGCGGGCTGGGCGTGGAGGGAAGCGGCTGGGTCGCCGCCCAGGGGCTGGTCGTCACCAACGCCCACGTGGTGGCGGGGGAGAGCGACACCACGGTCGAGGTGGGCGGGCATGCGCCGAACCTGCCCACCGAGCTGGTCGACTTCGACGTGCGCGACGACATCGCGGTGCTGCGCGTGCCCGCCCTGGGCGAGCGTCCGCTCCCGCTCGCGCCCAACCCGGCCCCCGGCACCTCGGCGGCGATCCTCGGCTACCCCCTCGACGGCCCGTTCGACGCCCGTCCCGGCCGGATCGGCCAGACGCAGGTGGTGAGCACGCAGGACGCCTACGGCAACGGCCCGGTGCTGCGGCAGATCACCCCCCTGCGTGGCCTGGTGCGGCCGGGCAACTCGGGCGGCCCGCTCATCGACGCGGCCGGGGCGGTGGTGGGCACGGTGTTCGCCGCCGTGACCGGGGGCCAGGGCGCCACCGGGCCGGGCGGCTTCGCCGTCCCCAACCAGCTCGTGCGCGCGCAGGTGGCGCGGGCCGAGCACGCGGGCGGGCCGGTCGGCTCGGGCCCGTGCGCCGGCTGACATCTCGTGCGCCGGCTGACGGGGGTGCGCCGGCTGACGTCTCGTGCGCCGGCTGGCGGGACGCACCCGGCGAAGGGTCAGACCTGCGAAGCACTGGGGCGGGCGGTGGTCTGCAACACCGCCCGCCCTTACGTGCTTTGCCCCCGGGCGCCCGCAGGCGTCCCGAGACCGACGGCCTCGGCCATCTGACACACCACGTCCGGCTCCAGTGCCCCGAGGAGCTGGGGATGGTGATGTGCGAGGTGTTGCTGGACTGCATCGAAGAGCGCCGCGTCTGAGTTGCCCACGAGTTGCGCCCCGCACTCGCATTGGGCGACCCGACGACGCCCTTCCTCGGCCGCATCGATTGCCCCCGGCCGCGCAGCCAGCGCCTCCTCTAGCGCCCCGCCGAGATCCGTCGGTAGGAGGGTTGGCTCCACGGGCGAAAGGATCGGCACCCGCCGTTGGCGATACGTTTCCAAAACGTTGCCATCCGCTGTTCGCGCTGTTGAGGGCACTCGAGTTCAGCTCTGTGGCCGTCTGTCGCTCGAAATCGAGGGCACGCAGCGGGGCGAGCGACTGCGCGGGAGGCAGGTGCGCCTGCTGCTCGCCTACCTGCTGCTGCACCGCGCCCGTCATGTGGGACGCGACGAGCTGATCGAAGCGCTGTGGTCGAGCTCCCGGGTCGCCGGGGTGCGCTCGCCGGAGGCGGCGTTGCGCACGCTGCTCTCGCGTCTGCGCTCGGCGCTCGGACCCTCCGCCCTCAGCGGACGGGAGGACGTGGCGCTCCACCTGCCCGAGCCGGTGTGGGTCGATCTCGAGGCGGCGGGCGCCGAGCTGGCCCGCGCGCAGCGCGCGCTCGAGCAGGGCGACGCGCGGGGAGCGTGGGCCCTGGCCCAGGTGCCGCTCAACATCGCCAGCCGTGGGCTGCTGCCGGGCGTCGCGGCCTCCTGGCTGGAGGCGCCGCGGCGCGAGCTGGAGGACGTCCGGCTGCAGGCGCTGGAGGTGATCGGGTCGGCGGGCCTGCGCATGGGGGGCGCGCAGGTCAGCTCCGTCGAGCGGTCGGCGCGCTCGCTGATCGAGGCCGAGCCCTACCGCGAGTCGGGCTATGTGCTGCTGATGGACGCTCTGGCGATGCGCGGCAACGTGGCCGAGGGGCTGCGCGTGTTCGAGCAGCTGCGATCGCTGCTGCGCGACGAGCTCGGCGCCACTCCCTCGCCCGAGGCCCTGGCGGCGCACGAGCGGCTGCTCCATCCGCGAGCGGGATCGCCCGGTGGCGAGCCGGCGGGCATCGCGGTGGGCCCGGTCGCGCTCCCCGCGGAGCTGCGCGACCGCGGCCAGGCCCCCCTGGTCGGCCGCCGGCGCGAGCTTGACGAGCTGGCGCGGCTGTGGGCGGACGCCTGCGCCGGGCGGCTCCACGCGCTGCGCCCGGCGCCGGGCGGCGGGGGCCCCGAGCCGCGCCAGATCGTGGTGCTCTCAGGCGAGGCGGGGATCGGCAAGACGAGCCTGGCGGCGGGGTTGGCGCGCCGGGCGCACGAGGATGGGGGGGTCGTGCTGGCCGGCCACGCTCAGGAGGAGGGCCTCGCGCCCTACCAGCCGTTCCTGGAGGCGCTCAGCCACTACTTCGCGGCGGCGCCCGAGGACGCGCTGGTGCCCGCGGTGCGCGAGTACGGCCCGGAGCTCGTGAGCCTGATCCCCGAGCTGCGCCGGCGCGTCCCCGAGCTGGCGCCCGCGCGGGCGGCCGAGCCCGAGAGCGAGCGCTACCGGCTGTTCGAGGCGTTCGTCGGGATGCTCACCGCGATCGCCCACCGCGCCCCGATCCTGCTCGTGCTCGACGACCTGCACTGGGCCGACCGGCCGACGCTGCTGCTGCTGCGCCACCTGGCGCGAGCCCGGGAGCCGGCGCGGCTGCTGATCCTGATCGCGTTCCGCAGCGAGGCGGCCGAGCCGGGCCTGCTCGACACGCTGGCCGACCTGCGGCGCGAGAGGCTGATCACCACGCTGGAGATCAAGGGGCTCTCGCGGGCCGAGACCGCTGAGCTCGTTCGCCTGCGCACCGGGGAGACGCCATCGCACGCCTTCGCGCGCAACCTCCACGCCGAGACCGAGGGCAACCCGTTCTTCATCGAGGAGATCGTGCGCAACCTGGCCTCGGCGGGAGTGCACGCGGGATCGGCGACCGCATCGGACCTGCGGCGCTTTTCGCTGCCCGAGGGGATCAAGGAGGTGATCGCGCGGCGGCTCTCGCAGTTGGAGCCGCGCACGGTGGAGACGCTCCGCGTCGCGGCCGTGATCGGCCGCGAGTTCGAGGTCGCGCTGCTGGAAGAGCTCCTGGGCTTTCAGGAGGAGGAGTTCCTGGCCGCGCTCGAGCAGGCCCTGGCCGCGGGCGTCCTGCTCGAGGCTGACCCTACGGCCGGGGTGAGCCGGTACGGCTTCTCGCACGCGCTGATCCGCGAGGCGCTGTACGAGGGAATGTCGGCGGCCCGGCGCGCCAGGATCCACCGGCGCGTGGGAGGGGCGCTCGAGGCCGCCGGTGATCCCGCGGCGCGGGCGCTGGCCCTGCACTTCGCCCGCGCGGCGACCGGGCCGGAGGACGTGGAGAAGGCGGTCTCCTACGCCCGCCGAGCGGCGGCCGAGGCCGCGGCGGTGCTCGCGCACGAGGAGGCCGCGCAGCACCTCTCGCGCGCGCTCGAGGTGGTGCAGGGCCTCGATCCCGGAGCCGATTCGCTCCGCCTGGAGCTGCTGCTCGACCTGGGGGAGTCGCTCGTGCGGGCCGGCGAGCAGGCACGGGCGTGGGCGAGCTTCCGCCGGGCGGCGGACCTGGCGCGGGCGCTGGGCGACCACTCGAGCCTGGCTCGCGCCGCGATCGGCGCCGCGCGACGCTACGTACAGCAGCCGGGACTGGTGGAGAGCGAGCTGATCGCCCTGCTCGAGGAGGCGCTCGAGGCGACGCGGGACGAGGTCTCGCTCGAACGGGTGCGGGTCCTCACCTGCCTGTGCGGCGCGCTGTACTTCTCCGCGCAGCGCGAGCGGATGATCGAGCTGAGCGAGGAGGCCAACCGGATCGCCGACCGGCTCGGCCAACCACTGGCCCAGGCCCACGCGCGCGGCGCGCGGCGGCGGGTCCTGTGGAACGCGGCCCACCTCCAGGAGCGTGTGGCGGCCTCGACCGAGATGCTCACCCTGGCCCGCGCCGCCGGCGACTGCGAGCTGCAGCTGCAGGCCCACGCCTGGCTGGTGATCGACCTGCTGGAGAGGGGCGAGGCCGACGCGGTGGAGGCGCAGGTGCAGGCGTTCGCGACGATGGCCGACGAGCTGCGCCAGCCTCTCTACCTGTGGCAGGCGGCGGTGTGGCGGGCCATGCGCGCCCTGCTCGACGGCGCGCTCGGACCCGCTGAGGCGCTGGCCCACGAGGCGCTCGCGGCGGGCGGGCCCAGCGAGGAGGTCACCGCTCCGCAGTACTTCGCGGTCCAGCTGCTGGCCATCCGCCGCGAGCAGCTCCGCATGCAGGAGCTCGAGCCGGTCGTGCGGTCGCTGGCCGAGCGCGACCCGCCGCGCCCGGCCTGGGCCGCGGCGCTGGCGACGCTGCTGTGGGAGACCCACAGGGCGCAGGACGCGCGCCGCGAGCTCGAGCGGCTGGCCGCGGCGGACTTCGCCGGGATCCCCCAGGACGGCGACTGGATGATCGCGATGGCGCTGCTCGCCGACCTGTGCGCCGACCTGGAGGACGCGGAGCGCTCCCGGGCGCTGTATGAGCTCCTGGCCCCCTATAGCGGGCGCCAGGTGGTGGTCGGGTTCGCGGCGGTGTGCCTGGGACCGGTCGACCGCCTGCTCGGCCGCCTGGCCGCCGTGGACGGACGCAGCGACCGGGCGGCGACGCACTTCGAGAGCGCTCTGGCGGCGGCCGCCGGGCTGCGCGCTCCGCTGTGGCTGACCCACACGCGGGTCGACTATGCGCGCGCGCTCGGGGGCGGGCTCAAGTCCTCGCGGCTGGCAGAGGACGCGAGGCGGGGCGCCGAGGAGCTGGGCCTGGAGCGAGCGCTGCGGCGGGCGGACGCCCTCCTGTCCGCTCGATGAGCCACGCTACCCTCCGCCCTCTCAATGGCCAAGACACTCGTCATCGCGGAGAAGCCGTCGGTCGGTCGCGACCTTGCGCGCGTGCTTCCCGGAGCCTTCACCAAGAGCGAGGGCTACCTGGAGGGGCCTGAGCACGTCGTCACCTGGGCGGTCGGCCATCTCGTCCAGCTGGCCGAGCCCGACGAGTACGACGAGCGCTTCAAGAAGTGGCGGATGGCCGACCTGCCGATCGTGCCGCAGCGCTTCAAGCTGGTGATCCGCGATGAGCGCTCCCGCAAGCAGATGGGCGTGATCAAGCGGCTGCTCGGGCGCGAGGACGTGGGGCTGGTCGTCAACGCCTGCGACGCCGGGCGCGAGGGCGAGCTGATCTTCGCCTACCTGTACGAGAAGGCGGGGTCCAAGAAGCCGGTCAAGCGGCTGTGGCTGAACTCGATGACGCCCACGGCGATCGAGGAGGCGTTCGGCGCCCTGCGCGACGGACGCGAGCTGGCGCCGCTCGAGGCGGCCGCCCGCTCGCGCTCGGAGGCGGACTGGATCGTGGGGATGAACGCCACCCGGGCCGCCACCATCCGGCTGCGCTCGGCGTTCGATGGCGCCGTCTCCCTGGGGCGGGTGCAGACCCCGACGCTGGCCATCCTGGCCCGCCGTGAGCAGGAGATCCGGGACTTCGTGCCGGAGCCCTACTGGGTGGTCGACGCCCGGTTTCAGCCGGTCGCCGCGCCGCCGGACCGCGATTACGATGGCCGCTACCACGCCGGCGCCACCCCGCGCCTGAAGAGCGGCGAGGAGGCCGAGGCGGTGGTGGCCGCCTGCCGGGGGCAGACGGGCGAGATCACCCGGCTGGAGCGATCCGAGCGCCGCGAGCGCCCGCCGCTGCTCTACGACCTCACCCAGCTTCAGCGGGACGCCAACGGCCGCTACGGGTTCACCGCGCGCCGCACGCTCGCCGCCGCGCAGCGGCTCTACGAGGAGCACGCCGCGCTCACCTACCCGCGCACGAGCTCCCGCTACCTGCCCAGCGACATGATCGGCGAGATCAAGCCGATCGCCCGGGTGGTCGGCCAGCGCGGCGAATACGCCGACGCGGCGCGCTACGTGACCGAGCTCGAGAAGCTCCCGCTGGCCCGCGTGGTCAACGACCTGAAGGTCACCGACCACCACGCGATCGTTCCCACCAACGCCGAGCGCCACCCGGTCGAGAAGATGTCCGAAGACGACCGGCGCGTCTACGACATGGTCGCGCGGCGCTTCCTGGCCGTCTTCCATCCCGACGCGGTGATCGAGAACACGCGGGTCGAGACGACAGTGGCGGGCCACGTCTTCCGGACGCGGGGCAAGCGCATCCTGGTGCCGGGGTGGCGCAGCGCATACGGCGAAACGGCGGACCTCGAGGAGCGGCCCGACGATGACGAGGGGCGGGAGCAGCGGCTTCCGAGCCTCGAGCCGGGAGAGGTCTCCGCGGTGAGGGAGATCGCGGCCCAGGCCAAGGAGACCAAGCCGCCGCGCCGCCACACCGAGCGCTCGCTGCTGGACATGATGGAGACCGCGGGCAAGCTGGTGGAGGACGAGGAGCTGCGCGAGGCGATGAAGGAGTCGGGCATCGGCACGCCGGCCACCCGCGCGGCGATCATCGAGCGACTGATCCAGGTCGGCTACGTGGAGCGCGACGGCCGCGCGCTCGTGGTCACCGAGAAGGGAATGAACGTGATCCGCCTGCTGGGGGAGCACGCGCTCACCTCCCCGGGCATGACCGGCGACTGGGAGCGGCGCCTGGCCAGGATCGAGACCGGCGAGGACTCGCGCGAGGCCTTCATGGGAGACATCGTCCGGTTCACCGAGAGCACCGTGGGCGAGCTCGACGAGAAGCTCAAGGGGGTGCGGATCCCCCGGGCCAACCTCGGACCGTGCCCGGTGTGCGGGCGCGACATCGTCGAGAACCGCAAGGGCTACTCGTGCTGGTCGCGCGAGGATCCCGGCTGCGGCTTCGTGATCTGGAAGTCCAAGGCGGGCAAGTCGCTGCCGGTGTCGGTGGCGCGCGAGCTGATCAAGACCGGCCGCACCGAGAAGCCGGTCAGCGGGTTCAAGGGGCGCTCGGGCAAGAGCTTCCGGGCCCGGCTGGCGCTGACGCAGACCGAGGATGGCAAGTGGCGGGTGGAGTTCGACGAGCCGTGGGCCCGGGAGGGCGCCAAGCCGCCCGAGGCGGAGCCGGAGGCGGAGCTGACCGCCGCCGAGGAGACGCCGGCCGCGGCCTGACGTCTTCTCCGGGCGGCACCATGGGCGGATGCCGCTGACCCTCGTCCTGGGTCCCGCCAACTCCGCCAAGGCGGGCGAGGTGCTGGGCGCCTACGGGGACGCCGCCCGCCGCGGCGCGCTGCTGGTCGTGCCGACCGCCGCCGACGCCGAGCACTATGCGCGCGAGCTGGCCGAGCGGGGATGCGTGCTGCGCGCCGTGGTCACCTTCGGTGGCCTGGTGGACGAGATCGCCAGGCGCACCGGGTATGCCGCGCGCCGCGTCTCCGAGCTCGCGCGCGAGCGCCTGCTGCGCCGGGCGCTGGCCGGGCAGCGGCTCACCGCGCTGGAGGGCGCCTGGCGCTCGCCCGGGTTCGCGCCCGCCGCGCTGGCCTTCATCACCGAGCTGGAGCGCGCGCTGCTCACGCCCGAGCGATTCGCCGCCGCGCTGCGGGCGTGGGCGCGCGAGGACCCCCGGCGCGCCGCCTATGCGCAGGATCTCGGGGCGATCTACGCCGCCTACGCCGCCGAGCTCGGACGGGCCGACCGCGTCGATGCGGAGCTGTTCGCCTGGCGGGCGCTGGACTCGCTGCGCGCGCGCCCGGGCCGGTGGGGCGCCGACGCGGTCTTCTTCTACGGCTTCGACGACCTCCACGGCCTGCAGCGCGACGCGGTCGAGACGCTGTCCCGGGTGGTCGGCGCCGAGGTGACGGTCTCGCTGACCTACGAGCGGGACCGCCCGGCGCTGAACGCGCGCGCCGAGCTGGTGGCCGAGCTGCGGGCGCTGGCCGGGCGGGTGCTCGAGCTGGCGCCGCGGGCCGACTACTACGAGCCGGCGTCCCGGAGCGTCCTGCACCACCTCGAGCGCTCGCTGTTTCAGCCGGGCGCCGGGGGACGCCCGGAGCCCGGCGACGCGGTCCGGCTGCTCGAGGCGGCCGGCGAGCTGGCCGAGGCGGAGCTGGTGGCGGCGGAGGCGCGTTCGCTCCTGGACGCCGGCATGGCGCCCGAGGAGCTGGTGGTCGTGCTGCGCCGGCCGGCGCCGACGATGGTGGAGGCCCTCACCCGCGCGTTCGAGCGCTACGGGGTCCCCATCTGGGCCCGGCGCAGCGTCCCGTTCGCCCACACCGCGCTGGGACGCGGGCTGCTGGCGCTGGCCCGGTGCTCGCTCGCCGGCGGGGGCGCCCAGGACCTGCTCGACTACCTGAGAACGCCGGGTCGGCTCAGAGACCCCGACGTGGTGGACCGGCTCGAGGCGCGGGCGCGCCGCGAGCCGCTGCGCACGCTCGAGGAGGCTCGGAAGGCGCTCGGATTCGATCTCGGCGAGATCGACGCGCTGCGCGCGGCGCCCGATCCGGCGGCCGAGCTCATCCGCCAGGGTGCCCGGCTCCTCGCCGCCCCGTTCCGGGGGCGGGCGCCGCGACTGGACGGGGCGGCGGAGCTGGACGCCCACGCCCTCGGCGCCCTGGCGCGGTGCGCGGCCGAGCTGGCGGAGCTGGACGAGGCGCCCCGCGGCAGCGAGCTCGTCGAGCTGCTCCGCGAGCTCGAGATTCCCCCGCGCCCGGCGCCGCGGGGCGCGGTCACCGTCACCGACCCCCTGGCGATCCGCGCCCGCCGCTTCCGCGCGGTGTTCGTGTGCCGCCTCCAGGAGGGCGCCTTCCCCTTGGCCGCGCCGCCCGAGCCGTTTTTGTCCGACGAGCGCCGCCGCGAGCTGGCCGCGGCCACCGGCCTGCGGCTGCCGGCCCGCGAGGATGTCCTGGATCGCGAGCGCTACCTGTTCTACGCCTGCGTCTCGCGGGCCACCGAGCGGGTCGTGCTGAGCTACCAGAGCTCCGACGAGGAGGGCAACATCGCGCTCCCCTCGCCCTTCCTCGACGACGTCGCCGAGGTGCTTCACCCCGGATGGCGCGAGCGGCGCCGCCGCCGGCGGCTGGCCGACGTGGTGTGGGCGGCCCAGGAGGCGCCGACCGAGCGCGAGCGCCGGCGGGCGCTGGCGGCGGCGCCTGGCCCGGGCGCGCCGGAGGGCGACGGGCAGCAGCGGTGGCGGCTCACGCGCGATGCCCTGCGCCACGTCAGGCACACCGAGATCCTCTCCGCCGGCGCGCTCGAGTGCTACGCGGAGTGTCCGATGAAGTGGCTGGTCGAGCGCGAGCTGCGCCCGCTGGCGCTCGAGCCCCCGCCCGAGGCGCTCCAGCGAGGGAGCTACATGCACGACGTGCTCGAGCGGGTGCTGGCGAGGCTGGGCGCGCCGATCACCCCCGAGACGCTGCCCGAGGCGATCGAGCTCCTGCACGAGGCGATGGCCGAGCTGCCGCCCGATCTGGCCCCCGGGCTGGCGGAGGCGCTGCGCCGGGGCGTGGCGCTGGCGATCGCCGCCGACCTGCGGCGCTACCTGGAGTACGAGGCCGGATGCGCGGGCGGGTGGCCCGCCGCGGCGCTCGAGCTGCGCTTCGGCTTCGGGGCGGAGGAGGAGGACGCGGCGGCGGAGCGGGCGCCGCTGCCCCCGCTCGTGCTCGGCGAGGGCGAGGGCGCGGTGGCGCTGCGCGGCGCGATCGACCGGGTGGACGTCGAGCCGGGCGGCCGGCGGGCGGCGGTGCGCGACTACAAGAGCGGCCCGGCCCGGAGCGAGCATCAGGGCGGCCGCTGGCGCGCCGAGCGGCGCCTCCAGGTGGCCCTCTACATGCTCGCGGTCCGCGAGCTGCTGGGGCTCGATCCGGTGGCCGGCCTCTATCAGCCGCTCGGCGGGAAGGACCTTCGCCCGAGGGGGATCCATCTCATCGAGGCGCCGGTGCAGGCCGGGCTGCTTCCCGGCGACGGCCGCGACCGGGAGGCGCTCGAGGCCGAGCTCGCGGCGGCGCGCGAGCGCGCGCTGGCGCTGGCCGCGTCGCTGCGCTCCGGGCGGCTGGCGCCCACGCCCTCGAGCTGCTCGCGCCAGGGCTGCCGCTACCCGGGGATCTGCCGTGCTCCGTGAGGCCGGCCGCGCGATGAGCGGCGGCGGTCCCGAGTGGACCGGCGAGCAGCTGCGCGCGATCGAGCGGCGCGAGGGCGAGCTGCTGCTCGACGCGGCCGCGGGCAGCGGCAAGACCTCGGTGCTCGTGGAGCGCTTCGTCGCCGCCGTCCTTCAGGACGGGCTCGACGTCGGGCGGATCCTCACCATCACCTTCACCGAGAAGGCGGCGGCCGAGATGCGCGAGCGGATCCGAGCCCGGCTGCGCGAGCTGGGGGCCGTGGAGGAGGCGCGGGCGACCGAGGCGGCGTTCATCTCGACGATCCACTCCTTCTGCGCCCGCGTTTTGCGGGCGGGCGCGCTGGCCGCCGGGATCGACCCGGCGTTCACCGTCCTCGACGAGCCGCAGGCCGCACGCCTGGCCAGGCGGTCGTTCGACGAGGCGCTCGAGCGCTTCGCGCGGGAGGTGGCCGGCGCCGAGTGGCTCGTCGGCGCCTACGGGATCCCCGATCTGCGTCTCGCCACCGAATCGGCCCACCGGCGGCTGCGCTCACGCGGCCAGCTCCGCCCGCGGCTGCCGACGCCGGCGCCGCCGCCCGAGCTGGCGCCGGTGCGCGAGCGCGTCGTCGAGATGGCGGGGCGAGCGCTGCGCGAGCTCGGCGCGGTGCGCGATCCCTCCCCGCGGGTGCTCGACGCGATCGAGCGGCTCGAGCGCGCGCGGGCGCTCGCGGCGAGGCCGGTCCCCTGGCCGGGGGCGGTGGCGGCGCTGCGGCTGCCCGGCGGCAACGGCGCCGCGCTGCAAACGCCGGCCTGCCTCGCCTACGGGGAGGCGCTGGCCGCGCTGCGCGACGGGTGCGCGCACCACCTCGCGGTGGAGGCGCACGCCCTGCTCGGGGCGCTCCTGGAGGCGTTCTCGCGCCGCTACGAGGAGCGCAAGCGCGAGCTGGGGGCGCTCGACTTCGCGGACCTGGAGCTGCGCTGCCACCAGCTGCTCCGGTCCGATCGCGAGCTGCGCGAGCGCTACCGGGAGCGCTTCGAGCGCGTGATGGTCGATGAGCTCCAGGACACCAACCCGGTCCAGATGGAGCTGATCGAGACCGTCTCGCGAGGGAACCTGTTCACGGTCGGCGACGCGCAGCAGTCGATCTACCTGTTCCGCGGCGCCGACGTGGAGCTGTTCGAGCGCCGCGGCCAGCGGCTGGCCGGCGAGGGGGCGCGCGCCACGCTGCGGGTCAACTTCCGCTCCCGGCCAGAGATCCTGGGGGTGGTCAACCGGACCTTCGGGCCGCTGCTCGGCGCCGGCTTCGGCGAGCTGCTGCCCGGACGGCTCGAGCCGCCGCAGGAGGAGCCGCGCGTCGAGCTGCTGATCGTCGACCGCGGCGGCCAGGCCGAGCCCGACGATCGCCCGGTGAGCTGGCGGGCGGCCGAGGCCGAGATGCTGGCCCGGCGCGTGCGCGAGCTGGTCCGAGCCGGCGCGGCGCCGGGCGGGATCGTGGTGCTCACCCGCGCCAGCACCGACATGCGGACCTACGAGCAGGCGCTCGAGCGCCACGGCGTGCCGACCTACCTCGTCGGCGGCCGCGGGTACTGGTCGCACCCGCAGGTCGTGGACATCGTCGCCTACCTGCGCGTGCTGGCCAACCCACGGGACGAGCAGGCGCTCTATGCCGTCCTGGCCTCACCGCTGGTGGGGGTGTCCTACGACGCGCTCGTGCTGCTCGGCGCCGCGGCGCGGGAGGCGAGCCTCACGCCGTGGGCGCTGCTGGCGGGCGCCGTCGGGGGCGGGGGCGAGCTCCTTGCGCCCGAGCTGGGCGCCGAGGAGCGAGAGCGGATGGTCTCGTTCGCGAAGTGGGTGGCGGGCGAGCGGCTCTTGGCACCGCGCCGCGGCGTGCAGGAGCTGGTGGAGCGGGCGCTCGAGCACACCGGCTACGACCTGGCGGTGCTCGCCCTCCCCGGCGGGCAGCGCCGGCTGGCCAACGTGCGCAAGCTGATGCGCCTGGGGCGCGAGCACGGCGCCCAGAGCGGCCCCGACCTCCGCGGCTTCCTCGACCTCGTCGCCGAGCGCTCGCAGACGGGCGCTGCGGGGGGCGGTGAGGCCGAGAGCGAGGCGCCGGTGGAGAGCGAGTCGCTGGACGCCGTGCGCCTGATGACCATCCACCGCGCCAAGGGGCTGGAGTTCCCGATCGTGTGCGTGGCCGACCTGGGGCGCGCCCCGCGCCGGGGGGGCGAGATCCTGCGCCTGGGCGCCGACGGCCGAGTCGGGCTGCGACTGGCCCGCCCCGGCACCGGGTCCCGGGAGGCGGCGCTCGACTACGAGGCGCTCGGTGAGGAGCAGCGGGCCGCCGAGGACGGGGAGGAGCGGCGGATCTTCTACGTCGCGGCGACCCGCGCTCGCGAGCGGCTGATCTTCAGCGGCACGGCGGACGTCGAGGCGGTGTGGGGCGGGCGGCCCGGCGCGGCCCCGATCGGGTGGCTGGGGCCCGCGCTGGTCCCGGAGCTGCCGGCCGAGGCGCGGACGGGCGTGGTGCAGGGCGTCCGCTTCGCCATCGTCTCGCCCGAGGGCGAGGAGGGCGACGCGTCCCCCGGTGCCGAGGAGGGCGACGCGTCCCCCGGCGTCGAGGAGGGCGACGCGTCCCCCGGCGCCGTCCCGGCGCGCCGGCCCGCGCCAGCGCCCGCGCTCGGCGTCGAGGATCCGCCGATCACCCCGCTCGCCTGGTCGCCGGGATCGCTGAGCTACACCGCGCTCTCCCAGCACGCTCGCTGCGGGTACCGCTTCTACGCCGAGCGCGTGCTGGGCCTGGCGCCGCCGGCCGGGGACGCCGGGGTGGCGGGCGCCGGCGGCGGCGGGCGGGCGGGGGCGCTGGGCGGCGCCGAGCGCGGCACGCTCGTCCACGCGCTGCTCGAGCGCCTGGACTTCCGCCGCCCCGTGGCGCCCTCGGCGAAGGCCGTCCGCGCCGCCGCCGGCCGGCCCGTCGGCGCGCGCGAACGGGACGAGATCGCCGCTCTGATTGAGCGGTTCACCCGCGGTGAGCTGTGCGCGCGCCTGGCGCGCGCCCGCAGCGTGCGGCGCGAGCAGCCGTTCGGCTTCCTGCTCGGCGAGACCCTGATCACCGGCGTGCTCGACGTGCTCGCGCGCGAGCCGGGGGGCCGGGCGCTGGTGGTCGACTACAAGACCGACCGGCTGGACGGGGCCGAGCCGGCGGAGCTCGTGGCCGCCGCCTACGCGACCCAGCGGCTCATCTACGCGCTGGCGGTGCTCCGCGACGGCGCCGAGCGGGTCGAGGTCGCCCACGTCCTCCTGGAGCGTCCGGATGCACCGGTGGTGGCCGACTTCTCGCGCGCGGACGTGCCCGGTCTGGAGGCGCGGCTGGGCGAGCCCGTGCGACGGGTGGCGCGAGGCGAGTTCCCGGTCGCCGCGGCGCCGCACCGCGCGCTGTGCGCCGGCTGCCCGGCCGAGGGCGGCCTGTGCTCCTGGCCGCTGTCGATGACCCGCCGCCCGAGCGCCGAGGGGCCGGCGGTCGCCAGCTAGCCCTCCAGCGGGCGTTCGAAGCGCACGTCGACCTGCTCGGTCTCGTGGCGCTCCTCGACCTTGGCGAGCGCTCGCAGCGTCTGCTGGTCGGCCGGCTCCTCGGGCGGTCCCAGCAGGCTGCGCGGGTAGAGCCGGCGCGCGAGGACGACGTTGATCTCGGCCGCGTAGAGGGTCAGCTGCGCCCCCAGATGCAGCCACACGAGCAGCGCGATCACCAGCGCGAACTGCGAGTAGGTGCTGCTGGCGTGCCGGTAGACATGGTTGATGTACAGGCCGCCGAAGAACTGCAGGATCTCCCAGAAGACGGCGGCGAAGGCGACGCCGACCCACAGGCAGCGGGTGGGAACCGTGGCCGAGGTGAGGAAGCGGAAGGCGGCCAGGAAGATGAGGAAGTTGACGATCAGCGAGATCGCGATGCCGGCCACCTTCACCCCCGGCCCGCCCAGCCCGTTGACCAGGCCGCTCACCGCGGTGGAGGCGAGGAACACCAGCCCGAGGATGCCGATCAGCGCCAGGCCCCGCAGCCGCGAGCGGAGGAAGTCCGGCCGGTCCTTGAACGGAACGGCCCACACCCGGTCGAACGCGTTCTGGGCCGCGCCCGTCACCCCGAGACCGGCCAGCGTCGAGGTGATCAGGCCGATCACCACCGCCGAGACGCGGCCGCTCAGCTGGTGGTGCTTGATCTGGCTGCCGATCACCGGGAACTGGCCGAGCACCGAGTTCTCGACCGCGGTCTGGGTGTGGGGGTAGTGCTGGAGCACGAACCCGAGCACCGTCGTCATGACCAGGAGCAGGGGGAAGATCGAGAAGAACGCGAAGTAGGCGACCAGCGCCGCCAGGCTGCCCCCCTGGTCGTTGCCGAACTTGCGCAGCACCGCCATCGGGACGGCCAGCCATGTCCGTGACTGCTGGTAGCGGTCAAATGCCCTGACCGGGCGCAGGAGGTCCACGTTGGGCTGGATACCCCGCCGCGGGATTGTTCAGACTGTCACGAGCTCGGCGGAGCGCCGCCTGGACGGCGCCCGCGGACGCGGGACGACGGACCCCGGGGCGGCGGCGGGGGTGGGGCATGCGGCGTCCGGAAGGCGGACGGGGGACGCCACACCCCCGCGGGGAGGTGGGGGTGGGGCGTGCGGCGTCCGGAGCGCGGACGGGGGACGCCACACCCCCGCGGGGAGGTGGGGTGGGGCATGCAGCGTCCGGTGGGGACGGAGCCAGGCTCAGGTGCCATCGGGCTGCCGGGCTCCCGCCGCCTTCCGGCGCGCCCGGGACGGCGGCGCTCCCTCGATGCGCAGCAGCGCGCGCTTGCGCTCCAGCCCGCCCGTGTAGCCGCCGAGCCCGCCTGTCGCGTGCAGGACGCGGTGGCAGGGAACGATGATTGGGATCGGGTTGGCCCCCAGCGCGCCTCCGGCGGCGCGAAAGGCGCGAGGGTTGCCGGCCCCGGCCGCGACCGCCTTGTAGGTGGAGACCGAGCCGAAGGGAATGCGGGCGGTCGCCTCCAGCACGCGGCGCCCGAAGCCGTGGGTCAGCCTCCAGTCGATCGCCACCTCGAAGCGCCGGCGCCGGCCGCCGAAGTACTCCTCGAGCTCGCGCGCGGCCGCGTCCAGGCGCCGCGGCGCGGCCAGGATCCGCGGCGAGATGCGCCGGGCCAGCTGCTCGAGCACCGCGGCCTCATCGGCGGTCTCCAGGTAGGCGAGGCGGACCAGCCCGGCCTCGGTCGCCGCCAGCAGCAACGGTCCCAGCGGCGAGTCGAGGTGGGAGTAGGCGACGTCGAGCAGGCCGGCGGCGGCCGCCCGGTCGGCGATGTCGGGAAGGGGCGTCATGATTCGTGCTCCAGTCGCAGTCGCTTGAGGGCCTCGTGGACGTTGCGCCGCGCCGCGTCCTCGCTGATCCCCATCAGGCTGGAGATCTCGGCGTACGCGGCGTCGGTCAGGAAGCGCAGCGTGACGGCGGTTCGCTGCTTGGCGGGCAGCTCGCGGATCCGGGCCCACAGCCCGTCGTCGGCGAGCTCCGGCGCCGGCACGGGGGCGGGCTCCGGCGGCTGGCCCACCGGGAGCGCGCGACGACGGCGGGCGCGCAGGTGGTCGATCGCCTTGCGGTGGGCGATCGTCAGCACCCAGCCGCGCAGGTTGTCGGCCCGGCGCAGCGACGGGTACGCGCGCAGGGCGGCCAGCCAGGTCTCCTGATAGCAGTCGTCGGCATCCTCCCGCCCCACCGTGGCGCTCAGGAAGCGGTGCACGTCGCGGCCGTGGGCGTCCACCAGGGTCTGGAAGGGGGGGAGGGTCACCTGCGGGATTGAACGCCCCAGCGGCGTCGAATGTGAGGCGAAAGGCGGCGGGTGTGAGGCGGGAGGCGTCAAATGTGAGGCGAAAGGCGGCGGGTGCGGCCGTCGGGCGGCGGGCCATCCCGGCGCCCGGCCCGCCGGCAACAAACCACCCGGCGCTTGGCCTCGCCCACCGAGTTGGGTATACAGCCATCATGGCCCGCGCGATCTGGTCAGGCGCGATCAGCTTCGGTCTGGTCAACGTACCCGTCAAGCTCTACACCGCCACCTCGCCCAAGACGGTGCGCTTTCACCAGCTCTCGGCCCGGACGGGCGCGCGGATCCGCCAGAAGCGCGTGGACCCCTCCACCGAGGAAGAGGTGCCCTACGAGGAGATCGTCAAGGGCTATGAGATCACCCCGGACCGCTACGTGGTGATCAGGCCGGAGGAGCTCGAGGCGCTCGACCCGAAGGCGACGAAGACGATCGACATCGAGGAGTTCGTCGACCTGGAGCAGATCGACCCGATCTACTACGACCACTCCTACTACCTGGCGCCGACCTCGGGCGGCGCCAAGGCCTACCGGCTCCTGCTCGACGCCATGCGCGAGTCGGGCAAGGTGGGCATCGGGAGGGTCGTGCTGCGCTCCAAGCAGCAGCTGTGCGCGCTGCGGGCGACCGACGGCGTGCTCACGCTCACGACGATGCTGTGGGGGGACGAGGTGCTCTCGCCCGAGCGGCTGGATGAGCTGGAGTCGGTGGCGGAGGTGCCGGCGTCCGATCGCGAGCTGAAGATGGCCGAGCAGCTGATCGAGTCGCTCTCGGCCGAGTTCGAGCCCGACAAGTTCCACGACGAGTACCGGCAGCGGGTGCTCGAGCTGATCGAGCGCAAGGCGGCCGGCGAGGAGATCGCCGTGGCGCCCGCGGTCGAGGAGCCGGCCGCCGCGCCGGACCTGATGGCCGCCCTGGAGGCGAGCCTCGCCGCGGTCAGGGACGAAGGAGCCAAGCGGAAGGCGCCGGCCCGGAAGGGCAGGGCACGAGGCGCGGCAGCCAAGCGCTCGCCCGCGTCCTCGCGCGGCTGAAGGCGCCACGCTCGCTGATAGCCTTTCCCGTTCGCCGCTGCGGCCCCATCGGGACGCGACCTCCCCACCTCTCCCATGAACACGCGCATCGCTCCGCCAGGGGCCACCGGCCTCTACGACCCCGCCAACGAGCACGACTCGTGCGGCATCGCCCTGGTCGCCAAGCTGCGTGGCTCGCCGACCCACGGCGTGGTCGAGCGCGCGCTCGAGGCGCTGGAGAATCTCGAGCACCGCGGCGCCGAGGGGGCCGATCCCAACACCGGCGACGGCGCCGGGATCCTGCTCCAGATCCCCGACGGCTTCCTCCGCGCGGTGCTGGCCGGAGTGGAGCTGCCCGACCCGGGCCGCTACGGCGTCGGGGTCTGCTACCTGCCGCCGGACCCCGAGCGCCGCGTCGTCCTGGAGCAGTTGATCGAGGAGACGATCGCCGCCGAGGGCCAGCGCGCGATCTGGTGGCGCGACGTCCCGGTCGACGACCGCCACGTGGGCGAGACCGCGCGCCTTTCGGCGCCCGTCATCCGCCAGGTGATCGTCGCGGCCGCCGAGGAGATCGCCGACCAGGACGCGTTCGAGCGCAAGCTGTACGTGATCCGCCGGCTCATCGAGCGGGCGGCCGGCAGCGAGGTCGCGCTGCCCAGCTTCTCCAGCCGGACGATCGTCTACAAGGGCATGCTCACCGCGCCCCAGCTGCCCCGCTACTTCACCGACCTGCGCGACCCCCGCCTGGCCAGCCGCCTGGCCCTCGTGCACTCGCGCTTCTCCACCAACACGTTCCCGAGCTGGGAGCTGGCCCACCCGTACCGGATGATCGCCCACAACGGCGAGGTCAACACGCTGCGCGGGAACATCAACTGGATGCGGGCACGGGAGTCGCAGCTGGCCTCAGAGCTGTTCGGCGAGGACCTGGAGAAGGTGATCCCCGTCGTGCGCGAGGGCGGCTCGGACTCCGCCATCTTCGACAACGTGCTGGAGCTGCTGGTGCTCTCCGGGCGTTCGATCCCCCACGCGGTGATGATGATGGTGCCCGAGGCCTACAGGACGCGCACGGACCTCGACCCGGACGTCAGGGGCTTCTACGACTTCCACTCCTGCCTGATCGAGCCCTGGGACGGCCCGGCCGCGGTCGTCTTCACCGACGGACGGGTGGCCGGGGCCGTGCTCGACCGCAACGGGCTGCGCCCGGGCCGCTGGGTCCAGGACACTGACGGCTACGTGGTGCTGGCCTCCGAGGCCGGGGTGCTGACGATCGCGCCCGAGCACATCCAGCGCAAGGGCCGGCTTGCGCCGGGCAAGCTGTTCCTGGTCGATCTCGAGGAGGGGCGGATCGTCGAGGACGACGAGATCAAGCGGCGGATCGCCAGGCGCAGGCCCTACGGGGAGTGGTACGAGAGGTCGGTCGTCCACATCGACGATCTGCCCGAGCGCGAGCCGCGAGCCCCGCGCATCGAGCCGCTGCGCTCCAAGCAGCTCGCCTTCGGCTACTCGCAGGAGGACCTGCGCCTGGTCATCGCGCCGATGGCCACCCACGGCGAGGAGCCGGTCGCGAGCATGGGCAACGACGCCGCGCTGGCGGTGATGTCCGACCGCCAGCCGCCGCTGTTCTCCTACTTCAAGCAGCTGTTCGCCCAGGTCACCAACCCGCCGATCGACCCGATCCGCGAGAACGTCGTGATGTCGCTGCAGGCCGGCGTGGGGGCGGAGGTCAACCTGCTCGCGGAGGTTCCCGAGCAGGCCCACCAGCTCGTCATGGACCAGCCGATCCTGCGCAACCACGAGCTCGAGAAGCTGCGCCAGGTCTCCCACGACGTGTTCGACGCGGCCACCCTGGACATCACGTGGCCGATCGAGCAGGGCCCCGATGGGATGGAGGTCCGCCTCTACGACCTGTGCTCTGAGGCGGCCAACCACGTGGACCACGGGGCCAACATCCTGATCCTCTCTGACCGCAACCTGGGGCCCGAGCGGGTGGCGATCCCCTCGCTGCTGGCGGTGGCCGCCGTCCACCATCACCTGGTGCGGCGCGGGACCCGGCTGCGCACGGGGCTGGTGATCGAGTCCGGTGAGCCGCGCGACATCCACCACATGGCGACGCTGATCGGCTACGGCGCCGCCGCGATCAACCCGTATGTGATGTTCGAGTCGCTGGACGAGCTGGCGGACCGGTCGCTGCTGCCCGAGGACCTCGACCGCGAGGAGGCCGAGAAGCGGATCGTCAAGGCGATCGGCAAGGGGCTGATGAAGACGATCTCCAAGATGGGGATCTCCACCATCCAGTCCTACTGCGGCGCGCAGATCTTCGAGGCGGTGGGGCTCGACCGCGACGTGATCGACCGCTTCTTCACCGGCACCGCGTCGAGGATCGGCGGCGTCGGGCTGGAGGAGCTCTCGACCGAGGCGATGGAGCGCCATTTCCGCGCCTATCCGCGGACCGCGCGCGAGCTGCTGCCGGTGGGCGGGGTGCTCCAGTGGCGCCGGGACGGAGAGCTGCACGTGTGGAACCCGGACACGGTGGCCAAGCTCCAGCACGCCGTCGGAACCAACCGGCTCGACGGAGCCGCCGACGGCGAGGGGGCCCGGCAGACCTATCGCGAGTTCTCCCAGATGGTCAACCACCACGCCGTGCGCAGGGGCCTGCTGCGCGGGCTGCTGAAGCTGCGCCGGGCCGGCGACCCGGTGGCGCTCGAGGAGGTGGAGCCCGCCGAGGAGATCGTCAAGCGCTTCACGACCGGCGCCATGAGCCTCGGCGCCCTGAGCCGCGAGGCGCACGAGGCGCTGGCCATCGCGATGAACCGCCTGGGGGCCAGGTCGAACACCGGCGAGGGCGGCGAGGACCCGGTCCGCTACCTCCCCGACGAGAACGGCGAGCTGCGCCGCTCGGCGATCAAGCAGGTGGCCTCCGGGCGCTTCGGCGTCACCATCCACTACCTGGTCAACGCCGACCAGCTGCAGATCAAGATGGCCCAGGGCGCCAAGCCCGGCGAGGGCGGACAGCTGCCCGGGCACAAGGTCGATGCATACATCGCGCGGATCCGCAACTCGACCCCCGGGGTGGGCCTGATCTCGCCCCCGCCCCACCACGACATCTACTCGATCGAGGACCTCAAGCAGCTGATCTACGACCTGCGCTGCGCCAACCCGACCGCTTCGGTGTCGGTCAAGCTCGTCTCCGAGGTGGGGGTGGGGACGGTCGCCGCGGGGGTGGCCAAGGCCAACGCCGACCACGTCACGATCGCCGGCTTCGACGGCGGCACGGGCGCCTCGCCGCAGTCCTCGATCCAGGCGGCGGGCGTGCCGTGGGAGATCGGCCTGGCCGAGACCCAGCAGACGCTCCTGCTCAACGACCTGCGCTCGCGGATCACCGTCGAGGTCGACGGAGGCATGCGCACGGGCCGCGACGTGGTGATCGGCGCGCTGCTGGGGGCCGACACGTTCGGCTTCTCCACCGCCCCGCTGATCGCGATGGGATGCATCATGATGCGGGTCTGCCACCTGAACACCTGCCCGGTGGGGATCGCCACCCAGAACCCGGAGCTGCGCCGGCGCTTCCGGGGGACCCCCGATCACGTCGTCAGCTACCTGATGATGGTGGCCGAGGAGGCGCGCGAGATCATGGCCTCGCTCGGCATCCGCCGCTTCCAGGACATGATCGGGCGCACCGAGCTTCTGGACGCCGACGACGCGATCCGCCACTGGAAGGCCAGGCGCGTCGACCTCTCGATGGTGCTGGCGACGCCCGAGCTGCCTCCCAACACGCCGCGCCGTCGCACGCGCGCGCAGGTCCCGGTGCTGGACGACGCGCTCGACTGGGAGCTGGTGCGCAAGTGCCAGCCGGCGCTGGCGCGGCGCGAGCCGGTCCGCCTGGGCCCGATCCCGGTGCGCAACGTCAACCGGGCGGTGGGCGGCATCCTGTCCGGCGAGATCGCGCGTCACCACGGCTCGCGCGGGCTGCCCGAGGGCACGATCGAGATCTCCTTCTCCGGCTCGGCCGGCCAGAGCTTCGGGGCGTGGCTCGCCCCCGGCGTCACCCTCTCGCTGCGCGGCGAGACCAACGACTACGCCGGCAAGGGGCTATCGGGGGGAATCCTCTCGGTCCGCCCGCCCGAGAGGGCCCGCTTCCTGGCCGAGGAGAACATGATCGTTGGCAACACCGTGCTCTACGGCGCCACGGCTGGACGGGCCTTCTTCCGCGGCCTGGCCGGCGAGCGCTTCGCGGTCCGCAACTCGGGCGCCCTGGCGGTGGTCGAGGGCGTGGGCGATCACGGCTGCGAGTACATGACCGGCGGCCGGGTCGTCGTGCTGGGTCCGACCGGGCGCAACTTCGCCGCCGGGATGAGCGGCGGGATCGCCTTCGTGTACGACAAGGACAAGCGCTTCGCCGACCGCTGCAACCCGGAGCTGGTGGACCTCGAGGAGCTGGGCGAGGAGGATGAGGACGAGGTCAGGGCCCTGATCGCCGAGCACGTGGCGCGCACCGGGTCGCTGGTCGGCCGCAATCTGCTCGCCTCCTGGGCGCGCGGGACGCGCGAGCGGTTCGTCAAGGTGATGCCCCGCGACTACCGGCGGGTGCTCCAGGAGCGCCTGGCCGCCCGGGAGGCCGAGGCCGACCAGCCGGCCCGCCTGGGCGCGGCCGGAGGCTAGTCATGGGCGAGCTCGGGGCGTTCTTGAAGATCCACCGGGTCGGCTTCGACAAGCGCGACCCGCAAACGCGCGTCGCCGACTACAGGCAGTACTTCGGGCTCCAGCCCGAGGCGGAGCTGCGTCGCCAGGGCGCCCGTTGCATGGACTGCGGGATCCCGTTCTGCCACGAGGGCTGCCCGCTGGGCAACCTGATCCCCGACTGGAACGACCTCGTCTACCGCGGCAAGTGGCGCGAGGCCTCCGACCAGCTGCACGCCACCAACAACTTCCCGGAGTTCACCGGCCGCATCTGCCCGGCGCCCTGCGAGTCCGCCTGCGTGCTGGCGATCAACGACGAGGCGGTGACGATCGAGCAGATCGAGATGGCGATCGCCGAGCGCGCCTTCGAGGAGGGGTGGGTGGCGCCCGAGCCGCCCGACCGGCGCACCGGCAAGACGGTGGCGGTGGTGGGCTCCGGGCCGGCCGGCCTGGCGGTGGCCGCCGAGCTCAACCGGGGCGGGCACCGCGTGACCGTCTACGAGCGCGACGAGGGCCCCGGGGGGCTGATGCGCTTCGGCGTGCCCGACGCCAAGCTCGAGAAGCACATCATCGACCGGCGCGTCTCGGTCCTGGAGCAGGAGGGCATCGAGTTCGTGTTCAACAAGGACGTGGGCCGCGACATCGACGCCCGGGAGCTGGTGGCCGAGCACGACGCGCTCGTGCTGACGATCGGCTCCCGCGTCTCCCGCGACCTCGACGCGCCGGGGCGCCAGCTCGATGGGATCCACTTCGCGATGGACTACCTCTACCAGCGCAACCGCTGGGTGGCCGCCCAGGAGGGGCGCCCCACGCGGCTGCCCGCTCCGGGCAGCGAGATCAGCGCCCGGGGCAGACGGGTGATCGTCGTGGGGGGAGGCGACACCGGCATGGACTGCGTGTCCAACTCCCACCGGGAGGGGGCGCGCAGCGTGATCATGCTCGACGTCTACGCCGAGCTGCCGCGGGACGGACGGGATCCGCGCCACCCCTGGCCGCTGCCGCCCAAGCGGACGCTCTCCACCTACGCGCTGGAGGAGGGGGGCAGGCGGCGCTGGGGGACCGAGGTGACCGGCTTCGGCGGCAAAGACGGCCACGTCAGCCACGTCTACGCCCGTCAGGTGACCGGCACCTCCTCGCGCGATCTCACGCCCGTCCCCGGCAGCGAGTTCGTGCTGGAGGCGGACCTGGTCCTGATCGCGATCGGGTTCCTGCACCCCGAGCACGACGGGCCGGTCGCCCAGCTGGGGCTCGAGCTGGACCGCCACGGCAACATCCGCACCCGCCAGACCTACCGCACCTCGGCCAAGCGGGTGTACGCCTGCGGCGACGCCCGCATCGGCCAGTCGTTGATCGTCACGGCGATCGCCGAGGGACGCAAGTGCGCGCGGATCGTCAACAAGGACCTCGGAGGGACCCCGATGGACGCCGACCGCGAGATGCTGACGCTCGGGGCCTGGAGCGGCGAGGCCGACCGCACGCTCCGCCACGAGGCGGAGGCGGCCATGACGGTGCGGCCGGGCGAGGAGTTCTTCACCGGCCCCGGCGCCCGTCTGAGCGATTGAGGTTTAGCTCTCGCCGTGAAGGGGAATACGCTGCCCGAGATCCTTCCACCTGGGGCACGGGCGGAGGAGACTCACACCTTCACAAGGCTTGGGATGAGGAGACTCGTCCCTGTCGGTCAGGGAACTGCGCCCCCACTTCCCTGACTACCCGGGGGACCCAGATGGATCTGGGTCCCCCGGGGCCTCTACGGTTCCCCGGAACCTCCACGGTCCCCCGGGGCCGGGCCTCTCCAGCCCCCGGGGCCTCCTCAGGCCTCAAGGACGTCTTTAATCGCGTGGATGCCCCAGTTCTGCCGACACAACCGCCTGGTCCAGAACTGTCCGATCTGCTCCCGCGAGCAGTCGGTGCAGCCCCGGCCGCTGCTCACCTCCAGCGCCCCGAGGACGGCCGAGCCCCGCCGCTCTCGCGCGACCGGCCCGCGTCGCGAGTCCCCGGCCCGGCGGGGGACTCGAGACCCAGCGGTCACGGTGCGGCGGCTCCGAGACGCGGTCGACGACGGCTTTCGCTGCCCTCTCGTGCCGGGCCTGAAGTCCAGCCGGGAGGCGCACCGCCTGGCCGAGGAGCTCGCCTTCGCCCAGACGCGGCTCTGGCGGCTGGGCCAGGCTCCCCCGGGCCTCTACGCGGAGGTGGCGGATCCCGAGCGCGAGCTCGAGGAGCGGCTGTGGCTGGCCGTCCTGATCGCCCTGCTGGCGCCGCTGGAGGGGGAGGAGGATCCGTTCGCGACGATCCGCGCCGTGCGCGTGCCGTGGGCATCGGGTCGGGCGGGCGACCTGCAGGGCGCGCGCAGCGGCCCCCGCGGGGCCCAGGATCCGGCTCTCGCCCGGCGCGCGCTGGAGGCCTACCGCGCCTGGGCGGCTCGCGCCGGCTCTCAGGCGGCGGCGCTGCGCGGCGAGCCGAGCTGGACGCCCGAGCGTCGCTTCGCGCGCACGTATGAACGCCTCGCCCTCCCGGGGTTTCGCCGCGACGTTCGCTTTGAGCTGCTGAGCAGCCTCGGGGCCCTCGGCGTGTGCGAGATGGTCCCCGCCGCGCTCCAGCTGGGCGGGTCTGACCAGGCCACGCTGGGGGCCAAGCGGGCGCTCGGCATCGGGGACACGATGCTGCTCGAGCGGCGCAGCGCCCAGCTGGCCGCCGCTTCGGGGCTCGAGCTGGCCGCGCTGGACCTCGGCTTCTACAACTGGGAGCGGGGGGAGCGGGCGACGGTCGGGCTGGGCGGCGGGGCCGAGCCGGATGAGGGGGCGCTGGCCGCCGTCCACGCCGCGCTCGGCCTGTGAGGCGCGGGCAGGGGGCGCGGGCCGCGGGGCGCCTGCGCTGCTGGGCCGACCGGGCGGCGCGATTACGTCCGGGCCGCCGCCTACCTTCTGCGCCCGATGGCACTCTGCTTCATCGAGCCCCAGAACGCGATCAGGGTGATCGCCGAGTCGGTGGGCCGCGAGGCGCGCCGGCAGATCCTCGGCGAGGTGGTCAAGGCCTGGGTGGACGAGATCCCCGAGCACGAGCTCGAGGTCCACTACGCCAAGGCGCTCGCCGCCCTCGACGAGCACGACCTCTCGCTCCTGGCGCAGTGGCACGCCTCGCTCGAGGTGGGCCATCCGGTGCCCAGCAAGGAGTTCCTCACCGGCGTGTTCCCGTCACTGGGGGAGAACCGGCGCGAGGCGCTGAAGATCGCCGCCAGCTTCCGGGGCGAGGACGCATTCGAGCACGGCGTGGGGGAGGACGAGGTGCTGGACACCGTGCTCCCGTGGCTCTCCGAGCATCGCTGCGAGGAGCTCGCGCGCGAGTGCCTCGAGCTCTACTGCTGGGACCGGCTGGGCGTGGAGAACTGACGGGCGCTCACCCGAGCGCTGCCTCGATCTCGCCGATCGCCTGCTCGTTGGAGCGGAACCAGACCGTGGCCATGCCCAGCTCGGCGGCCGCCGCGCAGTTGATCTCGACGTCGTCGATGAGCAGGGCCGCCGCCGGCTCGACGCCGAGCCGCTCCAGCGTGATCTCGTAGATCCGCCGCTCGGGCTTGCGGGTCCCCACGAACGCGGAATCGACGACGACGTCGAAGATCTCCTCCACCGGTAGCTTGGCCCGCCACAGGCCCTCCCACTCGCGCACGTTGTTGGTGCAGATCGCCAGCGCGTAGCCGCGGGCGCGCAGCCCTCGCATGTAGTCGATCAGCTCGCGGTTGGGGCGCAGGGTCTCGAAGTAGCGCTCCCCGAAGCCGTGCAGCTCGACGGGGCGTCCGAGCCGGTCGCTCAGCTCGGCGGCGAGCTGGTCGAGGAACTCCGCCTCGGTCATGCGCCCGGTCTCGAGCTCGAACAGGGGGTTGGCGCCGTTGCGGGCGCCGATCGCGGCCATCGCCAGCCCGAGCTGCTCCAGCGGCACTCCCGATGACCGCTGGAAGGCCAGGAACGAGTCGACCAGCGGCGAGGTGAGCACCCCGCCGAAGTCGCTGATGACCGCCCGGATGCCGCTCACCGGCGCCGGGCGAGGAGGTAGACGCCGGCCCCCTCCAGCCCGCGGCTGTGCCAGCGCAGCAGGCTCACCGAGCACGAGGCGCCGTTGTGCCCCCACTGCGCCGGCGCGCCCACCGCCTCCCCCGCGGCTCGCAGCACGCGCAGCTCCTCGCCCTCGGGTGGGGCGATCCAGAGCTCGATCCCGGCGCGGCTGACGCGGCCGTCCCGCGTGTAGGTGGTCGAGAGCCGCGGGTCCTCGACCACGCCCGGCTCCAGCCCGAACACCTCGGCGCTGACCTCGTCATCCCCGTGGCCGCCGGACCCCTTCCCGCGCAGGGCGCGCAGCGCGATCCCCTCCTCGGGCGAGAACCACATCGCCGCCAGGCGCAGCGTCGACCACTCCGCCGGCGGCGCCTCGGCCGTCTGGCGCCACCCCAGGCAGTCGACGGTGTCCCGCCCGCCCCGGAGCGCCACGTGGCCCCGGGCCCGGCACAGGCCGTGGCCGGTCGGCGCCAGCGCCAGTTCGATCCCGGTCCCCTCCACTCGCCACTCGTCCTGCTCGGAGCCGACGAGCCGGGCGGGCAGCTCGGCGCCGCCGGCGTCCGACCCCACCACGACCCTCGCGTCCTCCCCGGAGGCGGACCACCCGATCGCCCACAGTCGCGCGTCGAGGTCGCCGAAGGCGAAGGTCCTGGTCATCGGGCCGCAGGCTAGCGCCGACCGTCAGGGCAGAGCGGTCGCGGCGCTCACCAGCTCGACGCCGGAGAGCCGGTGCAGCCCGGTGATCTCGATCAGCGCCATGATGTGCGGCTGGGGCTCGCGCAGCCGCAGCGTGCGCCCGCGTGCCCGCAGCCGCCGCGCGAGCGCGGCGAGGTCGAGCATCACCGAGGGATCGGCGAAGTCCAGCCGGCGTAGCTCGACCGTGACGTCGCAGTCGGAGCGGATCGCACGGGTGAAGCCGGCGCGCCGGGACGCCTGGGTGCACGAATCCTCGTCGCCGACGCAGTGGAGCGTCGCCGTGCTGTCATCGAACTCGACGATCCCGGGAACCTAGCCGAAGCCGCGGGCCCTCCGCAAGGAGGATCCTCCGACTTTCCTACACTTTGCCCCCTCATGCCCACCGTCGAAGACGTGACCGACGCCCTGCGCGACGTGATCGATCCCGAGCTCGGCCTGGACTTCGTTGAGCTCGGGCTGATCTACGACATCGCGATCGAGGACGGGTCCGTGCGCATCACATACACCCTGACCAGCCCCGGCTGCCCGATCGGGCCGCAGGTGGCCGAGCAGATCGAGGAGTTCGTCGGCGAGCTGCCCGGCGTCGAGGAGGTGCACCCCACGATGACCTTCTCGCCGCCGTGGACGCCCGAGCGGATGAGCGAGGACGCCAAGTTCGCGCTCGGGTTCTGAGTCGCCGCTCAGAACGTCACCGAGTCGAGCACGAGCCGGCCCGCCCAGCCGCTGCCGTCGTTGACCTGCAGCCCGAGCTCGTTGACGCCGGTGAGGGTGGTGGGGATGGTGAAGGTGATGGTGTTCCAGCCGGGGCTGAGCGTCTGGTTCGCG